>Ga0126327_10000352_pt1 | contig 10368 bp, 9 predicted proteins | sample InaspJWI30metaG_FD_101392 | JGI IMG/M metagenome (GOLD analysis project Ga0126327, IMG submission 101392) | Marine gutless worms symbiont microbial communities from Oahu, Hawaii - Inanidrilus sp. 1 OAHU.JWI-30 metaG | ecosystem: Host-associated > Annelida > Digestive system > Unclassified... | reverse complement strand
TCAACAAGCAGCAAAATTGGTAGCAGCCCTCTTAAGGGTTGCGGGGGTAATTGCAGGCCTGGCGGAAAGTAATGGCAGCCTACCGCCGGGTTTATGACTCACGTCACCTGCAGGCTGACTGCCGAGAACCGGGATCAGCTCCGGAACCCTATGCTTGGTAATGGAGTATGGGCTACCTTTACCTTTCTTTACATGCGCACAGTTTAACAATGACCAGAGTCGGGTGCGGCGTGGCGTAGTGGCAGCGTTGTTTGGCGTATCAACGAAGTTACTCAGCGTCGTTAGTACTGGAATGGGTTACCGTGCCACCTAGGCCAACTCAGGGGCCGTTCACGTATAATATAACGCAAAAATCGTATTTTTGGTCTAGCCACCAACCCTATGTAACACTATATAACATTTCTGTAACCCACCCCCAGTGTTACAGTAACAAACTGAAACGACACCCGCTTCCCCTTGAAAATGACCGAACCGGAAATTGACATGCTAAACGGTCACAATCACTACCGTGGTTCAGGTAAATACGGCAGGTGAGCAGCATGTGGACAGGCCCATAGGCAATGGGGGGGTGCGTTGAGTGCGTACGCACCCCTCCCCCAAATAAGTAAAATGTAAAATAAAAAATAAGTCCAGCTCCCAGTGCTTAATTGTTATTTTCCGCATTTATTATGACTGAAAAGTGACACTGGCGTTTCATGAGTGGAGGTCATTTATTGTGAATAACTGATTAGAATCGTAAATTAGAAGGCAAAGTCTGATTCAGTTTCGTTTCATTTTGTGGGGAAGGTCTTCAGTGCTTTGATGCTGTTGGTTGGGCGGCAGGAAGGGCATCCGGCCTGTAAAAAACTGAGTGGTGGGGTGCTGGTGTGGTTATCTTTCTGGAGCGAGGTTAGACTCTTGCATATGGCCCAGCTGATGCCACTGCCACTCATTGTCTCTTGCTTCAGTAAAATCCAGATTGGTTTTACCTTTCTGGTACCGGCTGACCTGGGTAGTCCCGGACAAAGGGCCGTTAAACGTGTGTGTTGTGGGGGAAAGGTCCACTTTTTTACAAAAAACACTCCCCCATTTCATTTCCTGCCTACGGGCTTGTGTGGACGTGGAAATTCGCTCATTCGGCAGCTACGTTTGCTGTGTAGTTTTCGTGCTGCGGCGCCGTCGGTCCGCAGGATTTTCACAACAGCGCATGGCTGAATCGCTCCGACGTGACGGGAGTGTACGTGCCGGCGTCGTGCTGTGTCAACCGCGGTGTCGGCCAACAATGGGCCGACGCCAAGCTCAGCAGCTGCCAGACGATGGCCGAGCACTACATTCGAACCGTCAACAGTCCCGCCGGTCACGACACGAAACTCGAAAACTTAGACTTCCTACGAACTCAGGTACGTTCAGTTCTGAGCCTTCGGCACCGAAAACTCTTTCTCAGCACCGACTGCACGGACTCTTGACCATTACCATTACCGTTTCTCCTGACTATATCGGTTTTTGTTTTCTATAGAGTTATTAGCCCGCCCGGCTGTTTTAAAGCAGCAGCCGAAGGCGGGCTTACGTTCTGCTTCTGTTTCTTTTTTAACGATTTCAGTCAGACCAGTTATCTTAAACTCTACCCGACCGATCTTCGCCAAATTTTTAGGATCGGTAGAACTATGGCTGTAGATGATCAGTCTCGAGTTAGTTTTTTGAGCTCTCAATGGACGTTGCCGTGGCAAAACCAATTTTGGCTTAGCCACAGAATTGAGTTCAGCCACAGAACTGAGTTTCGGAGCTTCGGTGACATTCGCCACATGGCGGTAACGTACGGTAGCAAAAGTAGTGCACGTGGGTCGTTGGACGCAGGCTGTAGTAGTGCACGGCGGTCGCTGGATGTAGGCAGCTAGTGGCGCAGCCGGGCGGGCTAACGTCAGACTTTGCCTTGCATCTAGTTTTTCCTTGTATTTTTCTTGGTTCAGGGCGGTAGATTCAGCACAGCCTATCACTTCGGTTACTTGCTACAATTACCTTTGCGAATTCTGTCGATACAGGTGCAGTGAACAAATTCATAATTGATCACATTACATTTCTACAAAATTATATTAATCGGCTCATTCCGATGGAGTTGTTCATAAAGCAATTCATAAAACAGCCTTTTTATCTGTTATGCTATCACAAGTTGTAACTTGTAAGCAATTAATTGTAGTACTACTACAGTTATTGTTCAGCTTTAACAAGTTACAGTAAAAATTCAGTTGCGTATAATTGCGGTTGTGAGTTGGATTTCAGCCCGATTCAATGCTGTTTGTAGGGCTGTAAACAGTCTCTTCAGAACCTTTTGAAGCAGCATCTTTCCATATTAATCGGCGTCGGATGCGCCGTTGTTATTCTTCAGGTAGATTACCTTGATATCATTTCTACGTTTTATTTAGTGTGTACAGTCGATTGTGTTGCAAATAAAGGGAAGTTCACCTGTAACCAAGTGATGATTTGAATGCGTTTTGTGTGTTCGCTGGTAAAGCAATGTGCGGTGTTGGAATGAAAAGGTGCAATTTCTGTCAGAGGCATTACTTGGGTTAAATGGGAACAGAAATCACCATTTGATAGCTTACTGTATGAACAGTTTTTCGGCAGAAAAATTACCAAAATTGGTTGACGTACGTCAAAGTTATAGTATGACAATCAGTGTCGTTTTTACCGCGCGACGCTATGCTAGCGCGGTATATGCTATGGGCCTGGGCGATTATTACTATACCGGTGGCTTCGGTTTTGTCTGCGAGTGCCCGTGCATACGACGTCGCACGAGGAGTCACTCCAAATGACTCGTCGAGGGACGCCAGTTGGTAGACAGTACAGTCTGGTCTCGGCAGTTGCCTGAGTTACGCTAATGGAAAATGTCGCGTTGCATAACGTCCGCAGCTGGCACAAATGTGACGCAAGGCAGCCGTCTTAAGCCGCGTTCACAGCGAAACGCAACGCAGCGCAAGATACAGTACGTTGTCTTGCGCGCTGTAAGAATATGCAAGCAAATGGCTGACGACAGCAACTCGTGTGAGTCGATCGCTGCTGATGCACAAAACTGCACGTACTGATAGCTTTGTTTATTAGCCTGTGTGTGACATTGCCTTCAGTGCTTTGACGCTGTTGGTTAGGCGACAGGAATGGCATCCGGCCTGTAAAAACTGAGTGGTGGGGTGCTGGCGTGGCTATCTGTCTGGAACGAGGTGCAGACTTGCATATGGCCCAACTGATGCCACTGCCACTCACTGTCTCTTGCTTCAGTAAAATCCAGATTGGTTTGACCTTTCTGGTACCGGCTCACCCGGGTAGTCCGGGAAAAAGGGCCGTTAAATGTATGTGTGTGTGTGTCAGTGACAGACGAATGCTAACTGCAAAACTGACTCTTTTACTAGTCCGCATCGCCATTGCTGTGCGTAGCACGAGAAGCTGCTTATTGTTAACCTTGTAGCGTGGTTCTGCAGTCTGTCGATCTGTCTGTTGGTCATGGGTGCGGCCGGTGTTAATTAGTACCAAAACGGCTGAACCGATCGAGTGCCGTTCGCGATGTCGAGGCCCAAGGAACCGTGTATTAGGTGGGGGTGCTCGGTTCCCCCACGTGAGAGGGCAGTTTTGAAAATCATGCATGCCCAGACTTACACGCGGTCTATATACTCAACGTTATTCGCCAGGGGTCGGCAGCGATGCGGGCGGCCTCTGGCTACCACTCTACTGTAGAGCAACTTTTTTAAACGAGTCATGACTGTAGTTAGGCCTATTTCTTACATTGTGCGTAAATTCGACCGCGTCCGCGATACACTTTTCGGTCGTTGCGGCGACGCGCGGCACCTACCGCATCCGGTGTGAACGCGGCTTAATATCCGCCGTCTGGGAGGAAGATCGGACGAGCGTTGGCGTGTAATTCGACGAGTTACTGTCGAGACCGAATTGACTCGTCGCGCGCGGTCATGCGGCCGTCTTTGACCTTTGACCAGACATTGGAAACTTGGCTAGTCGTACCGGCGGCGGCAGATTACGAACCGTTCCTTACTTAGCGTGTGCGAGACCATCCCAGAGGTTTTTTCCTGTCAACTCCACTCGCCTATCTAGATGCTTCACGACCACGCCTTTGTGGCCGAAGTCGATCTTTATAACGTTCTTTATTTCTGAGACGTCGCGTAAATAGAACTGTCGATACGATACGATACGAGATGCTATCTTAACGTGCGCTCGAAAGCCGACATGAGTCAGCTTAATCTACCGCACGGGAACAACAACTATAAAGTGTAAAACAGAAAAACTAAAAAGTAAAAACGGATATGCTCAGAAGTTACAGTAAAAGTCTGGAGAATCATGTAGTCAGGCCTGAAGAAGAAAAAGAAAGGCTGCAGTGGGCAGGATTTGCAGAAAAGGGAGGTTTTAAGTCTGCCTATCGCAGATACCCGGTTGTATGTCTTGATTCATGCAGCAGAACTTGACATCGGCCATAGGGAACGAAATGCGCCGATACAATTGGCACAGTGCCGGTACCCTGGGCTTGCCATTTCCGGTGCTAAAATATTAATATATTTTTCAAACAGAATATACGGAAGCAATTTTATTAAACAGCACTGGGAAAGTGTTATGGTTTGAAATTACCAAAATGCTGATTGCAGTTTAAGAAAAAAATTATTGTGTTATTTATTATAATTTTTGGCACACTTACGTTCCCTATTGCTCGACGTACAGTTAGCTAGCGTACTGTCAGCAGTAAGAACAAGCCAATCGTAGACATCAGACTCCGCCCCGGTCCGGTGCTGCCCCCTAGTGAGTCACTGGGAATACACCACAGTGTCAGATCTGTGCCGCAACCTACCGAGGCACGCTTTTCCACAAAACCGGAAGTGCATAACGCATCGCAACGCCAGCTGAAGAGTTTCTCAAACATCACGAGTTTCTCAGCCGCCGGTCCTCGACTGTGGAACGACCTTCCACCGGACTACGGTGGCCGGGACTGACCTTCAAATCCTTCAGACAATCTCTGAAATCCCATCTGTTTGCCGACCGAAGCGCGTAGTCACTCTATTGAATTTATAGGCGCTTTTCCAAATAAACTTGTCTGTCTGTCTATATCTATCTATCTATCTATCTATCTAAGAGGACCAAGCCATTGTAATGGATAGCGTGCACAGAGAATTAGGTAAAGTTTGGACTTGCTTGTGGTTCCAGCGATATGCGTGCTCGCAGAGAGACAGACAGACAGACACGCTCATCGCAATAATCCGCTCCTTTTGTCTCTCAGCGTAATACTGGTCAAAGACGGGACTATTTTTCTAGCATTTTCGTCGTCGTTTGAAGATGTAGGCAACGAATTTCGCAATTTTGCGACGTTCCTCGATAAAACTCGTGGCGACTTCGGCGGCCAAGACTGAATGTCAGAGAACGTGCGTTTTCTGTGGCGGCACCGCGTACAGTGTGGAACCAACAGGGAACGAAAGTGTGCCGAAAATTATAATAAATAACACAATTTATTTTTTAAACTGTCATCAGCATTTCGGTAATTTCAAACCGCAATAGTTTGCGAGTGCTGTTTGATAAAATTGCTTCCGTGTATTTTATATAGAAGATGTATTCATATTTTAGCATTGGAAATGGCTATGCCCAGTGAACCAGCACAGTGCCAATTGTAACGGCACACTTTCGTTACCGATTGCCGACAGCAACACTGCTCAAGCACTGGCTTAAACCTTTTCTGTTTACTTCATCATACGAAGTTAGGAAGTAGCACTTGAACTGTATGATGCACCCTAGGTCAATATGTAGTCCTAGTCCTGGGGCGCAGTATATACATGGCGATTTAACTTAGCAGAGCAGGCTTAGTAGGCCCGGCGGGTTATGTGTTCTGCTGATGTTTCTTATTTTTTAAATATATTTTCAGCAGTTTCTGTCAGACCAGTTATCTTAACATCTACTAGACTTCGCCAAATTTGCAGGTTTCGTAGAACTGGGGCAAGCAATTTGTCTTAGTCTTATCCACAGAACTAGGTTAGTTTCAGTGACATTCGATAGATGGCGTTAACGTACGGTAAAAGTGCAAGCGGTTCGTTGGACGCAGGCGAACCGATTAACTCATTCGCTGGACGAGGCGGTTAAGGGCGTAAACGTTGGGCTTCGCGCTGCGTGTAGTAATGTAATTGTGACGACGAAGATGGACGTATAGTGAAACTGGTTTGACGTGTACCGGAAGCACGCTGTGATTGATTGCCGCAGGTCGTCGACTTCGGCTTCGCGTGCATCCTGATGAGCTGGTTCCGCAAGAAACAGGCCTGGTACGACGACGAGTTCGACTGACGTCACGGTCGCCTAGCAACCGCCGCAGCAACAGGAACGTGTCAGGCGCACGGGCGTAGCCAGCGGGCATTTTGTATCGGTGGCGTATCCGAGCCAGCGAGGTAGACAAGGCTCTGATACGCATATGGGTCATGCATCTGTAGGTGTTAAGCCAAGTATGAAACAGTTATTTCCAGAAATCTTGAAAATGTCTCAAATCATCCGTATACAGCATATGTAATTTTCCTGCCAAGACTGTGGTCTACGACTACCTCCAAGCTGGAAACAGAACGCGCGACGGGGACGTGCCCATTAGAGCATATCGTTGCTTGTTTTTGCCATATTCTAACTGTACTTCCAAATTCCGGCGGAAATTATCGTACCTGCGTTTTCTGAGAAAGCTGAATTTTTTTTACCGAGTTTAAGAGTGCTGAAAGAAAATTTAGATGTTCCTTTGCTGCATGCGCCTAAGCGCAGTAGCCCTGTTTATACATTCTGTCCAAAATTTGACAAAACGTTCGTGACGTTGTCTTTTTAAACTAGTTTGTCATTGTGCGAATCCAAAACCCCGACGTCCTTGTATTTTCCAGTATCGAAGCCTATCAGATTTACGCCCGTGGGCGGCGTGGCGAACCCGCACCGACGCCTTGTTCCGTGCTGAAAACGCCCCTCGTACCTGGCGCTAACGTACCTACTGCAGCGACGCCCTATTCCAAACCATTCCTGAGCGTGTTCGATACCGCCCCAGAGCCATCTCTGTTGATGATTCCACTCGTCTGTTTAAACAATCAAGTCTTTTCAGGACCACGCCAGTTCGGCCAAAACCGACGTTTTAAATGTTTAGCATTTTACGGCATCGTGTGAATAGAACCTCTAGAGATTTTGTTCAGTTGTTGATGTTTTCATCCATCAGGACAATCAGTTTCATCGAGTAACACCGACTGTCTTCGTATATCCCGGCTAAAACTACCGCTGTCAAACCTCGTTCTTCCATTTGCTAGACTAATGCAACGTGCTGCTGAGAAGTCGTAAGATTGAAATGTCCCTTCTGATATGGCGAAAACAATCTTACCGGGCACATATTTAGTTTTCGAACCGACCTTTATCTGGATTTAAGTTTGGCCGAGTCCCAAAAAAAGATTACGAGGTTTCGCATGGTCTTTGTCGCCCGGCCAAACCTATAGATATGCTGGCAACAACCAGAGAAAATCAAATCGTTGTATTTCCATTGGGCCTCACGCCATAGTAGAATTGGCAAGTTTTGACAAGGATTTATGAAGCTATAGGCAGTAAGCCGATCACGCCGTTGAATATCTAATGTTTGTTGGAAAAGGCTTTTGTTTTCGCATCCGCATCGTTGAGTATCTCTGTGACTGTGTATACTGTATACGTGTACGTCTGAGCCTTTTATCAGTCGGCAAACTGCTTGCAATCGAGTTAAACACAGTAATGCTCAGTTGGCTTTTCCGTTCAGCTGGAAATGTAATATAACATTAAGTTGATGGTGTAACAAGTCGTGGAATTTGATCATATTTTCTCAGCAAATGAGTATATAGTCTTACGTATGAGTTCTGATCGGGAGTCGTGAATCGTATACTGCAGATTTGTTAACGTCTTTGACTAACTGATCGATTTAACAGTTGTTTGGTTGATTTGTTTTATTTATTGCGTACTTAACTTGATGCCTTTCGACTTTGTTACTGTCATTTCGTAATTTTCACGTGGCGCAATGAGTTAAATATTGTCGCAGGTTTGTGTCTACAACGAATCGAGCGGGACAGTTTGGCTTGTAGAAAAAAACTGTGAGAACTGAGAACAACTGATGATAAAAATGATGATTGACGATTGGCGATGATCTGGATAAAATGCTCCCGTGATGATTGAAAGGAGATATGCCAATAGATAAGGGAGAATTCTGTCGTGGTTCTAAGCCTACAGACTCCGTAGATTGATGCCCGGTGCGGCCGGTCAGTACATCTAGCGCGATTTCTCTGCGCGTTTACAAACACTTTTCATTTATTCCAGCTGTGTAACTATTTGTTGGCGCCAGTTAAATATCTCATGTAGGATAATTACATGTATATCGAGCTTGTTGACAGTATCGTACTTATTTAACTATGCTTTATACAGGCGCTGTTTTCGCTGTACGATGTCGGTGATTCGTCGTGCAGTAAGTAAGTAAGCCGATGGACCATCGTCTGGCTTGCGTGTACAAAGCCAGCGGCTTGTATACATAGGGTGGAGTGACGTCACATTATCTATGGTCACGATACGATCGCCGTTTTGTGGGTATAACTCGGCATATTATGTGGAGTTAAAATGCGAAGATTTGTGGAGTTATTCACATACAATTGTATCAGTTAGTTTACGAAAATGTCCATACGATTATTAGCTTACCAATAAAGCGTATTTAAGCGACGTCACATTAACAACCATTGCTGAGAGTTTTACCAACAAAATGGCGGCGAAAACCAGTTGGCATAGATATGAAACGAAATTACGTCACTGTCGCCCTATGTATTGCTTGTCAAACGATTGTCGATTAATGTGTGGTGCACGTTCCGTCTGATGATGCGACTGTTTTGTAATAATCGCTGTTTCAAGCAACTCTATTGTCTCGTCTTTATTGTCTTATTGAGTGCCAAAGCGTTTTAAAGTAAGTTAGTAAGTAAGTAACAAGTGTATAGCAGTTCGCAAGGTTGCCTCACCGCTACGGGAACTCACATGCCATACGGGATCACACAGTGTTACCTGCCACCCGGCAGAGGTGACATTCCCGCCCTTACCCCAGCCGAAGCTGGTGCTTGATTAAGCGACCCGGAGGGATGGAAGGCTGAGTTGACCTAGTTGGCTTGTTACATACCGAGATGGTATACTCGCCCGATGACGGTCACCCAGCCAGGCGGCGATACGGGCAGTCACTACCATTACTCTAGCAACTTGTTTTGTTGCTTCCACAGCCGTTTGTTCCGGTTGTAACTGCGTTGAGTTTAACGAAGGGACTCGATGTTCACATAGACTGCTTGAGCGTTTGCGTGTGGTTCCAGTGGTTGAATTTGCGTGATGGATCGGGCGGGCAGGTCAGCGCGGGAACCGTCTATCTCCAAGGTCGTCGGGTTGCCGTATCCTATCGACCGCCTACTCGCTCGCCCGTCCATGCACCGCCGTTATCCGGTGGCGTATCTCGGGCTCGGTAGCCGAGTGGTTAGCGTGCTGGACACAGGCGCAGTAGGGCCCGGGTTCAAATCGCAGCCGCGACGCTGTCGGGTAACAGTCTTAGGCAAACTGTTCACACCCATCGTGACTTTGTTCACCAAGCAGCGAAATTGGCAGCAGACCTCTTAAGGGTTGCGGGGGTAACTGCGTTCCTGGCAAAAAGTAATGGCAGCCTACCGCCGGGTTTATGACTCACGTCACCTGCAGGCTGACTGCCAAGAAACGGGATCAGCTCCGGAACTCTACGCTCGGTAATCGAGTATGGGCTACCTTTACCTTTTAACTAAGGCTCTCAGCGTCCGGGGGCAGAAGCAATGAATTCTGGGGGCGTGGGGCCGGAAAATAAAATATCGAGCAATGGAGTAGCTAATGCCTAAACAAGTTGGCAGCCAAAATTAGCAAAAGTTTGTTGCAATAAGCTGCTTTTCGCCCAATCAGCAGACTGCCATACTTTTGTGATCTTAGTGATGAGGTATTTTTGGTGACGCTGTTCTGCGCTCCCTAGCCCGCTGCACCTCGGGCAACTGCCCCCTCTACTCCCTTAGTTTCGGCACTGTATCCAGTGAGTGGCGTGACTAAACAGGGGGAGTGCAGTAATTGCCCCCGCGCGCGGCAGGCGAGCTGACACAAAACAGGCTCACCAAAAATATTTTACAACTAATGACCACAAAAGTGAATTAGATAAAGTTTGTTGAATGGGGCATCAGTAGCCTATCGCGACGAAATATTTGCAGACTACAAAGCTAAGCTCAAGCAGCCGTATCACACTCTTACAGGGAAGGTCGTAGCATTGCTGGTTTGGCGGCTCGGCACAACCGTGTCAATGTCAATGTCAATAGTAGATTTAGCGCATAGTAGCAACAGGGGGGGGGATCTAGG
>Ga0126327_10000346_pt1 | contig 10421 bp, 4 predicted proteins | sample InaspJWI30metaG_FD_101392 | JGI IMG/M metagenome (GOLD analysis project Ga0126327, IMG submission 101392) | Marine gutless worms symbiont microbial communities from Oahu, Hawaii - Inanidrilus sp. 1 OAHU.JWI-30 metaG | ecosystem: Host-associated > Annelida > Digestive system > Unclassified... | reverse complement strand
TATACGATCTCGTATGCGAGCGCACGAAAAACCTCGTAGCGTGTTGTAGCGTGTTGTAGCCGAATCGTAGTCGAATCGTACTCGAATCGTGCTCGTATCGCAATTGTAATAGGCCCATTACCCCCGCAACCCCTTAAGAGGGCTGCTACCAATTTAGCTGCTTGGTGAACAGAGGCACAATGGGTTTGAACAGTTTGCCTAAGACTGTTACCTGACAGCGTCGCGACTGCGATTTGAACCCGGGCCCTTCTGTGCCTGAGTCCAGCTAACCACTCGGCTACCGAGCTAATATGTGACTTCCTATTAATATTTTGTAGTGATCTTAGCTCTAGGTGAAACCGCTGTTAAGTGACAAGCCGTCAAAGTCACAAGACCGTGATCCGCAACACGAATAAGAAGCAGAACAACGCCACCGCCACTCCGTACAGGCGTTCTCGCTAAACGCAGCGCTGCTACAGCTCGATCCGTCTAGGCGTTTAGGCACGATACATCGGTACTGCAGCGTCACACACGGTACAACATGACACTCAACAAGCCGGCCCAAGAGACGGCGGTCACCTGGAACGCAGTCGTAGGCGGCCTCGAGGTACGACTTGAAGTCCTTGGCGCACGGCTGAGCGACCGAGTCCATCGTGGCGACCAGCAGCGAACAGTTCTGTCGGCCCGCGCACACCGCGTCCACGTGACCGGTGACGTCACTGTAGCAGCCGAGCGCGTTGGCGTAGTCCGACGTGATGCAGCGGCGCGCCCGCATGCGACCGTACAGCGCACTGCGCACGATAATCACGTGACCCGAGTGATCACGTGACCACTACGATGATGTTGTTGTCATTCTTCAGATGTTCTTATACTTTCTTCTGCAGTCGCTGCCTGACGCCCGACTGCGCCAACGCGCTCGGCTGCTAGCGGTAAAGGTGCCCGGTTTAACGACTCCACGAAGACTGTCGGCGTCGAGGCAGATGAGTGTGAACAACTTGCCCGGAGTCCACGACCACGGCGAGATGATCACGTGACCCGGGTCGCAGCGGGCCGTGAAGCGCTCGTAGACGCAGTACTCGCGCGTCTGCAGCGATGACGTCATCGTCGTGACGTCAGCCGACGCGCACGAGACCGCCGCTGTAATGCAACCGTAGACATTAGAATATATAAATATCTAGATACCTCACTTGCCAATCAAACAGCTCGGAACGCGTGGCCACCGACCATTGCCAAAAGGGGTAATCGCAAAATGGCGGACTGCCCGAGTTATTAGCTTATTCCTGCCTAACCAATCACAGCAAAGGCTGCAAAGCAGCTTCGCTGTGATTGGTTAGGCGAAAGCAGGACGTCGGAGATCACCAATTACGTGTCGTCTGCTGTTACGTACAATACCTAAATTTCGGTATGCAAAACCTGCGCCCCAATGCCCCATCAAACGTTAAGTTTATTTTCCAGCGCCCATCTTGCGATGATCCCTACAGCGGTGGCTTCCGGTTTTACTGCCGGTAGTGCCCCTGTCACCCTGTGAACGCAACCATACAACCTCAACCACAACCGGGCGTATGTAGTTTTGTGACGGCGGATACGCGCAGCAGAGCAATATTGTGCGCGAGTAACCGCACCGCATCCGCTAAGCGTGGAACACAGAAGGGATATTTACCGCTAAAGTGGTCGGTAAATACGAAGATGAAAAAACTGCTGATCTTTGACCTAGATATTTGCCACAGTTGTTCGTCTTGGCCTTTTCTAGGTTAGTTCCGGAGGTCATGGTCGCATAGGTCAAAGTTCGCGGCTAATCCCGTCTTATCTGGCAGTTTTTTTCTAACCCACCCAGTTATGAGCCCCATTACCTTAAACATTTACTGTAGGAGATGTACACTTGCTGTGTGATTGTGGTAGTTGGTCAATGTCCAGTTGTCCACCTACAGGGTGGTCCAATAAGTCAGCTCTCGGCATAAAGGATGAAGCTATGGACCCTATACAGCCTCGCTACCGATTTTTGGGCTGCGGCCGATTGCTGCAGACGTCGCACGCTCCCTGGTTTGTCTGTCTGCATGTCTGTCTTCTATGTGTTGGATGAGCCGTTTTAGCAGCAAACTCGTGTGGGCCCAAAAAACTATTTCTTAGGCCCCGGCGTGCACATTGGCGCCACTGGCGAACACGATTGAACGATCCGTGCGCGGCGGCGATGCGGCCTTATGTCAGATTACTCCAAACACTTGTTCGTCTGGCTGCCCACTTTTCAGACCACGCATGCGTGACCTCATTAGACACACTTGATTCACCAAGCCTGGACGTCCGTACCCGCGCGTGATGCGCGAATTTAGAAAAATATCATCTGACCCGCAGTTTATCTTCCGCTTACCACTCATGGTGACCGATTCATCAATCGTCGCAGCGTCTCCACTGAGTGGCGCCATACTCCGCCCAGAGTGACGTCACGCATGACGTCACTGTGCGCCGAGTGACGTCATGCAGTAAGAATGCGCGCGCGCTGTTATGTCGAGCGTGAGTCGAGATAAAGTACGCGGTCGTCGTTATGATAACGCTGATGCGACGACGTCGCCGTGTGCCAGTCTCCGTAGCTCCGCATCCTGCAGTATCAGTCGACGGGAATTCTATCATTCTATTTCTTGAAATTGCTAGGTCGAGTCATTAACCGTTAGTTACTCATTAGCATCCACCCAGTGCGCATTTGGTTGTATCAACATTCAATTTCAACACGCAATTCACATTACGTAATAAATGAAACGTGCTCATAATACGTGTAGCTTTTGTTTTGGTAGTGCTTTTAAGTTTTGTGTACTGTCTTAAGTTGATCTTGGTTAGGTAAAAGTTTAAAGCTTGTTAAAATGTTTTTTGTTCTGATAATCATTGTGGTATCTAAAAATTCCCTATTTCCGTCAATGGATCACCGCTATCTTTAATCGCTATCATATTCATGATAGGCTGCGCAACAAAGCCAGCCATAATGTTAACGACGACTCTTTTCGATGAAAACGAAGGAATTTTTCATACTCAATCCAATGATGTATCAAGCGATAGCCCCAAAACCTAAAAATGAGCGAAATACAAAAAAAACTATACTGATATATTTACTGTTTTTGGTTGATGCGTGGTTTATGTTTTACTTTTTCTTATGTTTCTTTGAAATATGCTTGTCGATATCTGCCTCGAATAGCCGCACAGAAACCACATAAGGTGAATATTTAACCTGGACATAAGCTGTCGTTGACACGTCTGCACCACAAAATGCTGCTCATCTGCCTGCTTTCGAGTGCTTTGCACGCTTCTATAGGAATGGTCGGATATCCGATCCGGTTATTTCTATTTAACGACGAAATTCGGCTCCATCTTGGCGAGCTTCGTGCGGGCTCGGGTAATTTTGGACTTCCGGCATGCTTCAGACACTGAGTGCGATAATTGCTCAAATTGCTTTTTACTGTGTATGTTTTTACTGCATATTACTGTGTTGCTGCCTGTTGGCGTAATAAAGGATAATAATAATAATAATAATAATATCAGTAGAACGACCATCAGGCACCGATAGCCTCGGCTTAAGGTTCGTTCACACCAAAGGCCGTATGGCGACGCGCGTCGACGCATCCGGTGTGAATGAACCTTTACTCTCGAGTCTGCTCAGTGCCGGGCAAAATTAGATAGAAGTTAAAAAGTTAACTATTCAGTTAAAAAGTTTTCATTCATGCTGACGAATGTTCCTTTAAATGTATAGCTAGGCCTACTGTCCAGCAATGTCCTTATCTATCAATATACATTCGCAGCAACATGCGAATATCGGAACGACAGATGGGAGTGCTCAAGGCGATGGCTCTGTCCACACTATGTACAACAGAACCGAGCGTGGCCGGCCGGAAGGAACAGAATGCGAAATGTCCCGGACTTGATTGCTTTGTGGTTGACATTCGGACGGCACTCAACAGTTGGCGATCGTTTCACCACTACTCCATAGGGGATTTTGCTCTTCTTAAGTGACTTATATACACCGACCTATACTTTCCGGGAATCGTTCCTGATGGCGCGCCTTTTAACAATGTTTTATAACGCGTTCGATGTTCAATCTATTTTTCTCCAGTCTAGCTCCATTACACAGTTGCTATTTTTGCATGTAAATTAAAGATCAAGTGTTTCGTGACTGCAATTCTGTGATATCATATTATGATACTGTTTGGTCCTTTACTTTCACATTTTAATGTTTATATTTTCAGCGCTCCGTCAATAGTCTTCGCGATGCACGACATGACATTAGAATCTCGAATCCAGTATAAAAACAACAATCGATTGCCCGTCATACACTTCTTCAAGGACATGGTTCTCGAAGCTACTGTAGCCAAATCTAAGCAGATTACATCTACCGGCAGTAAGCAGAAGCAACGCAGATTGACGTCTTATATTCTATAACAGGGAAGTCCTGTGTCGTCGCATCGTTCACCGAGGGACGGGCATACGTCGGGGTGGACTGCGACTGGACGGCCGTGTACTGGCGGGGCGGTACGGCCGAGCGACGCTCCAGGGACCAGACACCCACCCAACCAGCCATGCACGGCCGGCCGGCGCGTCTCCTATATTGAACACAAATTGTCTATTTCGTCGGGCGTCGGTGTAACAATGGGCCGGGGCGCGGATTGACACGTCGTTTAACGGGTTAGTTGGTCTCGCCGCCGCCGACCGTCCCTCCGTATCTGCCGCCGGATCCGTCGCCCTCGCGAGTCCGTCCTCCCCGGCCCGGCCTGGCCGCCAGCGTCTCCGACGACACGGACGGACGGACGACCTCGTATCGACGTCGATGAAGGCCTGTCGCGAGGTGGGTGGTCGGCATTTGCCTCCCTCCCCGGACACCTGCCTGTCCCCGAAAATGACCATCGCTGAAATCTGCTCTCGTGCCTAAACCTAATGCTAAACAAACACGATAACTGTGCAACGTGCACCCTAAACACCGACCCTAATCTGGAGGGCCGATGTCCGCGACGGCGGTTTCTGGGGAGGCGCCCGAAGAGGAGCAAATGTCCAGTCACCAGCGAGTCCGTGATGTGGTGATAAGACGTCGATGATCTAAGTAACGATTTTCTGTTTGGCGACCGAGCGTCGTCGTCACTCTGTCATCATCCACTGCTGGCTGTCTGGTGCGTTTTGGTGTCCACTTGACTGCTGCCGTCCGTGTCGCCCTCGCCGAGGGACCGACCCAACGATCACTTACACGTCGCAGCATCAACACCACGTAACAGGTCTGTTAGACTTGAGCGTTATTGTATGTTGGCAGAGTACAGTAGTTACCGACCACTCCGATGACCTAGTGGTGCTTGCAGTGACTGCACCACTTATGCCACTTTAAAAATTCACTGATTGAATTTCACCACGAATGGCAACAGGAAAAAAATAAACACAAGAAACAACAGCTTTGTGGTCCAGGTAATACAGTCGGTGTGCTGCGTGTGTCTGTGCGTGCTGTACGATAACTTTCGAACGAACTTACCTTTCACGTAGACATAAGGCACGTTGATTCACGATGACCCTAACTACATCAACTTCGGAGGTTACTGTCTCAGACCAAAGTACTACAGTTCAAGCAACAAAAGATAGATGTTCTTTTTTCGAGTCAAAGTGAAACTGGCAAAGTACGTGTGCTTCCGTTTCGGCAGCTGAAAAGCAGACCTTAACTAAAAACTGTAAATAAGTGAGATGCGACCTCGAGTGAGGGCTTTCTGGTTGAGTACAAATTCGAAAGATGCATGCCCGATTTCGAGTCAGCGTCGGCGGACACGAGGACCTACCGTAGCCGGGGATGGAGCGCATATGTTTCTGGGTGGCGCCTCGAGTGCAATAGAGTTTTACAATATGCACGTCGGCGTCGTAAACTGGCGTCTCGGCGGTCAGCAGTCAGTGCCGTCAGCGGCGACGTCGACTACGATGACGTCGACGATGATGTGTGTGTATAGTGATTGGACCGCAGCTGCCGCAGCCGACCGACTTCTGTGTACGCGACAATATGGCGCTGATTTCCCGCTGGAAGCACGTGGTGGTCGGCCAATGTAGGAACATTTGTCCCCGTCCGTACCTTACCCTAACCTAACCTAACCTAGCCTAGCCACAAGACTAACTCTGTCGTTAATAACCCAACCCTAACTCATTTTAACCCCTAACCATCAACCCTATCCCAATACCCCGCCGTCGTGACTTAAACAGTAATCATACAATTGTAAACCTTAGCCCTAACCCCGAGGCAGATGTCCGCGATGGTGATTTTTGGGGGGAGGGGGCTGGGGCAAATATCCGAGAAGAGAGCAAATGTCCGGTCACGGTGGTCGTCGAGCGGGCGACCAGGCAGGCAGGGGGCGGTGACCGCTGATCTATTAGCTCGCCCCGGCAGTCGCCTGGCTCGCGGCGGCTTCATTGTCCCACCGAGTCCGACATGCGACTCACGATCCCGCCCATCTCCCGCTCGATTATTATTCACTTGCGCCGCTTTCCGTCTCGCATTAACTCTACCGAGAATAACCCGGCGGGCCGGCGACGTCGACTCGACCTCCGCTCCGCCGAGTAATTTCTTCCTGGAGAAAGTACGTCCATGGCGTGGCCAACCCTCGGATCGAGGACGGCTAATGAACAAAACCAATTTGTCCCCGGATCTCACACTCGACCTGCTATCGGCGACCATATGTATACAGCTTACATTGCACTTTTCTCCTTTTGTGCGATCAACAGCAATTACGCATAACTGCAGCCAGATTAGTGAGATTAGGCCTACTAAAAGTTTATAAGTTTATATCCATCTCTCATCTATTATTATGCCCTGGTCGCCAAAGTCGGTGCAAGCGAATATGCTGCCCGTGTCTGTCCGTCTGTGATGCCCCTAGCTTCGTAGCGGTGCGTGTCGGAGCTGTGGACAGAACAATAGCAGGAATTCCATGCTCGAAGTCAAACGCGCCGGTCAGCGTGGCCCCGGGCGATTGCCACCAGAAGTAGATATAAAAGGTCTTGAGGCCGATTAATTGGTCAATAGCTCGTAAACCAAGTGAGATAGGGACATGATTACTAGGCCACTAAACAGTCGTCATAGGCTGCCTATAATTCGTGGTCGTCAGTATGGCCTAATTACCGCAAAAACAGAAATGGCCAAAGGCTTGTCCTTTCGCCGTCGTCGAGGCGATACCACGTGTTATAGCAGTAACAACAACACTCACTACCTCTACTTGTCACGCGATTACCGCAACGGCACAACATCATACTCGTAATGGGTGGCAGTGACTAAATATGCAGCTTTTACCACAACGACGTTTGTCGCATCGCTGTATCAGCGTATAGACTCGCGCTCGTCGGCTAAAAGCACAACCGCTGCATCAACAATTTGTTAATTGCCGACCACTTTCGCGATCCATTTAGAGTAACCATTCGGTTTGTATGTCTGTGTCAGTATAACAATTATGAACGAAATGATCTTTGACGTAGATATTTGTCACAGTTGTTCGTCTTGGCCTTTTCTGGATTATTTCCGAAGGTTATGGTCGTAAGTCAAAGTTCACGGCTAAGGTTATGCACCAAAGTTATGCACATTACACGACGATGGTGTCTAGCTAAAAGCAGACCTGAATCATTATGTAAGAGCCAGCTATAGTAGGATATTTATCGAGTTGTTTATGCTAAAGTGGTCGGTGCAACCTCAAGTGAGGGCTTTCAGCTAAAAAAATTAGCAAAACATCAACCCCCTGTTTCTGTCCGTCAGCCTTATTTCAGTCTTAATTTCTGACTGACCACTTCATGCATCTACCACAGTAAGGCTGCGTAGCGTAATGGTTAGCGTCGTTCAGTACATACTGTATATGTTCGAAGTAGTTTACCTGCTTAGTACTGGGATGGGAGACTGTCTTCGGACGGGTATACCATCTCGGTGTGTAAAAAGCCAACTATATCAACTTAGCCTTGCATCCCTCCGGGGTCGCAAAATCGAGTACCAGCATTGCTGAAATAAGGGCGGGAATGCTACCTCTGCCGGGCGGCAGGTAACACTGTGTGATCCCATATGGCATGTGAGTTTGCGTAGCGGTGAGGCAATGTTCGTTACGAACTGCTATAATACGTTTACTTTTCTTGACTTTATTTAATAGGCCTACTCTTCCTCTGATGGTTCACTGCTGTCATCATCCGCAACTCATTCTCTTACTCGCTGCTGAAAACCACCTGCTTCATAAATCGTTGATCCTCTTCTTCCCGCAGGACCGCCTATACGAACTATTGAGCAACTTGTTTCTTCGGTATTTTCCTGTCTTTTGGTCCAGTGCAGAATTCTATCAATCGCTGTCGACGACGTGTAACTTACATCACATGGCCTAGTCACGTGACGGGCACTTGCCGCCGCCGCTTTGCGATGACGTGGGCGTGACGGTAAAGAGAGCCTGGTGGTAGATGTACGACATTTGTCCCCCGGACACCTGCCCCTGGAAATCACCATCGCGGACATCTCTCCCCTCGCACTTGACCCTTCCCTTAACCTAACCCCAAATCAAAAGACTAACAGTAACTCTGTCGTTAACACACCCTAACTCCTAACATTAATCGTAACCCGAATAATCCTAACCCTAACTCTACTGACCTCAACCGTAACCCTAAACAGTAACCCTATAACTCTAAATTCTAAACTTAACTAGGGGGCAGATGTTCGGGGGGCAAATGTCCGTTAACGCCGGCGTCGGGCACGGTGACTGCGGTCCGTGGCTGGCCAGGGGGCGACGACCGACGTCGACGTCTCTAACAAATTTGTCGGACAGCCGCAGCGGCCGTCGGTCGCGGCACGGCGCTGAATGTCGGCCGGCAACGACATATGTGACGTCAGACAATGACGTCAGATCGATATCGTGTCGTCACTCGCCGGCCGGCAGTGCCCGTATGACGACCGACCGACCGCGTCCCATGTTTGCCGGCGCCAAACAATCGAACGTCGACGTCGATGAAAAACTCGCGCAGATATAAATCCAGAAGGAAATCATATCGTTAGCGGCGGGCGGGGGCGGGGGACGGTGACGCCACGCAGCGGTCAGGTTGTCAACGGGCACACCGTCGCCGGGGAAATCTGGCTGCGAGCGAGGGAGACTTGTTCATGATCAATGCTCGCCGCTTACCCGACCCGGCGGCCTGGCGCTCTGTATAACTTTGCGCTCATCACATCGGTCGGCGCCGCTGGCCCCCGACTCGCTTGATGTTTCGCATCAGTCACGGCGGCCAGACCGAAAGAAGGCCTCTTGTGCGAGTCGCAATTCGTTCAGCCGAGGAGTGTTGTTCGGCGTGTACGTCGCACTGGATGAGTGTAGGACATTTGTCCCCCCCGGGCATCTACTACCCGGGACGTACGTGATCATAACTGTAACATAACTATAAACATAACTCTGTGGGTTTTAGTCTTTTTGCATGCGTTAATGTTTTTATTGTATTGTTTTATGGTGCTGCATTGTGCGTGTTGCTGAAAAAAATATTCCAATAATTAAAATACCCCGTGTAATCCTAACCCTAACCGCTGGAAGATATCCGGGGCGCAAATATCCGGTCACGGTGGTGGACAGCCCTTGTCGTCATCTTCGCTTGTATCGAACAACGTAAATAATCGCATCTGGAATATAAAAACGACGCGTGTTGCTGCGGCATTTAACGTCGTCCATTTGGTCTCATGTAGCCGAGTCTTGCTACAGCAATGGTAGCATAAAACCGCATCGCTGTGGAGCAGCCGCCACAAAGATCAATCCGTCATATTCGTCAGCTGTACATGGTGCCTTGGGCAAAGCCAAGTCCACGCCCCAAACGGCATCTCGAACGGTTCAGCTCCTTTTGTACAACTCACCAGTGTGCCCAACACACACAGACAGACTACGGTACATCACGACGTTTGCATCAATAGCCAGCATCTAGCAGTGTTTGCATTGCTGGCAATGCGGCGTAATAATAATAACAAACAGATTCTTGACGTCGACGCTTAGCTCTATTTTTAGTGCCAATATTTCTGATACGGTGTTTGCGGGTCAGCATCTCGATTAAACATGGCGGACTGGAGATCAAAACAGCGGCGCGCTATGTCAGTCGAAATGTTGTCAACTGCTGCACAATTTAGGAACAATTAATTGTTCAACAAACCGAAGTGATGGCGTTAAAGCATTACGATCGACCGACATGTAAATAATCGTTGTGCGTCCAGCCACGACGCGTCGACCGTCGTAGGTGTGGCCAACAAACTCGACCGTCGACGAGTTTTGTTGACAGCACAATTGCCTTGCTGTGGCGAAATTTTCTAGGTCCAGAGTTTGGGACAAAGTTGCAGAGGGTAGTACCCTAATTTTTGGATGTACCCAAATTCCCTCACAAGTTCACAACACAGTGTAGGTAACGACAAGTCGAAGCTTCCATACCAAAAACCAGCTTCATTCATTTATTCATCCGTTTCG
>Ga0126327_10000345_pt1 | contig 10465 bp, 5 predicted proteins | sample InaspJWI30metaG_FD_101392 | JGI IMG/M metagenome (GOLD analysis project Ga0126327, IMG submission 101392) | Marine gutless worms symbiont microbial communities from Oahu, Hawaii - Inanidrilus sp. 1 OAHU.JWI-30 metaG | ecosystem: Host-associated > Annelida > Digestive system > Unclassified... | reverse complement strand
TCAAACTTAACTGATTGGTGCTTCCAAAACTTATCTAAGCGTGCTTTAAATGCATTAACAGTGCAAGCATCAACGACTGAATTAGGCAAGCTGTTCCAAATATTTACAATGCGTGCAGAAAAAGAATGCTTTCGTAAGTCATAATGAAAGGTATGATTTTGCAACTTATAGTGGTTGCCTCTGGTGTTAGCTCTTTTGTTGAGAGGAAGATCAGGTGATACTGTTCTGTCGTATATGTTACGAGTAATTTTAAAAACTGGCAACAGCGTCAAAGCACTTTACCGAATTTACCAGAGCCATAAAAATTCAAACGATGGCGGCGTAAGTAAGTAAAGGCTTGCGCCATGTAACGCCTACTATCGAACATAGTGAAGTATTCACGTCTGTTTCTGCTGCATGAGAAAATATACTGCCAAATAATAGCCATTATTATACCAGTATTCGTAATTCAGTATTCAGCCATAACTACGACAGATCAAACAATCAATCAGGTGTCACGGGCCACTGCAAAGACAATATTGTGAAATGCCCATGTTAGCTACAACAAGTGATCGGACAACAGCTAATACTTTATTGCATTATCAGTCGATATCACTTGTCTTTTGTCTGAGAAACTAACATATTTGTTTAATAAGAAGCTTGACAAATCACAATACCTCTACAATGAATTCTAAAAATTTATAATAAGATTAGGTCACTAATTTTGCATCGCATTCTTATATTGTGTACCTTCACACAATAACGTGTTACTATCACAATCAGTACATGAAATCTGGTTTACAAATTTTGGTTCAAAACAGAGTCCTCGCGTTCAGAAATCTCGGTATTCCTTGGAATTTGTTGCCTAATAATTACGATCAATCAATCAATTGGTATATTTTAAAAGTGGCCTAAATGTCAAGAGCCACTGCAAAGACAATATTGTGAAATGCCCATGTTAATGAGAATGAGTGATCTGACACAGCTAATACTTGGATTTCTTCCTTTAATTTTGTGAATCACTATTTTTAGAACTACATTATGATTTACTTATTATTTGATACTGGTAGAGCACTGGCTATTATCTGGTAGTAATTTTCTCATGCAATGAAGCCACGAACTATGAAAATTATTAATACAAATAAGAAAATGCAGCAAGAATTAGCCAAGAATTCATCTTTTAAAAACTTCATAAATTTGAGTCACCAATGTGACACAAAATAATCCGAGATCTATGCTGAGCAGCTCATGACATGTACTTTAAATCAATAATTGCCTACAATCAACAATGACCATAATGAATACCCCGTGATACCATAAATACACATACCCATTTAACAGCCCTTTTTCCGGGACTACCCGGGTGAGCCGGTACCAGAAAGGTAAAACCAATCTAGATTTCACTGAAGCAAGAGACAGTGAGTGGCAGTGGCATCAGCTGGGCTATATGCAAGTCTGCACCTCGCTCCAGACAGAAAACCACGCCAGCACCCCACCACTCAATTTTTTTACAGGCCAGATGCCCTTCCTGCCGTCCAACCAACAGTGTCAAAGCACTGATACCACAAATACACACTAATATTACTAATATACGAGATATACTATACACTATGAACTGGACAAATCTATAGGCCAGTTTGGTGGCAACAAGCAAAAAACGTTTAATACTGTGCTACATGGCATTCTGTAAAGAAAATTAAAAAATAAAAACGGGTGCAATCTGCAGCCTACTAAGTCTTAAAGTTTCTGTCAATTTTAACAGTAAAATTCATTTAGTAAGAAGCTCTGCAAACTGTCCAGGTTAGAACAGGTTAAAGTTTGCTGGAAAAAAATGTGCTTATTATTGACATGCACTTATGATAATAATGATGGCTTCTCCAAGACACACAGTGTGTGAAAAAGGATTAGAATAATTGTCCAGTACCAGCTGATGACAAAATAAACTGCATTTTCATTGCCAAAGTGGAAAATGGCTGTTCATGTTCGAGCTAAAAATGCTGAAATCTTTTTAGTAAGACATGATGAACCAAATAACTTCTTTTACACATACAAAACAGTCTAACAGTATCAAATTATCTACAAGCAACATGCCATTAGCGGTAAGTCTAACATAACATAACATATGTAATATATTCTGAATGAAAACGCAAATAAAAATGTTCACTCATAAATATGACTTGATACTCAATACGTCCATGCAAACGTAAAAATAACCCAGTGTAAAACTACAAAAAAAAGTTTAAATATTGACAAGATTCAATATTGAATACTGGTCTTTGTAAATATAAAGTACTTTGACAGCAGCAATAAAAAACACTGACACTTCACATTATTGTTACCCGAAACAACATCACAACCTCGTCAACGACGAGTTGTCATTTCTCTATGTTCACAACATCAAAATCAAGCGGTAGTTTTAAACAGAATTTTGGGGTAATTTTGTTGTGGTTGAAAAGAACAACAAATGAGATACTGGAAGGTGATCTGGCACCGGAATTCCAAAAATTGAAAAAAAACACTCTCAGACTGCATTTCTGTGTGATGTAGGATGTACAGTGTAACGTATAAAAAATGGAAAAAAAATTCTTATAGTACTTCAGAAAAAGTTATATAGCAGAAAACAATGAAGACATGAGGATGACAAAGGTACATATTTCTGAAATCGATGAAATACCTGCATCACAAGACAGCAAAACTGTGCAAGTCAGTTACAAGATACCGTTGAGATCTTACCTCCAGTAACCTGAAAATACTGCTTGCAGTCTTCTATGCACATAATTTCAATCAGCTCATAAATAGCAAGAATATTTTTACAAAAAATGCAGCACTCGCGTTTTTGTAATAAAATGTACAAAACACACACATGCACAGATAAAACATATCTCTACACAATATCACACATGATTAGCTGGATGCTACTGGTTGTATCGCGAGGCACTAAGACTGGACATGTCCACTGCCCAAGAAGCATCCAAAAACTGTCACCCATCCCAGTACCACTGTTCATAACACAACGACGTAACTGTCAAGCGCCCTCATCAAGATTAAATAAACTGGAGTGAGCTTAGGCCGGCGTAGCCTATAGCCCACAGTGTCGCCAGCGGACGGCCATCTTACTACTCCAACTGTGGCAGGGTTGCCAGGTCGGTGTGAAAATTTCCACCCAACTGCCTCCAAAAGCTAGCCCAATTTAACATAACTGCTGAGCACAGATTGGGCTACTAGCCCAATAGTGTTGTCAGGGCAAGAGTAGTGGGCGGTGGCCAACGTCAGCTCATGCCAGCTAAGCTCACCCTACAGAATTTATAACTCAGTGACAGCCCTGTTGTGATGCTGGAGTGGCTGATCCTAACTAAGAGGTGGATGGCCCATGACAGTTTGTAAAAATTAATTCCAGCTGCGGTGAATTCAAGTCGCAAACTTGTCCGCGAACACAGTAACACTCACATGTCGTTGGCATTTAATGTGCAAACTACACTGTGAGTCAAAAAAAGACAATAAACTCCCGTCCGTAACTTCACCAAATGTTAACCTGTTTTCAAAATTCTTTCACTTTTGGGCTCATTAGAAAACTTGTAATAAAGCCTCATTTAAATATCCAACCATATCTTAAGGTGGCTTGGTAGCCGAGTGGTTAGCGTGCTGGACGCAGACACAGAATGGCCTGGGTTCAAATCGCAGCCGCGACGCTGACGGGTAACAGTTATAGGCAAACTGTTCACACCCATCATGCTTCTGTTCATCAAGCAGCAAAATTGGTAGCAGCCGTCTTAAGGGTTGTGGGGGTAACTGCAGGCCTGGCAGAAAGTAATGGCAGCCTACCACTGGGATTATGACTCATGTCACCTGCAGGCTGACTGCCAAGAACCAGGATCAGCTCCAGAACCCTAACTAGTGGCCACAGTAACTGTAGCATGAGGCCGCATCACCTCCAGAGACTGTCATTCGTCACAATACCACTGTTCAGAGCACAGCGACGTCGCTGTCAGAAGCTCTGTTGTCACGCTGGAGTGGCTGGTCCTGCTGCAGCATCTGCTGCTGCAGTGCCCACTTGGGCAGCAGCCGGCGCCGAGCGTTAGTGAACCAGTAGTTGATCTGGTTCATTGTGAGCCGAGTCGATTCTATCAGCGCCTCCTTTTCATCGTCGTTGGGGTACGGGTTGTCACGGTGTTCGCGCAGCCAGTCCGTCATCAGAGCCACCGCCTGAGTTCACAGACCAACGTGACCAACAAGCCAGGCACAGTGATACTCAGTACAATATCTCACTTACGCCGAAAGCACCTTCAGTGCTTTGACGCTGTTGGTTGGGCAGCAGGAAGGGCATCCGGCCTGTAAAAACGAGTGGTGGGGTGCTGGCGTGGTTGTCTGTCTGGAGCAAGGTGCAGACTTACATATGGCCCAGCTGATGCCACTGCCACTCACTCACTGTCTCTTGCTTCAGTTAAATCCAGACTGGTTTTATTTTTCTGGTACCAGCTCACCCGGGTAGTCCTGGAAAAAGGGCCGTTAAATGGTTGTGTGTGTGTGTGTGTGTGGATTTGCTCTTCCTGACACCCAACCAACAGTGTCAAACCACTGAAAGCAGACAACTGAAAATCACTTACCTCCTTTGGCAGAACTTTGCTGCGACTGGGAGTTAGTTTCTCGGCGACGTTGTATGACATATCGGTGAAGCTTCCAGTGCGGTAGACGTCGGTGGCGTACTGGGCCGGCAGATGAGGCTGCAGCTTCTGCGGCGACGATGGCAGACTGTGACTGTATTGCAGTAGTCGACGCTGTGGCATGGAGTCCAGTCCACAAGGCACTGACGAGGCAAGCTCTGTGTAAACAGCTCGAGGTGGTTGGCCATGGTGGTACTGGGCTGGGTGGGTGCTGGTTGGTACTGGCTGATTTGTGCAGTATGGAGACCTGAGGTCACTGTTTCCAGTGTCAGCATACTCATCCTGATAAACAGCATCAACAACAAAGCAGTCATAGACCACAGACTCTGCTCCCTGTGCGGCCACCTGTGAGGCTATTTTAAGCACACGCTATTTTCTTGTCGCTATATACGCAGGGACAATATGTGCAAACATGATGTCATAAATACTCAGCACGCCCACTGCGGCTTAGTAGGCCTGCAAGAAGTAGTCCCAATCGTCTGCTGCCTGCAATGGGTATTCCTATGCATCAAGTCCAAGACTGCGTGTAAGCCTCACTGCCTCAGCCTGGCGACGACGTCAAGCAGCCTCAACTTACGTGCAAATATGACGTCATCCATAAATCGGAAAAATGCAATGTATCATTACACCGCCAGAGGAGGACCGAGTCAAGGCCATATGGAACATGCACAAAAAATTTGGTGAAGATTGGACATGTAGTTCTGGAGATATGATCGCGGACAGACACAGACACACACACCGACATAACACGCTCATCACAATATTCCACTCCCTATAGGCAGTGCAGTAACGAGCATGCATGCAACTAAGTTTACATGTAAACTGGCAACACAAAGGCCAAGCTTAAGACTAACCTTAGCCAAGTTAATGTAACATTACTAACACTAACTACTACTACCACTACTGTTTAACGGTCATTATACAATACAGGACGACCTACATTACCTGGCATCCCCGGCTAAGTCGGTAACAAAATTTATACAGCACCTGCACTCAGCAATCTGACGTACATTAGTGGCTGGACTGTTTGTGCCCCAGCAGAACAAGAAAGTTCTAAGGTCCTTTTAACAGCTTTTTAAAGTTTCACAGTTTCTAATTTCTCACAGAAGACCGTTCCAGACTCGGGGTGCAGCAACTGAGTATCGACGACAGTAACAATGCAAATATTATACAACAGTGGAATCATATGCTGGAATAAGAGTAACAACACTGTGGAGACATCCATGAAAGTCGTGACGTGTTTAACAGAGTATGCAAATTCTGGTCTTTGTTAACACAAGCCAAGGTCAGAACAACTGAGAGAAAATCAAGAGGATAACCTAGCTTCAACCCCATATGTGGAAAAATGTGTTGCCGAGAACCCAATCACTGGTAAAAAAATGAAAAAATGACTATTAAAAAGCAAGTAAAAGGAGCAAAAATGGGAGTTATACTCTTGCCCATAATTCTGCCAACTGGTGACTTCTTTTCACAATTTTTGTCCATCAGACTGCACAGTAAATTTGTTAAAAAAAGATACACAGTAACTACAGAACACATCACACTTTAAACATACTGCTACAATACTATGTAAAATGGCATCCAATGGCTTATATTCTGAGCGACCTGCATCTGCAGTCAACCATATACTTACAACGACTGGCTTGACAGTGCGTTCGAATGTTTCACAGAAATCCTCAATGCCAGTGGATAATGAAGTGTGCTGACGGTTATCAGCATGACCTTCTTTCATCTTTCTCGCCTCAATTTTCCCTACAAGCAAATCTGCAGTCATATCACATGCACATTTTATACCCGCGGCACTATGCTAGCACAGGTGCTAGCTGTGGCACGGTATATGACTGAGTCTGTCTGTCACAAGTCAGCATTCTACCGAAAGCGATAGATCGATTGATCTGGTTTTTGGCATGTAGGCTTTTTATCGACCAGTCATACACTGTGTTATAAGCAAACTCAAGTACTCACAAAAATGAGGGCACTTCCCCGTAAACTTTTTCCTAAACAGCAGACTTAGAAAAATTTACCACGGCATATCAATCGTCGAAACACGTTATCTACTTAGCTCCAAAAAGTTGGATGCTTACAGCATGATAAATTGGACCGTTGTCATCACTAGGTTGATAATACCTCCGAGCTTCGATGCTCGACTGCTGTAGTTTATCATAGTGATTGTCAAGCTCTGTCTATAGCAGGATTCTGTCACATGGTTCAATTAGTGACAGCTGACACCTGTGACAGTTTTTACTAACAGCAACAATATTGACTACACCAGTGATGGTCAAATCCCAACTGCAACTGGGATTTAAAATGTGATTTGAGTACATTTCAAGATTTGATTTGAACTCTTAAATAAAAACTCATTTTAAAAGATTGCGATATGATGTGTGATATCTGATTTAAAATATTTTCAACATGACTAGATAAAGATTCCATCGTGACAAATCAACTGCACAATGGAGTGCATAAATTGCTGAAGCTTAATGCTGAAACTGCATCATCGTGCTAACTGAGTGATTGACACTGAATATGCAAATTACATATTACGGCTAAGTGAAGTTATCAAAGTATACCATGCATGATTTGCCGAAAGTACAGTGCATCAAATACTGTTAGAATTATAGATGATGATGACGATAATGATACTACAAAACAGAATTCGACTTACCGATAAGGGCAGCGTGAGCGTAGGCAAGAGCATCAACAACGACCGACTCCGTGTGTGGGTCGGACACGGTTACTGATGCCAGACGTGGGTTCCTCTGCATGTAGTTCTGCACCAGCCGGCCAAAGTCTGTCGGCAGATTAGCAATCAGCTGGAAAGGGAACGACGGCGTGTGAAAATTCATGTCGGCGATGATGATGTCGCGCAGCAACGGAAACAATGGATGGGACCGAAATACCAGGCTCTCGTCGTCGACAACGCTGCGGAGAAATGCATTCTGGGACAGCGGAGTTCCTTCCCCCGTTCCAATGGTATCTGGCACACTGAAACGGCTACTGGGAGCTGGCACATGGTGGGTATTCCCAGAGAATGAGTGTGATACTGGCTGCAGGTAACTGCCTCCAGAACGACCGGTATTGGGGAACATGGCTGTTCCGCATCCCGGGTTGACAAGTGGTGACTGCGGTCGACTCACAGTGCCAAAATGTTGAGCGTACGGCTCACACATGTTCTCATAACCAGATACATGTGCGGAAACGGTCTGTCGGCTATTCGCGGCAACATTCTGGCGGTTCATCTGAACTGGCACACCACCACCGTGTTCCCTCAGCAAAGGGAATTCAGTTCGCCACGGCAGCACCGATGGAGACATCGGACTTCTCAAGTTCTGAGCATTTGTTGACCAGTGTCCAGCCCGTTTCGACGGAGTCGCAGGAGCACTGAGGGAAGCAGTCGCAAACTCATCAACCATTGGTCTCTGTGAAATAAATGCCGACTGGGCGACTGCTTCTGGTCCTCGGTGATAACCCGGAGATGCAACATCCGGACAACTCTGGTAGATGACCGACGGACTCGCTGTACTTCGACTGTCGACATGCTGCATACCAGCCTGAACCACAGAAGATCCGTTACACCGATCTCCAATTCGTGAGCTTCCAACAAATGCTACTGGACCACTTCCGGCGAAGTTAAAATTCATTGGCGGCTGGTCAGTATTTGGCTGAAACGTGGACGGAACTCTGGCGTTGACGAGGTTGGTAAAAGTCGGATGGGATGATGGGGCATAAAGGTCGGCACCTTGCACGTACTCGTAAGCTTCGCGAACCTCAGCTAGAAGATCACTCCCACAGTCAATAACCCGCTGGCGTTTGGTCACATGCAGCTGACTTGGACTAGTCGACGAAGAGGATGCTGTCGTGCTATCGCCACATGGTAACGGCTGGACACCAGATGAACTTATCGGCACAAACACATCACCAGAAACATCAGTAGCAGGTGATAAGCAACCTCCATTCACTCCAGTTGCCTGCTGTGAAGTGTTATTACGAGGGCGGCTCTCCGGCCTTGGTCTGACATTGGATCTTGTGCCATAGACCGCAACTGGTTCGGTAGCAGTTAGCAGTGGCAGCTTTTCACCAATAGAAGGAAGTTGGATTTTATCAGCGGCAGTCTTGCCATCAGTGGACGTAATGGGATCAGTCCCAGATGCACTTGTTGTGCTATGGACTGACACAGATTCACTCACACTGGGTGAATCAGATGGTATACTTCCGACCCCAGCTGTCACTGGACCCGCGAGAATACCCTCGCATGTCGACGAAATGGTTGGCGATGCAACGGCAATCAGTTCCTGGCCCGTGCTTGGTCTTGCAACAGAAACTCCAATCCTTCTAGTGTGGTTAACATTTGCCACAGAGTCAGACCTATCAAATCTTCGACTCTGCATCTCATGCAACTGATAGCCTACGCTTTCTGCTGTGGATACTCTACCCACATCCTCTTGTCTCAGTTCCAGAGACAAACGTGTCTGCAACGGAGAGTTATACCCGGACAAACAGCTGTCAAAATTTGCCTCCTGGCGTTCCAGCTCGAAATAGTCCAGTTCTATCGAATCTTCCACGTTAAATATTTCTTCTAGTAAGTTGTTTCGTACACGAACGTCCTTAATTTCTGTCAAACCGGGGCAATCGTAGCCAGTCAGTGCTGATGTTCTTGCAATCACTCTTGGAGATGCTGGATAAGCCATTTCCTGAAAAGTTCACAATTATATACATAGAAAACAGTGCTGCTGTGGTTCCAAAAGTTTCACTGTTAGTCAGTCTTGATGAGTTTCAAAAGCAAAATAACTATGACCTGTACAAATTTTGTTTGACATCACAGCTCAGCCAAAAAATGTGTCTCAATATCGCAGACTGGAAGTATACGTACGTATGTATGTTACTTATGTGCTTACACTTCATATACATACATCCATTAGTCTCTAGTTTTCATTATTTACGGCAGATAACTGTAGCATGGTTATTTTAGAGGTTACTTAAAGACGGGGTTTAACGGTAATTTTTTTATTTGGCAGTGTAAAGGAGACTACTGAATAAGGGCACTACTACCATTAGTAAGCGATTAATTTTGATCAAACTCGAAAATAATAACTTTTATTGTTTTGCAAATTGTCCAGTTATTCATTAGTTATTCTTTTTGATAGTGACGTCAAAGTTGACTCATGGTATACTCAAAGTATACTCATGGCTCTCCCGCAGTCCGCGGTAGTCACACTTAATATGCAGGCCCCGCCCTCAACGCTAAGCTGCGCTGCGCTGGCCTTACGGCTGTTCCGCTCACTCCCTCCGATGCCAATCACGTCACAGTCTAGCGGAAGAGAATGCGCTCAGCTCAGTCAGCTATCCGGCGGGGGGATTTTCCAACAGCGAACTCCAAATGCAGAATACCGCGGAGAGCCATGAGTATTGACCAAGTGATGCCACAGCTGACTTCCGGCATTGCAAAGTTGGTTCTCGGCAGTTTCGATCGCAATATCTTTCGGCATCAAAATCGTCAATTAAACGAGCACAAATATTTTTTTTCTAATTGTAGTACTGCCATTATTCAGTAATCTCATTTATGCTGCCAAATAAAAAAATTACCGTTAAACCCCGTCTTTAAGCTAAATTACTGTCGTTGTGCATATGTCTGCAAGGATTTGCATTATTGTACTGCCGAAATTTACTAGTAAAAGTAATAATATCTTTCTTCCATGAAAATACACTTAGACTTTTCCAATTATCATGCAAAAACAACTAACAGACAAATGCCCCCTCATATGCATAAATTTTGGCCTAGGCCCTATGCAGACAGGAAAAACGGCAATAATATAATAATATAATAT
>Ga0126327_10000344_pt1 | contig 10470 bp, 7 predicted proteins | sample InaspJWI30metaG_FD_101392 | JGI IMG/M metagenome (GOLD analysis project Ga0126327, IMG submission 101392) | Marine gutless worms symbiont microbial communities from Oahu, Hawaii - Inanidrilus sp. 1 OAHU.JWI-30 metaG | ecosystem: Host-associated > Annelida > Digestive system > Unclassified... | reverse complement strand
TGATCTCCATCTTTGCTTCCTCTGTTAGCATGGGTCGCCCTCCAAATAAGACGACCCGATTTAAACAAAGGTGGGTCAATAATTTTGTCCGGAATGGGTCATTTTCCTATGTCCGATGACATATTAACCGCATTTAATACTGGCCGTATTTTGAGTTGAGTGAAAATGTTGCCGACCAGGGCTTGCGGGTTATTGTCGGCGCTCCGGCGTAGCTGTAACCCGGCATGCAGAAGAGCGTGCCTGGAGCTTCTACTGCAGGCTTTCCCAGTAGCTGGCGAACTGCACCGCAATGCGGCCGCTGCGGGAGCCGCGTTGGGTCGCAAACCGAATCGATTCGGTGCGCGCCGCGTCACACATCTTCATACCACGGGCCCGCACCGCCTGCTCGACCACGGCCAGGTACTGGTCTTGGGTGAAGGGATGAAACGAAAGCCAAAGACCGAAGCGGTCGGACAGCGATATTTTTTCCTCGATGGCGTCGCTGGGGTGCAGCTGGCCGTCGACCATACTGCTGTCGAGGTTGTCCTGCATCGATTCGGGCATCAGGTGCCGGCGATTGGAAGTGGCGTAAATAATGACGTTGCCGGGCTGCGGCTGCAGTGAGCCTTCGAGACAGGCCTTCAGCGCCTTGTAGGAATCGTCGTTGGCTTCGAAAGATAGGTCGTCCAAATAAATAATAAACTGGCGCCCGTCGTCGGCCAGCCGGCGGATGATTTCAAACAATTGGTTGGTTGCGGATTTCGGAACTTCGACGATGCACAATCCCCGATTTTCAAATTCGCTCAGCTGCGCCTTGATCAGCGACGACTTGCCGGTGCCGCGCGCACCCCACAGTAGCGCGTTATTGGCGACCTTGCCGTCGAGGAACTGGGCGGTGTTGCGGTACAACAGATTTTTTTGCCGCTCCAGGTGCAGCAATTCCGTCTGGTCGACGCGATCGAATTGCGCGATCACCTCCAATCCTTGCGGCAACCAGCGATAGGCGCTGTAACCCGGCGCGGTGTCGATTTCGGTTGGCCCGGGAATCAGCGTTTGCACGCGGTCGAGCAGCAGGTCGAGGCGTTTGAACAGCTTATCGAGTTCGGACATTAGACTTCGAGCTTCTTGTATTTGATGCGATGCGGTTGATCGGCGTCCTGCCCGAGACGTCGCTTACGGTGCGCTTCATATTCCGAATAATTACCTTCGTAGGTATAGACTTCGCTATTGCCTTCGAAGGCGATGATGTGCGTTGCAATTCTCCAGGAACCAGCGATCGTGCGAGATCACGACAACGCAGCCCGGGAAGTCGAGTATCGCTTCCTCGAGCGCGCGCAGGGTTTCGACATCGAGATCGTTGGTCGGTTCATCCAGCAGCAGTAAGTTGCCGCCGCGCTTAAGCAGCTTGGCCAGGTGCAGGCGGTTGCGCTCGCCGCCCGACAGGTCCTTGACGAATTTCTGCTGTGCGGCGCCGCGAAAATTGAACCGTGAAACATAGGCGCGCGACGGTACTTGATAGTTACCGACGACGATATTGTCGAGCCTATCAGAGAGTTCTTGCCAGACGGTGTTGCTACCGTCGAGATCGTCGCGCGACTGATCGACATAAGCAATTTGCACAGTGTCGCCAATCTTGATCGAACCTTCGTCGAGGCTCTCCTGTTTCACCATGATGCGAAACAGCGTAGTCTTGCCGGCGCCATTGGGTCCGATAATACCGACGATGCCGCCGCGCGGCAGCTTGAACTCGAGATTCTGATACAGCAGCTTGTCGCCATAAGACTTCCTGCCGCCCTCGATTTCGACGACGACGTCGCCCAGCCGCGGACCGGGCGGGATGTAGAGCTCCTGGGTTTCGGAACGTTTCTGATACTCCTGTGACGACAGCTCCTCGAACCGCTTGAGGCGAGCCTTGCTCTTCGACTGGCGTCCCTTGGGGTTGGCGTGCACCCATTCGAGCTCCGCCTGCATCGACTTGAGACGCGCCTTTTCGGAGCGCTCCTCGTGCGCGAGCCGCTTTTCCTTCTGTTCCAGCCAGGAAGAGTAGTTACCTTCCCAGGGAATACCGTGGCCGCGATCGAGTTCTAGAATCCAGCCGGCGACATTGTCGAGGAAATAGCGATCATGGGTAACCGCTACCACGGTGCCGGGAAAATCTTGCAGGAAGCGCTCCAACCAGGCGACCGACTCGGCATCGAGATGGTTGGTGGGTTCGTCCAGGATCAGCATGTCCGGATTCGATAACAACAGCCGGCATAGCGCGACGCGGCGTTTTTCGCCACCGGATAACTTATCGACCGCAGCATCCCAGGGCGGCAGGCGCAGGGCATCGGCGGCAACGTCCAGCTTGCGATCCAGATCCCAGGCGCCAGCGGCTTCGATTTTCTCCTGCAGTTCGGCCTGTAGGGCTAGTAGATCGTTCATTTCGTCGTCGGACATGGGTTCGGCAAATTTCATGTTGACTTCGTTGAACTGATCTAGCAGCGCTTTGGTTTCCGCCACGCCGAGTTCGACATTGCCGCGCACGTCGAGGCGCTCGTCGAGCGCGGGCTCCTGCACCAGATAGCCGATTTTGATGCCCGGCTGGGGACGCGCTTCGCCGCTATGCTCGGTATCGATACCGGCCATGATACGTAGCAGCGTCGATTTTCCCGCGCCGTTGTAACCCAGCACGCCGATTTTTGCGCCCGGGAAAAAGTTGAGTGAAATATCCTTCAGTATTTCGGTTTGCGGCGGTACGATTTTACCGACCCCGCTCATGGTATAAATGTATTGCGCCATGCGGTCGTTCTCTATTCAGAATTCGCGTATTCTAACAGCGCCTTAACAATTAAAAACAACTTCGTTATGCATAGCACGGCGGCATCTATTAATATTGTCGAATGTTCTGTTTATTAAGCGCGTCCTGTTACAGTATTATGCGCCATTAAAGCCGCAACTTCGGCTATTATTGAGACTAGCAATCACTTCGACATCGACCCACGAACCAGCCCACAGGTAAGCAGCCATGAGCATGAAAAAAATGCAGCAACAGAGTTATCTCTCCGGGGGCAATGCTGCATTCATCGAGGAACTTTACTCGCGTTATTTGAAAGACGAATCCGACGTTGACGAAAACTGGCGTAGCTGGTTCGCCGAACTCAAGAATGGTGAATTGACGCCGGACCAGGATCACCTCGAAATCCGCGAACAGATGAAATATGCGGTGTTGCATAAAACTGCGGGTAACGGTATCTCCGGGGGGGAACTGCACGAGCATGACGCTAAGCAAGTGCGGGTATTGCAGCTGATCAATGCCTACCGCGTCAAGGGTCACGAACGGGCGCGACTCGATCCGCTCAACATGAGCCCACGCGCCGATATCAAGGAAATGACCTTGGCTGGCAATAAATTGACCGAAGCCGATCTCGATACCGTGTTCAATACCGGCTCGTTGTTTGGGGTCGAAGACGCCAGCTTGCGCGAAATCATCGAACGCGTGGAAAAGACTTACTGTGGCACCATCGGCTCGGAGTATATGCATATCGGAGATCGTGCGCAGAAGCGCTGGATCCAGGTGCAAATCGAAACTTCGCTGGCGACGCCGAATTTCAGAGAAGGGCGGCGCAATCGAATCATGGATCGAATTATCGCTGCCGAAAACCTCGAAAAATACTTGCATACGCGCTACATAGGGCAAAAGCGATTTTCGCTCGAGGGCGGCGAAGCGCTGATTCCGATCCTCGATCGAGTGGTGCAGCAGGCGGGTGTTACCAGCACCCATGAAGTGGTGATCGGCATGGCGCATCGCGGGCGCCTCAACGTACTGACCAATATATTCGGCAAAATGCCGAGCGACCTGTTCGACGAATTCGAAGGCAATGTCGAACTCGATGAACGCTATAACTACGATGTTAAGTACCATCAGGGATTTTCCTCAGATATTTATACCGACTCCGGACCGATGCACCTGGCGCTGGCGTTTAATCCGTCGCACCTCGAAATCGTCGATCCCGTGGTCGAAGGCTCGGTGCGCGCGCGCCAGAGACGTTTCAGCGACCGCACCACGAACGATGTATTGCCGGTTCTCATCCATGGCGATTCGGCCTTCGCCGGCCAGGGTGTGGTCATGGAAACTTTCAACATGTGCCAGACGCGCGGATACAAGACCGGCGGCACCATCCATATCATCGTCAACAATCAGATCGGTTTCACTACCAGTAACCCGCGCGACATGCGTTCGTCGTTCTATTGCACCGAGGTGGCGCGCATGGTGCAGGCGCCGATATTCCACGTCAATGGCGATGACCCCGAAGCCTGCGTCTTTATCGCCGAGATTGCGGTCAAGTATCGCGAAACCTTTCAGCGCGGCGTAGTCATCGATATGGTTTGCTATCGCCGTTACGGTCACAACGAAGCCGACGAACCTGCGGTAACTCAGCCGCTGATGTATGCGGCGGTGCGTAAACATCCACGCCTGGTTGATCTGCATGCGCAACGCCTCATCGACGAAGGTTTTACCACGCGCGAAAAAATCGATGAAATGGTGGCCGACTACCGGCGTGCGCTCGATGAAGGCGGCGCAGTGGCGCTCAACGTTATTTCCGGGCTCGAACCGAAGGCGGCGCGCGACTGGGCCGGCCTGCACGAAGGCGACGTCAATATCACCCCCGGCACGCAGGTCACCAGGAAAAAAATCCAGGCGCTGGGCAAACGCATGCTGGCCATCCCGGAAGGTTTCAAATTACATTCGCGGGTAGCCAAGATCATGGAGAATCGGCGGCAAATGCTGGCGGGCAAACTGCAGAGCGACTGGGGATTCGCTGAAAATATGGCTTATGCCACGCTGCTCGACGATGGTTATGGCATCAGGCTTTCGGGACAGGACAGCGAGCGCGGCACATTCTTCCATCGGCACGCCGCCCTGCATGATCAGAACAGCGGCAAAATCTATAAACCGCTGAAATATCTGGCCGCGGATCAACCGCGTTTTGAAGTCATCAACTCGTTTCTGTCCGAGGAAGCGGTATTGGGCTTCGAATACGGTTATTCGTCCACCGACCCCAAAACGCTGGTTATCTGGGAAGCGCAGTTTGGCGATTTTGCCAACGGCGCGCAGGTGGTCATCGATCAGTTTATCAGTTCGGGTGAAATGAAGTGGGGCCGCCTCAGCGGGCTGGTCATGCTGCTGCCGCACGGTTACGAGGGCCAGGGGCCCGAGCACTCCTCGGCGCGCATCGAACGTTATCTCGAACTTTGCGCGCAGCATAATATGCGGGTCGCGCAGCCAACCCTGCCGGCGCAGATCTTTCATCTATTGCGCAGCCAGATGTTGTGCGGGTTCCGGAAGCCGCTGGTGGTGATGAGCCCGAAGAGCCTGTTGCGTCATCCACGAGCGGTATCGTCAATGGATGACTACAGCAAGGGAGAATTCCAGAAAGTGATTCCGGAAATAGATAAGGTCGACGACAAGAAAGTAAAAAGGCTGATTATTTGCAGCGGTAAAATTTATTACAAGCTATACGAAACCCGCGAACGGGACTACGACCACGGCACCGCCATTGTTCGCATTGAACAGCTGTATCCGTTCCCGAAAGTCGACTTGAATGCAATCCACGATAGATACCCGGCGCTCAGCAACGTGGTCTGGTGCCAGGACGAGCCGCGCAACCAGGGCATGTTCCGTGAATTCAAGAGCCGCTTGAATGAGATTTTTGCGCCGTTACAGGTACAATACGCCGGACGTAACTCGTCGGCGTCCCCGGCGGCGGGTTACATGGCTTTGCATCTGAAACAGGAAGCCGAGCTGGTGAAAGACGCTTTCGAGGCCGATTACTCGGATAGACTCGAATAGTTCAGGAAAAACGATAAATTCTGGAGCAGATTATGCAGGTAGAAATAAAGGTTCCCGTGCTACCGGAGTCGGTGACCGAAGGGACTCTGGGCGATTGGCACAAGCAGGTTGGCGACAGCGTTTCCGTCGAAGAGAATATTGTCGATCTGGAAACCGATAAGGTCGTGCTCGAGATCGTCGCCAGCTCTGCAGGGGTAATCGAGTCGATCGCGTTTGAATCGGGGGCAACCGTAAAAACCGATGACGTACTCGGCGTCATCAATACCGAAGTCGCCGCGTCTGCACCGGCCACGGCAGTTGCCGAACCGGCACCCGAACCAGCCGCAATAGGCGATGGCCGGGCAAGCCCCGCGGTGCGTAAACTACTCCAGGAACATAATCTCAGCGCGCAAGACATTCAACCCAGCGGTAAAAAAGGCGCTATTACCAAGGCCGATGTCGAACGTCATCTGCAACAGCAGGCGCCGGCGGTACCGGCCGCGGCGAGCCCGCCACCGCAATCGATTCCATCCACGGGACGAAACGATAGGCGGGTACCCATGAGCCGATTGCGCGCCAAGATCTCGGAGCGCTTGAAGCAGGCGCAAAATACCGCGGCCCTGCTAACTACCTTCAATGAAGTCAACCTCAAGCCGATGATGGATACCCGGGCGCAGTATCGGGATAGCTTTGAAAAAGCCCACGGCGTCAAGCTGGGCATGATGTCGTTTTTTACCCGTGCGGCAGTCGAAGCCCTGAAACGTTTTCCTGCGGTTAATGCTTCTATCGATGGCGACGAAATCGTTTATCACGATTATTTCGATATCGGTATTGCCGTCAGTTCGGATCGCGGCCTGGTAGTGCCGATTCTACGCGATGCCGACCAGATGGGGTATGCTGAAATCGAGCAGGCGATCCGCGATATGGGTATGCGCGCGTGTGACGGCAAACTCGGCATCGATGAACTCACCGGCGGCACTTTCAGTATAACCAACGGCGGAATTTTCGGTTCGATGCTATCGACTCCGATTCTGAATCCGCCGCAATCGGCAATTCTCGGCATGCATTCGATCCAGCAGCGCCCGGTGGTGATCGATGGTGAGATCGTGGCGCGACCGATGATGTATCTGGCGCTGACCTATGACCATCGAATTATCGACGGCAAGGAGGCGGTGCAATTTCTGGTGACGATCAAAAATGTGCTCGAGGATCCGGCAAGAATGCTGTTGGGCGTGTAGGCGTTAACCCAGTGACTATATTACAGCCGGGTTAATAGTGTTCGAGCTTAAAGGTTTTTCATAAAACTGAACTGGGTTTTTTCGGAGTCGACCGCAGACTCCATTAGCGATACGTCACCCGATACGAATCGTTTCGCTAGATCGTCGCTATCGATTTCGCAAATGCGGGTGCCGTCGCGGTCGACGAAGATGAACAGGCTCGAATCCTCGGCTTTCCATGCCAGTTTTGCCAATACCTTTTCGCCATTATGCGTCATGTTGACCCATTCGCCGGTGTCTAGCGCCTGTACCTGATTGAGCTTTTTCGGCTTGCTGGCTTTGGCCTTGCCCTTGCCCGAGTTCATTGCTTCGAGCAGTTCGGTCGGAACCTGGAAAACACCGGTTTGCATCATCGCATCGAACTCGGTGGTATCTTCCATGGTATCGAAGGACTGCGCACTCAGGGATCGCGTTTTGCGTTTGGCTTCGATAATATTGCGGCCGGTTTCTTCCAGCACGTTTTGTTGCTCGAGCTTGAGATAATCGCGTAATGACTGTTGCAGCGATTCGGCCAGCTTGAGGCTGCGCATCGCGCGATGCAGTGAATGCGCGACATGCGGCAGCGTTTGGCGAAGTTCTTCCTGTTCATGTTTGCTCTACTTTGGGATTAACGACCACACCTGTTTTTTCACCATTCCGATGGCCTTGTGCCAGGCATCCGAATCCATGCCTTGCTGTAGCCCGATTTGAACCAGTAGCGGTAACCATACCTTTTCGAACAGGATTAATGGGGTACCCTGAATCTTCAGGGGTTGGGTGATTTCGTTCAGCCGGGTTTTAACCACCGGCAAAACCTTCTGGGTGGCCTCGATGCGACGCGCCTTGCGGATCGATGCCTCGTTTTCCTTGACATAGGCCAGGTAGCCATCGAGCATCTCGGTATAGCTGTCAACGGTGATGAACCCTCGGCTGGCGAGGATATCGATATGCTCGCGAATGAATCGCACGCCGGAAAACCCCGAGTTGCCTCCCCGGGCAATTTGGACTTCCTTGTTGATAATGCCGTCCAGCAGCCGCCGCGCGGGATTGCTCGAGCGGCGCAGGAAACCGTCTTCCTGGATCGCGGTGATGAAAATATAGATTTGCAGCCGCGCAAGTTGCTGCTTAATCGGGGAAGGCAAATCTTCGTCCTCGAAAATCAGCTTGAAAATAAGATTGAGCTGATCGATTTGTTTTATATGCTGTCCGATGCCGGATTGGTTGAAGCGCTGCTTTAACTCGGGAAACAGATTTTTGTATTGGCTGGCCGGCTGACGCGATTTTTCCTTGAAATCCTGTAATAGCATCAGCCGGGTAATAGTTTGGTTGGGAATCATCGAAGCGACCGTCGCGGATTCACTCAACCCCTCGATGTTACGTAAGTGAATGCGCGCAGGCGGAATGTCCTTCAGCATGCCGTAATTGAATAATTTCTGGTCTATACGGCGGTAAAACGGGCCCAGCGCCTCGATGAAGCGGGCGGCAAATAAATGGTAGAGCGCGATCTTGTAGCTCACCTCTAGATTGAGGCCATCGATTGCGTATTGAAAGGCTTCGCATAGTCGCTTCACTTGCAGCGGGTTATCGTAAATACTCGCGCGTGAACGTTTTATGCAGGCCTGCAGGCGCTTCAGTATAGCGCGGTCAAATTCCTTGAAAGCCTCGGCGTAACGTGACGTAATGCCTTGCAATTCGGTAACTTCCTTGGCCGAGGCGGCGCTGGAAAGCCCAAGGCTTTGCCAGTCACGCGTACCTTTGGCCGTTTCCGCGGAACCACGGCCGGATTTAAATTCGGTAAATTGTTTGTTGAGTTGAAAGGTAAAAGATGAGCAAATAATACGCTGTTTGTGTTTGATCAATTTGATCAAACGCGCACCATCCTTGTCGGAAAGACTCCAGCTATGGTAGTTTGCCGCGCTTTCGATCATGCCCAGCAGCATTTCGGTAGTGTGTTTTTTACTGAGGCCGACGATTTCCGCAAAGACATCCTGTCCGGATATCGAATCGGCTTTCTGTTGTTTTTTCGAAACGGCCATGTGTGCGGCTTTTCACAAGGGTTAGAGAAAGTAATATAGATGAAAACAGGCATGATTTCTTGCAACTATTTTCACAGTCGTGCGAATTCGAGCAGTTTTCCGATAGAAGGCGTAAAATCGCCATTCGGCGGGCCACAATCAATGCAGAAACTTAAGCTATTTGTCACCGGCCACAAGGGCTTCGAAACGCCTTTGTTTCACGAATTACGGGCTATTCTGGAGTCGACCGATGCGAGCGTGACTAAAGTCTATGGCGGGGTCGAGGTCAGCGCCGTACTGACCGCGGCCTATCTGATCTGCCTGCATTCGCGCCTCGCAAACCGCGTGTTTTGCGAATTGGCGCGCGCATCCGTGGAAGACGAAAACCGGCTTTACGAAGCCGTTTATCAAATCGAATGGGAGCAGCATTTACAGGCGCGCAACAGCATCGCGGTGTCGGCGACGGTATCGCGTTCGAAACTCGATCATGGGCATTATGTCGCCCTTAAGACCAAAGATGCGATCGTCGATCGTTTGCGCAATATATGCGGCAGCCGGCCGGTGGTGGCGAAAAAACAACCCGATATTCAAATCCACGTCAATATTCATCTTAACCGCGCCAGCATTAGCCTCGACCTCTCGGGTGAGAGTTTGCATCGGCGCGGCTATCGTACCCGCCACGGCGGTGCCCCGCTGAAGGAACATCTGGCCGCCGCGCTGCTGCAGCATGCCGGCTGGACGTTCGCGACGGCGAGTAGTCTGAGACTGCTGGATCCCATGTGTGGCTCGGGCAGCTTCGTCATCGAGGCGGCGATGATCGCCGCCAATATCGCTCCCGGGTTGCAGCGGGATTATTTCGGTTTCAGCAAATGGTTGCAACATGACGCCGCAATCTGGCAGCAGTGCATCGAGCAGGCACGGCGGGCGCCGGCAGCGCAACCCGGGATTAGAATTAATGCCAGCGACTATGATGCCGGGGCGCTGGAAATCGCACGCGACAATGCACGGCGCGCGGGGGTGCTTGATCTGATCGAATTCTCGCATCAACAGATTGCCGACCTTGAATTGCCAGCGATCGCTAGTCAAACCCTGGTCATCTGTAACCCACCCTACGGCAAGCGCTTACAAAGCGAGCAGGGTCTGAGCCAGCTTTATTCCGACCTCGGCGACGCCCTGCGGCGCCTGGCGCCCGCGCGGCTGGCCGTCATCTCGGCCAATCCCGATTTACTGCATCGGCTCAAACTGAAACGTTTGAGCCGTAAAGACGTGCGCAATGGGCCGCTTGATTGTCTATTCGTGTCAACGGACAAAATTAATTGACCCACCTGTCGGACAATATTTTTGACCCACCCCCCAAATGCATTGAGCTAGTTTCCACCTCCGATTAATCCGCTTTGTCGAGCCTGAC
>Ga0126327_10000342_pt1 | contig 10486 bp, 7 predicted proteins | sample InaspJWI30metaG_FD_101392 | JGI IMG/M metagenome (GOLD analysis project Ga0126327, IMG submission 101392) | Marine gutless worms symbiont microbial communities from Oahu, Hawaii - Inanidrilus sp. 1 OAHU.JWI-30 metaG | ecosystem: Host-associated > Annelida > Digestive system > Unclassified... | reverse complement strand
GGGTTAGTTTTTGCTCGTGTGATGCTCTACTGGCCTACCTCGGTATATGCTAATAGTGCCCTGCATGTGTCTGTCTGTCGGACACACGCCCGGACTGTATCGAAACCGATGAACGAATTGGGCTCGTTTTGGCATAGAAGCTACACTCGGGTTACCCTACATTGTGTTAAAGGTAATAGGGGCAGCTCCATGAATAAAGGTAGGCTAGTTTCCTTTGGAAGGAACTTTGTTCCAAATAAAATTCGTCGCCGCCGCCAACTGTCGCATTTCATTTTATCAGTTTATTTTATTTTTTGCTGAAAACCATACATTCGCATTCGCAGCAATCTCAAACAGTAGCGTAGATTCACGCTGAGCTGGACAGTAAGGCTACAAAGCACCGACAACTGCCCACGAGTTGTCGCGGTTCTTGGCAGTCAGCCTAAAGGTCAGGTGAGTCATAAACCCGGCGGTAGGCTGCCATTACTTTCCGCCAGGCCTGCAGTTACACCCTCAACCCTTAAGACGGCTGATACCAGTTTTGCTGCTTGGTGAACAGAGGCACGATGGGTGTGAACAGTTTGCCTACGACTGTTACCCGACAGCGTCGCGACTGCGATTAGAACCCGGACCTTTCTGCGCCTGAGTCCAGCACGCTAACCACTCGGCTACCGAGCCGCCCTCAATTTTAAATCGAATGACTGAAATACGTTTGCTTGCGTGGATATAATTATTCCAGCGAGGAGTCAAGTGGAGCTGAATAAAAATTAAGCGTACACCTATTCATTTTTGCATTCGTCGCGATCTCTTAGACGTAGTCGTAGTCGGGTACTTCGCATGTATTGTCATCCGACAATAGGCTACGTCATTCTTTGAGCGTATCACTGGCTGACGGGGTCGAAGGTCAGAGGTCAAGTGTAAGCGGTCACGCTTACTTACAGTCGCTGTGAATAGGGCACGGTGTCGCTGGATTACAGGGAACCGAGCGAGCGTTGCATCTGATTGACCAGGCCACTGCACCGACGGCGAGGTCTTTATTCGCGTAATTTATATTTACCGCGCGTATCGACATCTGGACGTTCCGCTTCTGTGATCACGACATCCTGCTCTTTCCGCGCACTCCGATCGCTCTCAAGCGCCGATTGCAATTTCAGGTTGTTTTATTAATTTAGTCTTTCTCTGCCACATTGGCGCAGCATTACGTGGCGCTCCGAGGGAGCACTGGAGATGCATGACCGGAAAACGCGGGACCATGACTATTATGTTGGTACCCATAGGCGAAACCGCCCTACGGGACCCGTGGGACGCGTCCCCTCCAACTTGGACATCACGGGGACCAAGTGTATTTGGTCCCCTCCAACTTCTGCGGCTGGTTATCATTTTTCGCTGGGCACTGTTGGAAGCCTACAGTGCTTCCCCAGACAAAGCTTGAGCATACGTATCGAACGTATTATATTTTTGGAATCATACGCACGTATTTTAACGTAAGAAACCTTATCATACGTGAATCATATTGTGGCAAAAATACTAGGTCTATACTACTATAACACACTTAAATGATACTGAACTTGAAAAAGTAAATACTGAAACACTGAAACTACAGTGAACCATTACAAATCAGTTCACGTAACAGCAGAGTGCAAAGTCGTTGCTTTGCTTATGTAACACATAACGCATCTACAGAATACAGTACTCCTAGTCCTAAGCGAAGCGACAGAGGTAATAGTTACAGTTCCAACGAGGAAGTCTTATTAACGACAACCTGTCAGTCCAACCGGAACCCATCTGATCAGATTTTAGCTGAAGTCATTGAGATATGGCTCTGTAAGTAAGCAAAAAATATAACGCTGCATTTTTGCCGACCTGTGTAATAATACGCGTATCATACGCGTATTATATTTTTAACAATACGCACGTATTTTAACGTATGCTATTTTATAATACGCGTATGATCGAGCTTTGTCCCCAGATCTCCTTGTTAAATTTAAGGGCAGCGGAAATAAGCGTAGGGAAGAGAATGGGTGAAACATGGGTGCAGCAGTAACTGGAGAAAGGGAAGGGACGGTAGAGAAGAAGGAAGGGGATCGGTATCCACTACGCGTGAGATGAGGTCCCCTCAGACTTTTCAGTGGTCGTTGATATTATTGTTTTCACGTGATGTCTATGGCATGTTGCATGCTATGTGACCGTCTGTTTTCTGCTGGTCCACGAATTTAATTTGTTCTTTTCGGCACGCGGTGTTTCTGTCTTTCGTTCGTTACTGACGCGACAGAAGAGACAATTCGGTCGAGGTCAATAACACAGACATCTTGCACTGTGCAGTCCATTTCACTGTGACGCGTGTGACTGGGCTTAACAATTTTCGTTGTATTGTATTATGCTGACATTTGCTGTACCGCGCGGGTTTTTAATGCCGCTTTTTCTGTCAGTTTATAGTTTTATTTTCATGTTCGATTATTCTCGTGATCTGCCGTTGTCGTCTAATTTGCAATTAGTATTTTACTTCAATATGCGAAAAGGAGTGAAAATGAGCGAATGGCTATAAGACAGCGAAAAGGAGTCGAAACTTTGACAGAAACACTATGTAGCTGTTTGGAAACACGAACCTTGGCAATCGTTCGCTACAGGTGCACGGCGTAGGCCTAACCAGCCGGATACAACACCAAGTCGCTACCGAGTTCTATTCCGACCAGCAACAACATCGCCGCCGTGTTTCCTTTTGGATACACCAGCTGACACGATGTTCAACGACGCACGCGTGCCGTAGGCCTACATGTATCCATTCGGCAATACAGCTTTGTGGATCAAATTACTCATTTCTATAGAGTGTAACGAAAGAAAAGCATAACAGTCAGTTTGAATACATGTCAAGGATTCACTCTCTTGTTTCTTACTATTTGCCGTTAAAAATCAGAAAATAAATCAACAACATCGACTACATACTTTGAATTGATGATGTCAAAACTGCTTGTTCTACGTGGGCAGGGGACGTGTTTGAGAAACAGGGCCTATTGGAGTTATCAATACACACAAAACATGCGACAATAAAAACTTGGTGTCCGTCTTAAAATGGTGAAATATTAAGTTTATATTACTCAGCAGAATGAATGAAAGGATTCAGAAATAACTGTCGTGTGCATTGTGTAACACGCAATACATGCTGCCAAATTTTTCACTACATTTTCAAAATGTATCCAGCTTCAGGGAGCAACACTCGGCGATCCCTTGAACCGTCATGCTTGTGTATCTTTAAAATTAAAACGCCGAGTGAAAAGATACGTCAGAAGGGGAAATGTCCCGAGGGAAATGACCGCTGAGGAGAGCTGGGCAGGTTGGAATATAATGGAGTCATCTAGGAGAGATGAATGTGCCGCGTCGTGATGGCGACAACCTCCCGCCGGGCGCCGGATCGCTGTCAACTTTGTCAAGTGCTGTCCTATGCAAATGGCACGCGCGTCTGCCCTCCATAGCCGTCAGCCTGTGAACTGCTCAGTCCAGTGATCGGGCATTTGCTCCCCCTCCCCAAACATCTTCCTCCCCGGAAATCGCCACCGTGGACATCTGCCCACATGGCTAGCGGTGGGTTTCGACTTATAGGGTTACTTTTTTGGGTCACACCATGAGGAAACAAGGGAGTTGCCAGGAAAAAGCGATAATGCAAGGAACAATGCCAGGTGCACGCAGGCGAGGAAGGCCACGCACGGCCTGGATGGAGAACATCAAGACGTGGACAGGACTCCTGTGGAAGAGTCAGTCAGAATAACAGAGGACAGGGAAAAATGGAGAAAGTATGTCCATGGTGTGGCCAACCCTAGGATCGTGGACGGCTAAAGAACAGAGTGGAACATTTTGGGTTACAGTTGGTGTTATTAGGGTTAGGACTAAGATTATCAAGGTCAGAGAACTTAGGCGCGCGATTCAATTACTAAGGTCAGGGGTTATTGATAGTGTTTGGGATTAGAGTTGGGTTATCAAGGACAGACTTAGTGTTAGTCTCAGGGATGTCCATGGCGGTAGTTGCCAGGGAAGCAGGTATCCGGGGGCACATGTTGGGGGGGGAATGTCCTATATTCCAGAGGCGTCCCGATGATAATTAAATCGCGCGAATTTGAACGCCCGACCGCAGGCGTAGACATCGTCGTAGTCAGTGATGACGAGCTGTGAAAGAAACGGCAACTTTCGGTAGCACACGACATTGCATTCATAAATTGAAAATCTTTATTTCACCGAAATGAATATATCCGGTAGCAAAGGAACAAAAAATAATAAATTATACACCTTATAACACGCAGTTCAATATATAGGCTGTGCGCATAACACCACAGATGTGGTGTCTGGTCAACTGTTTCTCAGAAACCAGTGACGACAGCCATGTAACTTGCCACTCGAATAAATATTTAAATATCGAAAACTGCATATTAACTTTCTACAAACCTCAGTCTCAGCTGTGGGCTGTGGTTTAGACTGACAGCTTTGTGAAAATGATCGACAAAGATTGAAAGATACTAAGAAACAAATGCACAACAACAGACGCAGTCTGAATAGTAAATCGCATTATCAGATGAGAACAGCTTGTATAGATAAAGTATTTAACAAATTTTGGCAGTTCCTTCATTCTTTTGGCTATAAAACTGTAGTATTTACACAAATATGTTGTTATAAATACACTTATTTTAAACACACTTATGTGATTACTCGTGTTTTATTTGAAATAATATGTACACTGTGTTGCAAGAAGGTAGGCATACCACTCAACCTCCATCGATAACATAAACACTAGTTGTCCGATTCCAATAAATTTTGGTACATCTATTAGTAAGTGAATATGCCAGTGAAAAGTTGTTTAATTTCCTACATCACCTGCTTAGTGTACGTACCTTGCCTTGGGAAACTTCAAGACCCTAAAACTCACGAATTTAGCTTAAAATAGCTGATATCCCCAATGATAGGCACATCGGAAGTTAAACGCGAGACTGTAATTAACGGCAAAATTTTAATTATGCGTAAATCCACTGGACAATAAGGTGTGGGGTTTTGTGCAGCAGCAAGTTTATGAACATCGTGCGAACAGTATCGATAAGCTGAAGCAGCGCCTCGTTGATTGATATATGACAGATGCAGTCTGTAGCAGAACGTTATTGACGCAGGCATCAACGAGCAGAGGAAGCGACTGAGAGTGTGCATGCATTGCAGATGAACCTTTTGAACACTTACTGTGAGCACGTTAAAAGAGTTGAAAAATTTCGGACACATAAATTGCAATCAACTTTGTTCATTTTCAAAAAGATGCGCCTTTATTACCACTAATTTTTCTAATTTTACAATTTTCGCGATCTTGAAGTTTTTCAAGGTACGGCAAGTACACTAAACACGCGAGGTGGGAAATTAGACCATCATTCGATGGCATATTTACTCAGTAATAACTACGGCAGATATTAATTGACTCGGACAACTACTTTTTAAATTATCGTTGCAGGTTGTGTGTTTACAGTGCTTATTATAATTAACATTAGAATCGCTACACACTGTGTTGCGAACTCAAATTAAATAGACGCACTGTCTAAAAAGGGCATATCGGCACACAGTGTAATATTTCAGAGAAAACTGAAACCCCATTTCGTTCGGTAGCGAGGAAATGACACCGGCGGACGTGACCGGTGGGTGGTTTATGTGCTGGTCTTCCGCAGGCGGTCGATAGAGCGTCCCAAACATTCGTCTTCGCTCGTCGCCGAAAGTGTCACTGGCAATCACCTATAGATCCCCGCGCCACACCGGGCCACGGGCACCTTGCTGACAACAGGTGTAATGGCTGACAGCGGGCCAACAGGTGGCCCAACCAGCGCAACGCAGGCGCAGCCTGGTGCTACTGCTTCGTTACCAGAGCCGGACGCGTTGACACAGTTGCCTCGTTCACGGCTCAGCTGTGCAAAAACGGGTGAACCGATCGAGATGGCATTTGAAGGCACACTTTTACTGTTACTTCTGAACATATCCGTTTTTACTTTTTAGTTTTTCTGCTTTACACTTTTAAGTTGTTGTTTCCGTCGGTAGATTAAGCTGACTCATGTCGGCTTTCGAGCGCACGTTAAAATAGCATCTCGTATTGTATCGTATCGTATCGTGTGGGTCCCCAAGCCTTGTATTTAATTTTATGGGGTTTCATCTGGGATCAAATTCGGACGATAGCAAAGGTGGGTGCCGTTGTGCGGCGGCGATGCGATCTTTTTCCAAATTACTTTGTACACTTGCTGACATGAGCACATGAATTGAACTAATGTGCTGTAATAACTGCACCAAAAATTACTGAAATCGGACAGCTACCGTTGAAATTATCGTTAAAGGTTGGGTGGCATATTTTTTGCAGTAGCAGGTCCTCACTGCAAAGAACAATCTCAAGATCTTCGTGTGTCCGCACAGGATGAGGATGACCGCTACCTAAAGCTCGGTCTGTTAAACCACTTTTGTTGGGTTTTAAGTCAGATAGTTCGATTTGTTTTCTTCGGTTTTGTGGCGGAATTGTTGTATCGTTTTGCCAACCATTCCAATTTTTTGCAGCCTCAGACATCTATCTGTCTTTCACTGTCGAAGGCGATCATTTATCAGTGGCTTGGTTTGTGATATCAATGAGTTCTTTATATTTCACGAAGAATATCAGCAAGTTGCTACGATAGACTGGTAGCCAGAGGCTGTATCGCTCCTGTTTCCTAGCGAGTAGAGTTGAGAATATTGCTCGCGGATAAGTCTGGGCATGCCAAAGTATGACCCCCCAAATTACTTCTTCCGTTGGGGGAATCCGAGCCCCCACCTAAAACCTGGTTTACTGGGCCCCCAAGAGTCCACACCCCGAACGGCATCTCGATCGGTTCAGCCGTTTTAGCACAGTTCACGGTAATGACCAACGGACACACAGACGTCAACAGACCACGCTACATGTGTAGCAGTAGGCCGCATTATTATGCATTGCGTTTATGCGATGCGGCCCAGCCGTTGAGTAAGCCAGAGTCGACCGACACCAAAGCGTTTTCAATGCGGTTCGTGGCAATGCACCTGTAGGTGCCTCAACGGGTGTCCAGTCGCCGATTCGGTCTGCCCCGACGGGCCGTGTCCGCTGGGTCCGGCGACAGCCGTCAACGGGCATTTGATTGGCAATTTCCTCTGGCAGGTAATTTAAGGTGTGCGCACCGGGGCGCGGCGCTAGAAAGTTGTCATTAAGCGAACATTATCGGTCTGCGCGCGTATACAGTCGAGATCTGGGCAGGTAGATAGCAAACAAGCGTGCACACGTAGGACACACATCGCGGCCGAGATCTTCCCGCGTGCAAATTGATTACACGAACAGGTAAGTAATACTGGGATATTGTACCTGTTGAATGTTGGCCAGGTGGGTTGGGAGAGTGTGCGATATGGGCGCGATTAGCTAATTACCGATATGCATCTGCAGGCCACAGCGAACAAATACACTTATTTACTTACTTACAAAGAGTGAACGATACATTAATGATTCCGCTCTGGGTTATCTTGCAACCAGAGGCTAAAATGTAATTTTATGGAAGAAACGTATAACTTATATAAGAACAATGTACGCTAATTTTGTGAGTGTGGACTAGGCCTACACCGTGCCGCATATGTCCACAGAAAAAAACTATGTTTTAAAAATGTAATCGTCTTTCGACTGTTCAGAATATACGGCACTGCTTGGCGGGGGTAATGCATTGACCCATGTTTGTATGTTTGGCTGTCTCTCTGTTTGTTAACAGGATAACTCAAAAATTTGAGGGTGTGTATTTTTGTAAATATGGGAAACAGGAAGACACACCAAATTCCAATGGAAACCCACTCACGACTTTATTGGCTTATGGGCTAAAGAAGAGTTAAATCACGAAAAGCTAAGGTTAAGGCTAGCCCACCTGTTACTCGATGACAAAAGGCACACACTCTACTGAGTGCCATCTAGTTTTAAACGTTTCATTATGAAAGATGTGCTCGGTGCATTTTTATTGTTTTATGATATGGTCTCTGATGTTGTGTCGACAAATTGAATCGACGATTAATGAAAAAGCGAAGACCGGTAATTTTAGTGGGGCACAAAGGTGCGATGGGTAGCCTGGTGGTGTAACAATAATCGCTAGGATTGGACTCGCAACTTGAATATTCCGACCGACAGACGGAATATAAACAGCCTGGCTAGCCATAAACACGTCGGCATTGAGCCAGTAATAGCTAGAAGTACAGTTTGACACAAATCCCGGAGGTAACGTCGGTGTGTGTCAAAGTGGAATTAGTAGACGCAGAATAAGGAAATCCTCACGTGTCAAGCTTTTAAACGTATTCTCTACACAATGCAAGCCGCACTTCTCGAGCTGGTGTCCGGACATTTGCCCCCCTCGGACATATGCACCCCCGTAAACTACCATTGTTGCTAGGACATTTGCCCCCATTTACAGTTAGGGTTTTAAGGTTACGGTTACTGCGCCTAACTTAGTGTAGAGTATACGGTTTAACGTTAGGATTAGGGCTAAGGTTAGGGTGAGATTTTAGGGTTAGAGTCAGATCCGGGGGCAAATGCTCGCGATGACAGTTTTCGGAATGGTGTCCGGGGGGCAGATATCTGGGGTTCATAATGCTGCACTCTCTCGAGCAGCGACATCAAATGGATGCGTGCGTGTTGGCGTGTGAAGATTGGCCGGCGCGCCAGATGGATTTGACTACGTCGTCGAGAAGGCGGGGCGGAAGTGACGCAACGATGACGTCATCGCTGATGGAGCAGGTGCGACGGTTGGCGCGCCAGCTGCCGCCGCACGACGCCGACCCGCGCTACTGTCACGGACCAATGAGCGACGACGATAAGAGAAGACTGGAGGAGTTCAGGGACTCGAGGTACCGCGACGCTCTCGGACAAGGAACAGTCCACCAGCTGAAGAGAAAGACCGTCTGCCGCGAGGTACACACAGCGGTTACTGCATCTGGAATGTGGAATATTTTTCATTTAGGCAGGCGCCTTTGAGAACGTTAAGTTGACTTTAACAAGTATCAGCTGTCGCTAATAGACCCGCGCGACAGAATCGTGCTGTAGACAGAGCTTGATCATTACTGTAATCATCATCATGATCATCATTAGTTTTAATACGCACGAATGCAGCATGAACAATAAAAATAAAACACACAAAATAAAACAGTCGAAATGATACAAAAAGACATAATAGTGGCTAAACTAATTCAGAAAAATAAAACCAATAAACTAGTGGACGAGCGTCGGAGCTCGGAGGTATTGACATCAACTAATTTTAGCTGACCGACGACGGTCCAGTTTATAACGCTCTGTGCGTTCACCTTGTCGAGCTAAGTCGATAACACGATAACACGTCGATAACACGCTCAACGATCGACCTATGGTGGCGAAATTTTTAAAGTCCGGAGTTTGGGACAAGGTCCAGAGGAAACTAGCCCATTTTCCTTTTAACACAATGTAGGAAAAGTGGAAGGAAGCTTCCACGCCAACAACCAGCTGGATTCGTTCAACCGTTTCGACAGGACACCGGCTTGTGACAGACAGATGGACGGACACACGACGACAGCAAATACCGCGCTTGTTGCACGTGGACAGAAATCCCGTGGAAGAGTCAGTCAGAATGACAGAAGACAGAGATAAATGGAGAAAGTACGTCCGTGGTGTGGCCAACCCTCGGATCGAGGACGGCTAAAGAACAGAAAAGAACAGACCAATCACCATTCTGCCTGCTGCAGTGGATTTCGTCGGCGAAGAAAAATCTCGGGTTCTGTGAGCGAACTAGTTGGACGTTGCAGTGCGGAGAGACGCTGTCGGCGGGAGAGACGGCGATCAGTAGAGGCGACGTGGTCGACGACGTCGACGAGGGCACGGCCGTCGCCTGGCACTTGCGCTGCTTCGTCTGCTGCCAATGTCGCGACCCACTGGTCAACCTCGTCCACTTCTGGACACGCGCCGGAAGACTCTACTGCGGACGGCATCATGCCGAGACCGTCCGTCCGCGCTGCTTCGCCTGCGACGAGGTCTGCCCAGTTCAGACTCCTCATAGTCTGAAACTCTAATTTCACACAGATGTAGTCCTCAAGGAACCACTGAAGATAACATGAAATAGATTTCACCAGCATGTTTCTAGACTTTCTCAGACTAAAGATCCTGTTGCAGTTTTTATGTAGATGTAAAATATGTGCAAATTAGCCGAGTCTAATTATACAAACAATGTCACCTTTTGGTGGTTTTAGTTGAATTTATTTATTGCTATAACTCTGTAAAATATCAGACTTGGGGTCAAGGCCAGGAACTTCTAAGGCCAAGGCTCAGGGCCACGACCAGCCCGGTAAGGCCAAGGCCAACGACCTGGCCTCCAAGGCCAGGGACATGGTCACCTGGCCTTGGTCTTGGAGGCCAGGTCGTTGAGTCTATGGTCACGACACGATCACCATTTTGTAGGTATGACACGATATAATGCGTTGAGTTAAATGGCGAAGATTTATCGTGTTATTC
>Ga0126327_10000340_pt1 | contig 10499 bp, 8 predicted proteins | sample InaspJWI30metaG_FD_101392 | JGI IMG/M metagenome (GOLD analysis project Ga0126327, IMG submission 101392) | Marine gutless worms symbiont microbial communities from Oahu, Hawaii - Inanidrilus sp. 1 OAHU.JWI-30 metaG | ecosystem: Host-associated > Annelida > Digestive system > Unclassified... | reverse complement strand
GTGTTTGGCTGTGTGACAGACTGTAACTGTAACCTTTAATACTGTAAGGTGCCCCTGCAACGGACTTGTTCGTGAAGTGTCACCTTAAACTCCACATTGACATTACATTACATTACATCTACCGGACCGATCTTTGTCAAATTTCCACGGTTGGTATAAAACTATGGCTGTAGATGATCAATCTGAAATTAGTTACTCGATTTCGACCCATTTAGGGACGTTGCCACAGGTACTAATTTTTGTTGGTTTTATCCACGCATTTTCGTTCCGGTGACATTCGCCAGATGGCGCAGCGTACGGCAAGAGAAGCAGTGCACGTGGGTCGCTGGGCGCAGGCGACTGGGGGCAGTTAGACTTTGCCTTGCACATAGTTTTCTATGTTTTGAACGCCAATAGCGGCCGATATGCCGATACGTCGATGCATTAAATAGCTAGATCGCCGTATAGAATACGTTATGTGTGTAAACAGCACAGTGCGGCGACAGATGACGGTCACTACGGCATCAGTTTCACCTCGTTGTCGACGCCGTACGACCTCTCAGCGTCGTCAGACGGCGTCATCGACAGTGTTGTGGCAGCCGCGAGTGGCGTGGTGGGTGGTCCGTGTCGCCAGGCCGGTGTCACCACCGCTCCACGTCCTACTTCCGACAAGTTTGCCCACGTCGCCTACTCGCCGGTGACGTCAGCGCGCGACGACGACGTCACCACGTGCTCCGGTGACGTCATGACGGGCGGATGCAGCTGCGGCGCGGGCGGCGGTGACGCAACTCTACGGTCGGTGCTTCGTCCCGCCGCGTGTCTCGACCTCGGCGACCAGCTGCGACACAGCGGCGAGTTCGTATAGCGGCACGGCGGAGCCGGCGAACTCTTTATCTACGGGTCTTGCCTTGTATTGATAGTTGCCAAACCTCCGACGGACTATTACGCCAGCGAGATCTGGCTTCTCGACACAATGAGCGTGCCTGCATGTCGACTAATCTGAGCAAGTGACTCCGTAAAGGAGTTTAGTGAACTGCTCTGCTCTCAATTAGGTCTGCCAAGCAGTTATTATTACGTGCCGTGCATCTTTGCCACGACATAGAAATGAAACCACAGCAATCGGGGGAGGGAGGAGGGTGGTTCCTACAACGTCAGAACTTTTCTAGTCGGATTTGCCAAACTTTCACAGGTCGCTCTGGTCGTGGCTAGGGGGCGCCTGCGTTGCGTCCGACTGTGAGACGTAACTACTTGCCCGCCGGCGGCGGCAAGTACACTCGGGTTTCGACCGCCGTCTGTCCGTCTCTCTTTTAAAAAGGTAAAGGTAGCCCATACTCGATTACCGAGCGTAGGGTTCCGGAGCTGATCCCGGTTGTTGGCAGTCAGCCTGCGGGTGACGTGAGTCATAAACCCGGCCGAGGGCTGCCATTACTTTCCGCCAGGCCTGTAGTTATCCCCGCTCCTTAAGAGGGCTGCTACCAATTTTGCTGCTTGGTGAATAGAGGTACAATGTGAACAGTTTGCCTAAGACTGTTATCCGACAGCGTCGCCACTGCGATTTGAACCCGGGCCCTTCTGCGCCTGAGTCCAGCACGCTCACCACTTGGCTACCGAGCCACCGTCTGTCTCTCTTTCAGTTTAAAAAATAGTTTTTCCGGTACTTTGTTTGTTCTGTTTGTAGTCCCGCGCGCTAGATTAAACTGGCTAACAGTCAGTTTCTGCGCGCACGTTAATGCAATTTTCATTCATTCATTCTTTGTTTACATCCCGTTTTATTTCACCGCAACGCAGGCACAACATGAGAATACGGCCTACTGCGTCGTACGGAGTAGCGTGGTCTGTCTGTGTGTCTGTCTTTCTGCCAGAGTCCTGCTAAAACGGGTAAACCGATCGAGATGCCGTTGGCAATGTGGACTCGTTGGGGATCGAAAGAACTACGTATTACGAGTAGACGGAGACCGGTACCGCTCACGGGAAGGTGTACTTTCGAGGGGCTTACTTACCGGGACGTGCGCGCTCGCGGACGATATGATCAAAGTAACTCACAAGTAACTCGCAGTGGTGCGCCCTGCTCGCTCGACTCCGTTACCATGGCAACTTGTTTAAAATGCATCTGTCGAGTCAGACAGACTTGAAAAGATGGAAACGACATTCTGGCATATGATGAAAAGGTTGCGTGTTGCAAACAGTTAGGGACCACTGCTGTACTTAACGGCGCAATGTTCTTTGTATGCGTCTTATGTAATGCGCCTTTTGACGATTTTCGGATCCTTGTAACAGATAATATACTAATTTTACGTAATATTTGGCAACATGTCAGTTATACAGTAGCTTATTATTAGTAGAACTTAGAGGCTCAGAACAGTGCGAAGCGCGTTTACATTTCCGTTAATTTCTATGCTCGGTTTATTCAGCTTCAAATCAACGAAATCAGCCTACAGTCTTCGTCGGCAGAGTTTTTGCCTTTTGTTGCTTAGTTCGACTTCCATACTTTTCAGGTCACCGTATACTGAGTAATTAATTGTGCTGATGGATTGTTCATATTAATAATAGTAATCAGCTTTTAGTAGCCTAATGCTGTAACTTTTGGTAATAGCAAGTTATTGACGCCGAATATGCCCTATATAAAACATCGTGGTCGTATTAAGCTCTTCAGTAATTTTAGTAATACTGTCTAAGTGTCTATATAAGTCTGTGTTCAGCCTCGTCCCTCGGCTGTCAACATGACACTGTCCGCATTTGCTGCTGAGCGCCGTTGCCTGCTATCGATCGATATCTCGCCCGCGGGCGCACAGCAGCAAACCCATCGCACGCACACCGCTGCTGCTGTCGATCGATGGGACAGACAGACGGACGCTCGATCGTTTTATAGACCCCGCTCCGCATACTGTGCGGATGTTGTCAATAATCTTTAACCACTCAAAAATTTTAAGAAAACATACACAGTAAACTAAAAAATCAAATACAATATTAACACATTATTTACGTACTCTGTCAATATTCAAACAGGCAACTAGCTTTACAGAAGGCGTGGTACGCTACAAAGTGAAGCAAATGTCAGAAATAATTCAAGGACTAAACCGTCAATTGCACGCACGTATACCGCAGAACATTCCTTCGGAGTCGACGAAGTCAACGAAAGTTTTCGACGTAACTTAGAACACTGTGCATTTGTTCACTGCTGAGTGTACTCTCTGAAAATTGGCAACATACTGCAGTATTTATCTACCCAAGTATTGGGCGCACACATCGAGAATTCATGAAAACTGGCTTACAACTCACAAAATTTGTATTACGTATTGTATTTATTTTGGAGATTAATATCTGCGCTACTAGGAGAAGCGCTGACAACCGACTTTTGAATTCGTTTACGTTGTAAAATTCGTCGAATGTCAGTTTTAATAAAAAGTAAAATACAGAAAATTCCGAATTCTCGACCCGTGACCGAAACAACTACCCTAGTTCATACAGTACCTGCTAGGTGAAATCAACTCACGGATCGGCGTGACAAACTAAAACTGCACCGGCCTATCAGCCTACAAAATAAGTTACATCAAATTTTTTTGCGTTATTACCTGTATATATCTACTTCCGGTTGAGGTTTACGATAATGGTGGGTTGTTCGCACAAATGCGGGAAATATTAGGGTTTAGAGGGTAGGATTACTTGTCGATATTCGCCGCATCGGCGTATCGCCGATAGGCCGATAGTGGCCGATAGGACGATGCATTAACTGGACACACCTCACACAGTTCAAGCAGACTGCGCAGTGGCTGCGTGCTGTTACCTGACCGACCGCATTAGCGGGAAAGGTACTGCAATCGGTCCTGTCCGTCCGTCCGTTTGTTTCCACTCTAGCTTTGAACCAAGTTCAACCAACTGACTTTCGACCTTGATGTTTTGTATGTATATGGGTCATGACCATGGCTCGCCGGGAATTGAAAGCCAAGGTCATAGGTCATGGGTTAGGATGTTCACAGCACATGAACTAAACTGACCTGAACAAGTCGACCCAGTTACACGACACGTTCATTGGTCTCGCGCGTCAGCGTCACGACTATACTTCTTATTGACTGGCTGCATCGAAATTAGGACGGTTAGTGCTCGATTACTTCTCAACACATTGTATTCAATGCGGCCGTTCACACTGGAGTTCGCGAACTGAAGGTGAGTTCAGTTCAGTTCATGTGCTGTGAACAAGCCTTCGCGGCTAGCAAGGACGGCAACGCGGTCGACGCCAGTTTATCGAGTGAACAGATTGCGATGACCACACAAGATCAATCATACATCAGTCAGTCTGTCGGTTCATAGGCGTCGTGTCGACGAGTCCGTCGTCGCTCCAGTCGGTCTCCGCGCCGTCGACGAACACGTACTTGACCTGGAAGCGGTAGCGGACGTTCGGCCGCACGTTCTCCAGCAAGACGAAGTTGTCGCTCAGCTGGCGAGAGATAAACTCGCCGGCGTCGTCCGTCGCCTGGTAACGAAGCCGGTACCCGACCACCCTGTCGGCCTCACAGCCTGGTTCGTGTGGCCACGTGATGTAGACGCTCACGCGGTGGAGTACCAGCGTCCCGAACGTCACTTCCGGTAGTTGTCGGTCTGCTGACGTCGTCGTATTCGGAGCAACGACGGCCGCGCTTTGTGCGCGCGACGTCGTCAACGGAACCGAGCCTACAATGCCAGTCAGTCACTGTTCAGTCGTCGAAATCGAAAAAGGCTAGTCAACATACGTATCGATATCGTATTTTCAGTGGTCATAATAACTGGGCTGTCCGTTATACAATTAAACGTTCACAGAACGTTCTTTATAGAAAGGACGATCTTATGCTTTAGTCAGGGCTGACAGAATATACTGACGATTTGAGGCAGGGCAGCAAGCGCTTGAAACGCGTTAACACGCGCACTGAATGTGCGATAGATCTGCACATCGGGCTTCAATACCGGTCGATTTCTTATACCCAATTCACACCGCCAGACCCAACGAAACAAAACTATTCTGTCGTGTCGCATCGGGCGGTGTGAATTGAACAATTACTCTGAACGTGTTCATACTGCTGCCGACTGTCGCCGACTGAGTTCACACCACCCGACGCGATGCGACGCGACTAAACAGCTTTGCCGCGTCTGGTCTGGAGGCGTAAATTGGATATTAGGATGTATACGTTCGGCACAGCGAGCAACGGATATGATTGTGTAAAACCCCTGACATAAATCTTCCACCTGAAACGTCCCCTTTACTCGCCGAATCTCTGAAACGTCGTCGTTAAAATCGCCCAAATCTTAGGAGATCCAGTAAAGTAAAGTAACACGGTTAGCAGTTCGCTAAGTCGCCACACCGCTACGGGAACTCACGCGCATGTATCGGTGACGCGTGGAGTTTCAGCGAGAATGGGATGGCGGTACCTGGTTCGCGTCTGACTTTGCCGCCGTCAGTCGAGCTTTGTCGCGCGAGTGTTGACGATGAGCCGTGATGTCTCTGCCAGTCCTCTGGCCTGTCCATCAGCTGCATGTGGTCCTCCTCGCGGTCGTCGTCGTCTGAGGTCTGCCAGTACCTCGACTTGCTGCCGCCAGCCCGCTGGTGATCGTGTCGAGACGAAGACCGCGACGCACCTGCTGTGTCTGTGCCATCAGTCATCACCGTCCACTTGCACGTGTGGCCTGGTGGTGTCGTGTTAGGGTGTTTGCTCGCGACACAAAAGGTCGCGGCTTCGACTCCCGGCAGTTCCACTTTCAGGTAACAACCTTGGGCAAGTTGTTCACACACCTGTGCCTCTGTCACCAAGCAGTATAATTTGGTACCGGGTCAAGGGGTGCGGCTGGGAAGGTAACCGTAGGTCTGGCGTCGCACTAGCCATGCGTCACAGACTTAAGTGGTTTATCCACCTACAGGCTCACGGCCTAAACAGGGAGATGAGATCCCCGCCTACGCTCTCTTAGTGGAATATGACCCATTTACCTTACCTTTACCTATTTGCAATACTGTATAAATGTTTTACTTACTTACTTGCATTCTTACTACAGTGGCAGAGTAAAGCAATAGGTCAGTTGTGTGCGTGTACGGCGGGCTGGGATAAGCTACGCATCTGTTGCGCCACCACACCACACAAATAAAGAAATCTGTGGCGATCCTCGTACCTCGGATCGCAACGCACAGTAGACGCTGGCCGCGTGCTGTCCTCTGGCGAGTTGCTTTGAGTATACGCCGTACTAAACTCGATCGATAATTTAACGCTTGAAAAAATACGGGACACAGAGACGTATGCTAAAAGATGCACTACACTTATCAGAGTAATAATCTAAGCAGTTGTCCTAAGTTATTTGGCAAAATGCCACACTGTGCCCCCGTCTAGTGGGGTTGGACCCCATCTACGTGGTTCCCTGGGCCTACGCGAGTCTGTACCACAACCCGGCTCACGATCTGTTCAGCCAATTTTGCACAACATAGTGCACGGGTGTACCCAACGCACAGAGAGACAGACGAAGTTACGTCGTAACGTCTGTAGCAATAGCCCGCATCGCCAGCACTGCGAGAATTGCTAGCGATGCGGCCTAATAATATACTAGAAGTCGACGGCAAGCCGTTCGAAAATCCCTCCGATCGGGGGCGCACAAACAGACGGACAACCCGAAAACATAATGCCATCGGCCCATGTAGTGGAGGTACAATAATAATGTACATGCCGCTACGTCGCTTCGCTCCGTGCTGGCTTGACGCTGATGATATATTGGGCCGGTCGTCGTGGGTAATGTAGGCGATAACAGTGTCAGCAGTAATCGCCTGCATGCATGTGAAACACAACAGCTGGCCGACGCCACACTGATCGCTGTGTGGAGTTGCTAGAGGGCCACCGTCAGCCAATAACGGACCGACTTGCAACACAGCCTAGCAACACAACCGTTAAGCTATGGACGCAGATCGGCGGGACTGACTTTGGTCGAGTGTCCAAGCGGCGACGACGTCGGAGAAGGGGCTGGTGAGTCCGTCCTTGACGGTGCGGACCTTGAACTCGTAGCGCGTGGCCGGCTCGAGGTCGTGCAGCACGACGCTCAGGTCCTTGACGATCACCGACATGGTGCGCCCGGCGGCGGCGGCCCGCGGCGCCGGCGACGCCGCCTCGTAGTGGATGTTGTAGTAGCGGTTGTCGACGATGCGGCTGCGGTGGACGCCGCCGCCGCCGCCGCCGCCGCCGCGGTGGTGGTGGTGGTGGTGGCCGTCCAGGGAGGCGTCGGTCCACTGCAGCGACACGGAGGTCGACGACAGCGGCCTGGCGCGCAGTCTACTGGGAGCAGGACCCGCCATCACGAGCTCACTGCTGTCTGTAGACACGCGCACGCACTCACTCGAGGTCGCACCGACCGCGCTCTAGCACTGACGACTCGACAGACAACCAGCGAAATCGCCGTCTAGGCGTGCTGTGCATGATTGGCGACGACTGGGCCTGCCCTCCTTCGATTCAGAATACGTCATCTCAAAACGCGTAAATAATCCTCGTGAATTAGGCTGGACCGCACAAATCGCTCTGTCTGCCGAGAACAACGAAATCGGTGCTGCACACTGGTGAGTCACTCCTCAACATATGCCCTTTTCGCGGCGCCTAGCTATGCCTGGCCATTGAGTGCAATCAAAAAACCGGAAGTACATGAGTATCAGCTTACGGGCTGAGTAATAAGTAACACGGATATAGCAGTTCGCTAAGTCGCCACACCGCTATATGCCATGCCATATGGGATCACAGCGTTACCTGTCACCCGGCATGCAGAGGTGATATTCCCGCGTTTACCCCAGCAAAGCTGGTAGTCGATTTAGCGACCCCGGAGGGATGCAAGGCTGAGCTGACCTAGTAAGGGCGCACCTTGACTGGTGGCGGTGTAGACGAGGTCGTAGATGACTGGTCCTTTGTCGATGTCGTTGAACGCCCTGACGCTCACCACGTACTGAGTGCCCGGCTCTAGCACGCGCACGCGCACACAGCGTATATGTAACGTCGAATAAGACACGAATATTGAAACATTGTCACATATCCACCGAGTTTCTACAGTAGCGGCAGCGATTGACGGCATCGCCGCGGCGTGACACCCCTGCTGCGTGCTATTGGTTGCGTCCGGCGGACGTTGAGACTGGACGAGTTCACTGTCGTTGGTCACTGTGTCAGCGCTCTTCGACTTCTGATATGTGGCGCCATAGAATAACACTTACTTACTTACTTACACCGGTGAGCCCTGCAAAAACGGATGAATTGATCGAGGTGCCGATTGAACTATAGCCTCGGGTGGGAGCACGGAATCATGTACGGGACGGGGGGTTCAGATCCATACTGAATAAAACACTTTTGAAGAGATGGCGTCGTGTCACTCGCGTGTCACATTAAATTTTCCCAAAATGAAAAATCCGCCCCGTGCGACGCGGCTCTCGTCAAAATTTTTGACCACTTGTTTTTGTTGTTGTAAACTCGGTGGCACTGGTATAGGCAGTAGCTGTTTTCACTGGCACGATAAGCACGTTAGTGAAAACGTAAGTCATGGTGGGCCATTGGTGGCTATGCACCACGACGACAACATCGACTCAGCCAGTGTCAACAGTAGCGTTGCCATTTTGCCATCGTCTGTTTACCTATTGTCCAATGAAGCCGTTATTCTGCAAGTCCGTGTTGTAAATTAACTACTGCGAGCTCCATCCGAATCAGTGACATCGCGATGCTTTGACTGGTCCCAGCCTCAGCAGTTAGGTTAGAGTCACACGCCGTTAAGAGTTAAGTGATGGTCTCGGTCCAGCGTGTATGATGTTACAGCTATCCACGCTGCTGACATACTTTTTTTCGTTCGTTCAGCGAGTTGGCACTGGCCAGTGTTTTTTTTGTGTCTTATAAGGTCAGAGGCTACGGGTTCTCTGAATCCTTGAAGCTACGTCAGTCCTCGATCAGTAAACCCGTTTCATACGCTTGTTCGTTCATCCTTACTGGACAGCGATGCGGAGAGTCAGTTACGTCACCGAGCTACAGCTGGTGCGGTGCCTTCCTTTACACGGCTGTAGGACGGAGACAGTCCGAAACTGCGCAGTTGCTAACTGTCATCATGAGCCCACGATCGTACAAACAAAGCAGTCGTAGAGGAACAGACGTGCGCACTCCTCGGTGCTGTCCCTGGTGAGTCACTTTGAGCATGCGCCCAGTTCGCGTCGTCCATGCCTGGCTAGTATCTGATGAAAAACATGACGTCACCTACAAAATCGGAAGTACCTGACATATTGCACTGTCATCAGAAAAGAACCAACACGGCATCGAGTTCAATATAGAACCATTTCAACGTCGATGCCAGATATGATGCCAGATATGCTTCCATCATTGAATCCACCAAGTACGGTTCCATAATGAACCTAATGGAGTTCCAAATATATACCACTGGATTGAACCTTAAGTGGTTCTATGTAGAACTCTTTGGCGGGAGAGTGATAACATGCATAGAAAATATCGTGCAGTTAGGACAGGTGGTTTCTGAGATACCGAGCGGACAGATGGAGAGACAGACACGCAGGCACGATGCTCACCGCAGTGCTTCGCATCTTCCCACGGCAGAGAAATACTGTTCTGTTCTGTTCTGTTCTGTTCTTTAGCCGTCCTCGATCCGACGGTTGGTTACCCCATGGACGTACTTTTTCAATTTATCTCTGTCCTCTGTCATTCTGACTGACTCTTCCACGGGGAGTCCTGTCCACGTCTTGATGTTGTCCATCCAGGCCGTGCGTGATCTTCCTCGTTGTTTCCTTGTTTCCTCATGGTGTGACCATAGCATGCTAGCTTGCTTGCTTTACGGTGTCTAATACTGAGCGCCGCTGAAGATGAACGTAGTTGATACTGACTGAGGTTGCGTATGGTGACGTTGCGACGATAGCGGTCGAGGTATCTCCAGTTGACGTCGGGCACGCCCTCGCCGTAGCCGATCATGTAGCCGGTGACGGCGCCGCCGTCGACCGGCGGCTCCCAGCTGACGAGCACTGAGTCCGGCTGAATCACACGTGTACGCACGGCGCTCGGCTGTCCCGGCAACACTAACACACACACAGTCATATACATGTACATACATACAATACATACATATTTTACTTCAGCAAGCCAGAGTGAAACATATAAAATGCGCGCATATATGTTCTTGTACATACCTCTTGCCCTTGTCCTGTCACTTTTATCTTTTTATCTGTAATTGACTTTGTACTACCTTCGTGGTGAAATAAACGTATATATAAAAAAGGTAAAGGAAAAGGTAGCCCATACTCGATTACCGAGCGTAGGGTTCCGGAGCTGATCCCGGTTCTTGGCAGTCAGCCTGCAGGTGACGTGAGTCATAAACCCGCCAGGCCTGCAGTTACCCTCGCAACCCTTAGGACGGCTGCTACCAGTTTCGCAGCTTGGTGAACAGAGGCACAATGGGTGTGAACAGTTTGCCTAAGACTGTTACCCGAGAGCGTCGCGGCTGCGATTTGAACCCGGGCCCTTCTGCGCCTGAGTCCAGCGCGCTAACCACTCGGC
>Ga0126327_10000339_pt1 | contig 10518 bp, 6 predicted proteins | sample InaspJWI30metaG_FD_101392 | JGI IMG/M metagenome (GOLD analysis project Ga0126327, IMG submission 101392) | Marine gutless worms symbiont microbial communities from Oahu, Hawaii - Inanidrilus sp. 1 OAHU.JWI-30 metaG | ecosystem: Host-associated > Annelida > Digestive system > Unclassified... | reverse complement strand
TCCTGGCCGAGTGTTGTAAGAGGCAACTGAACCAGGTTAGTTTAGTTTTGCTGTATTTTAGGTTGTCTGCTTTTTCTGATTTGTATTGAGTTTGTTTATCTGTATTTTCCTGTACTGTTTTGTGATTGGCTGTGATGACCGCCTCCGAAATGACCTATACTGTGTCGGGTGGGGCGTTAAACTCTACTCAAACCAAACCAAACTAGGCGTAAACTGTGACGATATAGTCGTCTAAAGACCGAGTAGAGCACTCGGTCGGGTGCGTGCATGACTGCGTGTGTCTCCGGATTTACTTTTGACCTATATGTAGGCTGGCTCAGGTTGGCTCATCTGGATCTAAGTCCTTTTTCGAAGGTCAAGGTCATAGGTCAAAATTAGCGATAACGAAGTGGCAAATTCCGTTTTTGATATGACGGAGACAAGCGAGCCGACCACGAGTTTCATAGAATAAGATAAGAGTTTATTTGTTGGATTATTCACTTATTGATCTACACATCTTTTCCGTCGTATTTCGTACATTTTGTTGTTAACAAAATACGTTTCCGCAAAATAAAACGGTGTGAGTTTTCTTCATACGTGCCATATTTTCATAATTATCTTTAATTTTTTTTTGATAACATGCAGCCAGTCATTGGCGAATGCGATGTTGCATACATGTAGAAACAGCAGAAGATCATTTTATAGCTAATTATTTGCGATATTTTGTTCAGCCGCACGTTCTAAAAACACTAAATACGCTACTACTGCTGCGGATTGAACGACTGTCTGTATTTTGTGACGTTATTGATTTATTGTCGGTCTAAATGACCGAAACAGCTCAGGGATATTATCGGGCTTCATGAGTTCCTATTGATCACCTGTTTACTTGCGGCAATATAACTAGCAGTGATGAATGACGTCCATTACCGGTATATACGATTCTTTACGACTCGTCGAGTGCAGAATCGTGAATTTTGACGTTTTTGTATGATTATTTTGTGATATATAGCCACAGTATTATGTTGATACTTCGTGTGTATTAGTGATTATGACCAGTGCGCCGTGTCATTAATTTTCGATCTAGTTTTGAACGTCGATGCTCAGTACTGTTGATTCCAGTAGTTTAGTTTACAGTCTGGATCGTGCGTTTCTGTTTGCTTTTGTGAATCGTTTTAGTGATGTGCAATCTAGCTTAATTAGCTATTTTCTGTTACTGGCAAGTCACCTTTCGCGCATTATTCTGTATAATGGACGTTGCCGATATTTTTGTAGTTCTGATTTGATGTATTTCGAGTACTGAAAAGCACTGAACATGCGGTGATAATTCTTTCGTGTACAGTGTGTACTGACATGACAAACTCGCTGGAGAAAATGCACATAAGAGAATTACTAACAGACGCGATAGTAAAGGGTAGCGCAGAAGTAGGCTATTTGATCAATTTTGGTTTTGACCGTGTAATTCCCAAGTATTGTGTCTACTGGACACAGCAAAGTAATATTTTTTTGCAATATTGCTTACTTGCTGATATAAAATTTTCTGTGTGACGCTATTCCCGACGTTGAAAATGATGAGCAAATGTTGCTAGAAGAAACTTGAAGCTAAGTTCTCTCCCGGTTCCCGTAAATTAAAACAACCTTTGGGATCTAAACAACACGATGAATACAATTGAGCAAAAGTTTAGCCTATGTATAAAGTATATATTTCCATTATTCGGAACCGTTTTGTTTTTAAAAGCAATCTTGTCCATTATTAGAATGCATGCACTAGGCCTACTGATATAAAATTTTCTGTGTGACGCTATTCCCGATGTTGAAAATGATGAGCAAATATATGCCTTCAGTGCTTTGACGCTGTTGGTTGGGCGGCAGGAACGGCATCCGGCCTGTAAAAAATGAGTGGTGGGGTACTGGCATGGTTATCTGTCTGGAGCAAGGTGCAGACTTGCATATGGCCCAGCTGATGCCACTGCCACTCACTGTCTCTTGCTTCAGTAAAATCCAGATTGGTTTTGCCGTTCTGGTACCGGCTCACCCGGGTAGTCCTGGACAAAGGGCCGTTAAACGGGTGTGTGTGTGTGTGCACTAGGCCTGCTGATAAAATTCTAGCAAAACGAGAGACGGTATAAGATCACACAGAACTTTGTTTCAGTGTACGAATTACGCCTTCATAAATCATAATGAAACGAGACGAGCGTTACTCAAAAACTCCAGCAGACGGTACATACATGTACACAGCTGAATGAACATTTAACACACGTTACTTACAGAAATCACCCTAAAGATCGGATTCCTCGTTTCACTAATATATGCTGCCCGAATCCCACAGGCTGTTGAAAAAGGATTCTGTAAAAATAGACGAAACAACTCAATTTTTTTGCAATTTTAACAATCACTTATCCTGAACAATTCACATACCTGAAATGTGCTATTTTTGAACACGCTTGAACACTTTGTGACAACGTAAGAATAGAGATGTTACTAATTAGAAAAAGCCTCCAGCAAAAGTCTGAAGCATACATTTGATGAGATGTTAGAGCGCGATACTCCTGTAGAGGTTTGCTAATTATCAAGACAAGACAAGCAGCTCCTCCGTTCGCATAGTTCGTCCTATCCAACGACAGTCGTCGACCTATAAACGCGACGATGAAGCGCAGAAACAAGACACCGTACACAATGCGCTACTCGTCCGGTTAACAGAGAGACATTCACAGCACAGTAGAAAATGTCTATAAAACTTTCAGCGACCAGCACGCTCAGCATCAGCGTGGCGGCGCGTTGCTGCTGCGCGCCACGGTCCGTCGCATCTGATGCGGTCAATTAATGTATCGGCCTATCAGCCGCTATCGGCGTTCAAAACAAACGAAATCGTTGGCATCCTTAAACGTGACACGTCATTGCCGTATGTTTATTTCCGGTCGCGAACGTTTGCGCAAAATAGGTTACAGTTTGTTTTCGCAACGGCGCCGTTTATTTCCTAAGTTTTGAATGCCGATAGCGTATCGGCCGATATGCCGATGCATAATTAGCTACGCGGCCCACCCACAGAGTGAACTCGATGGCTGGCTACACTCCTCGCATCATGCGATTGGCGACTGAAAGACTTGTGCGCCCCCTGGCGAATAGCTTTAACGTACTGGCGACGACACCTGGCGAGTGCGATTGACCGTCGCACATAGTCCTCAGTTGAGACTGCACTGCGGCTGCGGGTAACCTGAAACAACAGCATCAAAATGTCCAAATTAACTTGGAAAAAGGCCGCATCGCCGTGCTTCTTCCCTCTGGATCCCATCTAATACTTTATCCCTTTGGCCCACACGAATCTGCCCCCAAACCAGTTCGTGGTTGGTTCAGCCGTTTTCTGCACAACGCACCGTGTGGCCAACATATGGACCACGCTACACGTGACATCGATAATAATAGGCCGCATCTAGTAGTGCGTGCTGGCGATGCGGCCTAAAATGCGGTTCGTGAGAGTAGCTGCCGATATTGCTAGCTGAAACATTCATCTACGTGCCAGTATACGCCTATAGTTCACTACAGCTATCTAACGTGCAGTGCATTCGGTAGAGAGTAAGCTATACGGCTAGTACGTTCTGTGAAAAAACGTCACATCTATTACACGACTGACATGCTGTTAAACATCGAAACGGAACACTATAATATACGACAACGCCAGTCTCACTACAGTCTTATATGAAATATGATCAATGCTACCGATGCAGGGACGGATCCAGGATCTGGTAGTGGGGATGCTAACGGGTCGCTAATCGCAGTTGGAAACATGTGACCACCCAAGGCGGAAGTACCCACTAGGAGAGTCCTGTCGCATGTTCCCCGAGAATTTTCTTTAAAAAATGGACATGCAGTTTGAAACTGAGCAAGAAAGACAGAAAGCGTAGAACGCTCCTTTACTCATACATATATAACATAACAGAAGACTTTCTTGACTTTTTCTGAAATTAATGATACAAAAAGAGACGAAAATGACAGGAAAATGAAGGGAAAAGCTATGGGATTGAATCTTTCCTGGATCCGTCCTTAAATGTTATCTCTAAACAACGGTTAATTGAGACAATGGCACAACTGGTACGTTCAAGTTAAAGATTTGAGAGTAACCGTTGCTAGAATGGTACAACGTAGGCCTACACATCATGGTCTGTGTGCCAATCATTATGCTGCGTCATTGGCGTGCTCACAGATCTCAATCTAAAGAGGGCACTATTCCTCCTTTCCTCCATCGTTTCTCTTTTCTCACATCTTCCGATTTCTCGCATATCTTTTATTTCCACCTACCCCTAAATAAGCCATTAGGACTGGTCACTCTTAGTATGTGTCCCACTGCTTTCTTTTTGATACGCCACCGTAATAGGGGCGTTTATGAGTTCAAACGAGTGTTTAAAAGACTGAAATTACGCACAAAACGCGCTGCCGGAAGATACGACAAGTATTAGGCTGTCGCTGATTGACCCGTGCGACTGTATCATGCTGTAGACAGAGCTTGACGATCACCTGTGATAAACTACAGCGGTCGAGCGTCGGATCTCGGAGGTATTGTCAACTTAGTTTACCGACGACAGTCCAGTTTATCATGCTCACGCTCCTTTGCCGAGCTAAGTCGATAACACGTTTCGACGATCGATATGATGAAACTAAATTTGTTTAAATCCGGAGTTTGGGACAAAGTTCTAAAGGGACGTACCCTTATTTCTGAAGGTACCCGAATTTCCTGTTAACACAGTGTAAGCTAGGTGGAAGGAAGGTGGAAGGAAGCTCCCATGCCAAAACCCAGCTCGATTCATCCATCCGTTTCGATAAAACACCGACTTGTGACAGACAGACAGACGGACACAGGGCTATAGCTAGTACCCGAGCTAGCATAGCGTCGCGCGGGTGAAAATGTTTTATGCGTTGCATTCGTTTTTCTAGCCTTCGCGAATGCGCGAGGCGTTGAGAGAAATGTTGAAGTTCTGACAGTGGTAGTGCTGCTGCAGTCGTACTCACTTGCTGAACGACAGTGCATGGCTATGACGTATTGGGACCACCGGTGCGCCGTCCAAAACGGTTGATCTGAATGTTTCTCGGACCTAAATAACGATACAACGCAGCCGCGTTAGCTTGTTAGTAAGCAACCAAACCTCACAGAAATGGTGCCAAAATAATAATTACAGCGGCACTGGTGTACTCAGGTTCCACAGCAATCGCAGCACATGCAAAATGTCCTCAACCATACGTGCCGTATCGTTTTTACACAGGCCTGTATGTATCAAAAAGTGACATAAATATTCATGAATGTACCTGGAAAATAACTGCGCATGAATTCAGTATTCCTTTAAGTATGACTTTCAACATTTACTCCGCTGTTATTCGGCCCATAATCTACCTATTTCATAAATTTTATGAAAATCCACCCATAACTTTTGGAGTTATGTGTATTTCTGACAAACGAACAGGAAAACGGGTCAATGAAGTATCTCCACCAATTTGTAACAGGTAAAAATTGGTCACAAAGCGAACCGAGATTACTCCAAAATCAAACTGGTAGGCTAGTTTATTATTTGAAGGCGTATATAGACGGTTCAAACATTTGGCAAAAATTCACCTATAAATTGAGCAAGCTCGCTCACGAGGAAAACCGACCGGTGCAAAAACATAACCGTGTAACCGAAAGAATAATTAATTGTAAATCGCGAGATCAGTGGTATAAAAATAAACGTGCATCTGTTTTATTATACAAACGGACCAACAGCTAACGTGCGCATGTCTCTATGCATTTCACTAGTAACATCTATGTGCAATCTTTGCAATCTTTCTGTCGCAGAATCAGTCAACAAAATTCGTGCATTAGTATCAGAAGTGACAAGCAAAAACAAAGAAAGCAACTGAAATCAACTAGTCAACTGCTTCAAGTCTCACAAATTAAGAAGCATCAAAGGTTTTAATTTTACTTCTCCTTTTAGCGCTTACCAAAAGACACGTTGAACAAATAAATGTGGATAATGATAACAAAACAGACAACTGATGCAGCATATAACAAAGAAAAAATTGTACTATGGATAAATATCGAACACTAAACATCTGAAAATGTCTGAAAATAAATGTTATCAGGAAATTTGTATAAATGTGAAAATTAGGACGGGGAAGACTGCTGTCAGAGGAAAGAAGGACGGAAGGGTTGTTTCCGAGTTGAGGGGGTGGGGGGTGAAAGACTAAAATGAAGAAAGAAGATAAAGAAATACAGGGAATGATGAAGAAGGTCAAATAAGCGGTAATTTGCCGCTAGTTTAGCTGCTACAAGTTAACTGAGCTTACCCGATGTAACCTTGAATGCAGACGATGAGTTTGATGGAGTTGCAGCGGCTGACGACTGCAAAATGAATAGCATTGCAACATTCTTACGTATCGTTGTTACGCCATCAATGCACCTTGAGTAAATTCAGGAATCAGAGAAGCACTTGGCACGAAAATGACAAATACAAATTATAAGCTTATATTAAAATGAGGCTCAGACAATACAAGAAACTAAAAAGACGCATGCTTCAACATTCAGCCTTTCCAGAGATTGCCCGCTGTTTTCTTCGTGAAACAAAATCAATTGTAGACAGAAACTTCATACCGGTGCACCCTGGTGAGTTTTTATGAGTATATTGATTATAAGCGCTCTCAGCGTCGCCTTTGGCAAGCCAATTATTGGCAAATATAACGTCATCTACAAAACCGGAAGTAAGAACCTACGTAAGGTATCCCAATATCGCCGGAAGAGAACGGAGCAACGGTCACAGGCCGCATTCATCTGGTTTTTGAGATATGTTTGCGGACGAATAAACAGGCAGACAGACATGCAGACGTACAAAAAGCTCATAGCATAACTTTGTACCCCCACCCAGTGGCGGGGACGAGGACGATGCATCCAACCGGCATACATCATTTTTTTCCTGTGAAAAATACCGCCAGTCACTAACTTACTTAATTTACTTACTGGTTTTGTAGGCGTCGGTGTAATAAATGTTTGGGAAATTGTTACTACCGAAAGCGATTTTTTAAATTCAAACTGCGTAGAAGCATTTGGCGACCGGGCTCTACCCGGGCCCGCGGGGAGAGCGTACAGCGCCCCCCCCCCACATACAGACTCCATAGCTGCATTTAAGGGGGCCGCTTCGCAGCAGGGAAGGACAGGGAAGGGAGGGCAGGGAAGGGACAAAATTCCAGTTCCTGGACCCGCCACTGATCCTAACAGCAACAAAGCCATGATTTAAATGTCGCAAACGCCGTGTGGAAAATAAACCCAAAACGCATCAAAACTGTAACGTCGGCATACGACCGGCAGACGTCCGTCCGGTAATTGGGGGCTACTTACTTGCTGTAGCCTGGGTCCAAACTTGTCGGCTGCTGTTACTGGCTGCGGAGCAGGTGCTACAGGTGCGCCGGGCCCGATCTGAAGAATCATCGTCGCCAACACACAGACAGTTGTACATAAGATACTGGACGATATCGTTATAACGAGAACGTTAACAAAGCGTGCAACTACATGCGTAGGCACCCCACCAAATCCCCTTGTCGCTGTATGAAATGTACCACGACCCCACGACCCCATTAATTTTTTTAATTTTTTATTCAAACATCAGCGGCAAAGGGCGCAGCCACTTACATGCCGGTAAAATCAGTACAATGAACATATTCATGCTAAATAATAATAAGTGTGTGAATGTTGTGGACAGAGTAGTAATTTAAAAATATATATAATTTATAAACGCGTGCCATCCTGTTACCGAAAGCCGAATTCGAGACGAATCTGAAATGTAGCGACCCGCTTACAGAGATCGCTCAAAAAACAGTTCTTTGTCGACTTCAAAGTTCCGATTATACACGTACGTCATGTGGCAGGCTTGCAGCAGTGCGAAACAACAAAACAAGCGAGACTTCCCTGAGCAGTAGTACTCGTTACCAGGGAGAACAACACGTCCTTGTTGAAGGGGTGGGTTTGGGGAGGGGCTGTAATTTTTCGAAATTGCAGGCTACAGATGCTAGTTTTATCTGCATTTTCATTTTGGCATGCAAAACGGTCTGGATCAACGTCGTAACGTAATTTGCTGTCTCTTACACGCAGACAACACTACCTGTAAAGTTTACTTGGTCAAGATGGCTGTACAACATTAAACTGGACACTGGACGGCTTTTGTCCATCAAAGAAGAGCAACTCGTCCGCTGGGATAAACAGCTCGCCCTCGTGGACACAAAACACGGTTTATTTGGGTCCTGCTCGTTACGGTACTCGGGCGAGTAGTTGACTCCAGAAATTCGTCACTGGCAGCCTCATAAACAGGTATCTGTCAACTGTCGCTATTCGCCGTCGCTTAGCGACTCTTTTGAATTTACAGGCGCTATAGAAATAAGCTTATCTATCTATCTATCTATCTATTTATTTATCTATTTACTGAAGGCTGCGGTAATGTAAACTGAAACTGGTCACGTCGCACCTTGCGTATCGGGACGACGACGGTGGAACGTTGAACAGCCGACGTCGCGTCAGTAGTCGCAGTACTCGCTCCTCGCGACGCCTGCACGACACAGTATAATGCTGGAGTAGAGCGTTGTGTTCGCTTTTTTCTTTTTACACGTATTAGGCCTAGCTACTACGGGCTTTGGTTACCTGATATAAATAAAGATTGATCGGTTGACTACCACAGTAAGTAAGTGAGTAACACACACACACACACACCCGTTTAACAGCCCTTTTTCCGGGACTACCCGGGTAAGTCGGTACCAGAAAGGTAAAACCAATCTGGATTTTACTGAAGCGAGAGACAGTGAGTGGCAGTGGCGTCAGCTGGGCCATATGCAAGTCTGCACCTCACTCCAGACAGACAACCACGCCAGCACCCCACCACTCTTTTTTTACAGGCCGGATGCCCTTCCTGCCGCCCAACCAACAGCGTTAAAAAACTGCAGTAAGTGAGCAAGTTAAGTATTTATCAAGTTCTATAATTATTTAAAAAGTGCAAATGACTCTCAAGGCGCGGAGTCGCGTTGTCTCGTGCAAGTTGAAAAATAAGTAAGTCGGGACGTGTGTGGCGGCTGTAAAGTCACAAAAAGGACACGCGACGCCGAATGGCGTTTGGCGCTGTCGGAATGGAATGCGTTTTAAGAATCGCCGGAATCGTGAGAATACTATCATAAGTAAGTAAGTAAAATTTAATTGAACGTATCAAACGTACATGCATCTCCAGTTGTAAAACATAGCAATAAGTAGCAGTACAATATAAAATCAAAATTAATTAGTATAAAATCTGAATTAATAGCACCACACAATAGGGTAAAATAGGGGGGAAAACAATCCAGAAAAACAAAATTATTTTATAAATCTAAAAAGGGAACTTACAATGAAAGGTTGTTTGTGAAATTTGTATATGCAGTTTGGTAATTGGAACTGATGTCCTCTGACTCTGAGTGCATCACGGAGTGGTCGTTGAGGTAGAGATAATGATAGAGACAGTGATAGAGACAGTGATAGAGACAATGGTTTGAGGCTTTAACCTTGTGAAATAGATCGTACGTGGCAGAATCAATTATAGTCCGAATATGGAATTTTTCTTTAGTGAAATGATAACGATACGGTCTTTTGAGAAAACCATCAATTTTATGTTTCAGATCAACACTGAGGGAAAGGGCCCCAGGCTGGAGGAGCATGACAGTGCTGAATATGGTCATATTATATGATGATTCTTTAGATCGGGCTCGGCGCATCTCCACAGCCAGTAACAGTATATATGATAGCACAGAATATGTCATCGCCGGTGTTTACCTCGTTGGCTGGCTGACTGGACGCATCTACTCCCAGTCTTTTCGACAGCTCAGTTCTCTCCAGCAGCCATTGGCCTCGCTCCTGCTCCAGCCTCAGTTCAACGTCACGAAGACGTTGCTCGACTGACGACAGTTCTCGTATCCTGCCCTCCAGCTGCAAAACAACAACAGTATCGGCCTCAGCATCGGCCGACACGATATTCGGCCATCCTCACGCACTGACCGAACACGACAGTTACTCATTATTGAATCCAATCGCTGTTAAGTCTTGCGATCATAGGGAACGAAAGTGTGCCGATACAATTGGCACAGTGCCGGTTCCCCGGGCAGGCCATTTCAAATGCTAAAAGATTAATATATTTTTCTAATAAAATGTACAAAATCAATTTTATCAAACAGCACTCGGAAATTCTTATGGTTTGAAATTACCAAAATGCTGATTGCAATTTGAGAAAAAAATATTGTGTCATTTATTGTATTTTTCGGCACACTTTCGTTCCCTATTGGGTGCTTCAGCAGCTGAAGGCCAGATTTTACAATTTTTGACAGTAAATAAGTTTGCTACAATGATCCTTGCGCCAGTCCATATCAGCAGTAGGCATTAATAACGTTCTTACGGTGATAGATTATCGCGGTAGAGCAATCGATCCGACGTGTATCTGTCGTGGCATAAACTATTTCACTAAATGATCTCCGATCTTCGACTGGGACATGTTCGATGCTCAAAGGTCACTGTTGTAC
>Ga0126327_10000338_pt1 | contig 10532 bp, 10 predicted proteins | sample InaspJWI30metaG_FD_101392 | JGI IMG/M metagenome (GOLD analysis project Ga0126327, IMG submission 101392) | Marine gutless worms symbiont microbial communities from Oahu, Hawaii - Inanidrilus sp. 1 OAHU.JWI-30 metaG | ecosystem: Host-associated > Annelida > Digestive system > Unclassified... | reverse complement strand
CGGGCGGCGCCGCCCGGGCCGTAGCGTTCATTCTGAACTGGCTGCGAACGGATGCCATTGTCGTTACGGGCCGCAGCGACGACAAGGTCCAAAAGATCGTCAAACGCTTCGGTGGGGAGGGGGCCTCTTTCGAATCCCTTGGAAAGGACATCAGCGCCGATATCGTGGTCAATGCAACTTCGGTGTCCTCCCCGGATGAATCTCCGGAAATGGCGGCACTTGTTGCAGACTTGAACATCAAGGGCTGCGAGCTGCTCGTGGACCTCAACTACAACCGGCCCCAAAATTTCTGGCAGGTGAAGGCCCGGGAGAAGGATATTCGCTTTATGGACGGCCTCCTGCCGCTGGTCTACCAGGCGCGCCGAACATTTGCACTTTGGACCGGGCTGCAGCTGCCGCCCGAGGAGTTCACCAACGCTGTAAATGGAAACGGACCACAGGCGCCTTAAAAGTCCAAGTACATCATTGGCCTTCCAGCCTAAATACATTTATTCCGTAGATAGAACAGATTAAAACAAACGCTGGTGGTTGTGGTTTCCGGATAAAACAAATAACCATGACATATCGGCAGGTTGCCAATTCCAAGGGTGTATATCGCAATGCTATTTCGATATTTCTGGAAATATGGTTGACAGCCTTTGCTTTCCGTTATATGGTTATGCCATGAAACTTGATTACGACAACGCATCAGCATTGCTAAGCCAGCTTGGAAACCCGACGCGCTTGAGGATAGTACGCGAGCTGGTACGGGCCGGAAATACCGGGATGGCCGTGGGTGCGATTAAAAAGCGGCTCGGAACACCGAATTCCACGCTGTCGCATCACCTGAACCACCTGAAAAATGCCGGACTTGCCAGACAACAACGCGAGAGTACCGTGCTGCGATGTTTTGTTGAATATCAGGCCATAGATGCCATCGTAAAATTTCTGACCGAGGAATGCTGTGCAGCCGATATAAAAGAAATGGGCTAATTTTTTTTTGAGCTTATATTTCTGAATTTCTGGAAATATCAAAACTTAAAACAGGGGACAGTTGCCATGGCTACTGAATTTCTTAAAATTACGGATTTCATTTTCAACGCTTTTATCCATATCTGGCCATATCTTGTAATAACAATACCGCTTGCTGTAGCTGTGAATATGTCCGGTGCGTCGAAGCATATAAAGCGGGCTTTCGATGCTGGACCGATAACGGCTATATTGCTGGCAACGCTGGTCGGCGCTTTCAGCCCTTTTTGCTCTTGTGGGGTAATCCCCGTAATCGCGGCCTTGCTGATTGGCGGCGTGCCCCTGCCCCCGGTAATGGCTTTCTGGGTAGCATCCCCTTCAATGGACCCTGAGATTTTCTTTTTGAGTGTTGGAACCATCGGCTGGGATTTGGGGGTCTGGCGTTTGGCTGGCACTCTGGCAATGAGTTTAAGCGCGGGGTTCATTACTTATGCTCTAATGCAGACAGGCTGGATTGGTCCCAATGTACTTAAACACAAGGCAGCGTCAGGAGCACCGGGTGCAACCCTTAAAATTAAGGAGGTCGGTTTGGCATTCATCAACAGGTTGAAAAGTAATTTTTCGTTGAAGTCGAAATCTCTGGTTCCTGCTCGAGCTTCGGCATGCTGTGAGGGTGGGAGCGTGACGGTCACGCAAATTCAGCCCTCTGTTTTTGATACCAACACTGAAATTCAAGGCTCCGGCGCCAAGGAGGATGTATCATCATCCTGTGGATGCGGGTGTGGCAGCAAAGAGTTTTTCTGGAGGCGTTTAACTAAAGAATCCATGTACGCCACATTGATGGTGATCAAGTTTATGGCGTTGGCATTCTTTCTGGAAGCCCTGATTATTCTTTACATCCCGGAAGAATGGATAACCAGCATTATGGGTAAAGATAATGCTTGGGCGATTCTCACGGCCGGTTTTCTGGGGATTCCCATGTATACCAGCAATTTAAGTGCATTGCCCATGGTAAGCGGCCTTCTCAAACAAGGCATGAGCCCGGCCGCAGCCCTGGCTTTCCTGATCTCCGGCCCGACGACCACCCTGCCGGCAATGGCCGCTGTCTGGACGCTGGTGAGACGCCGCATTTTTATATTATATGTATCCTTCTCATTGGCCGGCGCAATTTTTATAGGATATTTGAAACTCATAATTGGATAATCATGTAGCTCATTTAGTTTTAAGAAAACGCTGCGAACAGAGGCCCCGGTTAAATTGATAAACAAAAAGGCGTGGACAATCGGAAAAGTCCACGCCTTTAATATCATGTTAACTTCTGCCAAGTTGCCGGATGCCGCTACCTTTCTGGTGACCATGCCGGCCCACCATCAGCGAGATACCCGTTACTGCCCGGTTGTAGGCAAGAGGACCGTGAAGGTCGTACCCTGGCCAGGGGTGCTTTCCACATCAACCATGCCCCCCATCGAAGAGACCAATTCACGTACAATGGGTAGCCCGAGGCCGGTGCCGGTGATAAATCGGGTCTTTTCGTTTTTTACCCGGTAAAAGCGATCGAAGATGTTTTCAAGATGCTTGGCTTCTATCCCGAACCCATTGTCAACAACCTGCACCCTGATGTTGATCCCGGCCATATCAATTTTGACGGTTATGGCGCCGCCGTCGGGAGTGTAGTTGATGGCATTGGTGATCAGGTTCCCGAAAACACTCTCGAGGGCGATGGCGTCCGCGGTGATGTCGGGTATCTCGTCTGCGATAACTTCCAGGGCCAGGGACTGCTCTTTGGCGTCCGACTTGGCTTTGAGAAAATCAATGATATTGGTAAGCAGGTCAACAACCGGGATACTGCGTATATCCCGGCAAATAGCCCCTTCCTCAATCCGGGACAGATCCAGCAGATCACTGATCAACGAGATCAGTCCGAATGTTTTCTCTTTGGCGCGCGACAAGATCTGGTGGTCGCTTTCCGGGGCGACTTCCACGATGTCATTGATGACCACTGCCAGCTGCTCGTGGATAGTGGACAGGGGCGAGCGCAGTTCATGTGAGACCTTGGCGACGAATTCTGACTTCAGCTGGTCCAGCGATTTCATAGTGGAGATATCGGTAATGCTGATCACCGCTCCCAGGCAGGCATTGTTATCCCCCAATACCGGCCGACCCGCAGCCATGAAGTGCTGGCTGTTTTCCAGGGAGAACTCGTAGACCGGAATATCGTCATAATCGATATGCCGGCCCCGGGAAATGTCCATGACCAGATTGTTCAGTCCGTCGTCGGATATATAATCCCCGATCGGTTTACCAATGGCGGCATCCGCTTCGATGCCAAGCTGCCGTTTGAAAGCCGGGTTCATCAAAACGACCTGGCCGCTGGTGTCGGTGACCGCGGTACCGCTGGGCAGCGAGGCCAGGATTGTATGCACCCTGCTTTTTTCGGTATCGAGATCAACCAGGGTCCGCAGCCGTTCCGCCGCCAGGCGTTCGGTTTCAGCACTCAAGCGGATCTTTTCCCAGGCACGGTTGACCACGATGCGCAACTGGTCGGGTTCAAACGGTTTGGGTATGAAATCATAGGCACCGGCCTTCATGGCTTCAATGGCGGTTTCGACCGTAGCGAATCCGGTGATCACCACCACCAGGGTCTCCGGGTAATTCTGGCGGATCAGCTTCAGGACTTCCATGCCGTCCATACCCGGCATCTTCATGTCCAGCAGTACCAGGGCGGCGGGTTTTTCCTCCAGAAGTTCGAGACCAATTTCACCTCGGTCCGCAGTGCGGACCTCACAGCCCATCTTGGACAGGATCCTTGCAGAGCCTTCACGGATATCCCGCTCATCATCAACTACCAGAATCGTTATGCTGTCGAGTGCATCAGTCATCGTTTCCATCTCCAGATTGTTTTATGGTAGCCGGCATTTCGATTGTAAAGGTGGTTCCTTCTCCGGGTGTACTCTTGGCGTGTATCTGGCCATTATGGTTTTCGATAATGCGATAGACCAGGCTCAGGCCCAATCCGGTGCCTTGCCCTTCCTGTTTGGTGGTAAAATAGGGTTCAAAGATGCGGGGCAGTATTTCCGCGGGGATGCCCGGACCGGTGTCTGAGATTTCAAACAAGATGCGTTCCCCGGCCTCCTTGGGGGCCGTCTTTATTTTCAGGCTTCCCCGGCCGTCCATGGCCTGGGCCGCATTCAGGATAAGATTCATGATCACATGGTTCATCTGCTGCAGGTCACAGGTGACCGGGGGGAGCGCTTCGGACAGATCTTTTTCAATGGTGATGTTGTGAAACAGGGGCTGGCGTTCCAGCAGGAATAGCGTCCGTGTAATGGCCTGGTTGAGATCATTGGGCTTCATGAAGTGTCGTGTCTGACGGGTGAACTCCAACAGCTCCTTCACTGTGTCGCGACAGCGCTCGGCGTCTCTGAGTACCCGGTGCAGATCCTCGCGGGCATCTTCCTCCAGCTCGTAATCCTCCAGGACCAGGTTGGTGTACAACGTGATGCCGCCCAGGGGGTTGTTCAGCTGGTGGGCTACACCGGCAGACAGTTTGCCCAGTGAGGCCATTTTTTCCGACTGAAGCAACTCTAGCTGGGTGTTTTTCAGTTCGCGCTCCATCTTGAGTTCCTCGCGCAGGTCATGAAAAAAACCGATGGTGGCAACCTCGCGCTCATCCCCGTATACGATGGAGGCATTCAGGCTGATGGGGATGTTTTGGCCCTCCTTGCTCATGACGTCCACCCGGTAAGATTTCAACTTACCGGGACCGCCATGAGCATCATTGCGCAAGTCCGCCATGACTTTGTAAGCCAGGTCATCATTGTATAGATCGCGGATATCCCCGGATCCCAGGACTTCATCGCGGCTGTAACCGGTAATTTTGGTTGCGGCGTCATTGAAGACCAGGATGTTGCCTTTTCTGTCCGCGGCAATAACAGCGTCTACGGAACTTTCTATCAGGTTGCGGAGCATGATGTTGGTGCGCTGCAAGCGTTCCTCTATCCCCCCCTGAATGGGCAGGTTGAACTCCATGCTGGCAAATGCTTCGATTTCGCCGTTCGCGAAGATCGGGTAGGCATAGAAACAGGTTATTTTTCCCAGGTCTTCGGATTCGCCATCATTGGTACGCAGGGCAGGTTCGCGGGTAACCGCCGCTTCTTCGACTGCGCAGTTCAGACAGGGAGACGGCCGTTCGTAAAACACTTCATGGCAGAGCTTGCCAATGGTTTCGCCAATTTGCATACCTGCGGGGCTGCTGTTCGAAGCCAGGATTTTATAATCCGGTGAGATGACGATCATCCGTCGGCGGAAGGAATCCACGGCTTTGAGAAACCAGTGCTGCTCACTTTCGGACAGCATGCGTTACCTCGCACAGAAACAGGGCCAGATTGAATTGATCGCTACTGATAGTAATACAGTTCGGTCGTCCCAATGGTGAAGCGTCTGGAGGATACAAATTGAGTGATTACCGGCGAGAGCAGGTCGCTTCAACTCGGGCATCGGACTTGGGATGAACGGCCTTTTATACCATAAACACGCGTGAAATTAAACCCCTGAAAGCACCGCAGATCGATCATTTTTCACTGTGTGGTACCCTTTTACGCATCATTTCCTGACGGAAGCAGCATACCTATCCCGATGGTCGGGCAGATGATTTTGAACACTCTATACTTGTCTTGACAACTTTACCAATAAGCAGTAGGTTCAAGTTCAATATGGACGACAGCAGTGTGTCCATCCCCGGCAGGTGGCCGGAGAAACGTAAAATCCAGAAACGGGAGAGGCGCCATGCTCAACCACCAGTCACCGGTTCCGCTGTATTATCAGTTGGCCGAAATTTTGACTGCCAAGATCCGCGACGGCGAATACGCTGTCGGGAGCCGGATTCCCTCGGAAAACCAGCTGGCTGCTTCTTACGGCATCGGCCGACCGACCGCTCGCCAGGCTACGGATGTCCTGGTCCGCAAGCGTGTGTTGGTCCGCAAAAGGGGGGCCGGGACCTTTGTGCTGGGTCGCGCAGAAGAAGTGGATCTTTTCTCGCTGGCCGGAACCATCGCTTCCTTTCAGGCCAAGGGTATCCAGGTGCGTACCCGCATGTTGAGAAAAGTGGCGCTGAGGAAAAGAGGCGGAGGGGGGCCGGAAAATCCATTCAAGGGGCAGGCGGCCTATTACTTTTCCCGAGTGCAGGTGGTCGAGTCGCAGCCAGTCGTGCTCGAAGATATCTGGCTGCACCCTGACCTCTTCCGGGGTATCGATCGCGTGCTCCAGGACAACATGTCTCTGTCACAACTGGTGGATGAGCATTATTACATGCAACCCGACGGGGGCAAACAGAACTTTCGGATCACGTATCCGGATGGACCTAAAACAGCTGCGCTGGAACTCTCAGCCGGTGCTCCGGTTCTGGAAGTCCAGCGCTACATTCATTTTCCCCAGGCCCGGAACGCGATCTATTCCGAACTGCTGTGCCGAACCGACCAGTTCGTTTTTTCACAGACACTTGGAGGGTTTTCCCATGTTTAAAAGAGGATACTACGACCGGTTCGGCGGGGCCTTTCTACCGGAGGTTCTGGTGGCCACATTCGATGAACTGGAAAGGGTATTTTACGAGGCCAAAAGTGATCCGGCCTTTTGGCGCGAATATGAAGAGATTATGTCTACCTATTCCTGCCGGCCAACGCCATTGACCTATTGCGACAACCTGACCCGGCATTTCGGGGGCGGCAAGATCTACATCAAGCGTGAAGATTTGAACCATACCGGGGCGCACAAGGCCAACAATGTCATTGGCCAGGGTTTACTGACCCGCCGGATGGGCAAGACCCGGGTGATTGCGGAAACAGGCGCCGGCCAGCACGGCGTGGCCACGGCAACAATGGCAGCCCGTTTCGGTTTCGATTGCACCATTTACATGGGGGCCGTCGATGTTGAACGGCAGCGGCCCAATGTGTTCTGGATGGAACAGCTGGGTGCCACGGTGGTGCCGGTCGAGGAAGGCACCCGGATATTAAAAGATGCCATCAACGAAGCCTTTCGGGACTGGGTCAGCAACATGGACACCACCCATTATGTCCTGGGGACGGCTTGCGGGCCGCATCCATTTCCCGAGATGGTAGCCTGGTTTCAATCAATCATTGGCCAGGAGGCCCGGCAGCAGATTCTGGCTGCCGAAACCGCGCTGCCGGCCCGAGTTTATGCCTGCGTGGGCGGCGGCTCTAACGCCATGGGCGTTTTCAGCGGATTCTTCGATGATGATGGCGTGCAGCTGGTGGGTGTCGAGGCCGGGGGACGCGGGCTGGAGACCGGTGAACATGCAGCCCGGCTGGCCTCTCAAGATGCCAGTATCGGTGTAGCCCAGGGTTACAAAACTTTCTTTTTGCAGGATGATGATGGCCAGATGATGGAAACTCACAGCGTGGCTGCCGGGCTGGACTATGTGGGTGTTTCCCCTATCCTGGCCAGTCTCAGCGAGCGCGGGCGGGTTCGGTTCGAGGCCGCTACGGATCGGGAAGTGGTCGCCGCGGTGGCGCTGACCATGCAGAAGGAGGGCCTCATCCCGGCCTTGGAATCGGCGCATGCCTTTGCCCGGGCTTTCCAGGAAGCGCCCGATGTATCCGCGCAGGAGAGCATCATCATCAATCAGTCCGGACGCGGCGACAAGGACATATTTACCGTGGCCGATGCCCTGGAAGATTCTCAGTGGAAAGCGTTCATCGTGGCCAAAGCGGAGGGATACCATGCTTGAAGCGTATATAAAGGATCGACTGCAGGAGAAGGAAATTCTCTTGATGACCCATCTGGTCATCGGGTATCCCGACCTGGAAAGTTCATTTCGGATTGTCGAGAAGATGGTGGCGGCCGGCGTGGATCTCATGGAATTGCAGATTCCCTTTTCAGAACCCATTGCAGACGGGCCGGTAATCCTGCATGCCAATCAGAAGTCGCTGGCTGGTGGGACCACTGTCCGTCATTGTCTCGATTTTGCACGTAAAGCCGCTTCAACTTTCCATATTCCATTTCTTTTTATGAGTTATTATAACATTTTATACAGGCATGGGGTGTCCCAGTTCACCCAAGTGATGTCAGATTATGGTTTGAAAGGCGCCATCGTCCCGGACTTGCCGCCGGAAGAGGGAACCGAATACCTGGAGGCCATGGCTGCCAACAGACTGGACCCGATCCTGATATTTTCTCCCGCCACCTCGAATGAGCGTATGCAGTATCTGGCTTCCCATGGCCAGGGCTTCGTATATTGCGTGGCCCGCAAAGGCGTTACCGGCGGCCAGACCGCTTTTTCCGATGAACTGGATCGTTACCTGGTCCGCTGCCGGCAGGCTACCGATCTGCCGCTGGCTCTGGGCTTTGGCGTCAAAGGCAAGGCCGATATCGACTTTTTGAAAGGGCGGGCCGATATTGCCGTTATCGGCACCCAGACGATCCGCCTGGTAGACCAAGCCGGTGTCGCGGGCGTAACCGCTTTTATCGAGGGCTTGCGATAGCCTTTGGTCATACCTGTACTGTATTAAAGGCCCCGCCCCGGACGTAATTTGCTTACCCTGCGTTACGGTAAAAAGGTCCGCATGACCGCTACCCGTCTACGCAAGGGCCGCCTGCCCGGTCGCAATACATGCTTATTGATAGTTGCTAAAGGTTTCGGCTATAATACCGATATCCGAATTGAAATGTTTGCGTAACCAGGCAGGGTGAGAATGGATAATTCAGCTATCTCAGTATTGATCGTGGATGACGAACCAGCCATCCGGGATAGCCTCCAGGATTATCTGGAGGATTATGAATTCCGGATAACGGCGGTGGACAGTTCAGAAACTGCTATGGAGGTCCTGGCAAGCGAGCGCCACGATATATTGATAGTGGATCTCAGACTCCCGGGAATCAGCGGCGAGACGCTGATTCTTGAATCCCATGAACGATATCCCGGTATAAAGTTCATCCTCCATACCGGCTCGGTTGATTACCAGTTATCCGCGGAATTGCAGTCGATCGGCATACGCTCGGAGCACATACTGCTAAAACCCGCGACGGATTTGACCGAGATCGTCAATTTGATCATTAAACTGGTCAATTTGGACGGTTGATCGATTTTGAATTGTAAAAATGCCGTAAACAGACTAAATAGGCTCTGGGATCGGAACTTGATCGCTATAAGAATATCGACTGCTACGGGCGCGAGAATATGGGGATGACTGTTTTATGACCAGAGATTTACCAGTGAAGGTTCTGGTGGTGGATGATGAACCCGGTATAAGGGAAAGCCTTTCGGATTTTCTGGATGACTACGAATTTGATGTGTTTTCGGCTGAGAGCGCCGAGCAAGCCCTTGAAATCGTCGAAGTTGAAGACCTTGATATCGCCATTGTCGACCTGCGCCTGCCCGGTATCAGCGGTGATACCATGATTTTAAAATCCCACAGTATGAACCCCGACATGAAGTTTCTAATTCACACCGGTTCGGTTGATTACCGGTTGCCGGATGAATTGAAAGCAATCGGGATGGGATCTGAAAATCTGTTTTTAAAACCCATTCCGGACCTAACTGTTATCATTGACGCCATAAACAAGATTCTCGGGCTCTGAAGTGCCTCAACATCCGCTAAAACACCTGCCGCAATGGTCTTTTGATTGACAACGGCCTGTCGGTCGATCGCCCTTTCACAACGTCAATAAAAGCTTTCACCTTTTCTAAATCCTTACGGCCGGGAGAGGCTTCCACACCCGAACTCACATCCACTGCGTCAGGACAGCTGATTTCCAGGGCCGTGCGGACATTTCCGGGATCCAGACCACCCGCCAGGATAACCGGATGCCGTTGAAAGAGGGGCTTGGGCAACTGCCAATTCCAGACCGCGGCATTACCGCCCGGCAGGGTACCCCGGCCGCACTCGACCAGCAGGGCCGCGGCTGCCCGGTAGTCAAAGACCCGGTTGAATCCAGGGGATCGCCGTGCAAACAGGGCCTTGATTACCCGTAAGCCTGCCTGGCTTAAGTGATCAATTTCTGCGGGTGTTTCCTGACCATGGAGCTGGACGGTGCTAAAGCCGCATATAGCTGCCAGGTTCAAGATGTCTGCGGAGGGCATGTCCACACAGACGGCCACCGGCGTGACATCCGCCGGCAACTGGCGACAGATCACGCGCGCCTGATGAGAATCCAGGTGACGGGGGCTTTTAGGGAAGAATACCAAGCCGATGGCGTCGGCTCCCATCCGGGCGCAGGCCACGGCTTCCTCCGGTAGTGTCAGCCCGCAGATTTTAACCTGTGGTTGGCCGGTGAGTATATCCGGAATGGACGCAGCAGTCTTCATCGCGTTTACCCGTCTATCAATTCCTGCAGCAATCGGGTGGCGTTTGCCGCTCTTACCAGGCTTTCGCCAATGAGAAAGCTGTTGATGCCGGCGGCCAGGTTGGCCTCAATATCTGCCTTGGTGCTGATGCCGCTGGCTGCTACCGGTATGCAATCGGGGCCCAGGCGCTCTGCCAGGCGCACGGCAGTTTGCATATCGGTCGCAAAGGATTTCAGATTGCGGTTGTTGATACCGATCAGCCGGGCACCGGCTGCCATGGCAGCCG
>Ga0126327_10000337_pt1 | contig 10548 bp, 2 predicted proteins | sample InaspJWI30metaG_FD_101392 | JGI IMG/M metagenome (GOLD analysis project Ga0126327, IMG submission 101392) | Marine gutless worms symbiont microbial communities from Oahu, Hawaii - Inanidrilus sp. 1 OAHU.JWI-30 metaG | ecosystem: Host-associated > Annelida > Digestive system > Unclassified... | reverse complement strand
CAGAGTTACGTACTTGTCAGGCGCTGGTCGTTTCGTTTGTGTCGTCGCATCGTCGAATGTATTTGTCGTCCGTATTGGTATTTCTTCACGCATCTCAACGTCCGGTTCGCCTGAAGATCGCTTCGGTTTCCAACTCACTGCACGGCTGGCTCGGGTGTTGATCGGAATCAAGACGTGTTCGTCGTCGTAACTGTCCAGCGTCACCGTGATGCTGTCGAGTGCTTCATTCTGTGGAAACTGGTCTGATCGCGGCGGCGGCGGCGGAGGAGACGGCGGCTTTATCTCGGCAACGTCCGAGGAGTCAGTATCGACTGGAGCCGGGACTCGTGATGGCGTGCGAGTTTGATGGCTGGCGCGACTCAGCAGTTTGGTCCACTGCGGCCACCAGCTCGTTTCTCTCACGACATCTTCCCCGTCCATGTCGGCCAAGGTTGCTTCGATCACGTTCTTCTTAGCTGGCGGGTTTCCCTGACCGTCGTCTTGTTCAGACAGCGGCGCAGGTTCTGACTCACGGAATGACCACGTCACGTTGCCAGCTGGAGCAAGGTCCGACGAAGGTTTTGTTGGTTGCGGCAACGGCAGGTTCTGGTTATCATCACCAGCGTCATCAGCGCTAGCTGGTGTTGGCAACAGTTCGTCTCGTGCCGTCTCAGTTGTCCCGACTGACTCGGACGGTTTCGTTGAAGTGGCTTGCAGAGTCGACAGTATGTCGTCCAGTTCTGCATCGGCTGCAGTCGACGGCGCCACGTCGTCGTCACTTTCGACGTCGCAGCCCGTGTGTCTGTTGAGAACTGCCAGCAGCGTCCCGTCACATTGCCGTTTCACAACCTCGTTGACGCGCGTCGGCGTCGCGATCGGCAAAGCGGCGGCTGGCAGATTCGCGGTCGTCAAGCTGTCCTCTGCCGGCACCTCATCGGCTGTCTTTCTCGGCTGACCGAGCGATCGGCGACTGTTTTCCGCCAACATTTCTTGGACGAACGTTGTTCTACGTTTCTTCCTGTCGGCAGCGTGCCGGCGCTGTGCGGTACTGATCTTCTCCACCGCCTTCGCCGGTTTCGGGGTGTCGGTCTTTGCCTTCGATTTTTTCGTGGTGCCGGGTGTTTTCGACACTGGAACTTTACTCGTCATTTCGTTATTGTCCATATCGGACAGCGACAGGACGACGTCTGATGCGGAATCATCCGTTGGCTGCTTTGGAGCGAGGCTATCGACGGCTGATTTTGGTCGACTGTCAGAAGTTGCCTTGCTTTTGGCGACTGGGTCCGTTTTATCGGTCTTTTCGTCGCCTTCCCGCTTCTTCTCGCGCAGTGAATCGTTAATTATCCGTCTCAGTGACCACTTTTGCTCCAAAGCAGATATCTGGTCGTCAGTATCACCGGCTTTCACTGAAATTGTGGCAGCTTGCTTATCCAAAGAGATAACGTCATTCAAGCCTTTGTCCAGCTTCTTCGGAGACTCATCTACGAATTCGGATCGCGTTTCAGGATTTGTTATTTCTTGCTCTTGTCTTTCGGGAACACGGACAGGTTCCGGCCACGCGCCTGTTTGCACGTCCGGTTCTTTCGCGATGCCGGCTGTTTTCGACACTGGAACTTTATCCGTTTTATCATCGCCGCCGCTGATGTCTGGGACGTAAGGACCTGGTACAAAGATGTCGACGTCTTCTGTGTTTTCGTCGATGTTCTCGTCGAGCATCTGCGAGCTGGGAACGCGTCTCGGGACCGGAAGGCTCTCTTCCGGAAAGCCGTCGTCGGCCAGGAAGCTGGGCAGCGGCGGTAGAAGTGCGTTGACGCGGTCGCTGATCTCCACCGACTTCCGTTCAACGCCGCTGTCGGCCTGATCGGGCGACGTCTCGGCGAAGCCGACCGACGGAGAAGCAGGCTGAGCGTCGTCGAAGTCGGCAGCATTCAGTGCGACGGACGGCGGCAGCGACGACGTGGACGGCAGCGGCGTCTCGGGATGATAGGCGACGTCCAGCTGCGAGCTGCCTCGTGTTAAGTCCATCTTGGCTGGGTTGACGTCGCCCACTTCCGACGAGCTGTCCCGATCTCGCGGCGAGTCCCAGACGTACGGCGTCGGTCGTCGATCTACGGGCGTTGACTCGTCGTCGTCGTCTGTCGTGAACGCCACGTGTCTGGTGACCAGAGGTTCAATTGTGTCCGTGACGGACGGTGTTTCAACCTCGGTCCACGTCAGCTGAGCTGGCGTCTCGTCCGTCGTAGCCGGTGACGCCGGAATGTTGTGACACGTCGCGCCTGGCGGCTGCGCGGTGCGCGGCTGCTGCAACTTCTCACCGTCGGCAACTGACGCCACCGTGACGTACGAGGAAGCTAGCGACGACGCAGTCGGCGACGTAGCGACCGACGACGCGCGCGATGGACGTGGCTGCGACGCCGATCTCTTGGCGTCCTGTGCGTCAAGCTCGTCCAAGGTCGCCGAGAAGTGCGACGCAGCCGACGTCGACTTGTGAAACGCGACTGAAGGCGACGCCGTCTGCTCTGACTGAGACGCTTTCGCTTTATGCTTGTCCGTCGTCGTCGACTGACCTTCTTCAAAGTCCTCGTCGAATGCAGCGGTGAACCGAAATGTTTCTTCGTCGAGCTCCCTCGCTGAAAATGCTCTGGTGGACGCCTCTAGCTCCTGTTCAAGGACTTCTGTCGAACCTTTCGGCTGCGGACAGCTGGCAGTATCTGGTGTTGCCGTTAGTGATCGTATGGCGTATTCTAACACGTCTGCTGTTATTCGGAGAGCGTGAATCTCATCCACTGTTGTCGCTGCCTGTCTATACGAGTCCTCAGCACGAGACACTGACGGCAGCGACTGCGTTTCGACCGGTAACTCAGTCACTGGTACGCCGGTGACGCACACGTCTGCAGTGGCATACGACGCGACCGTAACGTGACTGGATTGAGCTACAAGGCTCATGGAATATTTGGACAAGATAGACTCATCCAGTGAAGACGACGTGTCGTCGTCTTCAACGACCTGCTTCGTAGGCGCGGAGTAAGCAGATCCCATGACAGCGACTGTTGACGACGCGTGAACCAGACCGTCTTCATCTGCGAAGCTCACGTGTGACGATGTCACGTGATGATGATGTGGCTTCATGATCCCGCCTGTACAGCACAGTTTACACTTGTACTCTTTAACTGCCGTCCTCCAGACTGCTGATGCAGCAGTCGACCACTGCTTTTCGTCGCTAACTGGAAAATTTGTGTCCCAGTCTGCCTATAGACACCAGGAAACAGTTATTCATTGATGACTTGAGCAAACTCAGTCATGCTGAACAATATAAGTGCTGAAACAGTATGCGTTTATGCGGTCCAGTCCAAACCGCGGTTTTACTGCATCGATTGTGCGATATAAGGAATCTTTCAAATATACTATTCAGTTGCAAAATGAACGTGTACAAGTTTGTCATATTAAACAACTTACTGGCAACTGTCGGGTGTTCACTATGAGGTGGTTTCTGCTGCTGTGCATCGACGTCAGAATCCGTTGGTAACATTCACACACACACACACACACACACGCACACACTACTACGATACGATACGAGATGTTATTTTAACGTGCGCTCGAAAGCCGACATGCGTCGGCTTAATCTACCGCACGGAACCGACAACTAAAAAGTGTAAAACAGAAAAACTAAAAAGTAAAAACGGATATGCTCGGACGTAACAGTAAACAGTCTGGGGAATCCAAGCAGTCCTGGAGAAGAAAAGGAAAGACTGCGGTGGGAAGGATTTGCAGAAAAGGGAGGTTTTAAGCCTGGGATGAAAGACTGAGTGGGTGATGGAATAGGCCTACCAATAATAATAAGTATGACTGTTGGCAGATAACGACCGTGTAAGTTTCTACAGTTAAATGCTCTGCACAACTGCCATCAGAACCTCTAACACGATAAGAACACAGACCGGTGCAGCGGTCTGGATACTAAATCGTGTTATTATGTTATTACTACAGCATTGGTAGTCAACAGTCAACAAATGCCTCATGTGTGTTTGTCTCAATCAGTTGGCCTCGCAGGTCAAAACTGCCGACCAGTCGGTGAGTTTACTTTTGCTGTCGTCGAGTTGGCACTTCAAAGCAGTCGTCTGGAACTCCGTTGCCCAATGACTACATGTATTCACTGCCGTCGTCGAGTCAATGCAATAGTGCTGGGTTCTGTTTATTAGCGCAATGTTCCGTCATTTTCTGGTCCTGCATTTTCAGTCGACCCATAACTGTTAGACTGCCTAATATTAAAATCTACATCAAACATTCGTCAGTGATTACTGCGCAAAAAATAAAACGTCGATGTTATTTTTTTCAAAGCCAGTTTTAAAATCTTCATATGCAAAAGAGGCCGGCATTATGCCTCCGTCGTCCATCCTGTGGGCCACGACTGCATTATGTTTTCGGGTTGTACGTTCGTTTGTGCGTGCGTGGAACGGGGACATTCTCCGACCGGCTTGCCGTCGACTTCTAGTTTGCGCTACAAGCGGTACGTACCTTGGATGCGGAGGCAGAAGGCGATGACCGATCGGTGACATCGCCGATCCGTTCGGTCGTCAGCTTCCTGTTGAGAGTTGCCAGCAACGTATCCTCCTTGTCGCCCACGTGTTTCGCACTGGTCGCCTTACTGCGCTGATCGACAGCAACATTTTCACGACTAAACGACGCGTCTCTGACCGAATGAGAGTCGGCTACCGAGGTGATCGCTGACTCGGAAGTCGCTGGTTCAGACGCTGCGTGGTCGTGCTCTGTGATGGATGCCGGATGCTGCGTGTCTGCTAGCGTCTCCGCGAGTCTCGTTTCGCTCCGTTGATCGTCGCCAACCGCGTCGTGACCGACTGCTAGCGAGGTGTGCGAGAGGTGGACCGCTGTCGATAAGTTGCCAAACGAATGGCCGTCGACTTCCGAGGTTTTGTCGGTTGCTGTGTCAGCGCAGTCTGCCGCTAAGGTGGACGTCGACCGAACCGTTTCAGTTGCTAGCGAAGAAACCGCCGGTTCACGCGGATGCTGTAACTTGTCAGTTTCGGTTACTTCACCCTCCGTGGACGCCGGTGTAGGTGCCAGCTGAGTGTCCTCTACTGTGGCTGTTGTTGCCTGGTCTGTCCGATGTTTCGTGACGGTGGCTTCAGCGTGTGTGCTAGGACGGACCGACACAAGCTGAACGCAGACTGTTACTAGTTGATCCGCTGTCGAAAAGTGGGCGACCGAATGACACTGGACTGCCGAAGTTATTTCGATCGCAGTCGCCGGTTCAGAGAGATGCAGTAACTTGTCGCTGTCACCACCTACATCTGCCGCATCTGCGTCCTCTGTTGGTGCCGTCGTGGGCGGGTGTTTCGTGTCTAGTTCTGTCGCAGATGCAGCAGTTGCCGGTTCGATCGGATGTAGTAAATTGTCAGTGTCGCCTGCCACATCTTTGTCCTCTGTCGGTGCCGGTGTGGGCGGGTGGTTGGTATCTAGTTCTGTCTCTGACGTTGGTGCCGCGTCGTCTTCCACGTGTTTTGTAACCACAGCTTCACTGCACTGGTCGTCGGGATGTGTTCCAGAACACAGTTTTATCAGCTCAACGCTGACCGCTACCAACTGAGTCGCCGTCGAGAAATCATCGACGGAATGCGTCTGGACCACGGACGCTGCTGCAGAAGTCGCCTGTTCAGACGGATACAGTAAGTGGTCAGTGTCACTGAGGCCTACAGCAGCTGTTTCATCGTCGTCGTCAGTGGTCGAGTGTGGTGTAGGCCTGTCTTGTTCTGTCGCTGACACTGGTACTGCGCTGTCCTCCTCGTGTCGTGTACTGATGGGTTCAGTGCACTGGCCATTAGTACCTCTAGCACCCGTATCAAGACAGTCTGCTGTTGAGCAGTACGCCGACTGAGCCTCTTCAGCTGCTGAAGCAGAAATCGCCGGTTCACACGGATGCCGTAACTTGTCAGTCTCAGTACCGACTGCTTCATCTTTGTCCTCTTGTACCAGCTGAATGTCCTCTTCTGTCGCTGACACTGCTGTTGGCTTGTCTGTCTCGTGATTCGTGATGGTGGCTTCAGCACGTGTGCTAGGACGGACCGACACAAGCTGAACACAGGCTGCTACCAGCTGATCCGCTGTCGAGGAGTCGACAACAGAATGACACTCGACGGCTGATGTCACTTCGATCGCTGACGCAGCCGGTTCAGGTGGATGCAGCAACTCGCCAGTGTTATTTTCGTCCGTGTTCCGTGCGGCTGCTCCGGCACGCGGCGGGTGTTGCGTGGTCGCCGCCGTTGCCGTGTCCGACCGAGTCAGCGTCCACACAGTCTCGGTGACGGCGACGTGCCTCATCACATCAGTCTCGCTGGTCTGCAGACCGACGTCCCGCGTGTCGCAACACTGCGTCGCGCAGCTCGTCAGCGGCGTCGGTGCCGACTGGCACGACTGCGCCAGTCGCACTTCGCTCTCCGACTCTGCGGGACCTGCACACGACCACGACCAGAACGTCTAACCATTGTCACGACGTTCCGACAGCACCAGTTTATTTCCGTCTGTTTTTACCTTTCGAGTATATTTTGTGCCTACTGAAATATCGATAGACAGTAAGTCTCTCAATACTTTGTAACAATATAATACGAAACAGTAAGCCCCGAGCCTAACGGTTGTTACATATGCGACGACAGTCGTAAAATTTCATGCCTTGATGACTTTTCGCAGTTGTGTCTGGTACACGTGACGCTGCCCGCATAGTATGCGAAGCAGGATCATGTAACGGTCGTGTGCCTGTCCGCCCGTCTGTCTGTCCCGTCTATCGACAGCAGCAGCGGCGTGCGGCTGGCTTGCCGCTGAGCGAGGCTCAACACCGACTTGTTAAATATTATCACACACTATCGTAATAAAGCCGTAAAACAACGCACTGGTGAATGTGCGTGATTAATGAGGTTACATTTATAGTTTCGAAAATCAATCAAATTCTGCTAGTAATATAACCGTAAATGGTTAAAGCTGAACAGCAGCTGCTAATTCCGATGCTAAGTAGACGACTGATAGCATTGTGGAATTGGTTACACGTGTCGGCGGCATCTCTGTGTTCGTCTTGCTGACCACGATGACAGCTGTCTGTTTCCTGTGGCGACGTGGCGCGGCCAGTGATCAGCTGCATGAACCACGGCACTGCCGACCACTGTGCCGTGGCAACTTGCGGACACCGCTGTCGGCACGACAGACACTGCAACTGAACACATTCATACACGCAACGTCGATCATCTCATCTTCGTAATCGTCTTGTCACTTTTCTGTCATTACCGGTCACGCAGTCACGATTTTTACCCCCACCCCACCATTGAATTGGATACACTCGCTATTCTCCCAACGAATAGTCTTCGAGGACGCTCAGTGTGATAAACTGTCCAACTTCGTCGGTTGAACGCCGACCATCGCAAGTATCGTCAACGTAGTTCGACCGACAACGATTACTAGTTTATTACACTGAGCGTCCACTTGTCGAACTAAGTTGTCAACACCTTGTGACGATCGAGTTTGGGACAGTTTTTCAAGTTGAAGTACATTGATTTTTACAAGGGTCGACCGTCGAAGGAAGCCTCCATGCCAAATCTAGCTGAATCCATAACCAGACATTTTGATGGAACTCCGACTTGTGACAGACACAGATACACACAGATACAGACAGACAACAGACGAGAGTTAAAAACCACACTAGAACAGCGTTGCGCGGCTAAAAACGCCAATATTTATCCTTTATCTTTGTGTAGAAAGGTAGCCCATACTCGATTACCGAGCGTGGGGTTCCGGAGCTGATCCCGGTTCTTGGCAGCCAGCCTGCAGGTGACGTGAGTCATAAACCCGGTGGTAGGCTGCCATTACTTTCCGCCAGGCCCGCAGTTACCCTCGCAACCCTAAAGAGGGCTGCTACCAATTTCGGTGCTTGGTGAACAAAGGCATAATGGGTGTGAACAGTTTGCCTAAGACTGTTACACGACAGCGTCGCGACTGCGATTTGAACCCAGGCCCTACTGCGCCTGAGTCCAGCACGCTAACGACTCGGCTACCGAGTATCTTTGTGTAGTGAGAATAAACTTGTCGACGCCGGTTACCTCACAGTGCCTGCTCACAACTCGGTCGTCGTCGGCTTGAGTAGACTCAGTCTCATTCAACTCCTTGTCGCTGCTGCTGCTGCTGCTGCTGCGAGTCGCTGATGACGCTTCTGTCGCGCGGCTGCTGGTGCACGACAACGCTACGAAACAACGGTTGTCGCAACAGTCGCAGCGACCATTTCCGACTGTCGTTAGTTGACGACAGCGACAGGCGTTGTCGCCCGACTTTGATACCGTGGCATCTTTGTCGACAACACGGCCAACGTCACTGCGAGCCTCCTGCTTCCGTCTCCCGCATCTCGGCGTAGCATCTTGTCGTAGTGACGTGCAAATCTTGTTATCTTCCGTCGCTGTCTTATCACACCGATAAGCTGTGTCTCGATCGTCGCCTGTGGAATTCGGTTGTCGTTCACCTTGGTTATCATTGTCTGCTGACGACCCGCTTTCATTCGTCGACTTGCCTTCATTCGCCACTTCGTCGTCTGTCTTTTGCCCGTAATTACAGCGCCGGCAACAGTTCGGCGACAGTACCACTTTTTTCTCGGGAATTTTCCGGGCGCAGTGGGGATTTTTCGCTGCCGTCAACTCGCGGTGACACTTCTTGTCTGACACGGACATCTGACCGCCGCAGTCTCTGATTGCTGCTGATGCTGTACAAGACGCGCGGTCGTCGCCGATCGCCGATAGTTCACTCATCAGGCAGCAGACTTTGCCGTCACTCGGCGTCGACCGCGTCTCTAACGTTGTTCGGCGACAGCCGCGAACTGTAAGCCTATCTTCATTCTTCGGTCTCCTGTCGTCGTCCTTTGAGAAACAGACACGCGGTGCGATATCGTCAGCGCAACGCAGTGTGCACTGGCCGCTACAGCAGTTTACCACTTCTCTGTTTCGCTGCCGTTTCGCGGCTGTTTTTGGCTTTTGTGACTTTTCCGCTGCATAGAAATCACCATTCTTTTCACCAGGTCCTTCGTTAGCAAGTGTCGATGTCATTTCTGTGCTGGAAACGCGCGGGATTGTAACACTGTCGTTTGTGCCGTTAACTGGATTTGCCGGCCGCTCATTCGACTGGAACGTTATGACGTCAGGGTGTGCGTTGTGGCCACTTATCTGCCCTGAACTCAAGCATTTCCACATTTTAATCCAGTCTTCTAGGTCCAAGACAACCACTCTGCCAGATTTGATCATATCCGACTGACGAGAGGCGTTAGTCACTAGGCACAGTTCGTTATTATCTGGACTCGATGCCAAGGCGCTTGGCAAACTGACATCACTTGACACTTGACTGCAGGAATCCGAGACACTGTTACCGTCAACCTCCGCGTCGCCGTCACGGTCTTGACGATTGTTGTGCGCGTTGCTAGCATCGTAGTTTTGCCGAGCTGCGGCGTGACGTCTCACCACCGGCGACTGTTCCTCGTCGGAACCCAGCAAACAGCACCGACACGAAGTCCGGCCACCACTCACTGCGTTTGACTGACGAGCGCTGGTCGTCGGACCGCGTCTAGTGTTGTCCGGGCTCGATCCCTGTGCGCTGACTGGACTCACGCCACTGGACGACTCTTGATCTACGTTGTCGTCGCGCGACTTCGACACCACCACGTCTTTGTCGACAGCGCAACACTTCCGACGGCCAACCTTACTGCAAACCTCCTGCTTCCGTCTGTCGCATCGTGGCGCAGAATCTGGTCGCAGCGATGTCGAAATCTTGCTCTCTCTCGTCGCAGACTTGTCACCGTGGCGACGTCGCCGGTCAGGGACCGCCGTGGTCGACGTGCAGGCAGTGGACAGCGTCGTCAGCTGACTGCATACCACGCACCTGCCAGTCGCATGTCGACTGCCGCGCTGCGTCGACCTCTGCTCCGAGTCGCCGTGATTCATTGTCGCACTTACTCCACTACTTCGACCGAGCTTCAGCGACGACCAGCATGATTTGCGACGTCCAGATCACCACCACACACGCCAGTAAACCTTGCATTTCGTACACATTTCACTGTCACACACACGCACAATAATCACTTTGCCGTTGGCTAATATGTTTTGGCAGCGCGACGCTATAGTGCAATATATGCTATGATAGTTATGTTCGTTTGCGTGTCTCTTTTCTTTGTCAGTCTAAACAGACCCACGAAAGGTTACCAAAACGATAATGATTGATACAAGCATAAGGTATCTGCGCAGGGTATATGTCAGCCTATATAACTATATAACGTACGTAGCCAATTACACTATATTTGTACTCTTTTGCAAATTCAGAAAATTCGCAAAATGACACACAAGCAGTTATTACATTGGTCGAATGATGTATCAATATGGGCCGCCTCTTAACGAAAAACGTAGGCCTACAGTTATTTGGTGGACTTATAAGAGGCAATGGTGAATACGGCTAACTTCACAGAGACATGCAGTTACAGACAGTTGGTTCTACGCATGCTGATGCTGAACAAAAATCACTGAGTTGGCAAAATAGCCT
>Ga0126327_10000336_pt1 | contig 10562 bp, 7 predicted proteins | sample InaspJWI30metaG_FD_101392 | JGI IMG/M metagenome (GOLD analysis project Ga0126327, IMG submission 101392) | Marine gutless worms symbiont microbial communities from Oahu, Hawaii - Inanidrilus sp. 1 OAHU.JWI-30 metaG | ecosystem: Host-associated > Annelida > Digestive system > Unclassified... | reverse complement strand
GGCATGCGAGGTTCCTTCCACCCGTCCTACACTGTGTTAAAAAAATTCGGTTATCTCCAAAAATAACGGCACTTCCCTCTGAAACTTTGTCCTAAACTCCGGAATTAGAAAATTTCGCCACGGCAGATCGATCGTCGAAACCTGTTATCAACTTAGCTCGAGAAAGGTGGACGCTCAGAACGTGATAAACTGGGCCGTCATCGGTCAACTAAGTCGATAATACCTCCGAGCTCCGACGCTCGACCACTATAGTTTATCGCACAGATCGTCAAGCGTTGTCCACAGCACGATTTTGTCGCACGGGTCAATTAGCGACAACTGATACTTGGTTCAGGACTTGCGTACAAGTACTTTCTGCACTGTTGCGTGGCAATTGACAAGATTTCAACTGACACGAGTCACACGACGCATCGCGCGGTCCCTCGGCAATAGCTGAGCTTCTTGTTCAGTTACTATGCGCACGTGCAATGGAAGAGGCAAGTGGTGTCACTACAGAGAATACAACAGAAGCATATCAGTCAGACCGTCACTGCTGCGCATCATCAGTATCTCAGTGTAGATAGAATATCGTCTCTAGATAACAGTTTTGATGCTACAATCTCCCTCGGACAGTTTTGTACTGCTTGTCTCAAATCGTATGTGAAACTCAGTTTTAAATTCGGTCCCATGCCTTTGGGAATTGTGCTTTACACACTTCGTCTGCATTTCATGTTTTTTAATGACCTGTTGTTTCAATTTTTCTGTTACATCTTAATTTTGCAGCTACCATCCACGTTTGTCTCGTATCTCCTATTTCTGATTATAAATATATGTTGAGTATAAATACGGTTTCTACAGTGGCGACGGACGACGCGTTTCATTGACACGTAGGCCTATAACAGTTGACGAGATTGATCATAATAGTTATTTGAGGATCTGATTACACTGTGTTAAAATAAAAAGAAAAAATGTGAATATGTAGGCGAACTCGAAAAAAACATAGGCCCTGTAGATAAAACTGGCGAGTAGCTACAACATTTAGCAAACAAATTGCAACAAACACATGAGTATGAACTAGCGTCTCAGTAAGTACTTGCTTTTCATGGGATATCAGTCGATCAGTTCGAAATCGTAGCAAATAATTTAATATGTGAACATCTGAGAGTGTGCGAAAGCTAACCTACCTCAAAACGGCGAGCACGTAAAGACGATGTCAGCATCAAGCAGAGCATCGCGGGACCTGTGCGCGCCTGCTGTATAGTTAGCAAGCATCTGCCATGCGCGGACTCCTATAAACTGATGCGAGTATGTACAGGGCTCTGTGCATCAGCACTGCACGCAGCTGCGGTGTCCAGCGGCGCGTGCAGACTGACTGACTGACCGCTGTGTCCAGTCAACTGACCATATCGCACACAGCTCGGTGCGCGCCACTGCTGCTGCCGGCGGGCGATCGCAGACTGTAGTCGGAAAGTCGGAATAGAGCCGCAATGATCGAGGATATAATAGAGAGAGCAGACCACTCGTCATCGAAGAACTGCGATACGATACATTAAAAAAGATAAAGGTTGCCCATACTCGATTACCGAGTGTAGGGCCCCGGAGCTGATCCCGGTTCATGGCAGTCAGCCAGCAAGTGACGTGAGTCATAAACCCGGCGGTAGGTTGCCATTACTTTCCGCCAGGCCCGCAGTTACCCTCGCAACCCTTAAGAGGGCTGCTACCAATTTCGCTGCTTGGTGATCAGAGGCACGATGGGTGTGAACAGTTTGGCTAAGACTGTTAACCGACAGCGTCGCAGCTACGATTTGAACCCAGGCCCTGCTGCGCCTGAGTCCAGTCCAGCACGTTATCCACTCGGCTACCGATAGCATTAGCGTCCATTATTATTAGGCCGCATCCCATGTATAGCATATGCGGCCCATTGCTACATACTGAGTAGCAACGAGGTCTGTGTGTGTTTGTGTGTTGGACACATCGGTGAGCCGCTAAACCGAAGCGAGACGCCATTTTGGGGGAGGACAGACTCGCTTGGGCCCAAAAAACCACGTATTAGATAGAGATTACATTGACGCCACCTGGCGAATACGATGTACGGATCTTCTTCCATCTGTCAATCAATGTATTTCAACATGAGGGCATTAAGACACGTTCGTTCCACACTAACTGAAGATACGGCAGCAGCTCTCGTGGTTCCACTTGTTCAGTCACCTCTGGGCTACGCAAACTATATTCTGTTCAAAACTTCTACTTCCAATATCAAAAACCTTCAGAGAGCTCAAAACACGCTGGCACGGATTGTTCTCCCAAATCTCTGGTCCACTCCAGTTGCATTTCTCGTACTTCGCTTACGCTGGCTACCGGTTATCTCGCGCATCAAATACAAACTGGCAACTATTGCCTATAAATCACTGTCAGTAGCACAACCAACCTACCTGCATCTGTTACTTCAGCAGTATCAACCAACTCGATCCCTTCGGTCAGGTAGCCAGAGCCTGCTGGCGTTGCCTACATTGCCATCCGAGTTTGACAGACATGCTTTCAGCTACTGCGCACCATCTGTTTGGAACAAGTTACCGCTATTCATCCGATCTCTCAACAGTTTCAGCTCATTCAAATCTCATATAAAAGCCCGCGCCTAAGATTCAAGCTTTGTGCTTGACTATTGTGCGCGTTATCAAGTGCTTGTACGTATGTATGTATGTTTGAATATGCGGCGGCGGCGATGCGACTTTCGCTACCAGTACTATAGCAAACTGTTATAATTTTCGTATTTGCTAGCAACGTTGAAGAAGTTGCCAAAACGACATGTATAACCTATATATTTACAATCCATCAGTTTGCATTATCAGTTTCAGCAGCTAGAATGATATACGGCCGCCAGCAATGTTTCGGTTTCCGATAAAGGTGCGAGGCGTGAAATGACAGTAAGCCACTAAGCCTGCGTGATTACCAAAGGGAATTGAAATGCGAGATACACTGAATGGATACCTACTACACGGCAGGTGTGGAAAATGTTGGAAACTGCATGACGTCAAGAGAGACGAATAATAAAGCCAATTTACTTGTTAATGGTTTGTTACATTATGCAGGAATGACAGCAGTGAAAGCCCATTAGTGATAGATGAACCGGCCACAAAAACGTCAGTATTTATTTCACAACTTTTACATTTATTTCTCCACCTCGATAGGGAACGGAGTATTGACAGAGCGTGTCTGTTTGTCTGTATGTCCGCTCACATATCTCAGGACACACACATTCAAAGTATACCAAATTCTCACTACATGCTGCCTGTCGCTGTGGCTCAGTCCTGCTCTGGCGGCGTTGCAACATGTTATGTATACATGTATACGCGGTTTTATGGCCGACATCATGTTTGCCCATGAGCAGCCAGGCAAAGGCGATGAAAGTGGGACGTCTACTCATTTTGACTCACCAGGGGCAGCACGGGACCGCGGGCGGAACACTGTCTGCTGTTACCACGTTATTTGATATTATCGTAGGATACTGACTATAGTTGTTTACCTTCAGTGCTTTGACGCTGTTGGTTGGGTGGCAGGAAGGGCATCCGGCCTGTAAAAAAAACTGAGTGGTGGGGTGCTGGCATGGTTATCTGTGTGGAGCTAGGTGCAGACTTGCATATGGCCCAGCTGATGCCACTGCCACTCACTGTCTCTTGCTTCAGTAAAATCCGGATTGGTTTACCTTTACCTTTCTGGTACCGGCTCACCCGGGTAGTCCCGGACAAAGGGCCGTTAAACGGGTGTGTGTGTGTGTGTGTGTGTGTGTACTGACTATAGTGGCTGCTGCAGTACAGCTTATGTCTAGGTTGATTCACGTCTGCGTCAAGGGAGAGAAGCCGGTCCGGAACATCAAGTGGATAGTCCTAATGGCCTACTCAGCCGTCGCTGAATGACTCTTCTGCCTCGGCTGTCAGCGCTCGTTTTGCGCGGCTCTTACTTAGGCCTACTACAGTAATTAACCGTTCTCTGAGCCACCGACATGCTGCAAGATCAGTCTTCACGTTCGTTTTACGTCGCATTTTTTGTTTTCTGCTTCAAGGTTTCGGAGTGGCATTTACTACGAAGGAAGAATTAAGTAATTGCAATCCTGCCTTCTTTCGACATCATATGGAGCCCATGTGAAACTAAAAATTAAAACAAAAAAACTGGGAATCAGGAAAATGAGTAAACTAGATAGCAGTGATTAGAGAACACAGATGTTCGCGAAACTAAGAAATTCCTGTATTCCGAAGAAATTATTAGGCTACATAGGCCTACAGCGTCGCCTGGGCTTATGCGACACGTCAGGCCTACATTTCCGCGTGTAGGCCTACTAGTTCAAAGATACTCGTCCTAGTGAGGCGACAGAAGTATAGGGTGGGCAATTAGTTATCAGAGTTACCTGATCGTCTATTTGTTTAACAGTAGCGGTTTTATTTTGTATTAGCTTTGTATCAGGCTATAACTCGTTGTTATAGGCTAAATTCTACATTCTGAATTATTAGAAGAACAGGCTGTCATTCAATAACGCGTGACGTCACAAATCAAAACGTAACTAGCTGTTTATCTTACAACATCAGTCTATGGGTAGGCGTATGTATTTATATAAACTAAGCATTAAATTTTGCTGATAATAATGTGTTAAAGTGTATCCAGCATACGACTATTATGCATAAATTTGCAGTTATATGTCCATTTAATTAGTCTCTAAAACTACTAAAAACTCCTTTATAAATAGGCCAGATAGGTCTTGCGAGTTGTGGATGAAATAGGTCGCAAAAACTAAACGAACGGTGTTATTCATGGATTACTTCTCACACGAATGACCCTCTGATTACGATACGATACGAGAAGCTATTTTAACGTGCGCTCAAAAAAGCTGACATAAGTCAGCTTAATTTACCGCACGGAACCAAAAACTAAAAAGTGGAAAAAGAAAAAAAAACTAAAAAGTACACACGGATAAGCTCAGAAGTATCGGCAATCAGTCCGAGGAATCAGTGGAGTCAGTGCTGAAGAAGAAAAGGAAGGCTACGGTTGTCGTTGTCTGCGTTGAATTACTCTGAAAGTTGAACAGCAAGCGAGCGGTTTCTGAGTGTAGGTTTGAGTGTGACGGACGCTATCAGGTGGGAATTATACAGACAGTGCACTACTTGTAGAGTTGTGTGTGTGGGGGGAGGCAAACGCCCACGGTGTGGCCCTGTTAGGCGTTACAAGGATACAGTCAAGACCAACATGAAGACGTGCCGTCTGCGACCCCAGTCACTGAGCACAGCTCCATTTGATCGAGCACAGTGGCGCACCAGTGGCACCACATGCCAGTCGGCCACCGCGTCATTTGAGGAGTCGCGGGTTGCCAAGCTGGACAGGAAACGGGCAGCTCGCAAGCAGCAGGTCATCAACACCACCGTCACGGTTTGGCCGTGTGACAGATGCAGCAGGACCTGCTCGTCACGGATTGGGCTCTTCGCCCATCGGCGTACCCATCGGTGACGCAATCCGTCGTATTCGACGGTGTACTCCACGTGTGTGCGCGTGTGTCATAGCGGAGCCGTGGCTGCTGCGGCCGGGAACGTTCGGTCCGAGCAACAGACTGGTGGACGTCCAGTCGGACTTCACGCTGCACTGCATAACGGCGGACCGCTGGCGAGCGGCCGACACTCACTGGTACATCTACTTCGTCCTGGCGTCCGTCCACTGCCACCTCTACCCGCCCGACGTCGCCAACTGCTCTACGCCGTACAACACGAGCCGGTTCTCGGTCCGCCGTGTCCACTACATGCTGGCGCTGCACGTGCGCCGGGCGAGCGTCAGCGACACGGGCCTGTACGCCTGCTCGCGACCCGCCTATTTCTACCGTCGTCGACCGACCGCCCACGTCGCGTTCCTCGCCATCATTCGTACGCCCAAGTCTCGTCGTCGTCGTCTCGACCGATTTCGCAGGGCCGGATTTAGCTGGTGGATGCCTGGGGCTCAGCTGAATAAAAGTTGGGCCTGACTAAAACAATGATCAACAATGCGCAACAACTAAGTCGTAGTCTCGTAGGCATCTGTCATTAGCGAGAAATAAAATATGAACGGTTTGTTGTGAGGCCCTCTGTTGGCAGTAATAGCAGTGCTGCAGTAGCACTTGAAATGCGATCGTTTTGTTGAAGTCTGTATTGCGATACATTGTTGATGTTTGTGGCGTGGCGTAGTGGGTAGCGGCGTTCGTCGCATGAACGAAGTTACGCCGCGTCGGGCCCGATTAGTGGGTGACCGTCTTCGGGCGGATATACCATCTCCAACTAGGTCAACTCAGCTTTGCATCCCCTGGGTCGCTTAATCGAGTACCAGCTTCGGCTGGGGTAAGGGCGGAAATGTCACCTATATACCGGGTGGTAGGTAACACTGTGTGATCCCATAAGGCACGTGAGTTCCTGTATCGGTGAGGCGTGTTGCGAACTGCTACAAACCTTTTACCTTTACGAACCCTGTAAATAACAGGAATGAATTTATAGGTGACTTGTGTACTGGATGGTGTTCAGTGAAAGAGCCTGCAATGACGAAGGCGGACGCCGGCAAGCTGACATGCAGCGTCGGCTACAACAGCGTCGAGACGGTCAGCGCCGTCATCACATGGTACAACGCCGACGGTCGCCCGATCAACAGCACCGAACACAACGCCTTCAGCGCCACCGCCAGCGTCGCCGGTCCTTGCGGGTCGACTGACTGACTGATTGAGTCGTGGTTTTGCGTCCCACTCGACACGAAATAGGTCGTTTCGGAGACGTTTCCCCGAGTCAGTCTCTCGGCTTGCTATTGAAAAAAATTTAACCTAACACAACATAACCACGCATTCCCCAATCAAAAGAAATGTACTACAACAAAAAAACAAACACAAAAAAAGTAAATCCAAATCGCCTTTTACGACATCCGGCCTGGAAACGGAGCGGGTCTATTCTCAACGGGAAAATAAGTAAGGGAAGAAATAAGCAAGGAAAGGACCTCGCGGGAAAACGCCTACTGCGGACAACTGATGTACTGCCAGATTGCCTTACATTACGCCACAGAACGCGCTCAGTTTATAAAGCGCTGCAATACGGAAGGGCCACGAGCGCCAACAAAATGTTAGCAATAGATCAAATTGTGAACGTTTTATCTTAAAACTAATAACTGCATTGTATTTTTCATACGTAATCGCTTGCGGACGGGTGTCGGGGCAGCCGTCGGTTGCCTTCCCGATCCTGCTTCTGTGAGCTTGTTTTGCCGCGTCGTCGAGTGCCGAAGCGTCCAGGCGCCAAAACGCAATTTCGGACACTCTCTGGCATCACAGCAGAATGCCGTTGGTATCGATATACTTGCAAGGTATCACGTTCTATGACGAGCAGTGTTCTGTAGTGCTCTCAGGTCTAGGTGGGACCGTTGTCGAGTTATAAGCCGTTAAAATGTGCAAACTCGTAATCCGCAACGGCGTGAGATATCCAGTGAGCCGCTTACGCTACACGACGCTGCTGAAAACTACCGCTAAGCGGCACAGCTGAACCGCTAATCCGCTTTCGCAGATCCACCACCATCCCTTTTAGACCTATTGTAAAAAAACTATACAGTTCAATGCACTGTGCATGGACGACATTGGATATCTGGCACTAAAGCAGGAAAAACAGTGATATTACTTCGCAGCACATCGCCATATTGTAAATGTGCTGCTAAGTAATAGCACTTTATGTCTTTGCTGTTTTAGTTGCGGAATGTAACTGACTGAGCACCAACCGTCCCAGTTTCGCTGCAGCCAGGTCGCGACGTCGACGCGCGCGACCAGTGAACGCGTCGTGCAACTGGGTCGGCTTGTTGCAGGTCAGTTCAGCTCGGTTCGTGCACATGCTGTGAACAAGTACTAGGTATAAGCGTGGGACTGACTGTGTGTAGAGGCGACAGTACCGCGGCCGACGCGACGCGAAGGAGGAAGCGATCGGCGGCCATGAGCACGTGTCGCGTCCGGTTTCGCCGACCGAAGATCGTCGTTCCCGATGAAATGCTGCGGAATTTCAGCGCGCTCGTCACGTCGCCCGGTGCGCCGCCCTACGACGTCTGCCTATCGACGGTCGACTGCGGCGCCAGTATGTAGCCGGATTTCAGGCCGCATCGCCGCGCAAAGCATAACATACCGCCTACTGTTACCGATGTTCCGTGGTGTGTGTGTGCGTGTGCGTGTGTGTCTGTCTGTCTTTCTGTTGGTCACGACCGTGAGCTGTGCCAAAACGGACGAACCGATCGAAATGCCGTTCGTGGTGTGGACACGGCGACGCAAAGAACCATGTATTAAGTGAGGCTCGTATCCCCCAGAGGAAAGGGCAGTTTGAAGAACATCTTCCGGCCCACTGTAAAGTATAGGGAATATTCAACGTTTTTATTTTTGTAAAAGATTTGAGATTTGACTTGAGATTTGACTGTAAAAGATTTGGGATTTGAAGAAAAATGGGGATTTGAGATTTGGATAAATGATTCAAATCCTGTTCTTGAAAGATATGAAATTTGAGCTACAGATTTGATTTGAGATTTGCCTGTCACTGGACTGTGCAAAGATGTGTGAGCAGCGGCGACACGGCCCTTTGTTACATTACTTTGGTCGCTGTAATTCCCAAACCTCGTAACTTTTTCGCTGTTTTGAGAAAACGGCAAAAAAACTTACTACAAAAACTACAAAACAAAGTTTGCGTTTGTGTTAGCTATAGAGCTAACGTTTACAGCTAGGTAGCACTATCTGTAAACGTTGTAGTTATGTATAGCTAACACAAACACAAACTTTGTTTTGTAGTAAGTTTTTTTGCCGGATTCTCAAAACAGCAAAAAAAGTTACATTTGTTTGGGAATTACAGCGACGATATGGCCCAGCTGATGCCACTGCCACTCACTGTCTCTTGCTTCAGTAAAATCCAGATTGGTTTTACCTTTCTGGTACCAGCTCACCTGGATAGTCCCGGAAAATGGCCGTTAAACGGGTGTTTTGTTTTGTTCCTTTTAGCAAAAGATTTGTGTTTTTGCAATATATTTAGCATTAGTTCCAGAATATTTTTAGTTGTAATTTTTTTAGTTTAGTTAAACATTACTGGTGGATACAGGCGTTAAATATCGTATTGTAGACAATTATTAACGCGCACGTTCTGTGCGTATCTGTGTCCATATTTTTTCTGTTTTTGTTACATATTTTAGTAATCTCTGAGTCGAATAAAAAACCTTCGTCTGGCTGATTATCAAACATGGTTATAGCGCCGGTCTATGATCTAACTACGTGTCTGTTGAACGTGCTACATACAGATGTCATACAACACCAGTGTAGCGATGTACTGCTTAAACGCAGTTCAGTCGAAAGTGGGTCTGAGAATGGCGACAGAGAAGGAGAAAGCTCTGAGAAGAAAGATGAGACTAAGAAGAAGCTATTGTTTACGTCTGGTGGTCCGGTTGTCCGTCTCTCTTACGTCGTCGTCTTCGCACCTGCAACCGTCGCGTTCTACTTCGTCTCAGCTGCTACAGTCGTCCGCTGAATATCTCCCACTTAACTGAACTGACCCTAGGAGAAGATCGAACTCTCGATCCGCAGCGAAAAACGCATTCACCAACTACATTTTGTCAACATTTAGCCTGTTCACCAAACGTTCAGTTGCTGGCGTATTGTCCATCATCAGGCGATTGCAGCTTGCGCCGCTGATTCGAGATTTTTCGACACTGTTCGTAGGCCTACAAAGACCATAATAGGCGGATTTTTAATTTAGGTACGGGGTGCTCAGTTCGCTGGACTAGATGTAGGCTAATCTGTTTAACTACGCGGTATAAGACAGCTTGATTAATGTTATTTCATTGTTGCAACATCCCATTGGACTTTATTGCCGCAGTTGTCATAGACGACAAATTACTTTGCCTTATAACTCGTACAAGGGTTTTGATCTTTGTCCATAGCAGACATCCCCCAAAAGGTGGAGTGTTTAGAACATGTTGTAGGAGAAGTGTAAAATTGACTTATTTTCTATTTTGACTACTTGTATGTTTATTGTACACCCTAGGTTTTGTGTTGATGCTGAAAACTTGCTATGCCACGGTCGGACATCATATAGAGGTTGCTCAGATCCTGTATACCTGATCGCTAGACAAACCAGCCCACATTAAGGATTTTTCGATAACATCTCATCATTTTTGCGTATTTTTGTGTTTTACTGTATTTTAACGTTACAATATTTTATTATATGTATAACAAGAAGCTCAGCTATCGCCGAGTGACCGCGCGATGCGTCTTGTCAGTATTAATCTTGCCAGTTGCCACGCAACAGTGCAGAAACTACTTATACGACAAGTCCTGACCAAACTGATGGTATGAAGTTGGAGGTTTAGTCGGAGGCAATCATGGCAATGTGTCATGAACAATGTGCACTCAACCATGACGCGACCGAGTCGGCTGCCATTGTCTCAGGTGTCATAAACAAACCGACGACTGTCGAATTGTGTATATCACCTGTATACCGACGACTTGCTGTGGCGAAATTTTCTAAGTCCACAATGTAGAAATTGCTCACGTGACCCTGACCACGCCCACTTAGGGAGCACTCACT
>Ga0126327_10000335_pt1 | contig 10565 bp, 10 predicted proteins | sample InaspJWI30metaG_FD_101392 | JGI IMG/M metagenome (GOLD analysis project Ga0126327, IMG submission 101392) | Marine gutless worms symbiont microbial communities from Oahu, Hawaii - Inanidrilus sp. 1 OAHU.JWI-30 metaG | ecosystem: Host-associated > Annelida > Digestive system > Unclassified... | reverse complement strand
GCCGCATATGCGGCAGCCGCTGCGGAAGGGTTTTGAGTAGTTTCTGTTTCCGTTTCGCTCGCCATTTAGCCCAGTCGCGCTTTTCCCGCGGCGTAGCGGCAAACGGTCGGGCCACTTTCTCATCGACCTCCACTTCAGTGGCCTTGCCGGCATCGACAACCACGCTCTCTTTTTCAGTCTCCACTGCCACCGCTCCTTCATCGACCGTTACGGTCGATGCGGCATCCAGGGACACTACGGTTTCAAACTCGGTACCCCGAATGCCCAGGACAGCCGTGGGTGTGTGAAAGGAGGGACGGAAGGTTTCGGCCATGGAAACCTTGATCCGGGTCCACAGAAATCCGAGCGTCAATCGCAAAGCCGGCTGGTCTTGCGCGTCACGCCCGGACAGTTCATCGATGGTGATCTGGGAATCTTCGAAAAGTTTGAATAGATCGCCCCGGCTGAAGGTAAACTCCACCCGGCCGTCTTTACCGGTGACCAGCGTATCACCCGGGTAGAGCGGCACCAGGTCCATCACGAGTTGTTCGCTCTGGTCCGCCTTCACCAGGGTCACAGTCCCGGTAAAATCCGTCACCCGGGCAATCTCAGCTTCCCCGGCAAAAAGATGCGAGGTGCTCAGGAAAACGATTACAAATATGATTAGCGCTGTCCGTTTAGGTTCTCTGTGCATTGTTTCCTCATCTATAAAGATAATACGACCACCGACCATTCGCTTCAGTTTTAACCGTTTTGGAGGGTCTGTCAATTGCCCCGCTTACCAGCAAAGTTCAAGGTGCCGCCTGCATCTCTGCCTGAGGGCAAATTGCTTCTTGAGTCTGATACAAAATGGCGTTACGATAACACCACTTGCCTCTATCCATTCGCATATATTGCCTAAAAACCTGGAGGAGAATAACATGCACGCTATACCCAACCCGGTCAAGTTCTTAGCGTTTCTGCTCGTTTTTTCCTTTTTACCGGCATGTGCCGTCACCAAGTTCCAATCCATCACGTTAGACGACACCTACACCGGCGGCCCTATCAAGAAGATCCTGATCGTCGGCGCCGAAAATGAACGTCGATCCAGATTGATGTTCGAAAAAATCTTCGCGGAAGAATTCGAAAAGCGCGGGGTTGAGGCGGTTGCCAGCCACAAAGTGATTATTCTGCCCAAAGATCTTACCAAGGAGAGAATTGTACGTGAAGCTGCGAACCTGAAAGTGGACGCCGTCCTGGTGACATTCGTCATCGGCGTTAAAGATAAATACCTCACCTACGACCCGGCCAATGTACAGCGGACCACGCGGGCCAAACTGAGTTGGAATTGGGTCAACACCTATGCCTCCGAACCGATCACTTACACCAAAACGGAGAGCGTGCGCCTTTCCACAAACATATTCGAACGCAAAACAGAAAAGCTGGTCTGGAACGGAATATCTGAAACCATGCAGATGGAATCGGTCAAAGAGCTCATCGATTCGCTATGCAAGGCTGTTTTAAAAGACATTCGGACTAGCGGCCTGATAGAGTAAACAACCTGAAAATAAAAATCCCTCCCCCGATGCACACCTTCCAGGGAGGGATTTTATTTTGACTCCCGACGCCTGATACCTGCCTCCCGCCTTAGCATACAGAGGTTATCTCAAAAATAGGGTTTTGGTCCAAGGTCAAGGCGGCCGCGAGGTTTCAATCGGAGGAATACCAATAGTATTTCGAGAATTAAAACCGAGCGCCCAACGCAGAGATTGGGCCAAAAGAGATTTTTGAGATAGTCTCTAATCAAACGCCCCTTTTAACATACCATTGATCTCCTCCGGGTACGCCATGCAGAGCGTCTCATTGAACAGGTTGCGCAGCGCCCCGATATCAGGCGTTCCCAAGGCTTGATTGAATAAGGTTCGCGGCGAGAAAATCAGGTGAAACCGGGTGTGATCATCATCCTGGGCGCCGGTAAAGAAGTTCATATTGAAACTGTACACGCCCATGCGATCATATTCAGCCATTATATTTTGCAGGCCGGTGGAAATATCCAGAAAGTCTTCCCTGGTCAGTTCCAGGGTACAACGCGCCCCTTCCACCACTGCCAGAACATCACCGGCTACGCCCATGGGCGCAAAGGCCGTCAGCCATTCCGTGCGACCGATCCTGCCCAGGTAGCGCGCTCCCGATCGCTTTTCGGCCGCCACCAGGTCTTCCCAGAAGTTGGTGCCCTGACTTTCCTGGTAATAACGGGCAGCCTCCAGTTCCGTCCACATCAGGTTGGGCGCGGACGAGGTTGAAAAAACCTGGAGGTGGGGGTGAATGAGGGAACTGCCCGCCGGCGGCATGTAGTTCCAGTTGACAATGTGATAAACCGCCTCGGGATGGCCGCTGGACGCCACACGCTTGAAAAAATCCTGTGCAAAGGTGAAGGCCGCCGCCATATGGTCGGGTTTGAACTCGGTCATGGGGATATAGTGCCGGGCCCCGAAGGTAGCGCAGGCCCCGATTCTGTCATAAGGGGCAATGTTCGGGAAGATCACCATATCGTCTTGCCGCAACCGGCCCTCGGCGATGAGATCAGGTGGAAAGCAGGGGGTGACCTCCATGACTTTATCAGCACAAAAAGGGCACCAGGCATCGGTCCCGGCAACCAGGGCATCGAAGTCGGGTTTTTCCCATTGCAGTTTCATGAAATGGCAAATCCGGGCGGTGCGTCCGGTGAGGGGGTCGATGCGGATTTCACTGGGAATCCGCCGCTCAGCCATGTCCTCCTGGGGATTGAGCATGATCGTCTCTTTGCGGATGGCCTCAAATTCCATGATTCCTCCTTGATTCGTTTCTATAATACGGTGGACATCGCGGTTCCGGCACAACGGATGGTTACCACTTCTTTTATTTCCTCGATATTGCGAAATGTCAATTTGATTCTTGCGCAATCCCGGGGTGCAAGCGCGCCGGCCCGGCAGTACCTGGGGCATCTAGTTTGACCCCCCGCAGGTACGTACCTATATTTAAGGTAAGCCTGCTTTTCCGTCCAGCCTGCGACGGCCGGCTTCCAAAAAACAATATCACCGCATGTAAGGTGTTGCGTCTACAGGCATTCCGGCAGCCTGCCTGACCGATCCGCCGGAATACCTCCCAACAACCAATTAGAGGGAGGAAATGCCATGGAAAAAAACACTACCCAAAAAATCGGCAGCCTCATCATATTTTTATTTTTCGGGACTGTCGCCATAACAGGATTCTATTACATCGCCCTGAAATTGACCGGCCAGGCGGCCAGTTTTGAACAATTCCTGGAAACCGCTTCCAGGGGCACATTCTTCGATGAAACCCAGCCTTCGGATCCGGCCCACCAACTGTATGTCTTCCACCGGGGTGTGGTGCAATCGGTTGATAGAGCCCGTTTCAACTACCGCGGGATAAAAGGTAAAACCATCCGCGTGGATGTAATCATACCGGAGCTCGACCCGGAGTCGGTCTATCACTATCAGTTTGATGTCGGCCGGGCCTACAATGGCTTCCGGATGGGAAGCGTCCAGTTCAGGTTGGTTTCGGCGAGCCGCACAGCGCTGCGCCTCAAGCGGGTGGCCACTTGACTTGCCTGCCAGCCCCCGTTAAAGAGTAGCCATGCCAAGTGTTGAATACCAGTGCCGGGAGTGCGAACATGCTTTTACCCGAGTGGTTCTGCGCGGTGAGGAAAAGCGGCTGGCAGTCTGTCCGCACTGCGGCCGCAAAACCGCCCGTCCAGCCAGGATGGAGAAAGGCCTGTTCAACGGCATCTCCAATTTCAGCAGTTTGTCCCAAGATACGAATTGAACACGCTGAAAGGGCAGGTCCTGCCCTTTAAAAAGAAAGCCCGCTGCACGGGCAGCGGGCTATTAATTTCTGGTGGAGATGAAGGGGATCGAACCCTCGACCTCAGCGTTGCGAACGCTGCGCTCTCCCATCTGAGCTACATCCCCGTATGCTTTTATATAACCAATTCACAAAGCTGGCGCAATAGCCGCCCCTAAATTTGTCTATTAAGACCACCATTGACTGCTGCCCCCAGATGCTTACCCTACTTTCATAACCATAACCACAATCCGGCTGGCCACATGGGCCGGTTTTAAAAGGATTCGAATATGAAAGTAAAAGTAAAATGCTTCCCGCCCCTGGATGATGGCGATAGCTGTAATTTTCAGGACGCTACGTCTTTTGAAATCAACCCCGGTGACAAAGTCAGCGACCTCATCGACCGGCTCGATTTCCCGGAAGAAAAGGTATCGCGCGTTTTTATCAATGGTCACAAGGTTATTACGGCCGCTCACCTGTCGGACGGCGATCGGGTGGGCTTTTTCCCCTCGTTGAAGGCTGCCCGCACAGAAGTATCCTGACTGCGGCATAACTTTCAGAAATTAGGATAAAAATAAAAACCGCTGCGGATTTGTGCCGGCGATGATATCAAAATCGGATCCTAGGTGGTCCTTGAAATAGGACCAGTAGTTTTTGTCCTTCAAACGCACGCGGTTCATGAAAAAGTCGGTGCCGAACAGGATGCGATCCTGAATCACGTCTTTGGACAACAGGTTCTTAAGATTTTCGAAATAGCGGGATTCGGTAGGGCCGCCTGCCATGGGGTCATCGTGATATGAAATGTCTGCAAAAACACCGGCGTGATTTTCCATAAGTTGTAATATCTGGCCGGTCCAGGATGACTGATCCGGGAGACTCGGTCCAGTCAGTCCTTGCCCGCCCCCGAAATGCCCGAAACAGATCTTGAGCCGTGGAAATGAATTCAGGATCGCGTTCCAATGCATCGGGGATGAGTGCTGAATATATGTACGGGCATAATAATATCCACCCGGGTTGCAATGCATGAGGACGGGCACCTGGTTTCGCTCGCAATATGCTTATACCTTGCGCATCTCCGGCGAATCGATCGCATATCCCAGTGAGGGGTAGAGTTTAACCCCTTTAAAATTCAAGGTATTCAGGGCCTTGAGCATGTAAGCATAGTGATTCGAACGGTTTGTGTTCACTGCCACGAAAGGAAACATCCGGCCTTGATAACGCGCAGCAGCAGCAGCAGCTGTATCCTCCAATTGTTTTATGAATTGACGCTCGAAGGAGTCGCTGCGGGTAATATCCATTGTCAAGGCCACAATACCCGCGCTATCCGGGGTTTGCGCCATGATCTCGTCGGCGACATCCATGATGGACGGCATAAAACCGATCCGGATGAAATCAGCCACACTCCGTGTACCGGCATCCGCAGCGTCAGTCTCGGCAATCAGCTGGTCCAATAAACGACTGTTTTCTATCAGGTTCTCACGACTTGCCAGGGTCGCCAGGCGCTCTTTGGCCCGCTCCAGCTTCGTCCTGGTCTCTGCCCTGGCCCGCCGGAAAAAGTCTTTCAGCGTGTCGGATTCCTGAAATTCGGTTAACCAGCCGGCCAATCTGACTTCGGGTTGACCGGGGTCTGTCCGGGCCGCCATTAATTCCACGACCGGGCGCTCTATATAGTCATCCGCCAGGACTGGTGGTGACATCTCCAGAATGCGGTTTATCAGGGTCTGGACAGTTTGCTGGGTGAATACGGATTGAAAATTGAAGATGTGGGCATGACAGTTGATGTACACGGCGCACCTCCCTTTTGAGGCAAGTTATTGTTCAAATAATTATCACGGGCAAATTGCCCGGTCAATTTGACAATCAATAAAGCGGTGTCATTATCTAAGATTGGAATGCCGTCAAAAGGGTTACACCACCATTTTGACCCTGGAACTGAAAAAAACAGGTCCTTGGCCTGCTAAAAAATAAGGAATAGTTATCAATGAGTGTTGCCAATCCCCAGGTGAAATTATCCCGCAAATTGAACATTGCACTTACCCCGAAAGCATCAAAATACATGGACCGCCGGCCTTACCCGCCGGGCGAACACGGTCCCCGTAAGATCCGGCGCGGGAAGGAGTCGGACTACAAACAACAACTGATCGAAAAACAGCGGCTACGGCTGCAATACAATATCCGCGAAAAACAGATGCGCAATTACGCCCGCAAAGCTGTCCGCAAATCGGGCAATGCAGCCGATAATCTGGTCCAGGCCCTGGAAAGCCGCCTGGATGCCCTGGTTTATAGAAGCGGCTTTGCCCGCACCATGCCGGCCGCTCGGCAATTCGTCAGCCACGGCCATATCCAGGTCAATGGCCGGAAGGTCGACATACCATCCTGCCCCGTCAAACCAGACGACGTCGTGGCGGTCAGGGCGGCCAGCCGCAAAATCCCGGTATTCGTTTCAGCGACGGAAGAACTCGTGGCCCGGCCGGCGCCCCCTTACCTCGAACGCCTGGAAGACGGCTTGAGTGCGCGTCTTGCACGTTTGCCCACCCGGGAAGAGGTGAAAGTACATTGCGAATTTTCCAAGGTGATAGAGTACTATGCCCGGTAGCCGGAATAACGGCTATATCTGGGCGGGAGGCAGGCCCATGGATCTTGAACAGTCTGAAATTCGGATACTCCAATTACTCGTTAAGGAGTGGGATTACAGCGGTCCCCCCGGAATTCTGGATATCAGCCAGATTATAGCTGCCCTGGACCAGGCGCCCAGTGATACCTTCGACTCTTTGCAGCAGCTGTTCAAAAGCGGGCTGGTAGATATGAACGAACTGAAAAATGCGGCTTTCCTGACACAGGAGGGCTATGCCGCTGCAGAAACCATAGTATGAATTGCCTTTAGTGTTTCGGATCGAAATGGGTTCGCTTTGCCATTGACCACCTAAAGATTTAGGTTTAAAAACCGATAGGATGGATAGAATCACATGCTGCTGCCCGGCCTGATGCAGAAGTCTCTATTCCCGGTCAAGCGCCCGGCCTAAACCTGACAGCCACCGAGAAGGGAAGCCACCATGAGCGGAACAACCCTGGCAATTATCGCCGCTGCCGTAGTCGCGGCCGGACTCATTTCCTACCTGATCGCAATCTACAACGGGCTTATCCAGGTGAAAAACAACGTGGAAAAAGCGTTCAACAATATTGATGTTCTGCTGCTCCAGCGGTACGATGAATTGCCCAAACTGGTAGACGCGGCCAAAGGCTATATGAAGCACGAAAGGGATCTGCTGGCAGGCATTGTAAAACTACGCACAAAATACCGGGATACCCGTGAGATGAACGGCAAAATCGCCACCGAAAATGAACTGGCGGATTTACTCCAGCGGTTTCATGTTCAGGTGGAACAGTACCCGGACCTTAAAGCCATTGATTCGTTCAACCAACTGCAAATCAGGATATCCGGGGTAGAAGAACAAATTGCCGATCGCCGGGAGCTCTTTAACGACAGTGTCAATATTTACAATATCCGGATTGAACAGTTCCCGGACGTCATCTTCGCCCGACTGCTCAAATATGAAAAGCAGGTATATCTCAAAGTGCCCGATGAAAAGAAAAAAGATGTAACCCTTGACCTGCCCACTTGACCTCTCGAGCCATGCAGTGGACCCGAGCAAAACGCGACGCTTATGTCAACGAGCATATAGTACAATGGTGCGCCGAGATCCTCGCTGTCGCCCCCGCAGACATCGCCCTGTGTAAACCGCGTGCAGCACATCGTAACCGGCTAAGTACATTCCGTGTCTTGGTGAAGCCCTCCCAGGGGCCGCCCACAAACATCGCATTTGAGGTTGCTTTCGCACCGGATAAGAAAAGGCCTCGTTTTTCCAAAGTACAGATTCAAACCCCGGAAACCGGCAATTGGGAGAAAACCGCTGCCGAAACTGATTCCGATATCCTGGAAACGACATCCGTACGCCCAAAACCACCCCTGCTTACGGTTTTACTTTTAACGATTATCCTCCTGGCCGGCGGGCTTGCAGCCATCAAATCCCTAAAACTCACGTTGACGATGGTCACTGGCCTGCGGGCCTATACCTGGGAGTATGCCCAGGGCACCCGTGATGAAGGCGGCTATACCTACACATACACTGTCGTGGACAGCTCTGGAAAAGAACAGAAGATCCAATCACCTTTCTATGATATCCACACCCGCTTACGAGGCGGCAAGGAGTTCGGGCGCGATCTGCTGCGGTATTCCTGGCGCCTGCCGGAGTTCGAACAGAGCCCGTTCCGGGTTTATGTGAATCCGGGTCAACCGGGTCAGGCAATACTCAAACCCGGTCTGCCGATCTTGCTGGTTTACCAGCTCTTGGCCCTGATGATCGTACTGGTTCCTTCTTTCCTGGCTGCACGGGTCCTGCGCGATGCCCTTGTTCACCGGAAAATCGAACCGGGACGATTTATACCGGTTGCCGCAGCGTTTGGATTTTATCTACTGAGTTTCTTCGGGGTGTCCCTACTGGTCCCAACCTGGGGGTACCTGCTGCGGACAATCCCGCCGGCCTGGCCCCTGCTTGCCTGGCTGCTGGTCAGTACATGCCTGTTCATCTTTCCACGGATTGCATTTCTGCTTTACTCGTATAAATTTGTTCGTCGGGGCTTGTATTTCCTCTTCTTTACCGGCTTGCTGCCTATGCTATTGGTGGCCGCCGGTCTGTCCCTGCCCTATGTCATCGCGGCCATAGTGGCCGTTATGGCCCTGATTGTGTTGATCAAACCCCTGGCTCGGGTCGGCCACACGCCCCTGTATGCCCTCTTGATTGCCCTGGTGTGGGTCCCAGTTTATGTCTCCGGACTTTTAGCGCCCTCGCGGGCCCTGGTACAGCTCCTCCATGAATTCATGCCCTACATGCCCTACAATCTGAGCATTACCGGTATCGAAAACCCGCGTCTGATGGCCGGATTCGATCTGTTTTTCGGACTGGCCGGAATCAGCGTGAGCCTCCTGGCAACCTATATGGACAGCATCTGGCGCGCCCGTCAGGCCGCCCAGGTGGATATCCTGCCCACCTCGCGGGCCCGCTCAGTCGCAATCGGCCTGGTCGAACTCGCCGGCCGGGCACGTCATCTGACCGCCGACACCCACGGGCCGATATTGCACTACGACTCCCGCTCTCCGGCAAAAAATCGCAAGCAGCCGTTTTACCTGGAGGATGAAACCGGGCAAATCCTGATTGACCCGCGTAAAACCCGCTTTCGAACCCCCGGCAGGACCAGCCTCGGCGGTCGCCTGACCGAAACGGTGCTGAAAAACCGGGAACAGCTTCCGGATCTAACTACACCGCATATCATGACCCTCGAATCGGGCGACCCGATCTATGTCATCGGGACAGCCCATGTTAATCCCGATGCGCCTTCCGGGGCGAAAGGCTCGGACCGACTGGTTATACAGCGGCGCAAGGGCAGTATATTTACAGATCCCTTGTGGCGGGCTTCCCAGGGAAAGATCAAGCCGGCACATCGGGTTGAAGACATCCTGTTCATAACCGATTCGGCTGAAGCAGACGCACGACGGCGAATTATGCGAGGCATCTGGCAAGTCTGGGCCTGGGCGCTGTTGTGGATTGCCCTGGGCCTGTCTCTTTTTAATTTTCAGCTGCCGCGCAGCCGTCCAGGATATGCCCTGTGGTCACTGCCGGAAATCATCCAGTATGCACCCGTGTCCGACCGCCTGGAAGCCGTCCTCACTTTTATTGAACGGGAAACAACCCGTCCGGCTCGAGATGAGTCAACCCTCTATCGACGGATCAGAAGTGTGCCCCGCCTGGGACCTTTTTTAGAAAAAATCAATCGAAATATGCTGCAGGCCCAGTTCAGCGAAGGCATCAACTTCCTGTGGCGTCAGAAGTTCAACGCTGCTTCCCGAAATGACATGCGCCTGCTGGTCAAGGCTGCCGGAGCAACCCACAATGACGTCCGCCATTGGGCCGTCAGCCGCATGGGGCACCTCACATCTCATCCGGATCTGGCGCTGCCTATTTTGATAAAAGCGCTGGCATCTGACCCGGATATAACCGTCCGCACAACAGCAGCCTCTACCCTTGCGGCGTTCAAAGAGCGCGCGCATCCCGCTATTCCAGCTTTGGTGGAAGCCGCCGGGTCCTCTCATTCCAAGCTGCGCTACAGGGCCATATTCACGCTGTCCCGCCTGCCGGAGATACCATCCGGCCCGGCCCGTGACTATTTTATAAATATGGTCAAAGACGATGCCGGCTGGGTACGCCAGGCCGGGGTTATCGGGATTCGCAATTTAGCGCACCATTCCTCTCAGGATGCCGATGTGCTTTTAAAAAGTGCATCGGATCGGGATCACTATGTCCGATCCCTGGCAATCGGTACTCTGAGTTCAATTCGCCCGCAACATCCGTCTTTTGCACAAACCGTGCTGCAGGGTCTCGGTGATAGCGAAGAACTGGTCCGGCAGAGCGCTGTACGGGCAGCAGCGGTGATTGAGGTTCTTCCGGAAAAGGCGGCCGCTCCGCTGGGCAGGCTGATCACAGATCCATCGGTCAATTCCCGGGTGCTTTCCCTGCTGGTCGCAATGGGAGACCGGGCCGCGCCGGCCGTACCATACCTGGCTTCAGCTCTGTCCCACAAGGACCGGAAGGTGGTATACAATGCCGCCTTCGCACTCAGCCGCATGGGCCCCGCCGCCGCGGATGCCGCGCCGGAGTTGAAAGCAGCATTGACACATTCCGATAAGTTCGTCCGGCGCTATAGCGCCG
>Ga0126327_10000334_pt1 | contig 10575 bp, 3 predicted proteins | sample InaspJWI30metaG_FD_101392 | JGI IMG/M metagenome (GOLD analysis project Ga0126327, IMG submission 101392) | Marine gutless worms symbiont microbial communities from Oahu, Hawaii - Inanidrilus sp. 1 OAHU.JWI-30 metaG | ecosystem: Host-associated > Annelida > Digestive system > Unclassified... | reverse complement strand
GTTCTGCATGACACGGGAGAACAGCTGCCAGACAGTGCTGCACGGCCGTCGTCAGGAGTCAGCGTTCTGTTTGACCGACTCAGACTCTACAAGGGTCAACTGGTGGAATCTTGGGACCTAGTGCGTGCGATCGAGGTGGGATATTTTGGCAGCACGGCGGACAGAGAGGCGTGCGTGGCTCCACTGCCAAACACTGATCGATCGTACGTGCTGTTTCTGCGTCACAACGACAGTCGAACTACGGAACGCGGGCGTGAATATCGACTTTCTGCGTTCCCCGTATTGAACTCCAGACGGACCACTTCCACGGTTCTGGAATTCACCAACTGCTCCAGATGCGGTAGGACTACGTACTGTATGACAATGTGTCGACAGTTCGTCATATTTTCACGTCTAATCGCGTGACTCATACCGTAGCGAGGGTCCGCCATAGCGAAAGTAGAGAAGTTAACATGAGTTAATTCAATCTCACACACTAAGCTGTAAACTGGTTGAAGTTTTGCAATGATTTATGCTGCTTTGTGACAAAATCGAGCCCAAGATTCCGTTGTACAATTAGCATTAAATCCCGCATTTTCAGTCGCCCCCATCTAATGCTCCATGTAACGCAATGCAATACAATACAAAATTTGTAAAGCGCCATGTTGCCGTGGCTTCAGAGGCAGCGCACTGCGACTATGGCGGACTACAGTCACACATACGGGTGTACACATTACCTCATTTATTGTATCATTAGCTTCACAGATGTGCTAGCGCGGTATATACTGTCTGCATGACATGTCTGCCTGTTCCTTCTTCGTCCGTCTGTCCGTGTTGCCTATACGTGTTAGAAGCCGATGGTATATCAAAACGGCCAAACACGGGATCGCGGGATCAACGCCATGCATATGAAATGAGTAATAGCCTCGGGGACTCAACTTGGCGAAGTTCAAACAGGGTCTTCCCCAATAGAGGACGCTAATGCAAGTGAAGTAAGTAGATAAAAAACGGCGACTTTCGACCAATATCTTGCCGCTATCTCAATAACGGTTAGTTAGTTAGTTAGTTAGTAAACACATTAAACGAGTAAACGAATTTTCATTAGCGTGACGTATAGTCCAAAACGTCTAGGTCACGCAACAAAAAGAGTGCGTCACGTGTCCTAGTTAGTTGTTAGTCAGCCGACGTAGGATCGTGTAAACAGTTCCGTCTTCAGCAACTTTCGGTACAGCATCAGAGATGGTGAAGAACGGACTGCTTCCGGCAAGCTGTTGCAGACTGAAATCGCAGCAGCAGAGAAAGCTCTGGTGCCGATGGTGGCCTGACTTGTCCGGGAAATGACGAGTGTAGTGGATGACGAAGAGCGCAGTCGCTGACGCGTGTGGACATGAGAGACTCGCTGCAGTTGTCTCGATAGGTACTCGGGTGCTGAGCCGTGGAGGCAGCGATAGGTGAGTACCGCCACGGAAATGTTATAGCCTACGTTCAGACCCTGACGACGGGCGGTAGCCTAAGTACCAATCGTGCCGCTGCATTCTGAACTGACTGCCACAGTGACTGGAGCTTGTCGAGCAGCTGTTGCGGCAGACCGGAAAGCACATTACTGCGGATAGCTACAAGCCTGTTTAATAAACTTACTTACTTACGGTACTGCAGATCGGAGGACATGTGTTTACATAGAAAAATCGGCGTCCATACAAATGCCCAGGTCGTGAACAGACCTGACTGGCGTTACCTGACTGTTACCGACCGTGTTCTGATTTGTTGGAAGCTGATGTTGTCGACAGGATGAACCAAACTGTCTCCGTCTTGGTAGCGTTCAGCTGCAGTCTGTTGGAACTCATCCAGTCGGTAACGGCAGAAAAGCAATCAGACACGCGACTTGTCAGAGAGCTGGTGGCGCCAGGCCGACAGATGTCTGGGTATCATCGGCGTACAAACGCGGCTGTAGGTTGTGAGACTGGGGACAACATCACCAGGTCCGCTGTGTGTAAGAGAAACAGAGAAACAAGAACGGACCCCTGTGGGACCCAGAGCCTTAAAAACGTGCCTGGAGGCACGGACGTGCTTGGAAAATGAATATCCGTGCCTGGAAAAATCAGGACCCGTGCTTCAATTTTTACAAGCATATTTATGCTCTTTTACATAAATATCCCGTTTAAGTTGATTGTGAGTGACGCATTAAGAATTGCAATAAAACATGAGTGTATTTTTTAGAACATTAACACAGCAAAAATAATATCTTAATTTCTGAAAAGGGGCCCGGATTACTAATCTTACGTTTTTATTAATGAAATCAAGATTTTTCTGTAGGCCTATACATGCACGTGCTTCGAAATTTCAGAGTTTTTTAGGCCCTGGTGGGACCCCAAACTCAACCGTCGAAGGGGTCGATTTGTCATCTCTACAGCAAACAGACTGGGTACTACGGTGAGCCAGATACGATACGATACGATACGATAAGAGATGTTATTCTAACGTGCGCTCAAAAGCCGACATGAGTCAGCTTAATCTACTGCACGGAATCAATAACTAAAAAGTGGAAAACAGAAAAACTAAAAAGTAAAAAAACGGATATGCTCAGATATGTCAGTAAACAGTTCGGGGTATCCATGTAGTCAGTTCTGAAGAAGAAAAGGAAAGCTACGGTGGGAAGGATTTGCAGAAACGGAATGTTTTAAGCCTGGAATGAAAGAGGGAGGGGGTGATTAATAATGAGAGTGGTGAGTCGATTAAACCGATGGATGAAGTGCCACTCATCAGACTAGCTGAGTCAGAAATGGAACTTTGTCACAGTCTCTGGACTTAGAAAACTTCGCCATGGCAAGTCAATGGCGTTGTCAACAAAACTCGTCGACGGTCAAGCTTGTGGATTGCGCCTGGGACAATCGACGCGTAGTTACTGGACGCACAGAGAGAGAGAGAGAGAGAGAGAGTTTATTTGCCAAGTAGATATACAAAACATATACATCAATTGTAACAATGGCAGGCTGCCAGTGAAGGCATTAGCCCATCGTAGCTGGCCGCCCACATAGTTTATTTCACGTCGGTCGACTGTAACCCTTTAGTTTTATTGCTTCGATTTGTTCTCGATTTGTTGTACAACTTGTTAACGAGATTTTGACTGACACACATTCCGTCGCGCGGTCCATCTGCGGTAGCAGAGCTTCTTGCAATTTTTTGTTACTACGCGTGTGGCCTGTATGCTACCGCATCGTCTAATTCGTAGGCACTGAGCAGGCAGAAAGACAGAGCCAAGACAAGACATATACAACTACACAAGTGTCGCGACTAAGCCATTGCAATGTGGAATGTGCCCGTCGCGGCGTGCCAACTGGTAGGCCTATATCAGTATAGCTGCGGGTGAGCGCCCGTGAATAGGCCTACGTAATGACGCATATTTCTGTTTGTGCTGCTCGTGTGCGCTGACATGCATTGAACTGTCCCATTCTCAACATTTTGAGAGTTTATGCGACACGGTCATGCGTAGCGGGGCACACCCACTGCACGATACTCACGACCGTGTCGCATTATGATGATACTGCACGTCGTAGGGTCTATGCCCTATTATAATGCACATATATAATATGCATACACGTCTATCCGGGACATGCATATATTAACCGCTTATAGTGTCAGATCGAGTCACATGTAGTGTTGGCGGCAGGCATGCACCGAATTATTAATATTGCTTCTTTATATGCATCAGTATCCTATATTGATGAGTGAGCAGTGCTCCCCAGTCCCCATTTTGATATACTGAAGTCAGGCTTATTTTACTGCAGACATGTAGTCATTAAGGCAGCGTTCACACAGATAAGATTATTTTGGAGGGTTTCCCGGAGCCTTTTTTTATTATTAGCTGGCATTTCGCGTAATATTTTGTAAAAAATGCGCCCCATCACTCTGCTCGGTTTGTTTATAGGCCCTAACTCGACAGTGACGGAGTCTCGAGATACGTGTCTTGTGTCGAAATTGTGTCAGTTGGCTTGGTTTTTAGTTCCTTACTGTAAATTCTCACAAACGGTTGTTCATGGTGTAGTTGTAGTTGTATTATGTCCATAATGCGTCCTCTTAACAAAAAAATTAATAACAAAAAATAACACACATGTCACACTGTTTTCTTGTTTTTCCTGTGTATTGCGCCCTTTCACATTTTGACAGTGCAAGGGCTAGCTAGTTTGCTAAGTTACATTATGTCGTTTCGAACGTATTTACGCCGTTACGCGTATTTGCATACAAATGGAAATTCTTTCTTAACACAAAATCAGCGGCGTAACGAACGGGGGGCGGGTGGAGGGAGGCAGTTGCCCCCGGATGCAGCAGATGAGGGGACGCAAAACTGTTTGATGACTAACGAGCACAAAAGTAAGTGCGATAAAGTCTGGTGAGTGAGCCACCAGTAGCATACGCAATAAACTTTGGTTATTTTCTGTTGCCAGCTTATTTAGGTAATAGTTATTCCACTGAATAGCATTTTACTATCAAGCCCCGTGCGCTCCTCCCCCCGAAAAAAATCAAGGGGGCACACTTCACTGCCCCTGGGCACTGAAAACCCTAGTTACGCCACTGCACAAAACCTATACACCATTATCCAAAGTTACTTAAAATATCAATGGTATTTTGTTCATGGAAAGAATTGCAGTTAGATTTTTTTTACCTACCATGGTTGACAAAATTAGCCATAAGGTCATAACTAATTAAGTATATAGCCAGCATGCTGCGCAGTGCATTAAATCGTCATAGCCTCACAGGCGCATGTTTTCTAGATAGGTAGCTGTTTGTAACGAGTGAACGATTGTCGCTGTGCAGGGCGGGCACCGGCCGTCCGACTGATGCCTGGTGATGAAGAGCTGCGGATGCAGGAGGGGCAGCGGCTGGAGCTGAGATGCCAGTCGACAAGTGGACGTCCGACGCCGCGTCTTGTGTGGTCGCGCAACGGAGCAGAGCTGGCGCATGGAGTAGACCGCGTCCGCATTAACTCCTCACCGTAATATACCACTGTGTTGCGACAGTCTAAGCGGATTCCTTGACTCAGTCATATTAATCCCCCTTGTACGGGTGACGGAATGATGAGCGTGTCGTCTGTCTGTGTGCCTGTTTGTCTGTCCGCGAGCATATCTCCGGAACGACACGCCCGATCTTCACCTGATTTTTGGTGTGTGCATGTTTACCTGGCGGTGGTTCGGTCCTCCACTGGCGGCGTTACGGTACGTTGTGTACTTGCCGGTTTTATGGATGACGTCGTATTTGCATATGGGGCATATGATGTGTGTGTGATGTAAACGAGCCTTGCGTGCGTCTACAACATTTTAGCCGGCACCAGTTCTTGAACTGATGTGAAAGCATGTGTTAATTAAGGACATCCATTTTTTGTATCGCACTGTGTCACTAGAAGGCTGACAGAAGCTGAATCCGAGGCGAAAGCGTTAAGTTTATGTGTTTTTAATTCAAACTTTGCTTCATCAATAATTTATTCATCTAAAAAGCGGTTTTAATTTTGCAAATGTTTATTCTGTGGTCATTATCCGATAAATGCCTCGAGGCTCGAGCGAACTGATTACATTGGTTTTGTGATCAGGAGTGGGTCAACGTTGCACGTTTCGAGGCTGAGGGAAGAAGACGCCGGGATGTATCAGTGTCAGGCTGTGAACGTTGTCGGTCAATCGAAGACGATGAGCATCGATGTTGTGTTAGATCCCAGTCAGTCAGAATTACTCCGTCATATTCAGCCAATTATTATTACCTACAGCATGGGTCAAAAAAGTAAGCTGTGTATTTTACGCGAATATGTCAATAAAACACTGAGCAGATAGGAGGAACATGAACAAATACGAACAGCTACAGAGAAAATGAAGCATTGTGTGATATTTTCACTTGAAATATTTTACGCCACAGTTGTTATGTTTAAATATTCTATGACTAAAAGCAGTCAATGAAATTGCTGCTAGGCAAACACGAACTAGCTTCGTAAACATGACGTCATTAAAGTGTGTAGCATAGAATATTTAACCACAGAAATAGACTAAATGTTGCCAACTTTCAAGTCCTGAACCGTTTACAAAATTATTATAGAGTATTTAACGTTAGAACTATTGTCTAGCCTTTGAAATATGTATCACAGTACAACAGCTTACTCTTTTTGACTCACTCTGTTTATTACTATTAGTACCACCACGGTTGCTATAACTAGTGTGTGTGTGTGTGTGTGTGTGTGCGTGCGTGCGTGCGTGCGTGCGTGCGTGTGTGTGATGTGTAGGCCTAAGTGTATTGTAAGTTAACTTACATGAGTGAACAAATTCCGTCAAGATCTTTGGTATCAGAAAGAGTGCCTGTGCTATCATTGCAGAGTTGGTTGCATGATGTTACATTTTGTTTTGTTTAAACATTTTTGATAGAACATCGGCTTGTAACACACGTACAGAGAGACGGTCACAGGGCCATAGCACAACCTCGCGACACAAAAGCTTTGGCGACGACAGCGCAGTATACTCTGTCTTGCTGATGGAATGCCCCCAGTATTATTGATACGTCAATGCTGCAGTCCGGTTACTTCAGGGCCAAATGGATATCCTACCCTTTTACCTTTTACCTTTTACTAGCTATAGCCCTGTGTCCGTCTGTCTGTCAGACCGTCACAAGTCGGAATTCTATCGAAACGGATGACCGAATCGAGCTGGTTTTGGCATGGGAGCTTCCTTCGACCTATCCAACAATGTGTTGTAAGAAAATTCGGGTATCTCCAAAAATAAGGGTATTTCCATCTGGGACTTTGTCCAAAACAACGGACTGGGAAAATTTCGCCACGGCATATCGATCGTTGAAGCGTGTTATCAACTTAGCTCGGCGAAGGTGGACGCTCAGAGCGTGATAAACTGACCGTCGTCGGTCAACTAAGTTGATAATACTCCCGAGCTCCTACGCTTGACCACTGTAGTTTACAACACGATTTTGTCGCCCGGGTCAGTTAGCGACAGCTGATACTTGTATACCAATATAGGCTGTATACCAATACCAATATAGGCTATCACAGCTGAACTCATGCGACGGAATCGTGCTGCAGACATAGGTAGACGTTCACTGTGATAAAGTAGCCGTCAACCATCAACATATTTGACTGCGGCGGTTCAGTTTATCACGCCAAGCGTCCACCTTTGTCGAGCTAAGTTGACAACAATTGCGAATATCGCCGTGTCGTAGGCCTACTTGGCGAGACTTTTACGGCCAAAGTTGCAGAGGAAGGTATTATTATTTTTGTGAGTGTATCTAAATTCTTTTGTAACACTGGATAGGTCGAAGGAAGCCTGTATGCCAAAAACAAGCTCGATCCGTCCACACGTCTCGACAGAACTCCGACTTTGACAGACAAACACGGACACAGATAGACAGATATAGGCAGATAGACAAACAGACAGACTCAGGGCCATGTAGCTTGTACCGCACTATAGCATATCGCAGTCTTTTTCTTCTCTTCTTCATAGCATACTGTTCTTCTTAAGTGTAGCCGTGTCCACAATCGAACGCCAGTGTTCTCGAGAGGCTGACTTCTTCCACGTGTCGGAAGGACCGGTGTTCAGAGGTCCCAGATCCCATTCAGTGGCTCTGAGCCACGTGTGGTTGGGTCTTCGTGGAGGTCGTTTCCAGTCTGATGGAGGCTTGTGAATCGTAGCAGCAACTGCACGGTGGTAATGTTCATCAGGAGCACTGCGTGCAATGTGGCCAAAGAATCTCAAGTGTCGTTGCGTTACTGGCTGACGCTGGCGCATAACGTTGTCAAAACTTTGTCACGTGTGCTATCGTGTCCAGACTGTGTGTGTGTCTTGAGATGTATGTATGTGTGCTATTTCTGCACGTAGATGTGGAGCCAGCCACAGAGCACTTCAAAGTCTGTTGCGAGCAAAGCTACTGCCACAACGGAGGAACGTGCTACATGAGATATGGAGAGTCTTGTAGTCGCCAATTCTGCGTGTGAGTTAGTTACTGACAATTGGCTTGATCCGAAATGATTTTCGGAGATTCTTGCGACCTATTTTGTGACAAAATCTCACGACGTTTCATGACCGATTTACACACGATCTTCAGACACATATCTTAAGACCAAATGCGACGATTACACGTTTGTCGCTTCAAGACAGTGCCTGTGAAATGTGTGAATCGGGCCTCAGTATCAGTCACTCATAGGCCTACTCTGATGCAGGAGCCGGTTCTAGCACTACCATTTTGTGGAGGGCCGCAGAATCCGATGGGTCATGGAGTGCCACCTCACACATAAAGTTTTTACCGGCAGCGTTCGCGCAGTAGACCCCGGAGTCGACGGTTTGAAGCGTTCTCGACTGACTCCAAATTCATTCCACTCATTCGTCGACGCGTCGCGCTTTTCCCGACGCTGGCGACGCCATAGGATTCCCCTCGACTGTTTACCGATACTTCTGAGCATATTCCTTTTTTACTTTTTAGTTTATCTTTTTTCCACTTTTTAGTTTTTGTTTTTTGCGGTATAGATTAAGCTGACTTGTCGGCTTTTGAGCGCACGTTAAGATAGCATCTCATCGTATCGTGTTGATAGTTTTTCGACGGTGATTGCGACGAGGCTAATAACAGCCTGGTTAATTAGCTTATATCGATCACCCTAAAACACGTACCACGGGACTACGTCACGACTAGGCAGTTTGTCGGTGTAAACGTTCGCATTTGTTGACCATGCTAACTAGAACAATTGCAAGTTGAACTGTTGCAGTTTGGAGTTAGTACTTCGTTGTAGTGAATGGAGAAATAAAACAGCATTTAAACAAGCCGATTTTTTTCAATGATTGCATCTAAGAACTGGTGATAAAATGCGACGGCGACAGCAAAAACTCGACGGTGGCGTGACTGGTGACGGTGGTCTGTCAACGACTTTGACGCCATGGAAATTCGCGCAAATCGTAGACAAAATTCGACGGTTCCTGGGTCTATAGGGCGCAGGCAGCGCTCCGCCGGTACTGTTATCTGTCAAGAGGTCATCCGGGGCCAGTTTAAGGTTTTTCGTCCCGCATTGGTGACACGTTGCATCGATGAGGGGGGCGGAATTTGACGTAGAGGAGTCGACCGACTCCTTCCCGCCAAGTTTCACCTCCATCGGTGCAGAGGTGCATGAGATAGTACCCGAGAGGGTCGATGTTTTTGTCCGTCACTCTTTGAATGCATTTGTGATAACGCCTCGGCCTTCGCCATCAAGGCGTTTGAACTCGTCAATGGCTTTGATATCGTTGGATAGATGAAGGTTTGTGTTACAAAAGTACTGAACGCCGCGGGAGACATTTTAAGTTGTAGTTGTGTACCGGCGTTTAACTTTGTGTCTATGGCGCCAAGTTGAAAATGCAGGACAATTTGTTTCTTTTTCGCCACCAACCCCAAGGGCAACAAAATAAACTGATCCGGGTGAAATTTGGCGCGTGAGCGTAAATGGACGGTCTGTTGCAGTGTGCTGAATTTGGTCATGAACGGTAACGGGGGATGGGTACAGGAGCACCTGGAAATGTGGCCAAATTTGTGTGACTGTGTGTCACAGTATGTGCCAATCACTGTAAAATTTGATCCTCCTAATGTGCTATTGTAATTTTACATTCCCATTGTATAACTGTCATTTTATCTTTTTATCGTATTGTTTTATTTTGTGTTGTCGTTTAACATGCATATTCATTGGCCTGATTTTACCGGCATGCAAGTGGCTTGCGCCCTTTGCCGCTGATGTCTAAATAAAAGAGGGCACCGTGGTCTCCGGCACGCCAAATTTGGCGTCGATCGGCGAAGGGAGTGGACACATGCATAACTCCAAATTTAGAATTTTGTCAAAATTGTGTTTTTTTGGTGGGATTTTCTCTCCTCGGAGCGTGAGAATAAACCGCTCCAGATGAAATTTGGCGTGTAAGCATGAAGCAGAGATCATGGGTCTACTCTCGCTTGCCAAATTTGACCATGATCGGTGACGGTGGGGTGAGTATGGCGTTGCTTACAGTTTCTAGTTAGTCGTGTATACAATTATAAGCATTACTTATGACTGTAATCACCAACTTATTAATATCGTTACACATAAACAACTATAGCTGCATTTTCTGTAATTACAGTAACATATTTCTGTAAACCGTGGTTCTCCGGTATAAACAAATTTTATCTGACATGCCAGAATTTGCGTGTTTTCCCATCACTATTTACCTTACAACCTAGGACACAAATTTGTAAGACAAACCGGCATTACTGCATTACTGCCAAAAGCACGAATGTTTCTGACATGCTGGTACAAGAAGCTCAGCTATCGCCGAGGGACCGCGCGATGCGTCGTGTCAGTTGAAATCTTGCCAATTGCCACGCAACAGTGCAGTACGACAAGTCTTGAACAAATCGAAGTTATGAAGTTGGAGGGTTAAGGTGGGCCGATGTGTAGAAACATGTGCACTCAACCGTGACGCGTGTGAGTCGCATTCATTGTCTTATAGGTGTCATAAACAAACCGACGACGGTCGACTTGTGTATATCACCTGTCTACCGACGACTTGCTGTGGCGAAATTTTCTAAGTCCACAATGTAGAAATTGCTCACGTGACCCTGACCACGCCC
>Ga0126327_10000332_pt1 | contig 10605 bp, 10 predicted proteins | sample InaspJWI30metaG_FD_101392 | JGI IMG/M metagenome (GOLD analysis project Ga0126327, IMG submission 101392) | Marine gutless worms symbiont microbial communities from Oahu, Hawaii - Inanidrilus sp. 1 OAHU.JWI-30 metaG | ecosystem: Host-associated > Annelida > Digestive system > Unclassified... | reverse complement strand
TTCGTGTCCATTCGTGGTTCCATTGCGTTTGAAATCAGTCGCTCAGGTTTATATGTCAACACGCCCTAGTACAGCAGAGCTAAAACCCTGATACCACCCTTGCAGTCAGGCAGTTAAAACAAGCCCTGTTACAAATGGTATTACGATTTCCGCTGTGTTGCACTAGTTCAACCTTGCTTCGACCGCAATGAGGCTCAAGAAGGGCCTGGGTTGCAGGGCAACTCCATTAAGTTACGAATCACTCGAATCCTCGCGAATCGATTCGCGGAAATTCGCGTGATTCCTTGATGGCATTGGGTTGCAGGGACATGGAATCGACTCCGATATCAGGGCGAGTGCGTGTAAGCGGTTCGAGCGTTTCAGCCGAGCATGTGCTGTATCTCGACCAGGTGTCGCAGCAATCCGGCCACCTGGTCGGTGTCTCGTAGCCGGTAGAGGGCACCGCTGGGCTGCGGTCGGTCCGATACCAGGATTCCCAGGCCACGACCGCGCACGGAGTGAAAGGCGGCTTCGTCGGTCACATCGTCGCCCACATAGATGGGCATGACTTCCGGGCCGTCCAGCCCCAGTTCCGATAACAACCAGCGTACCGCTCTGCCCTTATCCCAGTCGATATCCGGCAGCAGCTCGAGCACCTCTTTTCCGCCCGTCAGGTGCAGGCGCGGAAAGCGTGCCTGTACGTGCTCGACAGTGGATGTCACTGGGTCCGGGTCCTGGCTGGCCGGCCGGCGGTAATGGACGACAATAGCGAAACGCTTGCGCGTCAGGCGCACTCCGGGAATGGCCTGCAGCGCTGCGGTCAGGTCCAGTGTCGCCCGGTCCAGATCGTCCAGGGCATCGATGCCCTCGGGGAGCTCCAAGTGCAAATCCGGACCCCGGATCTCCAGGCCATGACTGCCCGCATATGTGATCTCTTCGAGCCCCACCAGCTCGGACACCTCATCCAGACCGCGGCCACTGACCACCACGACCGGCATCACCTGGGCGGCACTGTGTAGAATCAGTCGCATCTCCTCGGAGAGCCGGGCATCCTCCGGCCGATCCCGGATGGGAGCCAGGCTCCCACCATAATCGAGAAACAACGCCGGACATTTCCCCACGAGCTGCTGCGAGACCCAGTTCATATCCGTCAAGGGCCTGGGGGACGCAAGCCCATTGTCGGCATCGCTGCCTTCGACATCAACTCGGCATAGATCCCGGACCACGAAGCCGGCACCATGCTCCCGCATCTTCTGCCCCCACCCCCCATGGTCGACGCCGACGATAAGGGCAAAACGACCCCGCTTGCCGGCGGTAATCCCGACCACGGTGTCTTCGAACACGGCCATCCTGGTAGGCACCACGCCCAGACGGCGCGCGGCTTCCCAGAAGGTATCCGGGTCCGGCTTGCTGTCCAGATCGAGACGCTCGGCCTCTATGCCGTCGATGCGCGTGTCGAACAGGTCGGCGATCCCAGCCCGTTCCAAGACCAAATCGCAGTGCTTACTCGCGGAAGCCACGGCCGTCTTGATGCCCGCCTTACGCAGGCTGTGGATAAGGGCAATGGCGCAACCGTAGGCTGCTACGCCCTCGCCCTCGACGATCTGGTTGAAGATCCGGTTCTTGCGGTTTCCGAGACCGCAAATGGTCTCCCACTCCGGCGGGTCGTCGGGTTCACCCCTGGGCAGGTCGATGTGGCGGGCCAGAAGAAAGTGCTTGATGGCCTGATAGCGAGGTCTACCGTCGACGTAGCGCCGATAGTCGTGGGCGATATCGAAGTATCGGTAGTCCTCTCCCTCCTGGGAGGAACGTTCGCGCAGATAGGCGTCGAACAGGCGCTTCCAGGCATTGGCCTGGAGCTTGGCGATCTGGGTGACGACACCATCCAGGTTAAAGATCGCGGCATCGATCTTCCCCGGCGAGATAGTGAGCTCAGGTGCACGCATAACCTGGGCCCTTGTAGTCCGGCCGTTTCATTGGGGTCGTAATCTTAATATGTAGTGGTCGTGTGATGATCCCATCGAAGAAGAAAAAGCTTCACCAGAGAGTTCATCACTACACGTTAAGCACCACCGTAATCGAGAAGCTGTCTAGTTTGTAAAGATTCGGGTCCCTCACGGCCACACCCCCAGGCAGACCCGAGTCAGATTTGTTCCTGCTGGCGCGTGGGAGAACCATAAAGCTTCTCTGACCCAGCGCATCCGTGATTATAGATTTCCGTAGACGGTCTCAATAAACCTCGTTTTCGACAAGGTCTCAGGGATCTGATCGGTGTGGAGTAGGGTCTTCGTGTAGCCGAGTGCCACCTTCGCCTCTGGGTCGGCGCTGCCGAGGCTGCCGCCATAGCCATCGTGGCCGAAGGCCCTCGGATTAGGGCCAAAGTACATGCTCTGGTCCTTTCTTCCCGTATTCAGCTGATAGGCCCCCGCGCGCGGGGTCTCTTGCGGGGGGATGGCAGTGTTCAGTTGGTACAGGACATCCGGAAGGTCGGTACGCTGCGATAAGACCCGCTCCAGATGCGCCTCTGACACCAGACGGCACCCGTCCACCTCCCCCACCAGCGCCGCGTAGTGTCTCGCCAGTGCCCGTGCGGTGGTACTCATATTGGCGGCGGCCACTTGGGCGGATCGGACCTCCGGACGATTCAGGGCCTCGGTTATGTCCGGGGGCACGCACCGGAGGGCCAGGGGGTCGATCTCAGGAGGCTCGCCGCTGGGCGGCTTCTCGAAGAGTGTCACCATCCGGCCGTGCTCGGAGGTTGGCGTACCCAGGTACATCTCGCCACCCATGCGCAGAGGCTCGACGATCTCTTCCGCTACCACCTCGCCAAGGCTCAGTCCGAGGCCGCGCACGATGCCTTCGGCGATCTAGCCGAAGCTCAGGCCGTGGTAGCAGACCGTAGAACCGGGCGGAAAGATCGGCTCGAGGCGTGCCACCTCGGCCACACACAGCTCCAAGTCCGCCCAGATCTCGGCGGTGGACTTACCCTCGACCTGCACGCTCTGGGGAATCCCGGCCAGGTGATTAAGCGCCTGGGCAACGGAAACCGATCCCTTGCCGGCGTGAGCAAACTCAGACCAATACTCGGCGACGGGCCGCCCGTAGTCGATCAGCCCGCGCTCGGCCAGGATGTGCACGGCACCGGCGACTACCCCCTTGGTGCAGCTGAAGGTGGTGAACAGGGTGTCTTCGGAGATCGGGGTCTTACGATCTTGTGATCGCCATCCCGCGACACAGTCCGCCGCCAGCTGACCGTCGACGTAGACGGCGGCCTGCAACCCCAGCTCTTCACCGGACTCCACCAGCTCATCCAATAACGCCTGCACGGCACGCTGCAAATCTGCCATCGAATTTCTCCGCTGGCTCTTTCAATGATGGCAAACTAGTTGCAACCGATTTTTGTTGATTCACGTTTTCCTTTGCGGAAAAAAAGAATTCCAAATGAGGAACCAAACCGGTGTTATCGGCATTTTGGCACTGCTGTAGCAGGTCCGGAACCTAGCACCCCGTTTCATTAAAATTTGGGTAGTGCTTAACGTGTAGTGATGAACTCTCTGGTGAATCTTTTTCTTCTTCGATGGGATCATCACACGACCACTACATATTAAGAATTACCCAAATTTTCTGTTAAAACCATCCTTGTCATCCCAAGCGTAGCGAGAGATCTTCGGCTTGGCAAAAGTCCTCAGCGCCCAGGATTTCTCGCTACGCTCGAAATGACAACCAGCAAAATCGGATGAAATGGTCTACTAGGGTAAAGACGCCGGGATCGAAAACTGACCGCCGTTGACCCAGAAATGGACCAGAATACTGGCGGCGTAGCCGAGTGCGATGACCGGTGTCCACCGCAGATGGCTGAAGAAGGTATACATGCCACGTGCCTGTCCCATCAGGGCCACGCCCGCGGCCGAGCCGATGGAGAGCATGCTGCCGCCCACCCCGGCGGTCAGGGTCACCAGCAGCCACTGACCCATGGACATATCGGGTTGCATCGTCAGGACCGCGAACATGACGGGAATATTGTCCACGATCGCGGACAGAATACCCACCATCACATTGGCCGTCGTGGCCCCCCATTCCCCATACATCGCCTCCGACGTCATCGCCAGATAGCCGATGAAGCCCAATCCGCCGACACAGAGGATGACCCCGTAGAAGAACATCAAGGTATCCCATTCGGCACGGGCGATGTTCTTGAAGACATCGAAGGGCATTATGTCACCGATCTCAAGCTGATTGGAATCGGTCTTGCGCCGTTCGTAGGCGGTCTTCCGGTCAAAGGTCTTCGCCAAGTAATACCCGAACAACTTGAGGTAAGCTAAACCGGTCATCATCCCTACCACGGGCGGTAAATGGAGAAAATTGTGGAAGCTGACGGCGGTGGCGATGGTGCAGAGAAATAGAAAGATGACCCGTTTCGCCCCCGCTTCATGGTAACGACTTCACCGGAGGCCACCGGTCGCGTAGCGGGTACCGCAAAGTGCATGACGGCAGCCGGGACTACCCAGTTGACCACAGAGGGAACGAACAATAAGAAAAAGGTCCAAAAATCGACGATCCCCTTCTGCCATACCATCAGCGTGGTGATGTCGCCGAAGGGACTGAATGCACCGCCGGCATTTGCCGCCACGATGATATTGATGCAGGCAATGGAAATGAAACGCGGATTGTCCCGACCGACCGCCAACACCACCGCGCACATGAGCAGTGCCGTGGTCAGGTTGTCGGCCACCGGCGAGATGAAAAAGGCGAGCACTCCCGTGAGCCAGAAGAGCTTACGGTAGGAAAAACCGGACCGTACCAGCCAGGCGCGCATGGAATCGAACACCAGCCGCTCATCCATGGAGTTGATATAGGTCATGGCCACGAGCAGGAATAGAAACAGTTCGGAATACTCCAGGATATTATGCCGAACCGCCTGTTCCGCGGCGTGGGGCAAGCCATGGTTCGCGTAGACGAAGGCGATCATAGCCCAAATAATGCCGGCCGCAAACAGTACCGGCTTGGACTTACGCAGGTGGGTGAACTCCTCGGCCATCACGAAGCCGTAGGCCACGACGAAAATTACCAAGGCCGTGAAACCCACCAGGTGATTGGTAAGACCCAGCCGTTCCCCACCACCGGCAGCGGCCGAAGCGACCTCGGGAAATGCACCGATCAGAGCCGTAAGCGGCAGCATGGCGATCAGAATCTTCTTCACATCCCCCCCCCCCCTTATATAATCTAATTTTGGTAGTGCTTAAATATGTAGTGGTCGTGTGATGATTCCATCGAAGAAGAAAAAGGTTCACCAGAGAGTTCATCACTACACGTTAAGCACTACCTATTTTTGTATTAGGGGCGAAAGTATCCCCTTGTTCAAACGGTTATCCGGTTGGACACAACAGAGCATCCCGACCTCACACGAACACCCTGAAGTCCCCAAAGTGCCTCTTCATCGGTCATCCGGAGGGATCGAAGAGGCCTCCGGCGGTTCACCCGGACCCGTCCCAAGGCTGCGCAGGATTCGCGGCCGGTAACGTTCATCCAAGGGCTTGGCGCGAATGAATCCGACCAGACAGGTCAGCGCGGCGGCGAGCCCACCCACGCCGGTTATGACGCTCACTAGCTGCGTATACGCGGGGGCCAGGCGTACGACGAAAGCACCCGCCACCGCCCCACCGACCAATGCCGCCAAGGGTACCAGATAGGCAAGGACCGATGCCTCCAGCAAAGCGACTTCCGGCAACCCGATGATCACGCGCTCGCCGGGTCTGGCTCCGATAGGGTTAGAGGCCTGCAGCAGCAACCGCTCGGGGCCGAAGTAGCGGGCTAGCAGCGAGGTGCCGCAGGCACCCTTGACGGCACAACCCCCGCAGCTGCTGCGAACTTGCCCCGCCACCTCGGCCAGATCACCCTGCACCGAGACCACGATCCCCGTCTCCTCGATCACCGCCGCCTCCCGTGAACGTGTCGGATACCCGCAAGCACCATCTCCACCGTCTCCAGAGGCACCTCGCCGATGACCGTCACCTGATGATCGGATACCCGTTTGCCGACGGCGTGGACGGCGCCGATACGCGTACCACCCTCCAGGACCTCCCGTGGACTGCCCTCGACATAGACGGAGAGCGACGCCAAGCCGTCCGAAAGCACGAAATGATCGACCGGTTGCTCACCGCTATCACGCCAATCGGCGTGCATCACCAGGACGAAACCGGGGGGAAGGGCGTCGAACCGCCACGGCAGCAGGTCGGGAACCGGACGCTTGGTCCTATACCCGGATTGCGGCAGCACCGGACCGACGCCGGACACCGGCCCCTGCGACGGCAACAGATTTAGCGAGGTGAACATGACCTGTTCGATGGGGGTGGTCTGCTGTCCCATCAGATCGGACTTGAGCGGCAACCCGCTCTCCCGATCCAGGTAGAAGCGATATCCATAGCGTAGACGGTCCCGGGGTATGACCCCTACCACTTGCGTATACCTGCCCGCCACTCGGGCGGCGCCCAGGGGGTGGACCCCGTAGTAATTCCTCAGCACCCTGGGATCCAGCCTTGCCGGGTGGAGCATCTCCCTCCCCACGCGGGAACCTGGCACCGAAATGGGACGGGAAGCGGACAATTCGCAGGTAACCTTGCCCTTCTCCCTGGTCAGGGTACGCACTGGCCCGTTGAGGGAAACCAGATGCTCCCGCACCTGCCCGTCCTCGACCCGGTGTATAACCCGCAGTGACTCGAGCCGGTTGTCGTGCAGATAGACAACCGTGCCCTCGTAGCTCAGGGAACGCAGTGCATTGGCCATCCGCGCGAGCTGTTCGGTAGATCCCGGCCCCGCAACAGCCGCCTGGGCGAACCAGAGTAGCACCAACGATTGAGCGAGCAGAGTCTTCACGGGAGAGTGAGCTAGATGTCAACACGACCTAGCGGCGTGTTTCATAGCCGACCAGCGTCGCATAGGGCAGGAAACCTTTCATATGGGATACCGGCGATTGTTCCTGGTGATGCACCAAAAACCGGTCCAGCTTGCTCTCCAGGGCCGGTTCATTGACATGCCAACGCTTAGCGGGACCGGAAAGCCGGAATTGTTCCGGCATGAATGAAGCGGCATAGCGGCTCGGGGTAAGTTCGACGTCGGGCCCGAGATGGAAGAGCTTGGGCACGGCAACGATAGCGGCAACGGCAGCAACGGCGGTCAATACGGCGCCGACCAGGGGTCCGATACGAAAGGCCCGACGCCGGTACGCCGCCGGCCGCTGAAGTGGAATCGGCTCCACGGCAATGCGTTCGCTTACGCGGGCCGCTATCAGACGATATTCGGAGCGCACCTGCTCCGACCTCAAGGCGGCGCCGATCAGATGATAATTCTCCCAGGCTGCTCTCAGCCGCCCGTTCGATGCGAGCGCGGACACGGTCGTATGCACCAGCGCCGGAGCGACTTCACCATCCACAAGGGCCGAGAGGTGCTGTCTTTGCTGTTTACTCATCATCAATTTGTTTGGGTCTCATGGATCCAGCAAGGGATTCAGGTGCCTGTCGATCGCCTCGCGGGCACGAAAGATACGCGAACGTATAGTGCCGATGGGGCAGTCCATCGCGTTCGCGATTTCCTCATAGCTCAGGCCCTCGAGCTCGCGCAGCACGATCGCCGTCCGCAGGTCTTCCGGTAGCTCATCGAGCGCGCCCTGTACCTTCTTCGCTATCTCCATGCTCAGCAAATGGTGCTCCGGTGTACCCAGCTCCTGCAGGCATCTGCCTATCTCCATCCGTTCAGCCACCTCCGCCTCTACATCATCTCCGGGAGGACGGCGCCCCTGAGCGACCAGATAATTCTTCACCGTGTTGATCGCAATGCGATACAACCAGGTATAGAAGGCACTTTCGCCACGGAACCCCGGCAACGCCCGATAGGCCTTCAGAAACACCTCCTGGGCGACGTCCACAACCTCGCTGGGATCGCGGATATAACGGGAAATGAGGCTCGCGACCTTTTGCTGATACTTGATCACCAACAGATCGAATGCGCTCCGATCCCTTTCCTGTACCCTGGATACCAACTCCTGGTCGGACTGTCGCTCAGACATGGAGCCGAAATTCCCTGGCCAACGTACCGGAATCCGATGGCATTGACAGTTCTCTGAAACGAAAGTTCTCGGCCCTCGACTGCGTGGATTGGAAAATCCCATCGAGGGAAGGGTCTTTCAAGGTCTGGCCAGCTAAAACAGTCGCTCCGAACCAACACCCGGTGCAGTTTATAGTGAGAGCGGCATTTTTGCACCTGCCCATAGAAGAGGGTGTCGCAAAAGCCCATCCGTGGGGCGTAGCGCAGGGCAACCGAATGATCATTAGATAGAAAGCAAAAGGTTACAAAGGTTGGTCAAAGCCGGGAGCGCCGCCATCTTGGCGGCAAATAGTTTCCGACGTCCAAAGATAGGTAGTGCTTAATATGTAGTGATCGCAAGTTTGGCAGTAATCTCAGCATTATAATTGTGAATGGATCCATTTTTTGTGGTATCCTTTGAATTGTAGGTTGGACATTCCATTATGTTTTCCTCAACTGTTAACTCATGCTCATTCAGGCTCCCTGAATTCTAACTCATACCCTGACATGTTGATAGCTAATGTATGCATATCATAGCCTCACACTACCCGCTCCGCGGCTAGATTGAAGAAGAAAATGGTTCAGCAAAAATTTATCACTATATGTTAAGCACTACCGAAAAAGGTTCACCAGAGAGTTCATCACTACACGTTAAGCACTACCAGATAAAGATGCGGTGAGGTCAGGGACCTGTCTGTCGCAGGCAACCGAACCGCGCCGGTTTTAGTAACATCCACCCCCATGAGAAACATCCTTCGCTACGATGTCCTGATCGTCGGAAGCGGGGCGGCGGGCTTAAGCCTCACCCTGAAGCTGCACGCGGATATCTCTATCGCGGTGATTTCCAAGAGCGCGCTGCACGAGGGCAATACCTACTACGCCCAGGGCGGCATTTCCGCCGTGCTGGACCCCAACGATTCGGTGGACTCCCACATCCGGGACACCCTCCGGGTCGGTGGCACCCTGTGCGATCCCGAGGTGGTTCGCCTGGTCGTGGAGCGCGGACCGCAGGAAATCCGCTGGCTGCTCCAACAGGGGGTGAGCTTCACCCGCGATACCCAGGAGAAAGACCCCAGCAGTTACCACCTCACCCGTGAAGGAGGACACAGCCACCGCCGCGTCATCCATACGGCAGACGCCACCGGTAAGGAAATCACGGGCACCCTGGCAGCCCGCATCCGCGAGCGCGGCAACGTCCACCTCTACGAAGACCACAACGCGGTGGATCTGATTACCACCCGCAAGCTGGGCCTCGAGGACAATCGTTGTATCGGCGCCTATGTGCTGGACCGGTGCTCGGGACAGGTCGTCACCCTGGTCGCACGCTGCGTGGTCCTGGCGACCGGCGGCGCCAGTAAGGTCTACCTCTACACCAGCAACCCCGACGTCGCTACCGGCGACGGCATCGCCATGGCCTGGCGCGCCGGCTGCCGGGTCGCCAACCTGGAGTTCATACAGTTTCATCCTACCTGCCTGTACCACCCCGAGGCCAAATCCTTTCTCATCAGCGAGGCCCTGCGCGGCGAAGGGGCCCGTCTGCTGCTACCCGACGGCGAACGTTTCATGCCGCGTTTTGACGAGCGGGCAGAGCTGGCCCCGCGGGACATCGTCGCCCGCGCCATCGACCATGAGATGAAGCGCCTCGGCAGCGAGTGCCTGTACCTGGATATCTCCCACCGGACCGGCGCATTCATCGAGCAGCACTTCCCCACAATCCTCGAACGCTGTCTGCAACTCGGGATGGATATCACCCGCGAGCCGATCCCCGTAGTGCCAGCCGCCCACTACACCTGCGGCGGCATCCTGGTGGACAGGCAGGCCCATACCGACCTGCCCGGACTCTATGCCGTCGGCGAGACCGCCTATACCGGACTGCACGGGGCCAACCGCATGGCCAGCAACTCCCTGTTGGAATGTCTGGTATACAGCGAGCTGGCGGCACGGGACATCGCAGAGCGCATGGCAGGATCGGCACCACCCCGAGATGTACCCCCCTGGGATGAGAGCCGGGTCACGGAACCCGATGAAGAGATCGTGGTCGCCCACAACTGGGAGGAGCTGCGCCGTTTCATGTGGGACTACGTCGGTATCGTCCGCACCAACAAGCGCCTGCGGCGGGCCAAACGCCAGGTAGACCTTCTGCGCCAGGAGATCATCGAGTATTACAGCAACTTCCGCGTCGGCAACGACCTGCTGGAGCTGCGCAACCTGGTGGAAGTAGCGGACCTGATTATCTGCTCCGCGCAAAGCCGGTGCGAGAGCCGCGGCCTGCACTACAACCTCGACTTTCCCGACGAGGACGCATCCCAGTGCGCACCCACCATCCTGATCCCCGACGGCTACCGCCCAATGAGTGATGAGTGATGAGTGATGAATGCGGATGGGAGAGCCGAGTATAGGGCACTTTGAAAAATCCGATTGGGTCTAGATAACTTTAGAGCGGGTTTTTTTCAGTAGAGTAAGTATTCTATCAGAGAGATCTTCCGCTCGGTGATTAAATCTGAATTCACATTCCTTGAGGTGTAAAAGGAACGTTTGTCGGGGAAC
>Ga0126327_10000331_pt1 | contig 10608 bp, 10 predicted proteins | sample InaspJWI30metaG_FD_101392 | JGI IMG/M metagenome (GOLD analysis project Ga0126327, IMG submission 101392) | Marine gutless worms symbiont microbial communities from Oahu, Hawaii - Inanidrilus sp. 1 OAHU.JWI-30 metaG | ecosystem: Host-associated > Annelida > Digestive system > Unclassified... | reverse complement strand
CATATGGCCCAGCTGATGCCACTGCCACTCACTGTCTCTTGCTTCAGTAAAATCCAGATTGGTTTTACCTTTCTGGTACCGGCTCACCCGGGTAGTCCCGGAAAAAGGGCCGTTAAACGCGTGTGTGTGTGTGTTGTCTAGCAGTTGCCACTTAGTCATGATCACGATAGGTGATTTACCAGTATAGAATTTGTGTATAGATGGAATGGATGCCTTACCTGATGCCAGCCAAGGAAGTTATAATTCATGTTAACCTGTTTTCCATTTTGTTTTAGTTTGCAAAGCATTCATAATGTGTTACATACTGTCTGAAATGTTGCAGCTTTGCTGCAACTCTCAGTCTGTTATAATTATTTTGACGTTTCCATTGTTTTTATTGTCATATTTTTTAGGAAGGTATGAGTATGTTGTAAGGTATATCAAAGATAGTTGCTGTGTTTGTCTGTTATTTGTATATTGTATCTTTTCTGATACTATAGTGTTTGTCGTCGCTGTATACGGAAAATGGATCACCATTGCCCATGGGTCAACAATTGCATTGGTGAAAACAATCAGAAATATTTTATACTTTTTACTGTAAGTATACAGCATTTCTAAAATTCTGTCATGCATAGTGTTTAAGACATGGATGTAATTCCATATGCTTCAAATGGTGATGTTGTGTAAATTATCCATTTATAGCTACTAAAATACATTCTGTGTTGCTGCATCAGCTTTAAATCTTGTAAATGATTCCAGTGGAGAGTGTCATTGTGATTTTGACAATATTTTATCCCTTTTCCTATTTTCCAGTTATATTTATGGTTTTAACATCTTATGATTCTCATGTTGGAGAGCTGGTGTCTTATATGAATGACCTGTCTTCCTATAAATCCATCATCCAGTAGTGTTTTGCTGTGTTAAGTGATTTGCTAGGAAAAATGTGTTATTATGAGTAGCATGTTAAACCTAAAATCAGCTAATAGTTGACTGTATACATTGCAGATGTATACTTGCATTATATCTTGTCATGCTCTGTACATGGCCATCTATCGCTTATTTTCCTGGAGTCGAGCTAATTGGAATGGTGAGTTGCAAATGTCATTTATTTGATGTGCTAACAATTTGTTTGTTCCAGTATTACTTTTAAAGCATTTAATATTTATGATGAATTGAGCTGTATCAGCGATATTATTACATGCATTGACAATTTGCATCGACAGTACTGTGTGACAGAAATGGATGTACTGAGTGGACTGAATTTTTTATCACTGCAGGGTTTCATTCGCCAACTGCTTCAATTGTTCTCTTGTCACTGCTGATGCTAGAAGCTGTTATCTTTGGTATTTTCACTGGAGTCATGTTCTTTAATCAGATGTGGGCAGTCAGCACTGATGAAACGGTCAGTTCAGCTATGTGTGATTTAATTGTCACTACTGATGTGTCTACTGTTGAATTTTTTAATACAAAGGAACTAACGTGATCTTTGAGGTTTGTGTAACTGTGGCGTATACACAGGGTGAAGAGTCTGTGGTCACGATACGATCACCATTTTGTTGGTATATCACGATATAATGCGTTGAGTTAAATGGCAAAGATTTTTTGTGTTATTCGAATAATATTGAACCAGTTAGTTTAAGAAAATGTCCATATGATCACTGACTTACCAACGAAGTGTATCTAAGCACTGTCACAGTGACAAACATTTCTCAGAGTTTTACCTACAAGATGGTGGCAAAAAATCGACTGGCATAGATATGGAACAAAATTATGTCACTGTCACCCCCTGTATATGGGTGTGTTGAATAAAGTTGTGGATGCTGTTTTGTGAAATTTTGGGAAGGCTTGACTCGATTTGAGGATGATCTGTAATTGTATGCATATGATGAATTTCTTATGGACTCTGTTTTATTAACACTCATTCATTGATACGGGTTTTAAGTCTTTAAGAGTTTTTAGTTGAAAATAGATAAAGTATCATCTGTATTTGCACCTCATCTTACCAGATTGCTATTTTCAGACTAATTCAGATTTTGTTGGGTCTTCAAAAGAGAATCTTTGGAGATTGTTTTGCAGCCCAGAAGCCCATCCTGTTACCAAACCATTGGCATCAAACCTGTGAAGGGAACTTAGAGCACTGACCTCAGCAGGAAAAATCATCCATTGGACTTCATCCTTTCTTGATTTCCCTGACTCCCCAGGAATGGCCCCTTTTATTCCAGTTGTTCAACTCTTAGCAATTTATAGATTGTAGTGTGGGATAAAGTTCTGTATCGTGCATTTTGTTGATTCTGTAGTATATAGAGCGACTGAAGAAAGACAGCCGAGAAAGACTGTCGTGGTGGTCGGCCATCAAGGAGGTGTTTGGTCATCCGTTTTCATATCGCTGGTTTTCGCCGTTCCATGCTGGTTCACAGTCTGTCGTTGAGGTAGATGAACTGTACTGTGTGCTGTGATTCACTCACATGCCACCTGCTTCACTGTCCAACACAGTCTCTGTTGCTGCTTTTATGGTGTTTCCACCCTACGCATTAAGTGATGCTGCGATCCAATCCGTCTGTCTGTATGTCCCGTGCCTATAGCTCAAAAGTGGTGCATTTTGGGGCTTTGATTACCATAGAACACTCATAATCTTATAGGCCCCATGCCGGAAGTCAAACCCACTGGACAGCATGGCAGTACAGCCACAAGTAGTGTCCGAAATGGCAACTGAACCATCACCATTGCCTAGGTAACCATTTCCTTCAACAGTATGTACTAGAGCGATAAATATTTGCTAGGTGGCAGGATCACTGACGAGAAGTGGCCAAATCGGGTGATTGAGGCATATCGTTTCATTGCCGACGGGACGATACACATTTGTCAGCAGAGATGCTCGAGCACTACAGCATTGATGCACGTTTTTGTGTCGTTGTTAACTTGTGTGTTTTCAGTGATTTGTTGGTCTCGTTTGTTATTACATTTGTGTTGGGTTGTCATCTCAAATATGTTCTTTAGGTTGCTTATTTTTTCTACATGTCAAGTAAAAGTAATTATTTGTATAGCACTGAGCTGTTTATCTCTTAAGGCACTCATGTAGTAGTCAGCTGGCACAATTGTATCATCCAGAAGTGGTGGTTACACTGCTGAGGAGAACTCTGGCATTTTTTTACGTAATCTGAATGTGCTAAATTGCTAATTACATGAAGCCTGTAACATTCTGCTGCAGTGATATCTTTCATACCTTGACTGTAGTGCTGACTAACATGAATTGACTGCATTATAATAGAAGTAAAAAGGAACTGGAAGGGCATCCATTTTATTTGAGAGCTGGCTTAAAAGGAGCAGTGATCTTCCATCAAAAGTTCAGTGATCGATGAAGAAAGGATAAGACCACGTCACCGGTAGGGGTCCATGCTTTGTGATTCCTTCAGTGCTGTATCACTCTTGGTTTCAGTGACAGGAAACACTCCCAGCTTATAAAAGTATGTGTCACTGATCCCCAAAGTTACTTTTCCAGAACAGGTAGAGGAAGAAAACCAATGAGAACCATCTGACCCAGGTTTAGTTGGGAAAGCCGTCCAACCAATGTTGACGGAATGTAAATACTTACTGTTCTCATGTCAGTCAGTCAAGTCAGATATTCAGTAAAAAATTTGTGATGCCACTTGAATCAGAGATGCAGTAATATGCGGTTTTGGTGCTTGGACCTGAAGTATTATGTTAATTTGTTTTTTACACCTTGTTTTGATATTTCTGCATAATATTTAATTGCCTATCAGGTACTTCAGTGGTTGTTGTTTTGTGCAAAATGAGCTGTCATGCCATTATTTTACTCAGTGATCTCTAGTTGTGTTGTATCTGTCTATATTACATTTTGTTAATTGGTCATTTGCACTGTAGTAGTTAGTAGGTACTCTGCACTGTCTAAGTTAGTATTTAAATACTGAATGTCGTGCTGATTTTGCTGGTTGTGATATTTGTGAGTTCAGTCGATGTTGATCGAGTGGCTAACACTCTTATGATGTTAGTGATTTATTAGATGTCTCTTCATTTTGTTCTCAAGAATTATGCTGAACAAAATCACTGCTGTCATATTATTTTACTTGTTTTTTTACTGGTTTCGTACTGTTTTGCCATTTTTGCATTTTGCAGTTAGACACGTTTGCACATTCTTTTGTCATTTCCGCAAATTTTAATACACACTCTTGTGGCACCAGCAATGCTGTTTAAATAGTTGATACCCAGTAAATGTCATTGAGAGTTGCCTGTTTATGTTTTAGCCATATATGCCATATTTTGTGTTATTTTTGTGAATGTGTTGCACATGGCACATATATACAGTATTGTAATATTTACTGTGTCATTTTGCTTTTTAGACATTTTTCTAACCAAGTGAGGTAATAGTAAGTTGTCATAACTTGCATTTTTATATCAGTTTGGTGGGGTGGCTCCAGTCTGATGGATAGATGGTGTCAAACAAGTGTTAAGTATTTGTTCAACATATTGTATTTCCTCTGCACTACCAACCTAAGGATTAAATCATATATACATGTAACAGGTTGGAGTTTGTTTAACCTATTTTATCAGTCACCAGGACCCCAGAAGGTAATATTTATAACAGTTGACTTCTATAGCCCTTTAAGTAGTAAATGCTGAGTAAATGCTATTCTTATGCTGACAATGATGATCACTCATTCAACTTGCAAAATATCATTAAAAAATCGTTTGCATTGTGGTAAATTATTACTATTTAAGGTACAGTATAGGCTAATTTGTGTTGAAAATGATGAATTCTAAGCCGCCCACCATCTGTGTTTTTGTTATGCCATTAATAGTGAAACTGTTTAGGTTGTTGTAACTTGATTTGCTGATGTTTTATGGTGAACTTGTTGCATCTAAGTGCATGTTGTACTCTAGGCATTTTTCCTTAATTGCAGGTTTTATTTGACATTTTCCTTTGCTTGCAGGTTGTAGACAGTAGTCATACCTATTCACTGTTGATTTCAGATATTTGAGCCAGAATGTGATCAGGGACGCCTGGTGAACACTGAAGATTCGAAGGGCCTCCTTCTGTAAATTTTTATACAACATTTTTTCAACCCCCTCTGCAAAGTTGCACTTCTGTGTTTTGCCAGACGTGCTGCACTTTATGTTATATGAATAGTTTTGTGATTTGCTAGGGTGATTGTCTGTCTCTTCAGTATTTTTCTGTTGACGTATATGTTAAATAGTTATTGCTGGTGACTCTAGCCATTTCAGGCATTAAAACTGTCTTCAATTTTTTGGATTATTCAGCACCATTCTCAGATGCTGAACTGATTTTATCCAATCCAGTGTTGCAGTAACAAATTGTGTCAAACGATTCACGTGCCGCCATTTTTAACCGCCACGTGTTTAAGGTCGAACAAGAAATTTGGCTTGTAAAGTAGTCCAGTATTTTGTTTGTTGATGGTATTTGTGGCATAGAGGAACTGGGTTCTTCAGCACTTTGACAAGTATTAGTATCAGTGACTGCAGTTTACTGTACAGATACTGTAGTAGTTACTACTGCTTCTACTGCTGTCATGTTGGGCCAGGCCCCCAAAAGAGAAAACAACAAGCCATTTGAAAGAGAACCTATGGAGGTATATAGCAGTGATGGTTAACTAAAAAAAGTTGCAACAAAAAGTTTAATTTTTTAGTTACACAAATACTTATAACTACTTTTTCATCAATTAGTTCATTCAGTAGTTTAACTACTTTTTTGTTAGTTACTAACTGAAAGTTTAACTACTTTTTAAATAACTATTTTGTGATTGCTGATTAGTTACTGAAAGACTTGTTCCTTACTTCGAATTCAATTCACATCATCCACATAAATTAAGCCATTGCAGATGGCTTTTGGACGAACTACAAAATATTCTCTACTTACTTGCTTAATACTAACTTACTGGCACAGGCTGGCACTGTTTAAGAGTAATACACTGGATCTGATGATGCTTTGGTGTCTTATGAAAGGCTGCATGGGTCAGCGCTTCTGTAATGCTGTTGTTTGGATTGCAGAACTTGTGCATGTGAAACAAAGTTGGAAATTAGTTTAACTACTGGATTTTTGTTTAGTTGAACTAATTTTAAAAAATAGTTTAACATAAAGTTTAACTAAAAATCTTTAGTTGAAAAAATAGTTTAGCTTAACTACTTTTTTGCAACTAGTACCCACCACTGGTAATTAGAGGAGGTTTCTTGCAGGCTAATTGCTATTGATGTGGATTGTGGGCCTTGTTCTTGGTGCCTCACCTCATCAACTGGCAGACACCTCGGTCTAATGGGTCACCGCCTTGGTCTTGGCTTGAAAGGCCTCTTGCACATCACTGCTAATTGCCAATACTGTCATTTGCCCAACAGCGTCTAAAACACAAGAGGAAACTAAAAGCACTGATGCCAGCCAGGAAAATCGGCCATTGAACCTTGTCGTTTTTGACCTGCCAACTGATTCAATCTCAGTCTTTAAATTGGCTCCGTGCTCCCAGTTTACAGTGTGGTGCAGTGGTGTATACTCTATAAATAAATTAGTGATTGTGCTAGTAAGACTATTTTCTAAGAGTTTGATGTCTTGATTTTCGGCACTGTTGATAGTGCCAGCACCTTTGTTTCTATCAGTCAGTGTGTTTGATTACCTGCCAAGCTGCATATTTTTATTGATATTAATACAGTGAGTTTGTGTTATATCAGTGAAGCTTCATAAACAGTGTGTGTGATCGTTTACATGTTGAAATATATTTTTTCACGTTAAATGCAACATCAGAGCATTTGAAGACAGTTAAAAAATTAGTGAAACTTAGTTCCGAAAATGTGATATTGATATGTCTCTACCTTCATCATTGATGCAGAATTAGAGTTCAACTTCGACTCAGTTTGCATCAAATTAATCAAATTGTGTTACCGTTGCTGTTTTATTGATGATACATTAGGAATCAAGTGCCACTGCAGAAACAGTAATAGTTAGTGATTTTACATCAGAGTCATGTTAATGTCATCTATTTTAAGAGCAACTTTTTACAGCCGAAAATGTAAAAGATGCAAATATGGCCCTCATAAGCGACTCATACTCGCAGTCTCACAGACGAGTTTGAGGTCACTGCTAAAAATTCCAATATGACAATATTGTCCTTGTCCAATAGTAAATTCATTGTGTGCAATAAACCACTACATAATTAGTGCTCGATCTTTCCTTAGTCACTTTTATAATTTTGCATCCTTGTACAGCATGTGCCTTCAGTGCTTTGACGATGTTGGTTGGGTGGCAGGAAGGGCATCCGGCCTGTAAAAAACAGAGTGGTGGGGTACTGGTGTGGTTATCTGTCTGGAGCGAGGTGCAGACTTGCATATGGCCCAGCTGATGCCACTGCCAATCACTGTCTCTTGCTCCAATAAAATCCAGATTGGTTTTACCTTTCTGGTACCGGCTTACCCAGGTTGTCCTGGAAAATAGGCTGTTAAATGGTTGTAGTAGTTGTAGTACAGCATTTATTTGCCACATGCGGTGGTTAAATTATTGAAGGTCCAAGAGCAGAGATGGGGTTCCATACCGCCGACCAGGGGTTTTCGAGCATTTAAGGCACGCTGTTTGGCTTTTATGGCATTTAAATAGTGTTTGACGCTTACATCATCCCTATCCACGCCAAGCATGGACAAATGCAAATGACAAAATTACAAAACATGCATACAGAAATATACTCGAATATAAAATGTGCAGAGTGGTGGATCCCAGCAAAAAGGTGCCGGATCTCAGTTGCGAGGTACAGGATCTGTTATTAGAATCTGAGGTAATGGATCTCAAACAAGAGGTGCCGGATCTGAGATCCGGTGGGACTGGGACCCCCCCCCCAATTTAACCCCTGGCCACAGGCTAGTATTGTGCTAAATGAGTTATCAACTGAACAAATCATTCGTCAATCAACGCTTGATGGTCGCAGTTCGTCTACTGCGATAGCTAAGACTTGTAGGTACATATTTTACCAGGCATGTGTCCGTAGATCAGTATGTTTTATTTTGTTGACATCTCTATGGTTGACAGCATAGAATTAGCAATCTGACATGCTTTTATGACGTCATAAATGCACCGATTTGACGTCACTGTTTAATTTGTAACAGTTTTTACCACTCTTTAAAAAGTAAACGTCGTTGGTGGAATTAATCGAAACCGACAACCGTCTCAGAATATTGTTCGCGACTACCGTTAGTCACATTTGGCCTATCTCTTCGGAGTTGAAGTGAGGTAATGTATTGACCACTTTGTCGTGTGGCTTGTGTGACTCGTTTTCTAGCAATGCAACAGTGGGTGTAAAAACACTTGAGCAGCATTAGGGTCAGTTAAAAGTTATGATGAGGGTTAGTAGTGTTAAGGTTAGGCGTAGACAGGATGTGTTGCCCAGTCGGCTCAGGCGTTTGTCGTCCATGTGGTTAGTCGCCCAAACGCCTGACGTGACGGCTACCACAGTAACAGTGCTACTGCTGAGTAGTCAGACGTTTGAGCTGATAGACTTGAAGTAGCTGCTACTGTCCGGCTGTTTGCACGAACCCATACATAAATAAAAATTCCCGCTTTGCAGTATTAGGCCTTATATTGCTCCAGTCAGACTTGTCTCACTAAACTACCTGAGCAGCGTTTGGGACACATGAAGAAAACGGGTACGGTATCAATTGGAAACATAAGTTTGACGTTACGAATGACGTCACTGTCGGGCGAATCGTGTTGTTTACATTCGTTTGGCATTTTCCGTGAGAATAAAACGTTTTTATTTTAGCCGAAATGCATGTACTTTTGAAGTTCATTATTCTGGGGAAGGCACAACGCCACTGACCCCTCCGAGACCCACCCCATATTTTTTTGGAAAGTGATTTTATTTGCTAAATCAAAAAATCAACTCACAGTGCATGTCAGAAACAGCATTAAATCACTTTGGTGTGCCCGTGTGGTTGTGTTTTGTACATTATTCATTTTTGCTGTTTTGGGGGAGCCCCCCTCACCCCCGAAGAGAGGCTCTGCCCCTGAACCACGCTGTGGGTCAGCATTTGGCAAAGTATGGGCAAGAGTGTGGCGGCATCCTATTTTTAGTCGCAGTCGGAGTGTTTTTAAATAGCACTCAAGTGATTCGACCAACACCGGTACTTCTCCAATACAGCTCGCGAATCAGCAAGTTCCGTTTTACGCGCAACGCTATGCTAGCGCGGCATATGCTGTCGTCGTGTGTCCGTCCATCCGTCCGTCTGTCTGTTCGTCGCAAGCCGGTGTTGTATCGAAACGAATGGACGAATCGAGCTGGGTTTTGGCAGGTAGACTTAATTCCACCTCCCACACTGCTGACCAATAAGGAAATTTAGGTATCTCCAAAAAATTAGGGTGCTTCCCTCTGAGACTTTGTCACAAACTCGGGACTTTTCACCGTGGGAAGTCGATCGTGTTGTCAACAAATCTCGTCGTCGTTGTCGACGGTCGATCGAGCTTGTTGACGACACCTGTACTACAACCGACGAGTCGTGACTGTTTACTGTTTACTTCTCTACGAGTTGGTCAGCTGTAACCATCTAACTCCATTACTGCGATTTGTGGATTTGTTGTACATGTTTCTACAGTGGACAAGATTCTGACTGACATAGCGCGTAGCGCGGTCCGTCTGCGGTAGCAGAGCTTCTTGTACACATTGTACTGATTTGAAATGACTAACATATAATTACCTAACGTAAATTATTTCAGTCACGTTTTCCACACGAATAATTGCTCTAAGCCACTAACCATTAGGCCTGCCCTACAAACGTATTAACAACCTATTAACCCCAAATACTTCATCCAACTATCACCCTAACACTATTGTTAGTGCATAGACTTATTTAGCGCATTGTCGTTACGAACCCATAATGCACTCGCTGGATGCACTAGTATCACGCGAACAAGTGCATTTTGCATGTTATTCAATCAATCAGTCAGTTTATTAAAAGCAAAAGGACCAAACGGCCACTTACATCGCAGTAAAATACATAACATACGTTGAATTAAATATGACACTAAGCATTATTAATAGCAAAGACAACGTGATAACAAAAACAATATGAAAAAAATAGTGATAGGCCTAGGCCTATATCGGAGGTCTACAGTGTATTGTATGTGATCGAAGGCGAATCGGGAGTGGACGTAACGATGAGCGAGTTGGACTGGCCTGTGGCGCCCGGCGGCGGCTACGGGTTTCGCGGCCCGCCGTTCCCTCAGAAGCTCTATGCGGCAGTGGAGGACTCCGGGTCACCGCCGCCGCGCGGGAGCCCGTTGATCCGCTGGACGGACGACGGGCGCGCGATCGCCGTCGACGCGGACGACTTCGAGCGCGACGTCATGCGCCGACATCCGGGCCTCGTCGAGATCGCGTCGTTCGCCAACTTCCGCCGGCAGATGCGCGAGTACAGCTTCGAGTGGACGTACCGCGACGAGACGCGCGACTACGAGTTCGCGCACCCGGCGTTCCGCCGCGACCGGCCGGACATGCTGGCCGACGTGCTGACGAGGCGCAAGCGACGACGCAGGTCGGTCGGCCGGCACCATCGATTCGTACAAATTAGTACCCGAAGGCTACCAACTTAGGCACTTGCGTTTTGACTTTATTCACACATATATAT
>Ga0126327_10000330_pt1 | contig 10608 bp, 5 predicted proteins | sample InaspJWI30metaG_FD_101392 | JGI IMG/M metagenome (GOLD analysis project Ga0126327, IMG submission 101392) | Marine gutless worms symbiont microbial communities from Oahu, Hawaii - Inanidrilus sp. 1 OAHU.JWI-30 metaG | ecosystem: Host-associated > Annelida > Digestive system > Unclassified... | reverse complement strand
TCCGGGAAGGGGGCAAATGTCGAGTACCAGCTCCGATGACGGTGGGGCCTACAGCCACGCCCCACTTAATATGTAAATGCGTTACCGTTCGGTCGTTATATGTAAGGATGGCATGTCAACACCGTGTCAACAAGTTATCGCCCTGGGGCGGCGAGACGATATGCCCCGCCGATGGCAGTTCGATTCGCTGCGGATCTACGTCAGTCCGAGGACAGGTCCGTAGTCCACACATGGCTAAGTTGCAGGCAGCCAGCGTGCCTATAGCCTAGGGCAGCTGCGCGCCTAGGGAGTTGCGCCAAGGGACAGACGGACGGATCGCGGTAACAGCGAGAGGACGACAACAGTTAAATGCATATTGTAACTAAATGTCTGTAATATCTTTTGCTATCCTCCTTTTATCTGCAAATTCTAACCAATTTGTGTATTAGCCTTCTGTACAGGGTGGCTCGGTAGCCGAATCGTTAGCGTGCTGGACTCAGGCGCAGAAGGGGCATAATAAACAAAGATGGAGTTGCGTGTTATTGGTGCGTGTTGAATGAACACGCAGATCTCGGAGTTGCCGAGTCCGTACGGAGACTGCAATGCGACAGACGACTACGTGCAGTCCGTGTGTCTGACCGACTGCTTCGCAAACTACGTCATCGACCACTGCAACTGCAAGGACACGCACCTGCCCGGTGACCGTCCGCTCCTCTAGCAGTCTGCATGTCGTCCGTGGACTTTTTTTGCGGAATTTCAAATTTCGTTTAACATTAGTTTAAATCGATTAACGTTGTCGTCTTTTGTGTTTATTGCTGATGTGTTTGTGTGTTTTTTACTTTTATTCTTTTTTACCATTTAACGGTAGTTTGGTGATTTGTCTTTGTGTGTATTATGTATGTGCTGCCTTTTTGGCGAATATACAGCACTCACTGCAGCAGCTGCAGTATTTACACGAACAGCGTTACGTTTGGATGGAAACCGCCGCTGTAATATCAGATTGGAGATTGCTTTCTGTCACTTGATAGCAACGTATCGTTTTCGTTTGTTACGCACATTGTCTGTTTCTTGAACATGTGAAACACAACAAGTACGTTGGACCTCCTTACAGTCCGACCACAATTTACGCGGCCCGCGTGTCACATGCAGCCGACGGTGCGCATCGCCCGCCGCTGCACGGCTTGGCTGCTGCCGCGCACTTTGCTTCTGCCGCGCGCGCTGCCCCTGGAACAGACAGACGGACGGACACGGCACCGATTTAGCACACGGTCCGCGTAATACTAAAGAACTGGGGCCCAATTTACAAAACATTTTACGATTTATCGTAAAATTATCGTAAGTTAATCGTAAGATCGACTTACGATAGTGACTTAAAAAGTGCTAAGATTTCTTTTAGGAATATCGTAAGCTAATTTGCGAACACTGTCTCAGACGATGTTACAACTTTGCAAGTGAATCGTACCTAAGAAAAGCCTTGCGCCCTTCGTAGGATGCTTCGTAAATTAGACGTCTGTCGTAAGTCGATCGTAACTTTGGCATTATCGTAAGATAATCGCGAGATTGTCGTAAGATATTTTGTAAATCGGGCCCCTGATTTCCTCGTTTATTGATGCGACAGGCGACGTGCCGGTGTGCGATCCAAGACAGCACTACGAGTGCGTAGTACCGACCGAGGCAAATTACGTGCGAGATAACGAGGCGAGAAATGCAACTGCCTCCGCGGTAGCTGAGCTTCTTGTTACCCGCGCGACGCTGTGCTATACAACTTGGCACGGCCCTGTGAGTGTGCTATTACTGATGTACGGTAGGCCTACGCAAGACTATTTCTGCAAGACCATGACCAAGTCCGCCCAGAAAACGTCTTGAGGGGCCTCGACGACAACAACACTGCTTGCAGTCCGTGTCTGTCCGTCTGTCAGTCACAAGCCGGCGTTTTGACGAAACGACTGAACGGATCGACCTATCCTACACCGTGTCATTCCGGTATCTCTATAGGTGCGAGATAACGGGGCAAAGAAGTGCAGCTGTGGTCGCCAGTGTCGTCGCCTGGTCTACGAGCCCACCGTCAGTCAGTCGCGATTGGCTCAATCCGCCGCCCAGTTCTTCAAAGCTGTCGACAATCTGCCCGGAACACTGGACGACATCATCGACAACCGATGCTTCGCCGAAGTCAGTTAATCGACGACTTTTGTTAGCAAGTAACACGCACACCCCCGTCCCCCCGTTTGACGGCCCTTTTTCCGGGGAGTACCCAGGTCAGCCGGTACCAGAAAGGTAAAACTAATCTGGATTTTACTGAAGCAAGAGACAGTGAGTGGCAGTGGCATCAGCTGGGCCACATGCAAGTCTGCACTGCGATCCAGGCAGACAACAACACCAGCACCCCAGCACTCAAGTAAATAAGTACGTAAATGTCCTACTGCTGAATCTCAGGAGCGAGACACGGAATGCGTCCGAAACGGATGCCAGGAGATGCACACTAGCCAGACAGGCACTCACTGGACAGCAACAGCATGGCCCCGAGGTTCCCCGGGGTCCAGCCCACGGCCGTCGTTATGTGGCGAGATAGCGAAGGCTGTCAAAAATACATAGGGCGACAGTGACGTAATTTCGTTCCGGCTGGTTTTCGCCGCCCTCTTGTGGGTAAACCTCTGAAAAATGCCGGATACTGTAATAGCGCTTAAATGCGCTTTATTGCTATAAGTTAGTGATCGTACGGACGTTTTCGTAAACTAACTGATACAATTTTATGTGAACAACTCCACAAATCTTGGCCTTTTAGCTCCACACATCATGCCAAGTTATACCCACAACATGGCGATCGTATCGTGACGATAATTCTGTGACGTCACGTCACCCTGTGTATACAGAAGAGCAGCGTATGTACAGTTACTACGTCACACTCGCGCCGTTCAGTCAAGCAAGCGCCGGTTTCGCATGTTCAGTGTCCGATGTCCGCTTTCGTGCGAATGTTTTTCAAGTAACCCGTCACATGTGGAAGTGACGCCAAATAGCGTACTCACTGCGAATCATGACATTTTAAAAGATTTCCAATTTTCTATATGAGACTGCATGGCGGCTTATAATATTGCTGCGAATCTACCTTGCACGCTCGCGGCAGTGCGGATGGAAGCAGCAGCTAATTGATGTAGGTCGGACTTGCCTTCTGTTCGCGCTATTGGCCTATCTAATGTAAGTGCGTCCTGGTATATCTCGGCGATGGGTATGTAGCACAAATAAGCCACGTATCTCACACGTAGATCTACATATAGCTCACGACGTAATTTTCAATCCGAAACTTACTGTGCCTACTTCGGTATTTCATTTTTTTGAGACTGCACACCTTTTCCTGGAAACGAGCAAACAATTTCATCCGAACACGATATAACACGATGCGCGAGAGGTGCAGCGCGTCGCGCGGGTCCATCTGCGACAGCTGATGCTTGCTTGCTTAAATCAGGGGCCCGATTTACTAAATACCTTAAGACAATCTTACGATTATCTTACGATAATGCCAAAGTTACGATAGACTTACGACGGACGTCTAATTTACGAAACATCTTGCAAAGAACGCACGGCTTTTCTTAGGTACGATTCACTCGCAAAATTGTAAGATCGTCTGGGATATTATTCGTGAATTTGCTTACGATATTCCTAAGAGATATTTTAGCACGTTTTAAGTCACTATCGTAAGTCCATCTTACGACAAACTTAAGATGACTTCATGATAAGTCGTAAGATATTTTGTAAATCAGGCCCCTGATTTTTACACAAACTGCACGCCGGAGAAATGCGTCTCTGCTGATGTGCAGATATTTTTCTCGGAGCTGAAGTACACGTTCGTGGAGACGCAGGCGGCCTACTCCACCCAGTCGCTGATGTGTGACGTGGGTGGATCGCTGGGACTCATCATTGGCGCCACGATGATGGAGTGAGCATCGTGGGCCTCACAACTGGGCACGAGGGTATCGTATCGTGGCTAACCCGGAAAACCAACGAGTGGGTACTACAGCAGGCTGTAGTACAAAGATGTCTGTTGGAATCAGTCAAGGGAATAAAACTGAAGTAGCCTACTATTGCACATCGACTACAAAAGGAATCGTTTATATAGACAGATATATCGGAAGGAACGAGACCGGGAACTCGTTGGGTGCCGCGGAAGACCAAGAACGTCATGGACATGGACTGGACTGACAACGGCAGAGGCGATCACAACTGCCCAAGATCGTGATTCGTGGAGATGAGCTGTCCACAACGCAACCAGACTTGGTCAAGAAGACGTATTGAAAAGCTCAGTCAGTCAGTCAGTAGACATGGCTAACCTCTTAATTCCGCATTGCAGTGTTGCCGTATCGACTCTTCATCAGCCTAACCACATAATTAGCCTAATTAGCCTATTCATCCCACTGTTTAGTTTTTGTGCGTGTAGTCCTATTCACAACATGTGTGTCATTCCGTACTAACTATTTACTCTGTATGCTAACCTATGTTAGGCCAATTGTAAATTGCACTGCGTGCGTTTTGTCACGTTTTAATAAACGGAAGTCAGTCAGTCAGTCAAGTCAAGACAAGGTGGTCGTGGTCGTCGTCGTCGTCGTTGGTGCCACGATGCTGACGCTGTGCGAATGCGCCGACTTCCTGCTGCTACTCGCCGTCGATCGCATCAAAGCTCGCGCGCCCGCCACCGTCGCGCCTTAACACCTGTTGATCGCACACCGACTGAACTCGCGACCTCCTGCCGCACTGGAATACATGTTTTGAGAACTAACCGAGCATTAGCCGACCTAGTTTCGCCGCAGCCAATCAATACCAACACACACACACGCACACCACACAGTGCACACACCCGTTTAACGGCCCTTTTTCCGGGACTACCCAGGTCAGCCGGTACCAGAAAGGTAAAACCAATCTGGATTTTACTGAAGCAAGAGACAGTGACTGGCAGTGGCATCAGCTAGGCCATATGCAAGTCTGCACCTTGCTTCAGACACTCAACCACACCAGCACCCCACCACTCAGTTTTTACAGGCCGGATGCCTTTCCTGCCGCCCAACCAACAGCGTCAAAGCACTGAAGGCAATACCAAGCACGGTGGTAACGGATGACGCGCGTGATTAATAAATAGCGTCGTGTAAGTGGATCGACTTGTTCAGTGCGGGTCAGTTCAGTTCAGTTTATATACTGTGGACAAGCCTTTAGGGTCAATACGCACTACCGGTGTTCACGGGATGTAAACGCGGATAATTTCTATGGACCCTTATAGAATGGCTGTTTTCGCGTGAATCACCGCGACAATCAGTCTAAAAATTACACAAAGAATACAGTAGTTGCTACAGTAATAACAGCCCGCCGCACAGATCGATCTATCGTATTCGCCAGGTGGCGCCAACGTGCACTCCCAGACATGGTTTCTTGAGCGGCGCGAGTCTGCCCCACAGAACGTCATCTCGATCAGTTCACCCGTTTTCGCAGGGCTCACGATCGTCGTGACTATATCGTACAGACAGACACGCAGATAAACCGCCGGATGCCAAGACATGCGCTGCAATAGCGCGCGTCCGGAACTGACTGCGGCATACGGATAAATACGTACAGTAGACGTGCACGGAGAAAAAGGAACACGTCGGAGAAAAGTTGTAGATTTGATTTGAAAATTCGATAAAACTAATGCACATTTACACTTAGGCGATGTCGTGGTGGGTATTGCCATTTTTATGACTTGACTGTTTTTGCGCTTAAAGTGACAGCCGTTAACATACACTGTATTAAATTTGAAAACGACGTTGGCTGCACGAAATAGCTGGTTAGGACACATTATGACGAGCCAATGGCCACACGCCTTATTGAAATTTGAGAGTGGGCTTGGCCCTTGGGCCATAATCTACCCCCCCCCGCTTTTCAATTATTCTGGGTCAGGCACGGTATAAAGGATCGCCGGACAATGACTGGGATGCGGACAGACATTTGTTAGGGTGCGTCGTGGTGGAGCTACTAGTGAAATATTGAAGAAGTGCCGAGCAGCCGCAGCAGCAGCAGCCACCGCCGCCGCCGCCGCCGCCGCCGCCCAGCGGGCCGCAAGGCGCGACGTCACGTCACGACAGCGTCGCTTCGATGATTACCGCGACGTCGGAACAGAGCAGAGCAGACGGACGACGAGACACAACTAGAGACGATGGGACGCGTACTAGCGTACTCTTGGCGCCAGCTGGCAAATACGACTGAACGACCGGACGACGAAACGCAATAAACAGCTATAGTTCGACTTACGGTGACTCGCCAAGCTTAAACTCTCCGGTGTCTACGTTACATTATGAAGTTTGTAGTCGTACATTTGCAACTTTAATTGTTGCATGTAGTGGCAAATGCGTTTTTGCGACTTTTTGGAATTTTTCGTTTGTAGTGCCGCCCGCAAATCTAACATGAAATGAAATAAAATAAAATAAATGGTTCTTGCAACATTTATTTTATATCAGATGTGCAGACATCCGGCTGCAGCCTTGTGAATATTGATGTTTGCACAAAACAAGCAAGAAATATTTATTTTATTTTATTTTATTTTAGCGCGTCCGCATATGTGCAATAAAATTTTTTTAAAAAATAAATGTGGAAAAAGAGATTTATTTAATTTCACGTTCGCTTTATTTCAGCGGGTCAGAGCTATTAGAACAAAATAATATAGATGCTAAAAGAGGCATTTACTTCACATTCATTTTTCCATATTAGATGTGCGGACGGCATAGCATACACAATATTCACACGCTCCTGTTGTGCTAAAAGGATTAAACCGATGCGATCGTCAAACAATTAATGCTGTATGTTAGCCTGGGAACAAGTATTTCGCCCACTAAAGATCTTGTTGAAATTCAAACGGGGTCACCGCTAATAGGCCTAAAATAGTCAATACCGGTACTGCAGCAAATAACACGGTGTACATAACCGCGGGCTCGCAGGTTTTGCACCTGTGCGCGGCAATTAAAACTGTCCAGATAACAAGTCGCAAAAGTAAATTACAGCTGATTTGGTTACATCCGGTCTGTTCACTGAGGAAGACAAAATAGTTGTTGATTACTAGCTGACAGCCGTGCAATTTATTCATCTGCATGTCAGAAGAAAGCGCAAACAATTTCGGTGGACACTGTAGGCCTGCATTTTTATGTCGTCAACTTACTATAGGCGTACACGAGTTTCCAGGTGTCCTCAAACGCTCCACCGATTTCGTCAACACATCCTGGCCAAACTGTATCAAACAAGTGTGTTGGACCACCTTATAGTCGCGCGCAGCAGCAGCTATCGATCGATATTATACTGCGGACCCGCACCCGACCTCAGCAGCCAACCCACCTGCCGCCGCCTATGCTGTCGATCGACGGGACAGACGGACCGACGGACCGACAGACTGACGGACACTCGACCGTTTTATAACGCTTACCGCATGCTATGCGGACCGCGTAATAATTATACTAGCGACCCTAAAGTAATCCACCGACAGCAAATAGCGTCAGTTCTTCCGTGCTGACTGCCCCATACTGGCACAGAGCCAAACAAACCGATTACCACGGCGTCACATTTCTGGGATGCCGACTGGCGCCCGGCACGTCGCAGCGATGACGTCGAAAGACGACGACGGTCTGGTCAGTCAAGCGCGAAACATGGGTCAAACATCAGCGTCCAAGGACGAGAGACGCGAGTGGCTTGGAGGACGTGCGTGAGTCAGTTGGCGGGCTTGGCTTGGCACGGAAGGGTCGACCGCATCGCGTCGAAACGAGAGAGAAAAGGGATTTAGTCGCGGCACCGCGTGGCACGAGCACGCGCTGGATGTAGGACATTTGCCCCTCTCCCGCACATCCACTCCTCCCCGGAAATTACCATCGCGGACACATGTCCCTTCGGACCTAATCTTAATTCTAACCTAACCCTAAAACCATAACCGTCAACTCCAACCTTAGCGCTAGCCATAACCCTAAATCCTAACCATGATTCTAACCCAGGTCCCAACCCCAACCACAACTCTTGCCCTAATAATTCTAGCCCTATCCTAAAAAACCCTCCCCTTAACCTAACCCTAACCTTACCCGGGTAGAGATGGTAACGCAGACCGGGGGGGGGGCATTTGGTCAGGGCACGCGCCTGGGTCGAATTCGATTGCGTTCTGAATCGAAGCCGATGTTCTTTTGTCCTCCTCAGCATCGATTGTCAGTGATTCAGTCAACCAACTCAGTCAGTCACTTAGCTGTCCAATCACTACTGCAGCTCTCTAACACCAGCAGCAGCATCTATGTAAGTAAGTAAATCTTTATTACTGCTCATGAAACGCGCGCAATACCTTACTGGTGCAAGTGAAACGCAGCACACAATCTAGCATGTCTACTCGCTCCACAATCATCAGTCGTCATTATTAGTTATTACCGGTACCGCACTTTTGTGGCCGTGTAAAGCAGTCGGTTGGCTGTGAGTGTGTGTGTGTGTCTACGTATGTGCTCGGACGATAAAGCTTTGTTCACAGCACATGAACTGAACCAACCCGAATTGACCTGAACCAGTCGACCCAGTTACATAAACTCGACACGATTATTGGTCACCCGCGTAAGCATCACGAGTATACTTTGAACTGATCGGCTCTAGCGAAACTAGAACGATTAGTGATCGGTCAGTCTCAACACATTATTCCAATGCGGCTGTTCACACTGGAGTTCGCGAACTGGAGTTCAGTTCAGTTCGTGTGCTGTGAAGAAAATGACATTTGACGTGCAGGCCTTAAATATTTCGTACGGTAACCCTATACAGGTCAAAATATGTACTTCAAGGTCATAAGTTAAAGTTCAAGGCCGCAGGAGAAAGTGAAATGAAATTAAATTTTCTACCCTTCTGCTATTGCTGGTCAAAATTTTGTAGCATAAGCAGCACTGAGCGAGCTCTGTTCGATATAAATGTGTGATCGAGACCATTGCTCTTAGTTTTTGTTCTCTTTCTAGTCTTTTTGAGTTTTCGCTGCTTAGCGATACCCTTCTATGGGTGTAGCAATTGACAGTGACTGAGAAAAAATGTTTTAAAGTATTTCGGACTCTTAAATCTGTTCCGGCTCTGTTTCTGTCAAACAGTAAAAACGCTCCTAGATCCTGTCATGTGCCTTTGATATTTTAATTTAAAAAAATAAATAAATAAAGATAAGCGCAGCTTGGACATTCATAATTAATGATATTATTTACAGCAATTCGTTTAACCCGTCTGTTACTGGTCGGTGATTAAAGATTATCAAAGAGATCATTGACGGTTGTCACTAAAAGTGAATTCACGTCGTCACGCCAAGCTTTGACTGTCATAATTATTTAAAAGGCCGCAATCGCAGTCGCCGCAGCACGCGACGAAAATGCCTTTGAAGTGGCGCGAACCGGCAAGCGACGAAGTTGGAATGACTACGGCTCATACCGTGACCGGAGATTTCTCCCCCGGACATTTGTTCTTCCGGACACATACCCCAGGAAACTACAATCGCATAAATTAGTCCCTTTTTAAGGGTTAGAGTCTAGAGTTACAGAGTTACTGCACCGCACATTCGCTTCACGACTTTGGCGCTCTATAGATTTGTTTACGATATGATGATATGATGATGATGTTTATGGTTACAGTTGGGGATTTGGGGATATTAGAGGAAAGGTTAGTGTTTGGGGTTGGGGTTATGGGTTAGAGTTAGTGTTTTGGGGTTGAGTTGACTTATTAAAGACAGAGTAACTGTTAGGGTTAGGTTTTATGGTTAAGGTTGTGGTTAAAATTTAGGTTATGGCATTCGCCTATTATCAACTTAACGTATTACGGTTGGGGTCAGAGTTGAGATTATAGTCAAACCTCTCTAAGTGGATATCGCTTAAGTGGATAACCCGCTTAAATGGATATTATTTGTCTGGTCCCGTTTAGACTCTGTGTATAGTATAAAACATGGATAAATGGATACCCCGCCTAAGTGGATACTCATAATCAGGTTCCAGTGCTATCCACTTAACGGGTTTGACTGATTTTAGGGTTAGGCGACAGTTAGGGTTGAGGGTTAAGTTAGGGTCAAAGTCCGTGGGCAGATGTCCACGGCAGTTATTTCCGGGGGGGGCAAATGTCCTGGATTCGCGCATGCGCAGACGTCATTGATTTCCGCTGACGTCGCGGCGGCCGTTAGTCTCGACTATATTCGGCGCCGACTGCGGACCGTGATCGATAATCCGACCATCGCACTGAAACTGCCGAGAAATAATCAAGTTCGATTAACCCTTCGCCCTTCGACCGGCGACTACGGGCGCATAATTATTTGCGGGCAATGCAGCATGAGACCACGACAGCGCGACGTGCCGGATGAGACTCGTACACTGGCTGGCACTTGATCGCCGGGCTGGGCTGTGGCGGTTTCTACAGGGTCACGAGCGGGCTGGCATTCCACCGGCGTCATCTTCACCGCACGGCCCCGATCTACTCGTAATTCAAGGTTCCTTTGAACCACTACAGTCTGTCCCTACACCGCTTCTCGGTCGGTTTATCTGTGCGTTTGAACAGATCAGCCGTGTGCCGAACACACAGACGTCGCGACATCTGTACCAATGGGCCGCATCAGTCTAGCACTGTACATAATTGCTGGCGATGCCGCGT
>Ga0126327_10000329_pt1 | contig 10636 bp, 11 predicted proteins | sample InaspJWI30metaG_FD_101392 | JGI IMG/M metagenome (GOLD analysis project Ga0126327, IMG submission 101392) | Marine gutless worms symbiont microbial communities from Oahu, Hawaii - Inanidrilus sp. 1 OAHU.JWI-30 metaG | ecosystem: Host-associated > Annelida > Digestive system > Unclassified... | reverse complement strand
GCAGCTGCAGCTGCAGATCGCCGGTTTTCTCCATCTGATAGGTAATCGGCCGGGTAGTCCCCAGGATGACAGTCGATTTCCCGCTTTCCTCACTTGAAAAATCGATCCGGTTAATCCAGGCCGGCTTCTGGGCTGTGGCGGCGGGCTTGGGCGGCGCAGGTGCCGCAACCGCCGACGCGGCGGCTTCCGGCTCCGGCTGCATCTGCTCGCTTTCCATTGCAGTACTTTCCATGCTGGCAGCCGCACCGGTGCCCACTTTCACGAGAAGTCCCATTTCAACTGTATCGGCGGTGAAATCTTCTAGTAGAGCATCTTTGGTGTCAATGACCACCCGCAGTTTATCCGGGCTCTTATAGTGACGCACCCGCCGAACACTGTCGCTGTTGACCAGGATGGTCTGCTCATTCTCATGCGCACTATTCACCCCGTACATATCAACCACGATACGGGCCGGATTCTTAATGGTAAACGCGTCAAAATCCTTAATGGCACCGTCTGCATTGATACTGATGGCAACCCCTTCCTCGTCCTCTTCGGTATCGATTCCGGTCAGCAGGGTGGCGGCGGCCCACATCTCTCCAGCGGCAGCGGGCGCTGCTTCTTCGGCGGTAGCCTGCATCTGGGTCTCAGCCGGCTGTTCGGGTGTTTCCGCTTCGACCGCCGGCATTTCGGCAGCCATTTTGGCAAAGGAAACTTTCAGATCCATACCCTCCCGGCTGACATCATAAGCCATATCGCTCTTCAGCAGTATCCCGATCCGGCTGGTATGTCCCTTGCCGGTCAGTTCAGTGGCCCGCACAGATTCAATTACGTCACTGTCAACAGCCAGTCTGGGTTCGATTTCCTCCAAGGCCGTATCCGGAAAATAGAGTATGACGCCCGCAGGAAACGGCTGTTTCACCGACGTATAGGTCAATACCTGGTTACCGGTTATCCAGATGGAAACAGCTTCAGAGTCCTCGGTAAATCTGACCTCGGTAATCTTTTTTAAGACTTGTCCCGGCTCGGCGACTTTTGAGGTGCCGGCCTCATCGTACGTGACACATCCGCCGAGCAGCAGAGCCAGTGAAAAAAGCAAGGCTCCTAACGTTTTAAGTCTCGTTGTTTTAATAACTTTGTGATCCATATCAGTTTTCTCCAAGAGGCTTCTGAAGTTTTAAATGACTCTTGCGGTCTTGGTATTTTCCCATTAAATCTTTCACTTTTTCCTGGATAATAATCCGGTCGTCCTGAATTTCCGTTACCTGACCGTAGTCTGTGCCGATGTAGGTGCCTTCCTTAATCACATAACCTTTGCCGGATTGTTCCTCGACAATGGCCTGGTAACCGGAAGAAAATTTTATAACACCCACCAGGGACAGCTGAGACAGGTCGATTCTTTCCAGCGGTGTCTGGCGGATGCGCTCGGGTTTGTTTGCATCTTCCATCTGCTGCTGGACGGTTTCCTGGGGTGCCGATTCCTTGAATGGATTTTCAAAAGGATTGATCTTGCCCTCAGGTTTATATAGCCGTGCCTGGTAACGGGTTACCGAACCGGCGGCGGCCTCCTTTTCTATTCCGGCCATGGTCTTCTGGAGGGTGGATTCATCCGCCTCCGCTTTTTCACCGGCTGGGGCTGCCGTTGCTGTTTGGGCTGCCTGGGCCTGTGCTGCGGGCGGCCGGCTTTTTCTCAGCCTTTGCGGGTTTGGGCGCAGCCGCTTGAATTTTAGTAGCAACGACTTCAGGCTGGGCCGGGGCCGATTCTTCATCCCCGCCGCAGCCTACCGGGCCCCACAAAAGGCAGAAGGTTGCAATAGCCAGGAAACTGATTTTAATTTTAGAATTGTGCATGATATACCAAAGTTAATATCCGGTTAAGATCCCTTTTGCTCAACAAATTTGTATGTAACTGCAGAACAACTGGTGGTCAGTTCGTTGTCTTCGTCCGGTGTTATGGCGATATCTCTTATGGTAACTATCCGTGACAAGGCCGCCACGCGGTCAAAAAACTCCGCGGTATTGTGATAGCTGCCTTTAACTTTTACAGCTACGGGAATTTCAACATAGAATTCGCGGTTGACTTCACCACCCGGCTGAAAGAGCTGGAACTCAAGACCGGCGTCTCCTCCGGACTGGGAAATACTGGTTAACAGAGACGGAATCTCACGACGCTCGGGCAGGGCCTTGCTGGCCAATCGGAACTTGGCTTCCTCGGCTTTCATTTGAGCTCTGAGCTTGGGCAGTTTAGCCGCTTTGATCCGGGCGGTCCTGAGTTGGGTGTCCAGTCGCTCAAACTCGGCTTGCAGTTCGGTTTTCTGTTCCCATTTCGGCATGTATAGAAACCAGACAACTGCGCCTACCAGCACCAGAAAAGTCACGGCGTAAATCAATATCCGCTGAACGGTTGAAAGTTTTTCAACCTTTTCAAAAAACGGAGCAAGGGCGTCCAGTGACAGTTTGACCTTTTTCATTATTTCTGCGCCTTATCTTCTTCTGTAGGAGGTTTCATCAGGGTCCGGTTGAAATTGATACTGAAACTCTTGAAGTTCACACCGGGTTTATATACCTGCTGGCTGGTCACCACCAGGTCAACATCGCTGAACTGTTCCACCTTCTGCAGTTTGGTCATAAAATCAGCTACGGTTGTGTTGTCCATCGCGGTGCCGTTTAGTCGAACACCGGTACCGGAGGCGGTAAAACTCGTAAGCCACATCCGCCCGGGCACCATAACTTCCGTCATTTTATCCAGCAGGCGCACGGCATCTTCACGACTGGCATCGAGATCTTCGATGACCTTCCGCTTCTGCCTGAGGATTTTAAGCTTTCTTTCCAAAGCCTTGGCCTCTTTAACCTTTGCCTGGAGTCTCGTCAGTTCAATTCTAGAATTGTCGACGCTCTCCTCCAGTTCTCTCACCTGATTGGCCAAAACCGAATTATAGTAAAAAAGGGCTATGGCCACCAAGAATACGGACAAGGTGAAGATGGATATCTGCCGACGGATGTTTTCTTTTTTTCGAGCTGCCCGAAAAGGCAGCAGGTTAATTCGTATCATTTGTCGTCAACTTCTCTTAATGACAGCCCCATGCAGATTGCCGCCTGGGGCGCCACCAGTTCAAGGTAAGAAGAATCCAGCCCACTTTCATCAATGATAAAATTTTTGAACGGATTCACAATTTCGACATCGGTAGACGTTTCGGCCGCCAGCAGGCTCCTGAATTCAGCAATGTTGGCGCCGCCGCCGCTCAAAACGATTTTGTCGATTTGCTCATCCGGTTCGGTCGAATAGAAAAAATCAAGGGCCCTTCTAATTTCCGAGCACCAGTCCGCAACAACCGATGAAATAATCTCCCTCAGGTCCTCTGGCGAGATACTGTCGGATTGATCGCTTTGCTTGATCTGTTCCGCCTCTTCGACGGTACAATCGACCAGGGATACGATCTTTTGATTGATTTGACCGCACCCCAGGGACACATCCCGCATGAAAACCGAATTGGTCCCCTTGAGGATATTCAATGAGGTTTTACTGGCCCCGATATCAATCAGGCAGGGGTTCAAACCGGCCAGCCGAATGAGGTTGATATACTCCTCAATCATTTCCTTTTTTGCCGCAACCAGCAGGACGCTCATCTGGTTGGGATTATTTTCGCTCTCCCCCAGGATTTGAAAGTCAAGGTTCACATCGTTAATATCGAAGGGAATATACTGTTCTGCTTCGAATTGGATGGTATCCTGGAGCTGGTCATCAGTCATGGTCTGCACCGTGATCTTTTTCACGATTACAGAATAGCCCCCGATCGAGATAGCGACATTCTGGTCCCGAAAGTTATACTCCTTGAACAGCTCCTTGATGCTGGTAGCGGCTGCTTCCGGGTCTTTGATGGCCCCCTCTTCGATAATGCCGTCGGCCAATTCAACCATGCCGAATTTTCTCAGGGTGCGACCCTTTTTGGAATCGACGACTTCTCCGGCCTTTATTGACCGGGACCCGATGTCCAATCCTATTAGATGAGTTTTCTTTCCAAAAACCATTGTTTTCTCTTAATCATCCCCGAAGATTTTGTTTTTGTCTGAAAGTTTCAAGTCCAGGGCCAGCAGGATTTTTCGTTTGGTCTCCATCCGGCAAGGCATCCCATTTTCTATCCTTGTAATCGTGATAGGTGAAACTTTCGCCTTCCTGGCAAGTTCGGCTTTACTTACGAGGAGAGATTCTCTGATTTCTCTTAATTTGCTCATATTTGCTTTATTCCGGCCGTATATTGAAGGTTTAGTCAGCCTTGCCTCTGAATCGGGCGATCGATGGAAATACTTTCACAGTTATATAGCTTTTATCCGATATAAATGTAATTTTATCTGCTTGTCAAGAAGAATTATCGCTAATTATATATATATTATGTCCACTTACCCTATATTGTGTTTCTCGGAGGACGTACCGTCATATGTAGTGTCTTCTTTTTTGATCTACCCCAAGTTCTACTTACCGGCCGAGGCGGTAATCGGCGTTGGGGCCCGGAAAATCCGGCTGCCTCCCGCGTGACCCAAAACCCGCCCCTAAAGCTTTGCTTGACTTTGCTTCCTCCATTACATATACGGTCAAGCAAACCATCACGCCGGATCTACTGCATGGAAGAAACCGCCACCATACCAGCCGAAAAAACGAAACCTTTCCGGCTGGTAAAGTACTTTACCCTTTCAAGTCTCGTCGTCATATTCGTGGGCACCCTGGTGCTGAGCGCCTTTGATACCCACCTTGCCCGCAGAATGCAGTTGCAGAAAAGTGAAGAGTACGCCGAACTACTAATAGAAAACCTGAATCATCAGATCTTCCTCCAATTCATTCTGCCCGCTGTATTGAAATACAATCGCATCCAGCTCAGCAACCCGGAGCAGTACAACCGCCTTGATCATGTCGTCAGAAGTACCCTGCACAGCTTTAAAGTAGACATGGTCAATATCTACGACATGCAAAGCACGATTTCATACAGCTTCAACAAGGACATCGTCGGCCGGAAGGATATCCGCAGTTCGGGATACAAGGAAGCAATCGAAGGAAAAATCAGTTCGCGCCTGGTGCAACGGGGCAACTTTTTTGAGATCATGTTAGGCTATCCCAAGGACAGCCACCTTATTACAATATCACCGTTGCGCGCCGAAAAGCAAGTGTCCCGCCTATCCGGCCCGGTCCTGGGCGCCATCGAAATCAAGCTGGATCTGACGGAAGAGTATAAAACAATATTTAATTTTCAAATCAGGGTCATTATTACCAGCGCGATCGTAATGATAGCCCTGTTTTTGGTGTTGCTGCTGATTGTAAAAAACGGCGAGGCCATCATTGAGCGCCGGGCCCTGGAACGCCTGCGTTTGAAAGAGCAGCTGAATCGCGCTGAACATCTGTCTTCCCTGGGTGAGATGGTTGCCGCCGTCTCGCATGAAATCCGTAATCCACTGGGCATTATTCTGAGTTCGACCGAGTTGATGCAAAAGAAATTGGATGCTGACGATCCAGCCAATACGCTCACTGGTATTATTATGGAAGAAGTCGGACGCTTGAATACGATTATCACTGATTTCCTGAATTTCGCTCGTCCGCGCACGCCCAATTTATCTCCCTGCCGGGTCGATCGCATCCTGGATAAGAATTTTACCTTCCTCGAACCCCAGATTCAATCCCGGGGATACACCATTGAACGTCAGTTCGCAGATACATTACCGGAAATACATGCTGATGCCGACATGCTCTATCAGGCTTTTTTAAATATTCTCATCAATGCCATGCAAGCCATGTCGGATGATGGCCGCATACATGTTATGGTTGACAGTCGGGATAATATGGTAAAGGTATCCATAACAGATACAGGCCCCGGTATCTCTGAAGATATAAAGGAAAAAATATGGGATCCTTTCTTCACGACCAAAGACAAAGGCACCGGCCTGGGACTTGGTATCGTGAAGAATATCGTAAAATCCCACAGTGGTCGCATCACAACTGAAAATATACCGGAAGGCGGAACCTGCGTGGCCATCGAACTGCCGGTGAATTAGAATAGCCGCCCCGAGAAAAAAACAGTGCCCGTTTCTCCGCGCCCTATATAACCAGGTCACTGGCACCCCGGTAACATAATCCCGGGTTTGAAGATACTTTCTTGAAAGTCGTTGATAGTATGGACACCATCCACATAGTCGATGATGAAAAGAACTATCCCCTGATTCTTAGTGCCGTGTTGGCCGACGAAGGGTTTGAAACCCTGACAGCCCACAGTGGGGAAGAGGCGCTGGAACTGCTGGCGAATTCGGACGTCGACCTGGTGCTCACCGATATGAAAATGCCATCCATGGACGGCATTGATCTGCTGGAAAGGATCAAACAGAAAAATCCGGAACTGCCCGTTATCATGATGACTGCCCACGGCACAGTTGAAAAAGCGGTCGAGGCCATGCAGAAGGGGGCTTATAATTATATTCTGAAGCCATTCGATAACGACCAGCTGATAATCTACGTGAAAAAAGCGGTGTCCCTTTACGCGGTGGTCAAGGACAACCAGCGCCTGCGCAATGCTGTTAAATCTCAATACAGCTTCGGCAACATCATCGGCAAAAGCAAGCCCATGCAGAATGTCTATGACATTATTCGGAAAGTAGCCCCGTCAAACGCAACGGTGCTCATCGAGGGTGAAAGCGGCACCGGTAAGGAACTGGTAGCAAAATCAATCCACTTCAACAGCCCCCGGCGTGACAAGCCCTTTGTGGCTGTAAATTGCTCCGCCCTGGCGGAAACCCTTCTCGAAAGTGAGCTCTTCGGACATGAAAAGGGTGCATTCACGGGTGCAGCCGGAATGAAGAAAGGCCGCTTTGAAGTTTCCGAGGGCGGGACCCTGTTTCTGGACGAAATTGGAGAACTCTCCCAGAATTTGCAGGTAAAGCTGCTCAGGGTTATCCAGGAACGTGTGTTCGAGCGGGTGGGCGGGACAAAACCGGTTTCAGTCAATATCCGGTTTATTGCCGCCACCAACAAGAATTTGAAATCGGAGGTCGAACAGGGGCTCTTTCGGGAAGACCTGTTTTACCGGCTCAATGTGGTCAACATTGCGCTCCCGCCTCTCAAGAAGCGCCAGGGGGATATCCGCCTGCTCGTTTATCATTTCTTAAATAAATATTCAGGGCAGCGCAGCGGCTTGCCGCCGGTACAGGGTATAGACCCGAACGTGGAGAGATTGTTTTTTGATTATTCCTGGCCCGGAAATGTCCGCGAACTGGAAAACCTGATTGAAAGAGCCATGATCCTGTGCGGAGGAGATACCATCACCCTGGACGATCTACCGAGTGACTTTCGCGAGAATGTTTATAATATCCTGCATTTCGGCGGTATACCAGCTGATGCAGCCCTGGGCGACACGCTTGTTATGGTTGAAAAGCGGATGATTGAAAGAGCTTTGAAGCTGTCCAACAACGTCCAGTCGCATGCCGCCAAAATATTGGGAATCGGTAAAAGCGGTCTCAATCAAAAAATAAAAAAGCTTGGAATTCGGATTGGTTCAAATCCGTAAACGGCCATTAATCACATAATATCAATCGGTTATAAAAAAAGTGTGTCAAAGCCAGGACAGTGGTTCAAAATTTTAAACCACTGTCTTTTTTTTATTTTTCTCTTTATTTTCAGAAAGTTAATTGGAGAGTGCCTCATAGGGGTTTATGAATTTGAACCATTGAGGACAAAAAGGAGACACTTTGAAACGCCAGCCGGGCATGCCCCGGGACGGGCCTGGGCTGGTTTATATTGGTAACATGCTAATATTTATATATATTATGGAAAATCTAAAAATTGAAGCGTTATCAATCGCAAAATGGCACAATTAATGCCTTTACTCATGGCAACCTGATAATTTCTTCATCTGTTTTCCTCCTTAATGGTCGACCAGATAGGCTGGTCGGCCATTTTTGGTTTCAAAAAATCCATCTCTAATTCTACTTATAATTTGGCCTTCTCCCCGGCCATTTCCGCATAAATCGATTCAGGATGTTCCTCTTTAATTCGTTGAAATGACTCTCTACTTTTACCGTTCTGCCCCGATTGAGCGTATAGAAGGCCCAAATTGAACAATGCGTCGCCTTTCAGGCCGGCTGCTGCACCCGAAACCACCTGCTCGAAATAGGAAATGGCCCGGGCCCCATCTCCTTTAAGCGCATACGCGTAACCCAGACCGCTTAAAGCCAGGCTCCGATAGAGCGGATCTTCTTCAAAATCAGCCAGGGCGGCCTGGTAAAGTGCTATGGCCCGCTCGGCTCCACCGGCTGCGTAATGGTACTGGGCAAAGGTGAGCCGGGCCAGACGCCCGCCTGCGTTTGATCCATATTTGCCCAAAATCAATTCGAAATCCCCTTCAACTTCAGCCAGGGCTTTGGCAGTACCGCTCTGAGCAAGCTCCCGGTTATACCGGGCAACTGCATTCTCCAACAGATTTAAGGCTTTGGTCCTGGAACGGGCGGAGACATACTGCATCCCCACGTAAATAAGTACCACGGCACAAAAAAGACCCGCGGCAATCATCAAATGCTGCTTGTATGCCACACCAAGCCTGATCATACGGTTGGAAAAGGTTATAAACTCATCCGGTTCCTTTAATAATTGTTTTCTGGTCACCCGTTTCTTGGCCATTTATCCTCCAAACTCAATAATGTTAGGTCTTTTCAATTCCTTATAGAATGTTGCGACAGCTGCACTGCTTTCAAAGGGACGCAAAATCCTGTTTATTCTCAAGACGAACGCCGTAAATTCGAATATCGAGCGGGCCGTAATTGTTTGTCTTATTTACGGGACACTACAATAGAAGCTATTTCAAGTCATTCGCTTTATTCGCGCCCATCCGTCGGCCGGTATGACCGCACCCACCACCTGGCACACTTCATATCCGCAAGCGGACCCTAACCGGCCACTTGTTTCAATATCGCAGCCTTTGACAAGACCATACAAAAAACCGGCCGCCCAGAGATCCCCCGCACCGGTGGTATCGACGGCGGTGCCATTGCCCAAAGGATCGATTCGGAAATCTCGCCGTCAAAAGCCACCAGGCTCCCCCGGGCCCCGATTTTCAAAATCGCCATTTTCGCTTTTTCTGCCAAGGCTTGTATAGCCCGGGTCTCATCTTCAAAGCCCGTAAACGCACGCGCCTCATCTTCATTGGCGATCAGGATGTCTACATATCGATCCACCAGGTCGGCGAGTATCCCCGCATTTTCCTCCACCACTGTGAAACTGGCCAGATCAAGGGAAATGCAGGCACCGGCGAGCCTGGCTTCTTCGAGGATAGCCGTTATCAACTCATGGCTGTACAGCAAATACCCTTCCACATGTACAATGGCGGCATTATCAAAACAGTCGCCGCGAACTTCCGCGGCCGATATCTCCGCGGCGGCCCCCAGATACGTCAGCATGGTTCGCTGGGCATCGGGGGTTATAATCGATAGCACGCGCCCGGTCGGTGTCGGTGACTGGAAAAGACAGGGTTCCACCCTATTCAACCTCAGACCCTCCGCCAACATGTCGCCCAGCTTGTCGGTACCGCGTTTACCGACAAATCGCCCGGCTCCGCCAAGATTACCGACGCCAACGACCGTATTACTGGCACTGCCGCCGGGCACCACCGCCGGTTTTTCGGGCGCCATGGAAACGGCCTTATCGATGGTATCGCTGTCCACCAGGGTCATGCCGCCCTTGACGCCGCCGGCTTGCTCAATGAAAGCGTCCTCGGCCTGGACGAGATAATCGACCAGGGCGGAGCCGATGCCCACGATAAGTTGTCGTCCGGGCCGGCCGATTTTTTCATAAACCATGATTCCCCCTGCTTGTAGACCTATTTATATGGACAGCTACCACACCAGCGATTTATATATCCATCCCCGGTAGCCTTCCGCATGTTCAATCTGGAGCCAGTTCCCCTTTTTACCCAGCACTTTGAAGGGAGTGCCCCGCTCGACACCGAACACCTTTGTATACTTCGTCCCGGGGCCGGACCTGATGTTGCATTCGCTGCATGTGGTGACCACAGATTTGGTTTTCTTTACCAGCGATTCATGCAGCCAACCCCGATCACCCTCGAAATCCCTGAAATAGTACCACTTATTCTCCTTTTTCAATACTTCGAAGGGAAAATACTTTTCCACCTGCCACAGTACGTCATACTGCGTACCGGGCCCTGACCGGACATTGGCAATGGCAGCTCCCACCGCGAGGCGCTGAGCCCAAACAGTACCGGTGAATAAAATGAGCAGCATGCCCACGCAAATGCCGATAGTGGTGCACACAGAGGGAAAGTACCTTTTAGTCTGCAGGCTATTGTTCAGCATACGGTTTTACGAGCACTTTCTGGGCAAGCCCCCGCCCCAGCGCATAGCGTTTGCCTTCTAGCGCGACTACGACCTGGCCATCGTTGAGGTTGGTTATTACATCAAGAATATCTCCCGGCCGCAACCCCATGGAAATTAATCGCATGCGGGCACCGCTGCCCCCGCTGATTTCAGCGATGACCAGCCGCTCGCCCTAACGGGCAGCCAAAAGGGGCAGGCGCCCCCTTCTTTTTCCAAAGCAAGCATCACAGAGACCGTAGAGTTCCATCCGGTGCTGGAGCATGTGAAAGCCCTGATCGGCGGCAATCTGCAGCTGCAG
>Ga0126327_10000327_pt1 | contig 10719 bp, 9 predicted proteins | sample InaspJWI30metaG_FD_101392 | JGI IMG/M metagenome (GOLD analysis project Ga0126327, IMG submission 101392) | Marine gutless worms symbiont microbial communities from Oahu, Hawaii - Inanidrilus sp. 1 OAHU.JWI-30 metaG | ecosystem: Host-associated > Annelida > Digestive system > Unclassified... | reverse complement strand
GTTGTGTACAGTTTGTCACGGGCAAACCTTGTTCGTAATTCAATTTAAGCAACTGAATTTTATCGAACTATTACGGGTTTGCCCTTTTTATTGGTGAAATATTCAGGCTAGCCGAATACCGAACTTAACGATAACTTGCGGCGGTGATAAATTCGCCGAAGGATTCACACCAGATCAGTAGTGCGCGATAGCCCGCCGGATCGATACCTTCCGGGATATCGAGAATGAAGTTATTGAAAGTTTTGACGGCGCCGATTTTGACCGATTCGTCTTTTATCAGCAGGAATTCTTGTTCGGTTTGAACCAGGGACGGCGTCAGGTAGAGCTGATAATCAGGCCCCGGGGCAATCGAACCCATGAAGCTGATTTGTTTGGACGATATCGAAATCCGCCCTTCCCCCCAGTGCAGAAAATCGCTGCCCGCTAGTTTTTTATGAAAATCACCCTGATAGATGGCCTGTGTCGCACTCGAACTGACCTCCGCATCGCTTGGCGCGTCGGGTGCCGTCAGCACCGGCAACAGATAAATACCGAGTGCAAAACCAATCCCCAGGGCGAGGCCGTGCGTGACTATGAAGCGAATTAATTTAAACATGGAATCCTCTGCCGTCGATGCCGGTCGAATTATGTCGCTGGAAAAGTAAAAAATCCATCCCAAAGCTGCTAAAGTTCGCGCCGACTATACAAGGAAACCCACTATGACCGAGACCTTCGACTACGATTTAATAACCCTTGGCGCCGGCAGCGGCGGACTTTCGATTATCGAGCGTGCCGCCAGCTATGGCCAACGCTGCGCCGTGGTCGAACGCGGTAAAATGGGCGGCACCTGTGTTAATGTCGGCTGCGTGCCAAAGAAAATCATGTGGTTCGGGGCCAACCTCGCTCATATGATCGATGACGCTAAAAGCTACGGTTTCGATCTCGCGCACAACGGCTTCGACTGGTCGCAACTGGTGGCCCGGCGCGAGGCCTATATCGACGGGATAAACCATTGGTATCACGGCTACCTGAAGGATCTCGGAGTCGATGAAATCGAAGGCGACGCCAGCTTCGTCGATGCGCATACCGTCGCCGTAAACGGAACCCGCTATACGGCGAAACATATTGCTATCGCGACCGGCACACGGCCTCGCGTACCGGATATACCGGGTGCCGAGCACGCGATCACCTCGGACGGGTTTTTTGAACTTAAGCGCCAACCGCAGCGTGTCGCGATTGCCGGATCGGGTTATATCGCGGTCGAACTGGCGGGCGTGTTAAATGCACTCGGCAGCGAAGTTTGCCTGTACCTGCGCAAGCACCACGTGCTCGGCGATTTCGACAGCATGCTCAGTACAACTCTGTTCGAAGAGATTACCAAGTCGGGCATCGAAGTGCGTACCGAGTGTGAAATTACCCGCATCGACCGCGCTGCGGAAGGCGGGATCTCACTGCGGGACAGCCACGGCGTCGGCATGCAAAATCTGGATCAAGTCATCTATGCCGTCGGCCGGGGACCGGATCTCGGCGGTTTGAACCTCGAGCGAGCCGGGGTCGAGTTAAACGCCCGAGGATATATCGAAACCGATACCTACCAATGCACTAACCAACCGCATATATTTGCACTGGGCGATATTACCGGCCGCGCGCCGTTAACCCCGGTCGCCATTGCCGCCGGCCGGCGCCTGGCGGATCGTCTTTACGACGCCCAAACGGATCGCCATCTCGATTACGAATTGATACCCAGCGTGGTATTTAGCCACCCTCCCATCGGCACCGTCGGCATGACGGAACAGGCGGCCCGCGCCGAGTACGGCGAGCGCGTCAAGATCTATCAAACCCGCTTCACCGCCATGTACAACTCGATCAGCGGTCACGATGTGCCGACCGCGATGAAACTGGTTTGCCTGGACGAGGAAGAAAAAGTGATCGGCTGTCACCTGATCGGCCCGGGCGTCGATGAAATGTTGCAAGGCTTTGCGGTGGCGATTCGTATGGGAGCCTGTAAAAGCGACTTCGACGACACCGTGGCGATTCATCCGACCAGTTCCGAGGAATTGGTGACTATGCGCTAGTTCGTATTAGCAGATTCAGAGCAGCAGGTAATACCCCGCTTATAATCCATTAATTCAATAATTTAGGTTGACTACTTGAAGTAATTTCATGCAAGTTGGAGTACGTCACGCATCGTAAACAGGCCCTTTTCCTGCGCTCCTATCCAATGGCAGGCGCGCATTGCGCCGCGGGCGTAGATCATTCGGTCCGATGCCTTGTGGCTGATTTCGATGCGCTCCCCTTCGGCGGCGAACAAGACGCTATGATCGCCGACGATATCCCCGGCCCTGATGGTAGCGAAACCGATGGTATCGCGCGCGCGCGCTCCGGTTTGGCCCTCGCGGCCATATACCGCGCACTCATCCAGATCGCGTCCCAGTGCGCTAGCGATCACCTGGCCCATTTGCAGGGCCGTGCCGGAGGGCGCATCGAGCTTGTGTCGATGATGCGCTTCCGATATCTCGATATCGACGCTATCGCCTAGCACCGCGGCGGCGATCTGCATCAATTCCAGGCACAGATTCACCCCGACACTCATGTTCGGCGCATAAACGATGGCAATTTCTTGGCCTGCGTCGGCCAGTTTCTGTTCCAGGCCGGCGTTACAGCCGGTGGTGCCTATTACCAATTTTTTCCCGTGTTCGAGGGAAAACTCGACGTGTTTCGCGGTTGCCTCGGGACGGGTGAAATCGATCAAGATATCGAAACTGTCTGGATCGAGCTGCGCGCCGATCGGTACCTGGTTGGGTTCGAGCCCGGCAAACACGCCCGAATCGGAGCCGAGGCTGGGACTGTCTTCCGATTCCAGCGCCTGGGTCAGCTGCATCGCGTCGGTTTCGCTGCAGGCGGTTATCAGGTTTTTCCCCATGCGTCCGGCGGCGCCGGCGATTGCTATGCGAGTCACGGCGGCCCCCGACTCAGGATTTCATATCTTCGAAAAACTGCTTCATGCTGTCGATCCACGTATTTTCGTTAGGGCTGTGCTTGTCGGCCGCCTTACCCATCGACTGCCCAAACTGCTCAAGCAGCGACTTTTGCTCGGCACTTAATCTTACCGGGGTTTCCACTACGATGCGGCAAATCAGGTCACCTATCGGTCCGCCGCGCACGGGTTTGACACCCTTGCCGCGCATGCGGAACAGTTTGTGGCTTTGAGTGCCGGCCGGAATCTTCAAATTCAGGCGGCCACCGAGACTCGGTACCTCGAGTTCACCGCCCAGGGCCGCGGTCACGATGTTGATCGGCACTTCGCAATACAGGTCGGCGTTGTCGCGCTCGAAAATGGGATGGGGTTTGACGTGAATCTGTACGAATAAATCCCCGCTAGGCGCCGCGGAGTCACCGGCTTCGCCTTCACCCGAAAGTCGAATCCGGTCGCCGTTGTCGACCCCGGCGGGCACTTCTACCGAAAGCGACTTGTGTTCCTTGACCCGACCGGCGCCGTGACAGTTGGCACAGGGATCGCTAATAATGCTGCCCTTGCCGCGACAATTCGGGCAGGTTTGCTGCACCGAGAAAAAACCTTGCTGCATACGCACCTGGCCGTGGCCGCCGCAGGTATTGCAACTCTCGGGCGCAGTGCCGGGTTTGGCGCCACTGCCGGAACAACTGGTGCAATGTTTCAACGTCGGCACGCGGATTTTAACCGTGGTGCCGGTCACGGCGTCCTCGAGGCTCAGTTCCAGATTATACTGCAGGTCGGCGCCTTTGCGCGCCCGCGAGCGTCCGCCGCCGCCGAAAATATCACCAAAAATATCGCTGAAGGCATCGCCGAAACCGCCGCCGCTAAATCCACCGGCGCCAGCCGATTGATCTACCCCGGCATGGCCGAATTGATCGTAGGCGGCGCGCTTATCGGCATTGGAAAGCACGTCGAAAGCTTCTTTAGCCTCCTTGAAATGATGCTCGGCCTCTTCGCTGTCGGGATTACGGTCCGGGTGATACTTCATCGCCAGACGGCGGAATGCCTTTTTGATATCGGCGTCCGATGCCGTGTTGGAAACCTCGAGAACTTCGTAATAATCGCGTTTTGACATGGGTTCTTTCTACAAAAAGCAAAAACCTGGCACGATAAATCGCGCCAGGTTCGTCATAACGATTGGATAATAATCGTTATTTCTTGTCTTCTTCTTTGACTTCCTCGAACTCGGCGTCGACGACATCATCACTCGACTGCGCCGTAGCGTTCGCATCGACCGGCTCGGGACCTTCATCGCCAGCGCTGGTCGAGTAGGCTTTCTCCGCCAGCTTGCTTGACGCTTCGGCGAGCGCCTGTGTTTTGGCTTCGATGTCGCCCTTATCGGAGCCTTCCAGCGCCTTTTTCAAATCTGCGATCGCCGTTTCAATCTTGGACTTGTCTTCGTCTTCGACTTGCTCACTGAGATCCTTGAGAGACTTCTCCGCGGCGTGGATCATCGCATCCGCCTGATTGCGGGTTTCGACGGTCTCACGGTGTTTGCGGTCTTCGTCGGCATGTGCCTCGGCGTCCTTGATCATGGCATCGACTTCGTCATCGGAGAGTCCGCTGGACGCCTTGATCACGATTTTTTGCTCTTTGCCGGTTGCCTTGTCCTTGGCCGATACGTTCAGAATACCGTTGGCATCGATATCGAAGGTAACCTCGATCTGCGGTGTGCCGCGTTGCGCCGGCGGGATATCGGAGAGATCGAAACGTCCCAGCGACTTGTTGGCGGTGGCGACTTCACGTTCACCCTGCAAAACATGCACGGTAACGGCGGTCTGATTATCTTCGGCCGTCGAAAAGGTTTGCGACGCCTTGGTTGGGATCGTCGTGTTCTTTTCAATCAATTTGGTCATTACCCCACCCAGAGTTTCGATACCGAGCGACAGCGGGGTTACATCGAGCAACAAGACGTTTTTAACATCGCCGCCGAGAACGCCACCCTGGATCGCAGCGCCACTGGCAACGGCTTCATCGGGATTGACATCGCGGCGCGCGGCGCGGCCGAAGAAATTTTTAACCACTTCCTGCACTTTCGGCATACGGGTCTGCCCGCCGACCAGAATGATATCGTCGATATCGGATACCGAGACGCCGGCGTCTTTCAGTGCGACCTTGAGCGGCTCGATGGTGCGGGCGATTAAATCGTCCACCAGCGATTCGAGTTTGGCGCGGGTGATTTTGAGATTAAGATGCTTCGGCCCGGCGGAATCCGCGGTTATATACGGCAGGTTCACGTCGGTTTGTTGACTCGAAGACAATTCGATTTTCGCTTTTTCGGCGGCTTCCTTGAGGCGTTGCATCGCCAACGGGTCGCCGCGCAGGTCCATGCCCTGCTCTTTTTTGAATTCGTCGGCGAGGTAATCGATCAAGCGCATGTCGAAATCTTCACCGCCGAGAAAGGTGTCGCCGTTGGTGGAGAGGACCTCGAACTGATGTTCGCCATCGACTTCCGCAACTTCGATGATCGAGATATCGAAGGTACCGCCACCGAGATCGTAAACCGCGAGCTTTTTATCGCCCGTCGACTTGTCCATGCCGTAAGCCAGCGCGGCCGCGGTCGGTTCGTTAATGATCCGTTTGACCTCGAGTCCGGCGATTTTACCGGCATCTTTGGTCGCCTGGCGTTGCGAGTCGTTAAAGTACGCAGGGACGGTGATGACCGCCTCGGTGACTTCTTCACCGAGATAGTCTTCCGCGGTCTTCTTCATCTTCTGCAGCACACGTGCCGAAATTTCCGGCGGCGCCATCTTCTTACCCTTGGCTTCCACCCAGGCGTCACCGTTGTCGGCCTTGTGGATCTTATAGGGGACGAGGTCGATGTCCTTTTGCACCGCGGACTCGTCGAAGCGGCGCCCGATCAGGCGTTTTACCGCGTATAGGGTGTCGTTGGGATTGGTAACCGCCTGGCGTTTCGCCGGCTGTCCTACCAGGACTTCGTCATCGGCGCCGAAGGCGACGATGGAGGGGGTGGTACGATCGCCTTCCACGTTTTCGATAACCTTGGGTTTGTCGCCCTCCATTACCGCTACACAGGAATTCGTGGTACCGAGGTCTATGCCTATGATTCTGCCCATTTATTTACTCCAAAAAAACTGTTCGAAATGAAACTTACACCAGATGTAGGGTTATTTTTTATGCTTTCAAGCGAATTCACGCAAATAATTCAGGGTTTATTTGGCCACTACGACCATGGCGGGTCGCACCAGCCGGTCATTCAACTTGAAACCCTTTTGCATCACTTCGATAACGGCACTGGATTCTGCGTTATCGACCTCGATCATGCTGATAGCCTGGTGCCGTTCCGGGTCGAATTTTTCACCGACGGGATCGATTTGTTCCAGACCGTTTTTTTCCAGCACCTGGACGAACATGTTCATGGTTAAGGCGGAGCCTTCGCGGATGCTTTCCAGTGTGGCGTTATCGGCCACGGCGGCGGTCTGTCCCAATTCCATGCTGTCGATAATCGGCAGCAGGTTTTCCACGAAATTCTTGAGTGCGTACTTGTGTGCGTTCTCGATATCGCGTTCGGCGCGCTTGCGGTTATTATCGATTTCGGCGCGCAGGCGCATCATCTGGTCCCAGTAGTCCTTAATGGTCTCCTGGGCTTTTTCGAGTTGTTGCTCGATGCTTTCTTCCTGCTCGTCCGGTTCGGCTTCCGCGGCATGTGGAACGACGTCTTCGAGATGCGCCTGTTCCGCTGCTTCGGTAGCCAGCGAATGCTCGTCGTCGGTTTCGATCTTGGTTTGTCGTGGCGACATTAACTGCTCCGTTTGGTACGAATTATCTAATTAAATGCGATTTTCCGGTGGCCCGCACCAGTGCAAAAATTGGTGGGCTACAATTTAAGGATTATTTCCGAGTATTCAAGGCCGATGTCAATAATTTTGCGGTAATATCGACCACCGGAATCACCTGCTCGTAGGCGATGCGCGTCGGGCCGATAACACCGAGTACTCCGATCATTTTACCCTTGACATGGTAGGGCGCCCCGACCACGCTGCAATCGCTCAACACCGAGTAGCCGGATTCGCTACCGATAAAAATTTCCACGCCATCCGCCGCGGTGCAACCATCGAGCAGTTTGAGCAGGTCGGTTTTTTGATTAAATACATTAAATAAGTTCCGCAACTTATTGATATCAGAGAGTTCTGCATACTCGAGTAAGTTACTCTCTCCGCTGGTGAATAACTCTTCATGCATATTCAGACTGCAAACTTCATCCATCGCCTCGAGCACCGTTTCCATGATGGTATTGACGTCGGTGCGCAACTCGGAAAGCTCATCGAGCAGCTTTTTACGCGCATTTTCGAAACTGTGCCCAACCAGATAGCGGCTCAGCATCTGTGCCGCCTGCTGCAGCTCGATCTCGCTATAGTCGCGATCCACGTGAATTACCTTGTTATGCACGTCATCCTTGTTTATTACCAGGATTACCAACACCCGGCGTTCGCTCAGCTTCATGAATTCGATATGACGAATTTCGGTCGGTGCGGTGTGAGTCAGGCTGATGATGCCAGTCAGGTGAGTGACGCGGGACAAAATGTCGCTGGCGCTGTGAATCAAGTCACTGGAAGTTTTATTTGCGCTGAAACTTTGCGAAATCACCTGTTGCGCCGATTTCTCGAGATTGTCGACTTCCAGCAAGCTATCGATGAAAAAGCGATAGCCGGCCTCGGTTGGAATCCGCCCCGCCGAGGTATGCGGTGAATCTACCAGTCCCATATCTTCGAGCCTGGCCATGATATTGCGTATGGTCGCGGAGCTGACATCGAGACCCGATAGCTGCGCCAGATTCTTCGAGCCAACCGGCTGGGCATCACGTGTATACGAGTTGATCAATTGCCGTAACAAAAGCTGGGCGCGGTCATCAAGTTCGTATTTTTCAGTCATCGGGTCTGATATATTGTTGCCAAGCCGCAGTTTAGTCGCATTTGTAATACAGTAGAATTCTAGCGATATACTAAACCCCCGTAAATCGAGGAATCCAGGTAAAAATCCAGATTATGCCGGCAAACTTCAAATCAATCGGTCTGGTGGTGCGTAGCGATATGCAGTTGCGCCACGAAAGTATTATAAAAGTGACCGATGTTCTGGCCCGCCATGCCGAGGTCTTGGTGCATTGTCTCGACTTCAATTTAAAGCTGGCCGAAATATCGAGCCTGCCCCTGGAGCAGGTGGTCGCGGACGTCGACCTGGTGATTTCGCTGGGCGGAGACGGCACTCTGTTGACCGCGGCCCGCGCACTAGCCGACAAAAATACCCCCTTACTCGGAATTAACCTAGGCCGGCTGGGCTTTCTAGCCGACGTGTCTTTTGATGATTTCGAATCCTATATCGACGAAGTGGTCGCCGGACGCTATAGCGTCGAGAAGCGATTTTTCATCGAGGGCAAATTTTTTGAGAATGATAAATTGGTAGCGACCAATATCGCGCTCAATGACATCATCCTGCATAGCCCCGAATCGGCCAACATGATCGAATACGAAATTTCGAGCGGGGGCGAATTAATTCATATCCAGCGTTCCGACGGGGTTATCGTCACCACGCCTACCGGCTCGACCGCCTATGCCCTGTCCGGTGGCGGTCCGATAATGCACCCCTCGCTCGAGACGCTGGCCATCGTCCCGATATGCCCGCATACGCTGAGTAACCGGCCGATCGTGTTGCCCGCGGATCAACCGATCGAAGTGCGACTCGGGCGGGATTCGCAGCTCGCCAAGGTCAGCTACGATGGACATTCGACCCGGCTGGTCAAGCAGAATTGCCGTATTCTTATCACGCGCTATGGCGTACCGCTGACCTTGCTGCATCCCGAGGATTACGATTATTTCGAAGTGTTACGCGAAAAACTTTTCTGGAGCGCAAGTTACTAGTGCTCGATTCGATCCAGATCAAAAACTTCGCCATTATCGATTCGTTGCAACTCGATTTAGACACGGGTTTGAGCGCCCTGACCGGCGAAACCGGCGCCGGAAAGTCGATTCTGCTGGACGCGCTTAAACTGGCCGCGGGCGACCGTGCCGAGAGCGACAGTATTCGCAGCGGCACCGAACGCGCCGATATTTCGGTTTGCTTTCGGCTCGATCGACACACTGCCGCGAAAGAATGGCTGGCGAGCAACGAAATGGGCGCTGACGGCGAATGCGTCATCCGCCGCGTACTTTATGCCAACGGCCGCAGCAAGGCTTTCATCAACGGTTATAGTGCAACCCTGATACAGTTGCGCGGCCTGTGCGACCTACTAATCGACATTCACGGACAACACGAGCACCAGTCACTGCAAAAATCGCAGGTCCAGCGACAATTGCTGGACGCTTTTCTCGGCGAACCGGGCCTGATCGCCGAGGTGGCGCAAAAATATCGGGAGTATCACGACCTGCAACAACGTCTGCGGCAGGCGCGCTCGGGTTCCCAGGAACGCGAACAACGCGTCGACCTGTTGGCGCTTTATTGCAGCGAACTGCAGCAACTAGACCTCGCCGAGGGTGAATTCGAAAGCCTACAGCAAGACTATCGGCGTTTGGCGAATGCCGGCAACCTGATCGCAAAGACTGGCGAGGTGCTCGAACTGCTGTATGACGATGAAGAACACAATCTGCAATCGGCACTCGGCCTGTGCGAACAGCGACTGGGCGAGTTATCGAGCAATGACGGCGCCTTGTCCGCCAGCCATGAATTGATCAATGCGGCCTTGATCCAGGTGCAGGAGGCGACCGCCGAGTTGCGCGCTTACCGTGACGGCATCGACCTCGATGGCGAAGCCCTCGAAGTCACCAACGAGCGTATCGCCAGCGCGCAAAATCTAGCGCGTAAACATCATGTCGAGGTAGCCGCCCTGCCCTCGCTTCGACGCGACATGGAACAGGAACTAGAGCTGCTGCGGGGCAATAGCTTTGATCTCGAGACGATTGCCGCGGAACTCGAAAAGGCGCGCGAGGATTTTCTTTTCAGCGCCGGGGAGTTGTCGCTCAAACGCAAACAGACGGCGGCCAGCCTGTCGGAACAAATAACCCAGGTGATGCAGCAGCTGGGGATGACGAACGGCCGCTTTGCGATCGATATCGAGTCTGACCGGGAGCCGAGCGCCAACGGTATCGACGATATCCGCTACCTGGTTAGCACCAATCCCGGACAGGTGCCCAAATCCCTGGCTAGGGTGGCATCCGGCGGCGAACTGTCCCGCATCAGCCTGGCGATACAGGTGATCATGAGCGAGTCGTCACAGATACCCACGTTAATATTCGACGAAGTGGATAGCGGCGTCGGTGGGGGTATCGCCGAAATAGTCGGCAATAAGCTGCGTTTGCTGGGTCAGGATCGACAGGTTTTATGCGTCACCCATTTACCCCAGGTCGCTTCCCGGGCGCATCACCATTTTCGCGTCGAGAAAACCAGCGCCGGGGGCGCCACCACGACCGCGGTCGCCGCCCTCGACGAGGCCGAACGCCTGGAAGAGGTTGCCCGCATGCTTGGCGGGGTAAAGATAACCGACCAATCGCGAGCTCATGCCAGCGAAATGATTTCGTCGCGAGACTAGCCGCAATTAGAGTCATTACACCCCAGGCCCGAATGTATAATGCGTTGCTATTAAAATATTTAGGCATCCGAGGGCAAAGCGCCGCGTCGGCTTGAGATCGTCACCTTGACATGGTCCAATAGATTGATACCACCCAGTTAAGAGATAATGAAACTTAACTGAGGTAACGATTAATGACAACGAG
>Ga0126327_10000326_pt1 | contig 10745 bp, 5 predicted proteins | sample InaspJWI30metaG_FD_101392 | JGI IMG/M metagenome (GOLD analysis project Ga0126327, IMG submission 101392) | Marine gutless worms symbiont microbial communities from Oahu, Hawaii - Inanidrilus sp. 1 OAHU.JWI-30 metaG | ecosystem: Host-associated > Annelida > Digestive system > Unclassified... | reverse complement strand
TAAAGCAGAGATATTACTAAAAACAAATGAAAAATATTTAATAAAGAAATATTACCAGTTGAAATGACAATGGTACCCGGTAAGTAATTTTGTAGTTCTGACTGTTTTGTACACAAATGCAAATATCTCTTCAGTCCATTTCAGTGCAGCTATTATAAATTGTCACTGTAAAAACAAGCTTTCAATCACAAGCAATGAAAAACACAAAAAATGTTTTCTGCCATCAAGCGGACTAAAGAATCTGTACTTATTGTACACAAACAGCACAATTACATCAGCAAAAACAACCATCAATATAAACTGTTAGTGCCATCAACACCGCAAAATGTTCCAGCTGGCAACAAAAACTCTTACCAAAATCTAAATGCACTGTGTAAACTGCACTGTGTAAACAGTAGTCATTGATACGATTTGACACACAAACAAGAAGTCGATCGCAAGCCGGTTGGAGAATACCTCTGCCCAGGGACAGGTGCAAGCATGCACACACACGCTCACACATACAGACGGACTACCCGACTACAGGATGGGTGGAGGCATAAAAACAGCACCTGATGCTGGACGAAGATTAACTGTAGACAACTAGCAAAGACAATCCACTGCAATCACCAATGCACTCATACTGCCGATATTTGCTGATGTATGCGCATATGGCTCTTTAGTGTACCAGAGTAAGAAAACTGTGCACCACAGCAGGAGCAGATAAACGGCTTTTCGCGAGTATGCACACGCATGTGAATACGAAGATTTCCAGGCTGTGTAAAGGTTTTGTCACAAATGCTGCAGTGCCACGGCTTCAGCTGACGGTGCACAGCTTTCTCATGCCGAGTGAGAGTCGACTGCCACTTAAACTGCTTTGAGCATGTTGTACAAACGAACCGGCATTCATCTGTGTGGACACGGACATGTTCAGTTAACTGGCAGGACTTGTGAAATGCCTTTGGGCATGATGGGCATTTATGAGGACGAATCCCTGTGTGCAGCCGGCTGTGAAGTCGCAGCATTGTGGAATGCTTGAAGGCAAAGCCGCAGACTGAACAGATGTGTGGCCTGGCATCAGAATGCGTCCGTTCGTGATATCTACGTGTGCTGTTCTGCGCAAATCGGCGACTGCAGCCAGCTCGACATGGATATGGTCGATCACCGGTGTGTGTACGCCAGTGCAAACGTAGAGTGGCTCGAGACTTGAAGCTCTTACTGCACTGGCTGCATATGTACACATTATCAGTGCCAGATGGCAGCACTGCAGCTGGATCATTCGACTGATTATGCATCTGCAATTCATGGGCTCTGAGTCGCCCTGCTTCCATAAATATCTGGTTACATTTAGAACAAGCATGGACAGGCCCAATTTTGCTTAGGTCTTCACTGCAGTGGACTTGTTCCATGTGTCTATACAACATACATTGGTTTAAGAAACACTTGTTGCAGAACTGACAAATGTCATCTTTGTTAGTAGCACTATGTTCACTGTGGGATATTTCGTGGTCATGAAGTTCGGGAGCTGTGAAGAAGGAACGTGGACAGTGTGAGCAGTGATGGACTCTGCGCTTTTTCTTGTCATTATCGGTGTGGTTTCTCTCATGGCGTGCAAGCATAAACCGACAGTCAAATGTACGGTCACAGCGCGAACAAGCATAAACACGTTTTACATTTCCTGCTGCAGGCTTTTTATGGCGATCAAAACGCTGATGAATATTTTCATGCCTTCTCCACGAGCTCAAGTTACAGAAGGACTGGGAACAGCGACTGCAATGCAATGTTTTACCACTTTTGTGACAAGACATATGCCTCTGAAGTCTAATCTTTGAATTGAAATTTCTTGAATCCAATTTCTGGTATTCATCAGGCCAAGCACATGAGGATTCCACATGCCTCTGTAGGAGAATTTGGTTACTGAAACTCTTTGAACACTGAGGACATTCATGACTGCTCATCTGAGTCTCACCAGCTTTTTCTAGCAAACACAGACAGACATGACCAATGAACACCATCAGTCACTGACCCACGAAAGTTTTTCACACAACAAGGAGCAAACATGAAAGCTGTTCCACACAGCACAACAATCTGCAATGCTACATTCATACTTCTATACTTTCTTCAAGCAGCAAGACAAGAAATATATGGACAGGTGTAATTCACGAAACAGTAATTCACCACAGGGTCATACTCATGGGGAAGCTAATTACAGTCAAGGCAGCAGATGGCAGTGGACATCTACAGAATACATTCAAATGACTATGTAACAACTGCAGAATGCCATCATGTGCTTCACATACTGTCTCAAGAGACCGCAGACTGCTTAGACTTATTTACTTGTGCAGGCTAACCACCATCCACACAATTCAGCAACAGCTGACACATCACACTAACACACCATAGCTCCAAACTGAATGCACAAGCTGTAACAATGTGTCAGAAGAATGACCGCTGCTACTCTCAACACTGCTCCAGATAATGAGGGAAACTGTCAGCAAATCCAACTTGAAAAAGCATGTTCAAAAATTTCTACCTTAAATTCATTGATGGGAACCAGTAACTGCAGTCTCTACAATCACTGGTTCCTCCACACTGGTGTGATGCAATGTGTCAGAAGCATTTACCGGTATCTAAATTTTCTGCAGTTTTAGAACAAGTAAGTATGTAGCATACCAATTAAATATGAAGGAACTCTGATACCAATGATTAAATTAAATATTTTGAGTCTTTTTTCACATGCGTGGTCAAAATCAGATGTTTCAACCTTAACCAATACAGAGCTGGAATATCACAACAGGCTGCATTATGAGGCATGGGGCAGCGCCAGGATACACCCTCGAAGTGTAGTACGACTGGTGACCACCATGGCAGTTGCAAAAGGGTTAAAGAGCGACCAGCACGTATTGGTACTCAACTTTTGACTTATGACCCTGACACATCACTTAGATGGGGTCAAGGTGAAGTAACATATCCAGGTTAAAGAGCATTTTGTTTGAATTGTCACCCAGAAACACACAGAGAAAGGAATGACTGCCTCACCTGCATCACTAAAGTGGCCAGTAATGAATGTTAAGTGACTGTTCATGATTTCAAGGCTGATTTTTTTCAACAAAAAACTATTTTACAGTTCCAAATACCAGTACATAAGCTTGTGGTAGTGACTCACTGTGCTATAGTGTAAGAACTGTGTTATAGAGACGAAGTTGACAAAAATTTCTCCACAGCACATGTCTATGCAGTGTGTAGCAGAATTAGCATTATTCACTGAACAGTATAGGTATGCAAGGACTGGGTGGCTCATGGGCAGCCTGGCCAATGTTTCACAGGCTGGGCTCGAAGCTTTGGCCGACCAAAAACAAGTCGATGCACTAACTTATGCTTTAATAAACCACCATTCCGATCACTCGTTCTACATTATATTTTAACCGTATTAACGTTGCATGCAGTGACATCCTTTCCCAATGCCACTGCAGTGTGCCTCCCTAGCTTGCATAGGCCCCTAATAATTGGTAACGGAATTGTGGGCCCTTGTCTAAGATGGGTCTAAAATGAGCTGGGCCTGAGGATTTTTAGAGCATGGGCTACGCTGCGCCTAGTGAGCAACAGGCCAGCCTGGTCAGGCCAAGCTTAAGAATTTCGGCACATGCAGGAGTCTACTGCAGAGTATCCACTGATGTATCCACTTGGATAAATAAGTGTCGACATTATTAGGCTGCATTGCACGCATGGATGAGGCCTAATGCTACAGATCTAGCATGGTTAGTGTTTATCTGACGAACATGACCATAAGTCCTACAAAAAAGCCAAACCAATCAAGGTGTCATTTGGGATGTAGAATGTAGGGGTCCAGGAAACCATGTTTCTGGATCTGGGGGCCCAGATCCAGCACACACAGTAATATTTCTGTGGGGGACATGCCAACAAGAATGCATCTAGCTTACAGGAAAAGACACAAGTTTTCCTCGGTGGTATTACCTGCATCATGTCCGTAGAGTTATATAATATTAGTCACAGTAAAAATTCTGCAGGCTAACTTTACCTTTACATGTTGATGGAGAGATAGTTGACACATTGAAATTAGTTTGCTCAGTGGCTGATACAGCCATAAAACAGCTTATACAATGACTTTATATATCCATCTTCTCAAGTGTATTTAAGTTTTTAATTTCAAATGTATAGTGTTGTGACTTAGTTGGCTGATTCGCTGATTTCGCTTTAAAGCATAAGCTTGAAATGCCATTAAACTTTCAATACTAGATTGTGCCGTTAAGAGAATAATGTATTACAAAGTTAAGACTTCAGCTAATGAGCGATTCAGAAATCTGCTACCGCTATGAATCACAAAGTCAAATAAGACACTCTGTTTACAGCATAGGTCCAGAATGAGCTTTTTACAGTTTACTACAGTAAAAATTTTGTGATGATGGAGCAGTGACGACAAAGAAGCAAAGATATTGCAGCTTGTTGTGCCCATCTGTACCCTTATTAGAAAATTACAGAGTATCCACAACAACTGATCAACAGAAATAATTTCAAAGCCTGACAACAGTTCTTCATTTCCTTCTTCACAATACTGTACAGTGAAATACTGTACAGTGTTTGAACTAATTTCTCAGCAAACACAACTTCACAATGAGAAAAACGGAACATACAAAAATCTCCAATGACAAACACACAGCTCGAAAGACATTACAAATCAAATTCCACAACAAACACACGCAGGAATGCAGCACGGCACAGGCAGATATGGTGAAAATAGTTTCCAAATTGCAACATATATACAATTTGCTAAACTGACAACTTCTACTATGCAAATAGCAAATACCATAACATAAACTCATAACGTTGTCATATGAGCTTTCAGAAAGAAATTCAAACACTATATACAAAAATGCAGTTACAGTCTTCTATACGGTACTGCTACAAAAACCTTAAATACAATCACTTCTATCTGCATGATGGCCTGCTGGTAAAGCAGCCACAGCTACTGGCATAGGCCGGGGTTTAATCTCCAGTCTGGTCAGATAATTATTAATGTGCGTGTGCAGACATTAACCTCTTTGAGCAGCCAAGAGGGTGTGAAGACGTTCTCTGAAATCTGTGACATTTAACAGCATTAAAATAGCAGAACTTCAATGTCATGAAGGAGCTTCAAGGGTGGACCTCTGTTAAAAACTGACGTTATATTCGGTGACTACTTTGCACGTCTAGGCTAACATAACTTTGGAGACTGGACAGGAATGCCTGCTGACTTCGCTCTAGTTGCCTGGGTGTGCTACACTCCAAGTTAGTGCAGTAACACCCTCATGTGGCAGAATAAATGCTAGCGATGGTTAAAAATGTTGGGCTTGGGAGAGTGTCTAAAAAAGCCACCTGACAGTTTTTGGTACCATAACTGGCTTCGACAAACTCTATCAATCACATTCACATCCCTGCATTACCCATGAAGCACACAAGACACAGACACAGTATATAATAAAATCCAAGTAGCAATTACAGTAGCACATCACCTACTAAGCAGAGTACATGGCAGTAAGAGTAAAAGTGGGCATGAAAAACAAGGCCTTAGCCGAAATATCTCCCCGCCCACAAGATAAGATAAAAACATTCATATTTTCTAACTTAATAAAAATCATATGTAAATGGTGTACTGTCAACACGCCACGGCAACAATGGATTAATGAATAAAAACGCACGACGTAAAAGCTGGTTATCAGTTCAGATACAGACGATATTGATCATCAACAGATGCTATTTTAGCTGAACGACTTCATCAAAGTCACACATCACCACATACTCTTTCAAATTCAAACATGTCAACAGAAATGTAAACAGCCATCTTATGTGCTTAAACACAACTCCAATGAAAATTTTACCAAAAACAACTGTTCACCTTTGCCTAACCATTCAAAATTTGCTTTAGCACACATGTAGTAACCAAACTCAGACAAAACAGACACCAACACTCAACTTGGTTAACCAGTTCAGACAATACAGTTAAAGACCATACAGTCAACATTGTTTTAGCTGAACGATTTGCTCAGTGAAACCACAGACTCAGTCAGCATTTCATTTGAGACTATAGGAGCCGTGCGCAAGTAGGCTACAGGCTCCGTCATTGACTCGGCCTTTAACGAACTGGACTGCGTACAGTGGTGCTGCTGGTCTCTGCTAACAGGCTCCATTAACGGCTCGGAAGAAGCAATACTTCCAGTGCCCGGCAAATGAACATGTGCCCTGACTGGGCTGAAGTGACGATCGCTCGACGGCTCGGCTGATGGCTCAGAAGAAACACTACTTCGAATGCTCTGAGAGTTAATGCGTGCGTTGAGTGGACTGGTCTGCATAAAGTGCTGATCCCATGCAGGCTCTGTCGATGACTCAGCTGAAGCACTGCTGCCAATCCTTTGCAGACGCAGGTGTGGTACAGGATCTTCGTCCGAAGCATTGCCTTCCATCCTGTGAAGACGCCAGTGTCGCTGGTCCCACACTGGCTCTTGCCCCTCTCCGGGCAAGTCTGTCGATGACTCGGCTGAGGCATTGCCTCCGATCCTGTGCAGCCGCATATGAGTCTTCATCGAGCTGGACTGGGTGAAGCGCTGGTTACACACGCAGCAGACGAAGGGTCTTTCTCCTGTATGGGTGCGGACGTGCGTTCGCAGGTTCCCGATCTCGGCAAATGCCTTGTCACACACCGAGCAAACAAATGGCTTTTCTCCCAGGTGCATTGCCCGCTCGTGCCGCCGCAGGCCCCAGCTGAACTTGAACCTGACTGGACACTTGGAGCAGGCAAATGGCTGCTCAGAGCTGTGGACCCGCTGGTGTCGCCGCAGATGTGTCAACATGATGAATGAAGCGCCACACTCGTGACAGTGGAACCGCCGAATGCCAGCATGCACCAGGAGATGTGCCGAGAGAAGACCCGGGTGACGAAACTGCCGCCCGCAGTCAGAACAGATGTACGGTGTGGCGTCGGAATGGGTGCGCGTGTGGTACTGCAGCCCGCTGGCCTGTGCAAAACGCTTGTCACATCCTGGGACTTGGCAAGCATAGGGACGTTCGCCTGTGTGGATGCGCATGTGAACAACTAGCATGGCGGCAGTACGAAACCGACGACCACAGACATTGCACATGTGCTTACGGTCGGGCATCATAGGCCCTCTGTGAGTTGTAGCTGGCTTCTGGTTGTTCATGGTGGCTTCCGTGGAATCAGCTCTCTCTGACTTCACTTTCGGCTGCTTCAGGGGCCGCCACTTACGCACACTGGAGTTGCGGTACGAGCCTTTTGGACGACCTCGCCGCCGGCGTTTGCACTTCACCTCTGACGCAACATACACATATAATGCACACTGCACAAACCGCCTACTTGACTTTTCTGCCAATTATCATATCAACAAAGTGCACACCAACCATGCATAACTTTTTGGCTATCTTTACTACTAGTCAGCACTTCTAACTTGCCTATGATCTGCGGGCACCACAGGCAGCGGTGCCGCAACAATTCAGCAGAAACGTGACACAATACACAGTGTGATTAGCAAGGTAGGAGTCACCAGGAGAAACTACAGATAAAAAGGTCTGCCACAGCAAGTCCAAAAGCCATGGCAAGCTGGCCGGTGAATGCCTCCACCCTGTTATTCATGGATGCATAGACTAATGGAGAAACCGAAAACATAATGCTTCCAGACACATCTATATGATGGGTGGAGGCATAATTAACTCAAAGGTCACTGGGTCATCTGGAAGACTGTCCTTCCTCATTTTTGACACACTGGACAAGTGTCCTTTCAGTCTAGTGGCGTAATTAGGGTTCTCGACGCCCAGGGCAAAAGCAACGAAGTCTGCCCCCAAAATTTTTAGGGCGCACGGAGCCCCGAAGTCAATGAAGTAACCAATATAGCAATGTTTGTTGTGACAGGCTACTTTTGGCTCATGCAGCAAACTTTATCACATTAACAGTAACAAGTTATTTATATTGCACGCACTAATGCGAGACTGAGGGCAGGTGCATCACAAAACAATCATCAGTCAGTTATACTGGACTCACTTTTGTGTTCATTAGTCACAAAATATTTTTGTTAGACTGTTTTGCACCCACTCGCCTGCTATGACCGGGGGCAATGACTCCCTTTGCTTCCCCCTCCCTAGTTACGCCACAGCTTCATTTAACAGGGGAACACTGTCAAAGCAACAGACAGCAACAGTCTCTGTATTGGAAATATTAAGATATTGCCAGTGGTGGCACAGAATGGCCCAAAAACATAGACTACCATACATCATATACACAAAATAGATGTGTTCACTGAATGCAAGCACCGTTATTATGCAGTCACATTTTTTACTGAATTCACATTCATTTACGTCACGAGAATCCAAACGCAAATAATGTACAGCATTTCAGACAACAAATACAGCATATCAACCCATATGCAGCTATCCCTATTACAGCACACTCCAGTTCACTTGTACTCTTTACATGCGATTTTTTTGACATATCAGAAAAATGCACCATAATGAGCTTACTTTCATAATTTTGTATGATTAAAAGCTAACGACTCCGATTAAGTTTTGCCTGAGGTCTAAGCTCTACTCAGTGTCCTTAATAATTAACATCATAAAGAGTGTTTGCAAAAGGAAGAAACACAGTTCATGAAAATAAATTAAGTACATCAACCACACTCTGACGGTACTGCGAAAATCCTTGCATCAAATCACAGCAAACTCCATCATGTTTGGCACAAAGTGCAATACAACATTACCACTCAATGCCCAACTTAGGTGTAAGGTTTTTTCTGTGATACAGTCGTCTCCCTTCAAAAATTAAAGCACAGGCCCTATGCTATTTACAGGACAGGACACACCATCTCAACACTAAAACGACAACAACACCCTATGATCTGCCAACACAAAAACAAACAAAATCGAAATAAGACAAGTGTCATCAGTCTATCACTCGACAAACACAGCAGGAGCTGGCGACATCAGCGGCAGTTTGTCGGCATGGCAGCGCATGTGTGATTTCACGGTGCCGGAGTGCGAGAATGTCAGTCCACAGACTGGACACTGAAATGGTCTTTCACCGGTATGTACCCGCATGTGTGTACGCAGATTTGCCGCCTGACTGAACAGCCTATCACAGACACTGCACCGGTGTGGCTTCGACTGATCGTGCACAGCACGCCTGTGCTTTTTCAGGCCGCCCTGTAGCTTGAACTGAGCTGGACAGTCTGGGCACAGGTAGGCGTATTCGTCACTGTGTACCTGACGCACGTGGCATCTCAGCATGGCTGGCAACTTGAACTGTTTTCCAGTCGGAGCACGTGAACGGCCGATCATCAGTATGTTTAAGAACGATATGGCGCCTCAGCAGGCCCGCCCACTTGAAACTAACTCCACACTGGCTGCACACATGCGGAGCGAGGTCAAAGTGAACTTTCTCGTGCGTATACCTCGTACTTGTCTGTGCAAAAGCTTTGCCACAGACACGGCAAGGATAGGGTCGCTCTCCCGTGTGGGATCTCATGTGCTCCGTGAGGGATGTTGCAAATGAGCATCGACGTCCACAAACGTTGCAGATATATGGCTTATCTTCACCACTTTCATGTTTACGCGTGTGCTTATTGAGGAATTCCAACTTCCGGTACTGCTTATTGCACTTGGTGCAGGAATACCACTTCTGCCGGTGGGTTGTGCTCTTGTGATGTTTTAGACTTCGCCCAGCTCGAAACCGTCGTCCGCATTCAGAACAGCAATGCTGTTTCGCACTTCTTGCATCCGCTCCGTCTGGCAAGAAACCAAAAAATTTGTGTCACCATCCTTCGTAGCTGTTCGTTTCGGTAAAAATAACTAACCTAAAAGTCGACCTACAATGACCACAAATGCTGGCAGACAAATTACACATTCCTGAGAATAACAAACCAGGCATCCAGCCTCATAAACAAACCAAAAGCAGCATTCACTCCACAAATGCACGACATAAAACTGGAAGAACGGTGCACTCTATTGAGACTCAGACCAACAGCAAATACCAACACTGTGAATGTGTATAAGTTCTGATACAATTGCACAACTCTTGACAAGCAATATGTTACTTATGTACAGTTTTCGTTAGAACTGTAGTTCGTTTTTACCACAACTAAGATATTTTGTATTCTGATGCAAAATATCATCACATCATCAATTTCACAATGGAATCCTATGATCATAAATTGACCTTTCGATTAGTTAGGCAATGTCAAGGTCTGAAGTCAATGAAATCTGACACTGGGTCGCTTTATCTTTTGCTGAGACCAAAGTGTCAAACTTGACCAAAAGTTTGTTCTGAGAGAGACCTAATTAATATACAAAACGTGAAGTAACGCTGAACTTTGGTCTGAAACCAAAGTATCAGACAAAATCACTTCAACTTTCACTTAAGCAAACATAAAGTAAACAAAACAAATACATCACGAATGACGTTTTAGGGTGGCAGAACAACCGCCAGGACCGAATGCTGAAAATGTTTGTGTGTTTGCCAGTGAGATGGGACGATTGATCTGAAATGTGGTGCAAGACATTTTGCATATTAATTAGGTCTCAGACTTTGGTCTCGGACTAACGTTTGAGACTGGTCGCAGTGAAAGTTAAAGTGACCCAATAATGTAGTACTACAACAACAACAACAACGACCGTTTAACGGCCTTTGATCCGGGACAACCCGGGTAGGCCGGTACCAGAAGGAACTTTCACCCACTCACACCTATCCGAATCAACGTGCTTCCTTTATC
>Ga0126327_10000324_pt1 | contig 10752 bp, 9 predicted proteins | sample InaspJWI30metaG_FD_101392 | JGI IMG/M metagenome (GOLD analysis project Ga0126327, IMG submission 101392) | Marine gutless worms symbiont microbial communities from Oahu, Hawaii - Inanidrilus sp. 1 OAHU.JWI-30 metaG | ecosystem: Host-associated > Annelida > Digestive system > Unclassified... | reverse complement strand
TCGACAGCAGCAGGCCTGCTGCTGTCGAAATCATTGTCCGGATCAGGTAACCAGTTAAAACCAACCAAAGCCGTCATCATTGTCAATTGGACGTATCCGAATTGGTTTGCATTCCTGGCCCTATAGGGTATAAACTGTACTCAATAGTTAACCCATCAACCGTCAGGCGCTGGTATGAATGACGAAACCTCATCATCCAAGAAGTGGTGGCACCTGTTGCTTTTTATCGGCGGTATGATGCTCTCCGTCGGGATGCTGCTCTATCTGGCGGAACTTTATTTTCCCAGTCCCTCCACTGCCAACTCCACCCGGGAAGATATGATGATGCGACGCTATTTCAATATTCGAAACTGGACGACATTGGGCTATCGGCCGCTTTATGACCCCGAGACCCGCACCATCACCCTGAACCGGGATCAGTCCTACGAAATAGATGGCCTGCGGATCACCTACACTGGGCTCGATGGCAAAAAAGTGTTTAAACTCGATGTACGCGTGCTCGCGTTTGACCCCGATACCCCGTTTCGCTACCAGCTCCCCATGTTGGCGGCCCGTGAGGAATTCCAGCTTGCCGGCCGCAGATTCAAATTGGTCTCAGCCGGTCGCAACCGCCTTGAATTTCAACACCTGTTTGCTTCTGTTTCCAAATAACCGGCCGGCCCGCATGCGTTTTAACGCTATGTGGCACCCACTCCAAAGGCGGCAAACATCACCACTATTAAAACCCCCTGGAAAAAGGCTGCTGCCAGCCAGCTGGTGATGCACAAAAACGCAACCCGGTTCGTACTCGGGACCTGCAGCACCTGTTTCACGCCCACAACCGCCGATATTATCGACCAGATCGCGGTCCCCCAAAAAAGACCTAAAGAGATAGGCAGGAACAGACCCAAAATCCTTAGAATTCCGGGCGCACAAGCGAATGCCATTACCCGCATGACCGCTTTGCGGTCGACTTGATGGCCCGGTACCCGCAGGAAACGGGACCCGGCATAAAACACGGTAAACGCCCAGACATACCAGGCAATCAGGGCGGTGATCGTGCAGATGTTGACCGCCGTGGCGCCCGCCCGGCTAAAGGTGCCGAAGCCCGTGAAAATGGCAAAAAAGCCGACCACCCACACCGCATGCCCGTGGCTTTTGGGGTCTGCGATCACCTCCGCATAAAGAGTCGGATCCAGCTTGGCGGCTCTGACCATACGGCTCGTTAGGTTGCGCATACGTTTCCTTTAATCAGCGCCTGCTTTCAGCCGGAGCCCACCTGTTTTTTCAACGCCTCCAGATGCTTGCGGATCCCCTTGTCAGTGTTCGGCTCGTTGGAAAACAGGCGTTTGATGAAGGTCGGCGGATTATTGAGTTTGGGATCCAGTTCCAAAGCTTTTTCGTAGTCGGCGATGGCTTTGCGGGGCTCACCCAGGTGGGCGTAGGCAATCCCCCGGTTCACATAGGCGTTGGCGAGTTCCTTCCCCTCGGCCATCTCCAGGGCGCGCTCGTAATCATATAGCGATTCTTCCCAGCGACCCAGGGTATTGAGGGCGTTGGCCCTGCCCAGGTACCCGGTCGCCAAGTCGGGTTCAAGCTCGATGGCCTTTTCGAAATTTGCCAGTGCTGTCTCGGGTTTACCACGAGCTAAATTGGCAATGCCGTCCGTAATGGCGTCTTCGTACTCCGACATGGTGATGCCGCATCCGGCAACGCCGCCGACTAGAATAACAGTGAGCAATAAGCGCAATAATTTCATGCCGGTACTATATTCGTTTTTCCTTGAAAAATAAATCAAAAAAAAGAGAGGGGAACGCACGCTCCCCTCTCGGGTTATGCGGTTGGAGTTGGGTTGGCACCGCCCCTGCAACCCCAGGGGCGGTGCTTGGCCGAAGGGCCGTTTACTCGTCGTAGATGTCGTGCTTGAGAACTTCAATGTCCGCCGTGATATTGGTGGACATCTCGCACTTGTAGGCCAGGAACCACATCATGCCGATTCCAAGAACCCACCAAATGATCTGCCAGATCCAGATCGACGGCATGCCGAACAGCCAGGTGCTGGCGTTCAGCGGGTCACCGAACAGGGTGTTGCCGATCACGCAGGCCGGACCGATGGCAAACAGGTACCATACCAGCGTTATGGCCCAGGCTATCGGAATGAGGCCTTTCTTCTCCTGCGGCAGGCCGGCATATTTCTTGAGGTAGTCGTGGTACTCCTGCTTATGAGCCTTCTCTTTTTCATCCGGCTGGGTGACCGCACTGATGATGACGGCCAGACCCAGGTTGAAGATAATGCCCCATCCGGAGCAGTGGATCGTCAGCGGATAGGCACCCCAGGGCAGTCCCAGCTTGAACTTGAAGGTCAGCGTAACGGCGACGATGCCGGCGGCCAGACCAGCCACGATGCCCTGGCGGGTGAACCACGGAAAGTAGCATACGGCCATCAGGGCCGGATACATCATGAAGCCGTATGAGACCGCCAGACCGCCGAGCATAACGATGGCACCCGGTACGATCGAGGCGAAGATCAGGGCCGACAGACCAATGAAAAGCACCGCATAGCGGCCGTAGATGATCTGCTGGTAACTAGTCATGTTGGGCATGAAGTATCTTTTCAGGATGTCACGGGTCAGCATACCGGAGCAGGTGGAGATGTAAGCGGCTCCCGTAGACTGCATGGCAGCCAGGGCGCAGATGGCCAGGAGGCCGACCAGGAAGGGAGAGGCGTCTTTCATCAGATGGATGAAAAACGGTACCAGGTTGGCCTGTTTACCGCCCACCAGGTCAGCCAGCGGTAGTATGGTCGTAGCGGCGCCTTCGGGCCGCAGCAGCGCCAGTACCCAACCGCCCATACCCTGCATGGCGGTGAAGACGAACAGGGCAAAGCCGATGCCCAGGGTGGAAGCCCAAACTTGCTGCAGCGGGAACGGTTTGGGGTCTTTGTTGGCAAACGCCCACATGGAGAAGGCCGGGGAAGCGTGGATGCCCATCAGAGCAAACATGTAGGTGAGGATCATCGTGCCGGTCCAGGCACCGCCCACGGCCTTGCCGGCGGAGGGAACCATCTGCATGACGCCCGGTACCGCCACAAGGTGGCTGTAGCCGTCCGGCGTGATTTTGAAGATCGACTTCTTGTTGGCAAGAAAGACCTTCATCGCCTCCGGATCCGCCCATTTGGGTATCTCCGTACCGCCTGAATGGATGCAGGCGACGATATCTCCGAATTTGGCCATCAGGGCACCGAAACCGCCGGCGTAGGTCACGGAGATGAGTCCGATGGTGATGATGCCGCCCCAGAGCAGGACGCACTGGATCGTATCAACGTAGGCCACCGAGCGGAGACCGCCCAGCCCCACGTACAGCATCACGACCACCGCCAGCAACCACATGCCGACATTAACGGAGAACAGGCCGTCGGTGAGAATGTTGAAAAGAACGCCCGAGGCTCTCAGCTGGATTCCCAGGTAGGGAATGCTGAAGAAGATGGCGACGATAACGGTTAGAATCCGCATCGCTTCAGAATTGAAGTAAGCCGTGAACATCTCGCCCGGGGTTACGTAACCGTACCGTTTTCCTATCAGCCATTGTCTTTTCAGGAAGAAAACACCGGTGATGGGAATGGTAAGGACATAAAATGAGGCATACCCATACGGTAGACCGTCCCGCCAGATCAGGGCCGGGTGACCAACAAAGGTCCAGCCGCTGAAGGAGGTGGCCGTGGCCGCCAGGACAAAGACCCAGAGGCTGAGCTTTCTACCGGCGACGAAATACTCGGTACCCGACTTGGCAGCCAAGTATCCCTTTATCCCGATGGTAATGCAGTACGCCCAATAACAGAGAACAAAGAAAAATAGCCAATAAACATGCGAGCCCATAGATGCTCTCCTTTGCAAGTTAATAGATTAATGTTTGAGAGCGACGCCAGCAGGGCTACCTATAACCGGCGGCTCCATCTTGACCTTTAGACTTCGGGTTGACAGCTGGCGACCGGCCTTGCTTGCCTTTCATCCTTTTCCCTGGAGCAGGCGATTTAGGAGATCGATCCCTCAATCGCTTGTCCGGCCGCCCTGTCTCTGGTGAAACACCATCTTACCCGGCTGCTCGGAAATCGAAATATTGCAGCCTGGATTACTGCTTGCTACCACCTCCTTTCATCCGAAAAATACCGGTAAATTCCCGAGCACCGGAAGGTTAATGGATATGTGGTCGGTGCCGGCCCATAGCCGGCACCTATTCAGCTACTCTGCCATTTTCTTAATTATTTCTACAACTTCTGGATTTGCAAGAGTCATAACGTCCCCGACATCCCCTTTATTGGAGATTGCCCCGAGTATCCGGCGCATAATCTTGCCGGACCTGGTCTTGGGCATATCGGGTACGATCCAGACTTTGTTCGGTTTGGCGATGGGACCGATCTCTTCGCACAGAGCCGCGGAAACCTTGGCAGCCAGTTCATCCGATGCATCATACCCGGGTTTGAGTGACACATACATATCCGGCACCACGCCCTTGATATCATCGGAAACCGGTACAACCGCCGCTTCGGCAATCTCTTCACACACCAGGGCGGCGGACTCCAGTTCCTTGGTACCGAGTCTGTGGCCGGAGACGTTGATAACATCGTCTATGCGTCCAAGTACCCTGAAATAACCGTCCTCAGCCTGTACGGCGGCATCACCGGTCATATAGGGCCAGTCCCGCCAGTCCTTACTGTTGATATCTTTGCAGTAGCGGCCAAAGTAGGTCTCTACAAAGCGGTCCCTATCGCCCCAGATGGTCTGGAACATGCCCGGCCAGGGGTTCTGGATGCAGATGTTGCCGGCCACACCGGCGCCCTCCTCCAGAACCTTGCCGTCATCATCGTAGATGATGGGATGGATCCCCGGCATACCCGGACCGGCACTGCCCGGTTTCATCGGCTTGATGGCGGGCAGCGTGCTGCAGAGGAATCCGCCGGTCTCCGTCTGCCAGTAGGTATCGACGATGATGGCTTCTCCCTTGCCGACCTCTTTGTAGTACCATTTCCAGACTTCCGGCTCGATGGGCTCGCCCACCGTTGTCATGTGTTTGAAATGGTAGTTGTATTTGGCTGGTTCGTCCGGACCGACTTTCCGCAGGGCGCGGATGGCGGTAGGCGCAGTATGGAAGATGTTGACATCCAGATCCTGGGCGATCCGCCAGGAGCGGCCGGCATCCGGATAGGTCGGAATGCCTTCGTAAATCACCGTGGAAGCGCCCAGCGCAAGGGGCCCGTAAACGATATAGGAGTGGCCCGTGATCCAGCCGATATCGGCCATACACCAGTAGACGTCCGTGGGATGGATGTCCTGGACGAACTTGGAGGTGCCAGCGGCGTAAGAAAGGTAGCCGCCGGTACCGTGCTGGCAGCCCTTGGGCTTGCCGGTGGTACCGCTGGTATACATGAGGAACAGCGGATCTTCCGCATTCATCTTTTCCGGTTCGACCCGTGCGCCGTAGTAATCTTTAATGACGTCGTTTACAAAATAGTCCCGGCCTTCAACCATCGGCGTAGGCGTCGAGTTTTTGCCGGGATAGCGCTGCCAGACGAGAACTTTGTCGACAACCTGGCCCTCGTCCTTGGCCATGTCGACGGCTATGTCCGCTTTTTGCTTGTGATCCAGCAGGTTGCCGCCGCGGTAATAAGCATCGGCCGTAATGAGGACCCTTGAACCAGAGTCGACAATACGATCAGCCGCAGCCTTGCCGCTGAAGCCGCCGAAAACCTGGGAATGGATAACGCCCAGACGCGCGCAGGCCAGCATGGTCACCGGCAGATCCGGAGTCATGGGCAGGTGCAGCGTGACCCGGTCACCGCGTTTCAGGCCGGCAAAGTCTCTCAGCAGGGCTGCCATTTCATTTACCCGCACAAACAGTTCCTGGAACGTGACGTGCTGGTAACCTTCTTCGATAAGTTCTGAAACGAAATGTATGGCCGTTTTGTTCTTGCACTCGGCCAGATGCCGGTCCACACAGTTGTAACTGGCATTTAGCTGTCCGCCCTTGAACCACTTGTAGCAAGGTGCATCGCTGGTATCCAGAATCTCGTCCCAATATTTGTACCAGGTCAGCAGATCCGCATACTCCTTGAAACAGTTGGGAAAATTGTCCAGCGAAAACCGGTCATAGATTTCAGGGTCGGTCATGTTTGCCTGAGCAATAAATTGCGGGGAAGGATAGACCAGATCTTCCTCTTTCCAGTGTACAGCGATTTGGGCTTCTGATGTCTCCACTACTTCTTTTTCTGCCATAAATACCCCCTTTTAATTAAAATGTAGGAAACCTGGCTCTGGTTCCCTGAGATGTGTGGTTTAATAATGTAAACAGCCTCCCCCCTTTCAAACCTGAATTCATGAATTGGTAATCGGCGGTATCCGGATACGGGGCATCCGCATACTGACCGTATCGAAACTGGTACAAATATATGGAATTTATATAGTGATTTTGTATTGTTACATCTGTATTTGGTGAATTGTGGGTGGGGTGGGGTCGGGCAGGACCTGTTGTAAGCGCGGCGGTCAGGGACTTGATTCTAAGTCGTTCGGCCATTCCTGCGGTAACTCCTGACGGGGCACCTGCGTACGGAAACAATTGGTGCGCCCATTAATATACTGAACGGCGTTTATTACTTAGATTGCATTACATTCTTTGGGGGCCATTTGTCAAGTGTTTTTTAGTTCACTATTTTATTGGTGTATAGTTTTTGGTGGGACAAACATAATGCAAATAGCGACTTTTTTCCTTGTCGGTCATTAAAACTCAAGGGATTTAATGGGCGGCACTTCAGGGAAGGCAATGACGGGATTGACCCCGGCTGGTAGTTGCGGGTGTTCGGTCTACCAAGTTATACAAACAATAACAGAAGGTTAAAATGCTTTTTTTCAGCGGCCGGTCACGATAATATGTTTTGCAGGGGCACACCCTGCATCCGCGCAGTCGTGTGAAATCCTACCAGCATCCTACTGATTATATATAGCGCCAGGTTATCCCAGGATTTCCTGCAAGGTCTCGCTGCTTAGCAGTCGTGCAATAATTTTGTTCTGTTCACTGAGTTGCTCACGACTGCTGAACTTCAAGTTCAAGCTGTAATCCATACCCTCGAATCCAGCCGACGGTACCAGTTGCATACTCCCGGGCAGACCGAGCTCCCCTGCCCTGCGGTCAAATCGTTCCTGGGCCGCAGACAGAACGGGATACCGGCGCAGCTTCATCAACTTCCTGATGCAAGCGGTTTTGCGCGGACGCGGAAGTTCGGCGTCGTTGCGAATCTGCATGATATCATCGCCGGTAAGCAGTTCCTGCAGGGACACCCCCTCCCTAAGGGCCGTCTCCTGGGCATTGTCCAGTATTTCACGCTGCACATTCAGACCGGCGCTTAGCTCGCTGAAAATTTCGAAAACCGTCTCGGCGTCCTCAGCGGCCATTTGCTGCAGTCGTTCCGCCATGGGCACGCTGAGTGTTTCAGCGATGATGCCCGCTTGAAAGTGACGCGGCAGTCCGGACAGGGGGCGAAACTTGGATACGACGGCGGTAGCCAGCGGCAAACCCGCTCTGCCGGCTGCTTCCGCCACGGCTGCATCATCTTTCAGATCCGTGGATAGCAAATTGATGGCCCGGGAAATCTCGACCGGGTTCAGGGCCCGCCCAAAGGCGTTCTCGGCAATTGCTATCTGAGCACAGCGGACTGCGGGGGTGTCGGTCATGAGCAGTCGGGCATCCATCTTTTCCCAACCGAGTTGCCGGCAGGCCTTGATTCTTCTAAAACCGCAGACGATGCGGTATTGCTGGTTTTTTATCGAAAGGAGTATAGGCGGATTTATCAGACCGGAAACTGCGATGGATGCCTCCAGGGAATCTATTGATTCCCCGGTGGTAATCCGATAGGTTTCATCGTCCGTGTCAATCTGGGCAAGTAGGGCTGTTCCGGCTTCATATATCATATTCTTTGCCGGTTAGCTGGGTAAGCGCTTCCTTGTATTTCTCCATGGACTTGGCAATGACATCTGCGGGCAAATCCGGGCCGGGCGGGGTTTTGTCCCAGTCAAGGGTCAGCAGGTAATCCCGCAGGAATTGTTTGTCATAGCTCTTTTGGGCGCCGCCGGGCTGGTAATCGGCTTTGGGCCAGAAGCGGGATGAATCCGGTGTCAGGACCTCATCGATCAGGATTAATTCGTCGCCCACGAGTCCGAATTCAAATTTCGTATCGGCGATGATAATGCCCTTCTCCAATGCAAATGCAGCCCCCTTTTCATAGATTGCCAGGCTCAGGTCCCTTACTTTCTCGGCCAGGGGCCGGCCCAGTTTTTCCACTGCGCCTTCAAAGTCTATATTCTCATCGTGCTCGCCGATATCCGCTTTGGTCGATGGGGTAAACAGGGTCTGTGGAAGACGATCCGATTCCTGCAGACCGGCCGGCAGTTCAATGCCGCAGACTTTGCCGGTATTCTGATAATCTTTCCAACCGGATCCGGAAATGTAACCGCGGACTACACATTCAACCGGCAACGGCTGCGCCTTTTTGACCAGCATACTACGATCGCGCAGTTGATCGGCATACGGCTGGCACTCCTGGGGGTAGTCGTCCACGTTGCTGGAGATAATGTGATTGGCAATCAAAGGCTCCATGATCTCGAACCAGAAAAGGGATATCTGGTTGAGCACCTTGCCTTTGCCCGGCATGGGATTCGGCAGCACCACATCAAAGGCGGAAACCCGGTCGGAAGTCACCATCAGCAGGGAATCGCCGAGATCGTAGATATCACGGACCTTCCCTCTGTTTTTCAATTTCAGGTTTTCAAATACTGTCTCTTTTATCGCGTTTTGCATGCCTGTTTCCCTTTCTATAACTATTATGTAAGTGGACGGGTGGTGGGACTTTCCCGCACAAACTGGACAGCAGTCTGCAGTGAGCCTTCGCCAGCGACGATCAGTCCCCACACAGCAGTGTGCTCAGGGGCCGGCCATCTATGATTTAAAAGCCTGGATAAACGTGCGCAGCCGGGGAAGATCGGTTTCATTGACGTCGAGGAATTCGATGCCGGTCTCAACCATCCCCGGATCGGTCTCCTTGCCGAAAACGGTCTTGCCGTTCAGTTCCAGCAGATCATCTTCCAATCCGATACTGATTATCAACTGGTCACCGGCCGGAATTGCGTATCTGGTTTCAAGCAGCATCCCTGATTCCGATACATTCAAGGTCCGGCCCATGCCCTGATAAACGACCTGACCTTCCTCGGTGACGGTTATGTGCGAAAGGTTGAGGGATTCAATCCTGATATGCCTTCTTTTCTCTGCGGAAGTCATCTCAACTCTCCATATTGGCTGGATCAGCCGGGGTTAGGGGTTTGCCGGGAAACAGCGTCACGCCTTCTGATGCGTGATCGCTCCTAATTGTCTTTCTTGACGCTGCAGGCCGTCTGCGCTGTGGCCGCAGTACAGATCGCGGTACTTTCCAGGATGTTTTTGATGGTAATCGGCAGTTTGTCAAATTCAGCCTGCATCTCAGCCAAATCCACCGGATCGGCCTTCAGGTCGGCCGAGGCATAGACCGAGGCCGAATTTGGTTCGTTGCCCAAGTCCAGGAAAGGAATCTTCCCGAAATAATCACCTTTCTGCAGATGGGCCAGCAACACGGGGCCGTCTTTGGTTTTACGGACTATACAAGCCTCGCCCTGAACTATTTTCATCAGACGATCTTCTGCTTCACCCTGGTTGATCACAGGCTTTTTGTCTTTTACAGCCGCCTGTAAATTCTCCTTGCTCATCGCTCGGTCGACAACCGCATCCGTAATACTTTTAAGACGGTTGTCGAGACTGAAGATAAAGGATTTGAACTCCCGGGAAATCCGACCGAAATCCGTGGAGAGCTTGCGGGAATCTAAAACACCTACCTGAACTTTACCAAGGGCTTTGATGCTGGCGTTCCGCACCACCGAACTGTTCAAGAATGACTGGATGCTGCCGATGAAGGTCCCGTCGCCGATAGTGATAATCGGCAGAGGACCCTGGGGTGTCTCCCGGATCACTTCAACGGCCCCTTCCAGTACGACCCAGATCCAGTCTCCATGCTTGCCCTGGGTAACCAGCTCGTGCCCGTCCTGATAGGCCTCCTCGTCCACCACATACATGTAGTCTACAAAAGGGCCTTTCAGGATGGTCTGACCGTCGCGGGTTGCCGTATCGGCTTTTTCCTTTTTTGCGCCGAGCCGTTCTATTTCGCCGTCATCCAGCTGACGCAGACCATCCAGGATGATCTCCATTCGGCCCTGCTGGATCTTTTTCTCCTCGGGGCACTTTTCCGACCGAAATTCAAAATTGCCTTCCACCCATCCGAAGAGGGAGTAGAGAGCCTCAATTCCGGTATTGCTGCCGGCGAAGGCATCAATTGGATTGCCGTCCAGAAAAAAGACCACCCCGGTATCGGCCGTATAAGGGCTGTAGATGCGGAGGACCCCGCTGTCACCGTTTCCGCCCAGCAACTGCATGATATCCGCCAGACTCAAGAACTCCAGGTTACCGGATAATTCGGGGATGTTCGGCATGATCTCCCTATCCCGCCCAGTTCATTTCACGTTGGAGGTATTTCAAGGTGTGCTGCAAGGCTGCTTTCAGGGTTGGGCCTACGCCTTGCCCGGCCAGCGCGCTGGCCTCAAAGGCAGGGGCCTTCAACTGGCGGTTGAGGTCATGCTCCATCTGTTTGATCGGCATGATGGGAATGCCTTCTTTTTCAAGATCCCGTTTGTTCCATTGCATGAT
>Ga0126327_10000323_pt1 | contig 10752 bp, 10 predicted proteins | sample InaspJWI30metaG_FD_101392 | JGI IMG/M metagenome (GOLD analysis project Ga0126327, IMG submission 101392) | Marine gutless worms symbiont microbial communities from Oahu, Hawaii - Inanidrilus sp. 1 OAHU.JWI-30 metaG | ecosystem: Host-associated > Annelida > Digestive system > Unclassified... | reverse complement strand
TGGTTATCTGTCTGGAGCGAGGTGCAGACTTGCATATGGCCCAGCTGATGCCACTGCCACTCACTGTCTCTTGCTTCAGTAAAATCCAGATTGGTTTTACCTTTCTGGTACCGACTCACCCAGGTAGTCCCGGAAAAAGGGCTGTTAAACGGGTGTGTTATACTTTGCATGTTTTGTATTGCTGTTAATAAAGGATCATCGGTAGCTCTGCAGTTAAAACAACCATGCAAGTTTTATTGTTACGAAGAGAGTCGTGAATTATTGATGGCCTCGTTGTTGCTACTAGGTATTGTAGTCCTGGACTGGTTTTCCCAGTCACAACATTTGTTGGATTAAGGATTTTGTAATCCCGAGACTTGCTGAGAATATGGGCACACGATAACTTTGTGTACAGTATTGTATTGTAGCCTATAGGCCTATTGTTTATTTCAATTTCTTACTAGACCTGCAGTGAAAAAGAGAGAAAAAGACACACGTAGGCCATACATTTATCTACTGATGTGAATAATATTGCACAAAAAACAGTTATTATTAAGAATTATAGTTATTATTTATCAGGACTTCTTCTATGAAGTTTCTTTTTGATGAATTCTAGGCCCGTTTTTCAATTGCAAAATCCCGAGATTGGGGATGCTCAATCCCAGGATTTCTGGACTGAAAATGTGGCCGGTATTCGGTATGCCGGGATTGCAATGCCTCGTTGCTGCACTGCATTATGATAATAGTTTCGTTGCTGCTGTTTGGCTTGTTGGCAGAATTGTGAGCGTCACTGACTGTACTGTCATGTGATCATTAGGTCAGTTATGTCCAGTCATTGTGCACATGTCTGTGAGACTGTGAGTAGTAATTAAAGGTAAGTGAAGTCGTTGTTAGTTGAAACTGTCCGTCTTGACAGATTGTCATTGCACTGATTACAAAATGTCATCTTATCTGCAACTTATTTTATGCACATGGTAGATTGGTAAGTCACATCTGATTCAGCTGCTGACTACTGGATGTACATGGGAGAAAACATGAGACAGTGGACAGACTCAAGCATAGTTCTCAGAATACACAATTTAATTAATTTTAAAATTTCAAGAATTTTTGCAAATTTTAAAGCTGAAAGTTATGAATTGTCAGACATTGGACTTCAGCACAACTTGTCCACTGTCCTACTGCTAGTCCATATTATTGCCTTAGAAGTAAATATCACAGTCATAGCGGGCAGTGATGTGGTTTATAATATCAGCTTTCATGAAGCAGATCTGCAGTCTGAACTAACAAGAAATGCATAGCAAAGCAGGAATTATAAAACTACACTGTGCTTCAAAAAACCAGACCCATACAATATTTTCAAATAACCAACAAATATTGGCCAATATTAATAATTTTTTGGACATAAAATCTACAAAGTCTCCAATGTTCACATTTGTAGCTTGCAAGTTTTGATAAAAAAGGGTACCAGCTTTGGTTAATTCCACTGAGCTGTTTGTAGCAGACAACATTAATCATAGAAATTGGTCTGCTTGAAGGTGATCGTATCTTAATAAAAAATATCTGTATGAGTAAGTGTTGTGACACTCAGAGACTGATGAAAGAATTCCCAACAAATGGTGGAAGAAGGCCACTTTGAATTAATTCGTTAAAAATTTGAAAGAACAACCGTAACAACGTCTGACTGAGGTCTGGTCTGGTGCACGGCTGACTGTTGTTAATGAGGCAATTGATGAATGCAGATGGAGATCTGGGCTTGTGTCCATATAAAGGGGCGACATTTTAAATATTTATTGTAATATCAGAAGTAGCGAGACCTCTGCTAACTTTTGTTAAACGGTTAAACATTTCACGACAGTTGTTTCTTGTTAAGTAATGCTGGCTCGGGGTCTGGGTTTTTTGACACATGATGTAAGTGGTGGCTGTGGAATTAACCTAAGCTGGTACCCTGTTTCTTCAAAATTCGCAGTTTACAAATATAAACATGAGAGACACTTTGTAGATTTCCTGTACAAAAAGTTTCCGACATTGGCCAATATTTGTTGAAGTTATTTGAAAATTTTGTGGGGGTCCGTTTATTTGAACCACAGTGTATATACCCTGTAATATTATGAACAGTTGTTAAAAACTGATGCTTTATACAGTGTGACTACACCTATTACTGTGTATGCACATTAGTGGCTAAGCATACTCATACCTGTATCTCGTAACACACACCCGTTTAACGGCCCTTTTTCCGGGACTACCCAGGTCAGCCGGTACCAGAAAGGTAAAACCAATCTGGATTTTACTGAAGCAAGAGACAGTGAGTAGCAGTGGCATCCGCTGGGCCATATGCATGTCTGCACCTTGCTCCAGACAGATAACCACGCCAGCACCCCACCGCTCAGTTTTTTACAGGTCGGATGCCCTTCCTGCCGCCCAACCAACAGCGTCAAAGCACCGAAGGCACCACCTGTATCTCGTAACTCAGTTGCAAAAAAGTTGCTGAATAATATGTCACTGTGTTATAAAGTGCAGATTTAATGCTTCACAGGGTTGCATCTGTTGTGACAATCAACATCTTTAAATTTGCCTGACCGAATGGGCACAATTTTTAGCAGATATCAAGGCTCTTTCATCTTGAACATGTCTACATAATCATTCATACAACCATTCTACAGCCATTGTATCGTCAAGACCAACTGCAATATTCCCATCACTGACAGATTTTCTGGAAAGTTTTACTAACTGCATGCCATTACTGTCCACATCTAGCATATTCAAATTCCACAAAAGATGCTACTTTCCTCAGTGATGTTACCTATACTGTGTACTATAAATCGCATGCTGTTATTTACAGTAAATGCAAAAATTGATTTCATAAAAAAACAAAAATGACTAAAGGGGGCATCACAATGTGCTGCTTGACAATAGTGTGACTAGCTGTAAGCTCAACTCCATTCAGGACAGGCATTTCAATTATATAGGTAGTTAAAATTCAGTATTTTCCATAACAACACATGACAGCTGGTCGCCACTAACTCTGCTGCCACTTCTATACCGTAAGCTGGAAGAAATATATAACATTGTGAGATTTTCTTCAAACATATTCTGTCAGTCATATGTTGGCTGAAAACCACCACGCTTGCGTTGGCGCCCACTCTCAGCATTTCTACTACTCTGATTAGCATGCCTTTGAATTCCTTGATTGAGATGACTTCTGTAGTCTTGCTGACCTCCGCTATACTCTGAATATCGGCCCTGTTCACGTCTGGGACCTGCACGGTAAGGCACAACTGAAGAGTCGTGGTTCTGGTCATTGGATGGGTGTTGACCGTGCGAGGGTGGCAGGGCACGGAGGTTTGACGTCCCGGGTTTTAGCTGACGTTCCTGCAGCCGCATGTACGACATATCACCATCGTCCTCACCAGTCAGAACCATGTTGCGCAGTGACGGAATCTCAGCAAACGGCAAATAATCTTCTCCTGATCACAAGTCATAAACAGTACACCAATTAAACAGCCTAACAGGGCAACTGTAGACATCAGACTCCGCCCCCGGTCCACTGCTGCCCCCTGGTGGGTCAGTTTGAGTATACAATTCTGTGCTGTCCTGTTTAGTCACTTTGCATATATGCCGTTTTTGCATTGCTTATTCCTGACCAATATGTGCAAACATGACGACGTCCACAAAACTGAAAAACTACATAACGTATTGCAATTACATCAGAGGGAAACTGAGTCATGGTCATAGGGTACATGCACAAAAAATTTGGTAAAGAGTGAACATGTAAGTAAGTAAGTAACAACTGTATAGCAGTTCGCAAGGTTGCCACACTGCTACGGGAACTCACATGGGATCACACAGTGTTACCTGCCACCCAGCAGAGGTGACATTCCCGCCCTTACCCCAGCCGAAGCTGGTACTCGATTAAGCGACCCCGGAGAGATGCAAGGCTGAGTTGACCTAGTTCGCTTGTTACATACCGAGATTGTATACCCGCCTGAAGACGGTCACCCATCCAGGTACTAACTGGGCCCGACGTGCGTTAACTTCATTCATGCAACGAACGCCGCTAACCACTACGCCAAGCCACCATGAAGTAGTTCTGAAGATATGCTTACAGACGGACATACTCACAATACTCCACTCCTCTACCAGAGGCAGAGAAACAACATATCCTACTAGTGCTGCAGTGCAGGTGGAGAAACCCTCAGTTTTTGAGTAACAGTTACACTGGATTTTGTTTGCCTGAGATTCGGGTTTTGCTGACCATTGTGCACGTTTATAAATTAAATTTATATAATAAATTATTATATTCTGGCACAAAACGTTTTCTTCTGCAAGGTTTTGTACCAAAGTAGTCGAAAAATAAGGACAAGTACCACATACATGCTTGTGCTGAATTATGCCTACTTCTACTCAGCATTCCACAATTACCATCCAAATGTTAGAAAGGTAGCTGACCAAGCCCCTTGTGGAGCACAGGTGGGTGTTTAGCTCCCTTACTAAGCCAGTGAGCTTATAGCTAGAAAGACGAACCACATAAGTCCGAGTAACACCAGAATTGCGGTCACCTTCCCAGCCCTTTGAGTGGCATTGATTTATGAGTATACAGTATTGTTTGGTGACAGAGGCATATGTGTGTGAACAACTTGCCTCAGGTTGTTGCCTGAAAGTGGAGCAGCTGGGCATCAAACCTTTGAGGTGCAGGTCAATGCCTAGCCACTACACTACTGTACCGGGCCACATATTACCATCTGTAGAATGAGAACTATACTGCATCCCAAGAAAGCTTGTTAAGGAACACAGTGTAAAGCAATAAAAAGAACAGAGATCATAAGAACTGTCTGTTTCATCCACATAAATAGGCTTAATTAACAGCAAGCCTTCTATTATAGTTATTTTGAGTAAAGAGTGAACTGCTCTAATGTGAATGTAAGTACTTTACCAAAACCAGACCTACCTGATAACAGTATTTTATCACAAGTACTAAGTATCAGTTTTAATTTGTACTTAAGTATAAGTATTAAGTACGAAAACTGCACTTAAGTACTTAAATAGAGACCTAGTCACTTCAATTCCTTAAGCAGTCTGATTCATTGCAAAGTCATCTTTTAAATTAGGATGCTAGTATAGAACTGCAGTGCATACCATAAGGAAGACCTTTATCTTTCCGCTCACGCTCTGACTCAAAGAACGTTTCATGTTGTTCCCAATGTTGATCACATGCTGCACACACTGAGCTTGAACTGAATTGACCACAACCACATTCTACACAATCCAAGAAAAATAAACCTCTATTTTAGTGTCCACTGTCACAGCACATTAAGTATGTAACAATCATATATTCACACACAGTAGCCGAAAGCTGCAAGTACTCCATAGCAATTTTCACTGGATATCAGTTCTGGGATCCTAGCTTATTTATGGTACACCAAATTTTGTGCAGATATCAAGAAACTAGATGGCTGCTATTGTGTAGGACTTTGTAGCAGCGTTAGTCTGCTCAGTATGCTGCTGCCCACTGGCAGTGACACCTGGCAAATGATAATAAAACCAGTGACAGATGTGACCATCTTAAATAAAACTTGTACTTGTAGGGCTAATAAAAAACAAAGAAATAAGTAACAGAGGTAAAACATAAGTCCTCCGGTATACTATAGTATACCGAGTGGAATAATAATGCACAGTAATTAATAATCGATGCTGATTAAGTTCAGAATAAAAACAGCAGTTCACAATGACATTCCTAAAACGATGAACAAATGTTAGCAAATGTTTGCTACCTATATGCCTCTGCTAACGGCAAGTAGCGCATTTTGACTAGACTAGGCAGAAGATGCTAGATGGCGTGGATAACACCTATACCATATGCATTGCGCAGTGCCAAACACAATGATACGAGACACACTATGGCAGCGATGCTGTCCACCGACATCATGATCCTCGTGCGTATGCTTGCAGCGACACTTCATTCGCCAAGTCACTGGGTCAAAGTCTCGTCGCTTCGGCAGCCAATACTCGCCAACATCCTCAGGACGAGATGGAACCCACGCAAAAGCCTTACAGCCACAACCCGGCTGATGACAAGGCACTCGTATGGTCTGTCCTGGAAACAGCCAACACCAACCATATAATAACAGTTTCATAGGCTCACAGCAGCATTACTCTAATCAATACTGTTTTTTTCTGGGCACATTTGGTTTTTGTTTTTACACTTCTACAACTTTTTTGGTTCAGGCGCTTGATTAAATTGGTTTGAAGTCAGTTGCTGAGTGCACAAAAATAATAACTAAATATACCCTGTAGTATCGTAATTTATTACAAGGCCAATCAGTGCCATTATTAGTAGTTAAGAGAGTTAAATTACAGTAGCAGATGCACAGAGATAACAACAGGACTAGGAAGCCTTCTCTTGAGGTCACACTGATGATTATAACAATGTTTCAGTTGATCATAGTAAATTTCCGTTTGGCTGTTACATATTTACAGTTTTAAATACAGATCTGCATTTTGCCACTGTCAGCCACCTGCCATTCTAGCAGTTACTGTACTTATGGAAACTCTGACCTTTGACCTTAAACTGTAAATGTGATGTAGAGTGATGTGATGTCACAAATATCTAGGCCGAAGCTCATTTAAATCAAGTTATTGCCAGTACATAAATTGGACCAATTGCACTGCATGGTCACAAAATTTAACAAGAGACCCCCATAAGTTACAGGACATACCATTGTATTTGTTATGTTCTGCCAGAAGATGACCACAGAAACATTTTGACGACTGCCCAACACGCTGACAGTCCCACTTAAATTCAGGACATCGCCATCCAACGTACACACCTAAACAAACAACAGGCAGTGCAGAATAAGCTAACAGTCAGGCAGGTCAGAAGATCTAGAAAGTCCAGTCCTATTATGTTAACTCACTCTGAGCTTTACTGCTTCACATCAGTCTGCAAGTTGGTGAATGACAGTGTTCAAAATCTTATATGACTGCACATAATATGTACTTGCAGTGAAAAGTATTTGAATTTTGCACTAATTATAAATGATACACCTGAGTAACCATGGACGAAATCTTCAAGAGTACTGGTATCCATAAAACTGTTACCAGTATGTGTGATTTATCCCTGGCTTGCTATGTGAAATCAAAACATTATAATACAGTTAACAGTATAAACAAAGACAGTTAACAGTACAAGTATTCTAAAATGTAAAGTTTCCCAAGTTAACTAGCTGTAATTAAACAATTCAGACAACTCAGAAAATGCTGATATGTTACATCTTGAAGATATATAGTTTCGTTTGACACACAACACAAACAAACATTTATACCAGTTTCCTGAGCATCAAGTGCAGCTTCTCTCTCTGGATCAAAGAGTTTCTTCACCTTTGGTCCAAAGTCATCATTCATTGCACGAGCAAATGAAATAACATCGTAGTTCTTGGCTGGCTGTATAGGCCGCATGGTATATCCTATAATAAGTCAACAGAAATAATTAATACTGAAAATAAACAAAAGTCATGCACTAAATGTAACAGACACAAAAATTTTAAACAAAATATTGCTGTCCTGCTCTTCTCAATTGTATTGATGTAGATGTGCATACTGTTGTATTATTGTGCTAATAAAAATGATGATGAAAAAAAACAAAATAAGTAAAAAATAAATTAATGGCAATTATTGGAGGAAAAAAACACCTATAACACTTAACAACGCAGTAGAATACCTGTAGGAGCCAATACTGTCTCATCAGCTTGTCCTGGTCCATGTCTCGCTATTGTTCTACTACCACGTGGTACCACAGCCTGATTCTGTGTTTTCTGGACATCAACAGCAAAAAAAAGAAAATTAAATCAACACAGATCAGTATCATCTGCTTTGAAACTGGCCAGAAAGTCTCAATATTATATTATGAAACGGACAACAAGTTTTACTTGCGTGATGCTATGCTAGTCTGGTACTAGCTATGGCCCGATGTCTGTGTCTGTCTGTCACCAGTCAGTGTTCCAACAATAAAACTGGATGGATCAAGCTGGTTTTTGGCATGCAAGCTTTTTGGCCTAACCTACACTGTGTTATTAGGAAATTCAGAAATAAGGGAACTTGCTTCTGGAACTTTGTCTTAAATAATATTAAATTATGCCATGGCACATCAACTGTAAAGTGAACACTAATCGTGATAAACTAGACCGCTGTCGGGGAGCTGAAGTGAATGAGCAAGTTTTAAGAATATGAGTACGCACTGGAATGTAAGGCGCTGCTGATTTCAATTAGTACCGTTTTCATGAGGCTAGCCAGAGTAATAATGACACAACATCCAATAAAGATGAAGTCTTGCCTGGGAGGAAGTTTTCTTCTCCATTGTTGACTTTGGTTTTTGATTCATGTTGCCTCCCCGTCTTGATGCATGTGCCATTAGTCTTCGAATCAATCATGCACAATGTACTGTCTTGCTCAAAGACTGGAAAATAAAAGTATCATCCACGACGTCCGTGTTAGATTGCATCCAACATTTGTTGAGATAGTAAAATATTCCAGCATTGACTTTCACCTTAGACTTAATATAGAACAACTTTCAATTACGAATTTTCAAACTGAAAAATATAACTTAATACCGCGTGATTTGTACAATTCCGCAAAAATAAAAAAAATATTTACATACATCTCCACGACGACAGAGAAGAATATTTCTTATCTCTGACGACAAAACGTTCGATTGATGTAGTGTTGAGCAACTGCAAAAATTATGTTGTTGTTGTTGAACATGAACTAGAAGTTATGCTGATAAACTGTAAAGTAGGTAACTATACGACGACTTTTAGGCTGCATCGCATGCAGGGAGTGCAAAAATGCGGCGTCTTGCTGCAGTTTTTGTGTGGTCTGTCTGTCTGTTTATCTGTCTGTTGGTGACAACCGTTAGCCCTACAAACGAGGAAAATATTTCTAAGTCCAGAGTTTGGGGCAAAATTTCGGAGGTACGTAACTTTATTTCGTTATAACACAGCTAGTGTGGGATAAGTCGAAGGAAGCACGAGGTGCCGTACTGCCGATTGGGAGTATAGATTCGTGTTAGGCCCAACGAGCCAGGATGTACCGAAGAAGGGGAAATTGGGGGATTTTCCGGCCCAATAAAAAGCACTTTTGTAATAAGCCTATAGTGGGCTGTAAACGACCGAATGACGTCATGCGCTTCAGCACGCGCAGCAATGAGTGCATGCGCGAGTCGTTTAATGTCGACCCCATTCAAACGAAACGTTCCCTGGCTACAAACATTTGCACGATGCGGCCTCGTGTCAAATTACTTTGGCTAGTTGTTTAATCTAATAGCCAAACTCTTTTGGTCGGGTATTTTTCGTCGTCTTGTCCTCTGATCGAAGACTTGTAGAAAAGCCTGTGCATACATTAACGACGACGCGCGCTGTCATCGTGGCATCGGCGTCGTTGGTGGTCGACGAATGGACACGTCAACCTGTTGCAGAGCATCGTGCGAGCAGGGTGGGCGGAGGCGCGGCGACAGAGCGCAGACGATGCCGTGTCAGCCGCCGGGCGAGCCGGGCCGCTGATCGATCTAGCGCCGCGACCGACACTGAGACTGCCGTCGCCGCATGCCACCCACGTCGTGCCGCCCGCAACGCCGAAACATAATCACCAGCATCGATTATTATCATCTCATCGAGTGTATACGTATACGGTCTCGATGCACGATACTCGGTCGCCCCTTGCGCCGTCACGGTCGTCCACTGAACATTGCATCTGCCAATAGACGCCGTCATTGTAATTATTCTTGACACTGTCCGCATACGCCTATGCGGAGCAGGATCTATGTGACGGTCTGGTGTCCTCTCGACTCTCTGTCCCATCAACTGGCCTCATCAGTGCATGCGGCAGGCTTGCTGATGGGCACCCCGTGGACAGGAGATATCGATAGACCGCGGCAGGCGACGGGCGCTCAGCGGCAACAGCGCTACAGCATGGGGCTGCATCGGCAAATGCGGGCAGTGTCACGTTTACAGCCGCTGTAGCAGGCTGAACACAGACTTGTCAGGATAGTAATGGTCGTGTGACTTTAAAATAACTTTGACGTATAGCCTGTTTTGTGCAAACATGACGTCGTCCATAAAATCGGAAGTGCATATACAACGTATCGCAACGCCGCTAGAGGATGATCGAACCATAGCTATGCATAACAAGACAATCGTAGATACCACACTCCTTCTCCGGTCCGGTAGTGCCCCATGGTGGGTCAGTTGGCCTAACTATATGCCTCGGTGTCAAATTCGCGCTGCAACCTTGAGTCACTTTGAGTGTATACGTATTTCGCGTCGGCTGTTCCTCGACTGATGAATGCAAACATGCACGACGTCATCCACAAAACCGGAAGTATGTAACCTATCGGTGCAACGGCACCAGAGTCACAGACGTGGATTCCTTGATTGAGATGACTTCTGTACTCTGTAGTCTTGCTGACCTCCACTGTACTTTGAATATCCGGCAGAAAAGGAAAGTTTTAAGGCTGGAGTGAACGAGTGAAGGGGTAATGGATGATGAGAGTGGTGAGTAGATGGAACTGATGGAGGAAGTGCCATTCAAAAAACTGGGTGAGGCAGAATTGGGGAGATTAGTGCGTGGTTGACGGAGGGAAGCCGGGAGTTGATTCCAGAGACGAGGGGAAGCATATTCGTAGAGAAGATGATGTGGATGGACGAGCGTGACCAAAGATGAAGAGCGAGTGCTGCGAGGAGGCTGAACTGTGATGAGGTTATGCAGATATGAAGGTTGGGTGGT
>Ga0126327_10000322_pt1 | contig 10829 bp, 5 predicted proteins | sample InaspJWI30metaG_FD_101392 | JGI IMG/M metagenome (GOLD analysis project Ga0126327, IMG submission 101392) | Marine gutless worms symbiont microbial communities from Oahu, Hawaii - Inanidrilus sp. 1 OAHU.JWI-30 metaG | ecosystem: Host-associated > Annelida > Digestive system > Unclassified... | reverse complement strand
GCCCGTGCGTATCCACTTCCTCCGCGCGCCGCCCGCTTTTACTACACGACCGTCGCGAGCTGCGTGCGTCGAAATTGTCACACACGACTGATCGGCTTGACATCGGGCGTCTTTTTTGTACGTCACCGCCACACTCCGAGACCGACCGGCGAACGGCAGTTCTTCTGTGCAGGATGACTCACGAAAAAGTGGAACAAGTATAGTGCGTTTTGTAACTATATGCTCAATCGCGGTTATATCCGTGTAGATCCCCGGGAAATAGTCCACTGAAGGCATAGAGTTTAAACTGTTTGCAGTTTTACAGTCTTGTTCGTGTGAAATATTCCGTGTGACGTGTTTAGTAAAAATTTAGTTTCAGTTTTTGCACTGCAACTTGACGAAAGCGGGGGTATACAAAATGACAAACGGATTTTCTGGCAGAAAGTGGAGGCTGCGTCCGTCGAGTAAATTTAGGACAAACTTGGGATCTATAAAACCACACGATTGAGCAAATATTTGTGTAAAGTAATATATGTTCCACTATTTCCTTTGTCATCCTATGCACGCAGCGTTTGAGCAGGCAGAACATCGATTACACCTCCGTTTCCAGCTTGCAAGTTGGGTCAACGCGAAGAAGGACCATTGCTCAGAAAGGCGCGCTGACGTCGTCTTTTTATCTCCGTTAAACTTTCGACCCGTTCATTTGATGCACCTTGTCTCAAAAAAACGACACTGACTTGGCGTGCTTTAACTCTGACGTCCATCAACCGATTTTGATGATTTTCGACAGAAGCGTTGCTGAGAGAGTAAGCTGCCAAATCATGATTTATTTTTCCACCTCCACTATTGTCTCTGCACTACTTGTGGAAATATGACCCTCAGAAGTTCCATGTTTTTACTTAAACGTTGTATATTGCATTATCGTCAAACGCGAAAACATGATCAAATTATCACTTGGTTACAGCTGAACCACGCTTCGTTATTTGTACGCTATCTTGGTAACTCAGTCAAATGCTATCTGTCATGAAACACGCCGTGGATGCTGTCTTTTCTCTTTCAGCAACACAGCGCATTAGCGCATCAGCGCATGGTGCGGCGTGCGTGCAGCTGCTGCACTGCAACACTTCACTTCTCCTACAGCTATGGCCCCAGCAGCCCTGATGTGAACTCAGTTATTTACAGTGCAACATTTATGCAGTCATACTGTGTGGGATGCAAGTCAGCAGTATTGAAGAAATCAACCAGTCATTGGCTGAACTCCGGCAAACCATTAACACTGCATTCGAAGAACGCGATTTTTGCGTTTCCATGTTTCCCCAGGTAGCGCAGAGACATTATATAGATGAGGTGGAAAAACAAGTAACCATTCGATAGCATGCTCTCTCAGCAGTATCTTTTCCAAAAATTACCAAAACTGGTTGATGTGCATTGAAGTTATAGAAAGTGTCACTTTTGAGACCCAGTGATATCATCGACATCACCGTGATATGAAGCTTAGGAGTTTCTATAGTTTTCGTGAATAGGAATTGGGATATACTTGCTGTTGGCTGCTTCAGTTAACAGTGTGTAGGCCTATTGCCCAGTCTTAGGATGGTTTCAATGATGTCATAATCGTTCTTCTGCCAGTTGGCGCGGTGTCAGTAATTCTTATTATAGCAGCAAGGTATGTTCGGTGTAAGGCTACTGATGACGTTGTGTCTCAGTTGCATGAATTTATCGGCTTTTATCGGACGTGCACTTAAAACTGGACGTTAGTGTTTATTTTATGCAATATCCTCCATTTCCGTCTTGTGTGTATAGCGCGAGAGTTGTGTTCTGGAAATGTGTCGTTCTGTTGTGTTTTGTTTGTGTCAGGCGGTTTTCTGTATCTGCATAGTTCTGTGAGTAACTTTTTACCCGCGCGACACTATGCTAGCGTGGCTACTAGCTGGCTGTGGCCCTGTGTTTGTCTGTCTGCCTGCCTGTCCGTCACAAATCCGAGTTCTGTCGGAACTTATGGACGGATCTACCTGGTTTTTGGCCTGGAGGCTTCTTTTCAGCTTTGCTACACTTTCTTGTAAGGAAATTTAAGCATCTAGAAAAATAAGGGTACTTCCCTGTGGAACTTTGTTATAAACTCTGGACTTAGAAAATTTCGCCACGGCATTAGCTCGAGAGAGTTGGACGCTCAGAGCGTGATAAACTGGACCGTCGTCAGTCAACTAAGTTGACAATACCTACGAGCTCCGATGCTCGACTGCTAGTTTATCACAGTGATTGTCAAGCTCTGTCTACAGCACGACTCCGTCTCGCGGGTCAGTTAGTGACAGCTGATACATGTCCTTAATGAACAAGGCAGTGGAGACTGCAGACTCCGCCCCCGGTGCTACCACCTTGGGAGATACTTTAAGCGCACGCTCTTTACGTGTCGCTATACGCGGCTGTGAACATGACGTTATTCGTAAAATTCGTAAAACAGCCTGCCACAGGTAATATGCTCAAAAATTGACGGAGATCGGACGTGTAGTTCCGGAGATATGATCACCGACAGACAAACACACAGACAGACAAACAAAGGCGGTCATCGCTATACTCCGCTCTCCTATCGAGGGCGGAGTAGTCAGCAGAAGTCACCGAAGACCAGTTTGTTGGGAATATTTACCGATTGAAGGAGAGTATTAATGGTAGAAGTTTGCTACGTTTTCCTCGTTACTGTTAATTGTCTTTCTTCTAATCTGTCACTAAGATTTGTGACGAAATAAGGCATGTTCGTTGTTGACACCATTTTACGTTTTGCGTGTATTTGAAACAGCTGCGATGAGGCATGTGAATATATACAACCACATGTTGTTTGGAAGATATGTCATAAACCAGGCACATTTTTGTTTAGTGTTTTAAAAAAATTATTTCCGGCTCTTATTTTTGTTGGAATTAAATAATTGCACACATTTGCAGAAAACATGGTTGTATGTTAAGCAAGCTTAATTTTTTCAGCTGCAATTTTTTAAAGATGTCCTCCCAATATTTTAGTGTTGAAGCATAGGGCGTGGCGCTCGTATCTGTCATGGATTATCATGGCGGCTGTTGGGGAAGAGAAGAGAACGCATATCCAGTGTTATGGCGTTAGATCTCACCTCTTTCACAAGCTGTTGTTATTTACCCTGGTGTTTACAGCTGTACCAAATTTTACTTTGTGAGGCAGAGAGTATGGAAAACTTGCCCAATATTGTTTTTCCGTACTTCCGCAACCCTCTGACTGAACTAGGAACTTGTGAGCCCTCGATTACAGAGCTCATGCCATATCCGTTTCACTATAATGCCATTCCAAACAGACGAGTCAACACTGCGTTGTTGCTTAAAAACGTCATTGTTTTTACCATATTCGTTTCCATTGTATTTATTTGTGCGTATTTGAAACAGTGCGATGAGGTCTGGCCTGTGCATTATGTTATTTAATTGAAGTATTGTCTGAAAGTGCATTTAGTTTGATTTCACTTCCGTTTCCCGCACGACTTTCTCAGCATACAACTGCATACTCGTTCATGATGCGATATCGCTCATCGTTGGCACGTCACCTTCATTAGTTAATAAGAAGCGTCATACAGTTCTACTTTTAGAGATATATTTAGATTTTTCATGAAGACGCTGATTATTTATCAAGCGACTTTTGACTGTTATATGCTACAAATAGCCAAAAAGCTTGTAATACAGTCGTACTTTTTTACCATGGAGGTTGCATTAAACAAAATTTAATTTACTTTATAATCAGTGAACTGGTGTTAGGCTGTACACAATTGTTTTTGTAATTGACACAACTGTGTTTTATGACACTTTTATTAGTTTTTGTCTTCTTACTTTCTCCTGCCGTCCTTTAAACCCAGTAGTAGGCCTGATTATTTTGACAGCTTTATCTATAAGTTCAGAACTGCTTCAGGTAAAACGAACTTGTATGAGACTTTTCAGTTTGGGTGTATATCAGCACTGTACATAGGAATAAAAACAGTGTTATACATATGACATTTTCTGTGATCATTTTGGTGGTTCAGATCTTTTTCTTGCTGGTATTACAATGTGTAATAGCATGAAACTGTGCAGCATTGGGCAGAGCTGTAAGTTTAAAGCATAGTCTTTTCACTTTTATATAGGAGATTATCCATTTATCTCGTTACACATACATTACAAAATACCAGCTGACTTATAATGTTGTGAGACCAATGTGTAGGTGGTACATAATTCAACTTGGCTCTCGTAGTGCGACATCTAAACATTTGGGATTGTCTGACGTTTGTATGCTGTTGAGTGGCTGGTCATGAAGGTCTCGTTGCATCGGTTGGTCGGGTCCGGTCGGGTCCGTGTAGTGGAATTTAGCTATAACCAAACTTGGTGCACGTGGACCCACGGCAGCCAAGTGTCGGCCATTTTCTCATCTTCCTTTCACAGCTGGTCTTGTCACTGTTACTGTGCACCGCCAGTTTATCGACTCCACTATTCAGCAGTGTTCAGTGACCGTTTTGGTGCGTTTAGCGCCGCGCGCGGAGAGCGCGTTCGCGATTTTTTTGTCCATTTGCGTAGTCGCTGATCACTGTAGAGAACGAGACCGTAGTTGTACTGTAGCCGTTTAGTTTAGAGTTGCGTCGCATTATTTATTGCTGCGAACAGTTGTACGCGGCGGCGGCGGCGGTAACCAGTGTCCGGTTCGATGTGGTCGGTTTTGGCGTTAGCATACTCACGTCTGACGCTAAGATTGTGTGACGTTTTATGCACCCCTATTCAGCCTGGAATGTGACGATATGTTGACGTCGGGTGGATGGTGATGCGGCGGTATAGTGTAACTCGTATTTCATAGTGTTTGCAAGATAGTTTTAAAGACATATTTTGAAAATATTTTGACAAAATGATGCTACTTTTAACGATACTTTCCCAAGATACTGTTTACTTGAATAATTTTACCATGACGCAGTTAAAATAAGCCATCTTTCAGTTCTCTGTTCCGCCTGTGCCGCCAGCAGTCTGCCGTACTCCCACACACCTGTACATATAATGTCACAACCCATACAACAATAATTATATAAGTCGGTATAACGTCACGACGCCAATTAGAAATAAATAAATGCAATGATCACACAATGCAAACAGTAAGCAGACCAACTCGCAGAGAAACACGCATCTAGTAGCCTACGCCGCTGCTTTTTGTTTACTTTTTGGATGTGTAGCGATATTCGCAGTACAATTTAACACGCTAAACATGACCGCGTGATGAAAATCTGCACGAAAGTGATTAAGTACAAAATGAATGTATTTGTTTACATCCTCGGTCGCTTTGGAGGTGGTTACTTTGCTACTTATTCGTTTCTGTCATCGTAAACAATAGACCTGCTCCTTTTCATGTCTCTTAACTCTAACCCTAAATGGGGCGATCCCCTATCTGTCAAATTTAATTTAGCAGTCACTGGATTGAAAATGTTATTTCAGACACTGAAATGTTATTTCAGACATAAAAGCCCTGTTAAACACATATAAATCACAGAGAAGCTAATTCGACCTTCTGCAAAAGTATTTTAGACTTTATTTTGGAGAGTAGCCGACTGCCGGTGTACTCACCGGCAAGTACAGTCCTGTGGCGTACATTATTCCTAAAACTAATAATCTGACCGTGACCAGTAGTGACGACCAGATTCCTGACTGAAGTGTCCAGACCCTTGAAACGTTGGCACATCATCTCATCATTTCATATCAGATCGAATCAATCAAATTTATTCAAGCGTGAGCATAATTTATCAAGCATAATTTATTCAAGCATAAGGACCTGTTACAATGATGACCACATGACTGGCCACTTACTTTCGTGGGCTATTAGCATCAGTGGACCAACGTCGGCACAATCACGCTTACTGGTGGGTTTTGTGTGTAGTATTTCTGACAGTTGTGGCGTTGCGAGAAAGGATGAACAGTGGTTTTCAGGTCGTCGCTGGCGGTCGGATTTTGCTTTTCTGCACGTGTTACGGGTTTTCGAGTGCTGCAGTGACGTCATACATGTGATATGACGTCGCGTTGTATGTTTTCTCATCTCTACGGTTGCAGCGGCTGCTGTTGACCATTTCAGTTCGTTTGGTTGCATGTTTTGATGTTGTAACCTTACTCTTTAGATCTTGCAGTCCAGCTTCAGTTATGGCCCTAATATACTGGCTGTCCACTCCAGTGTACCCACATCGTGTTGCATAGAGCCGTTTGAATGGGCGACTGCAAAAGATAATAGTGCTGTTACACAGGAGTGCTATATTGAATAGTGTAATAGTAATAGACTCAGAGACGCGACGCTTCTTGTCTGTTGATAATTTTGTTTTGATAATCTGTATGACTATGGTCTGCGAGTGCCGCCTGTTACAGTGATGATCACGCGCGCTTTACAATGGTACGAAAAGTTGCTGTTAAAAGAATTCTTTCGAAAGGTAACTGATCTTAGAGATCACCCGAGTTCATCGGAAATAACGCCGTTCAGCAGGACATACATGTAATATCGCTTCTTGCTAACGATACGATACGCTTGTTTAACGTGCGCACAAAAGCTGACATGCGGAAACCAGCTTAATCTACCGCACGGGACCAAAAATAAGAAAGTAGAATAAAGAAAAAAATAAAAAACAAGAACGGATATGCTCAGAAGAAATAGTAACTTTATGAATCCGTAATAACCGTATTTCATCGTGTATCCTGTACGAGACTGCATGTGAGCTTGAATGTGAGTTAAGACAGTTAAAATTTGCAGCCTACGTGTGGTTTTCCGTATTCGTCTATATTTTACATGGCTAGGGGGATTTAGAATGGATCCAAATAGATGAAGTGACTTACAACGTCACGCAAGGTCATTGGCAGCAGCACTGTTCGATAAACTAGGCCTACGTGTATTCTTCCACTGCAACAGTATCGCGAATTTTCTTTCGGTCAAATACGACAGTCAAATACCGACAGTAGAATTAACAGCTCGCGCATGATTTTCGACCATAGTTATTAGGTTTTGTCTTGTGTTGTTTCCAGGATTTTGCGAGATATTTGTCGAAAATGCATAATTTCCCCACTGCATGTTTATTTCCTTCCATTCTACTGCCCGGCATGGGGGACTTGATATATGGTGTTCAGCCGTTTAGATCCAGATCTGAGTTTGGCAGGTAACATGTGACAGACTGCGGGGGTGAGGGTCATATCATATTCTCGTGTCGCGCTATGAGTATGCATTGCGATGCGACGTTGTCACAAAACAAATCTCTACTTTCTCTGCGGTGAAACGTTGCGCTATGTTTAATAACGTGTGCCATGTAGTTCGTCTCTGTCCTATGCGCTACATAATAAGCGATTAAGATTCAGCCTTGAAAAAGAAATTCTGAAAAGGAACACCGAAAAAGCAAAGTATTGTATTTAAAACGGTTAAGTTCGTCAGGCGTACTTTTAATTACTACACGGTGCTTGTTTGTGCGATCAAATCACTCGTTCGCCAGTAGTCAAGACTGAAAAGCAGTATTCAGCAACAACAAAACTAAAACTACCTATTTCCTGAAACTGAACGGAAAACTACTTGACGAGTAAAATTTTACGCGCGGTAGGTCTACCGGCATCTGACAGCACTGCATATTAGCTTCGTGGTAATTTTCTTCATATTTTCTCTCTCACTCTTGTAACATATGTAGTGGTGATATTAGTTATTTCTTCAGTGGCTGCGGTAAACTCGTCCATTAAGCGTGATCGAGTTCGAAAGGAATAGGCCTATTACGAAATGAAACAAGAACTAAATTATCAACTAAAATTCGAACTCAAGTTGTTGAAAACAAAAATAAAAATTGGACGCAACGTTATTTCAAAAGTGAAATTAAACTAAACTGAAAGAAAACTATCAGTTAGTTATAACCTGAGAAAAAAAATCATATTATTTTCGCGAAAACACCGCCGGCCACTGTCGTGGTCGCTACAAAATAGTGCCGTGGCTAAGACTTGGATGCAGAAGCACAAGTCTAGGGGAGGAGCTGGCCCGATGGCACCAGGAGCGAGGCGATTAAGTTTTAACGGGATATAGGGTCACAGAATTTTGTGTCAGGGGCGTCAACTTTTTGCTGCACTTAGTACAGGCAGTGTAACAGCCGCGTTTGAAGGTCACCACTATGCATTAGCGAGAGTAATTCCACTGTCAGCTGTGGTTTACCGTGGGCAGTCTTAATTCGGCGTCCTCCATAAGCGCATACTGACGTCACTGTAAAACAAGTTGCTACGGTAATGGTAGCGACAGCCCGCATCGCCGCCACCGCAGAGATCGTATTCGCCAGATGGTGCCAATATGACTTCCGTGTGATCCTTGGGCCCACACGAGTCTGCCTCCCCCGCCAACGACATCTCAGTCGGTTTTATCCGTTTTGGCATGGATTGCGGTCGTGTCCAGCAGAGAGACGTGCGTAGCGGAAGCCCGCATCACTATACATGCAGCGATGCGGGCTAGTAAGTGTGAATTATGCAGAACATTTTTTCGACTCGGTAGGGCAGTTGCTGCTTACAATTTGACGTAGATTTCTTATTGTAATTCGTCAGCGTTATTGTTATCCGTGTTACACTACTAATGAGCAGTTTGTTAACTCACGCGTGACAGCGATCATCCTATGTGTAGTCTGTCTTGTCGTGTATGTAATTTTATAGCAATTTATGGATTCTAAAACATTGGCATTTACAGAAATACACGATGTGATACGATGTTTGGTGTTCCTAGGCAATTTCGTAATAAATGTGCAACAATCTTACGGCATACACTGTACACGTTAACCTGTTGGTCACAACTGATTAATTCATTTATTATGCCCTACCGTAGGACGGGCATTAAGCGATACCGCGATCCGTCCGTCTGTCTGTCCCGGGCGCAGCTACCCTAGGCTATAAGCACGCTGGCTGCCTGCAGCTTAGCCACCGCCGGCCACCAAAGGTACGGACGTAGATCAGCCGCGAGTCGAACTGCCACTGGCGTGGGGCACATCGTCTCGCCGCCCCCGGGGCGATAACTTGCTCGGTTTTAATGTAATTTAGTTTTAATTTAATCCGATTTTTAATTTTAATTTAATTAATTTATTCGTTACAATCTCCATCATTCTTAGGAACGTGATAACAGTCGTCATCATAAAAATGTCTAAACTGCCACGTTTAGCTCTAAAGGTAAAGTTGAAAGTCAAGTGGCACCATGAAATTATTCCCCAACACTTCACTATATCAACAACTTTGCATAAAAAGTAAAACACCACAAATATTAGGACTTTGCCATTTTTCAGCTTTCTCGCCGAGTTCCTTCAAAAGACGGTTCACGTAATGCCAACTCAAATGAAAACACATAGGCCTACATTACAGTACACCGAACATAAAAATAACAATAACAGTGTTCTGTGTTTAAACTGAATTAAATTAAAAATAAATTAAATTAACACTGAATGCTCAATAAAGACGACACAATAGTAGTCACTATACAGGGTGGCCAAAAAAGTGAGGCCAAAAACTCATGGCCATAATTCTGTCAAATTTTAACCGATTTTCTAATTTTTTTCAGTGAAGATTTTTTTAGTAAATTGGCAGTAAAGTCGTTATTAACAATCCCACCACGCCTTGCACATGTTGCCACACTACCTTGTGAATCACTAATGTCAGAAAACAAGCGCTAACCAAAAAGTACAAGGCAGATTAGCTACATATTTAAGGTGTGATGGGTTGTTAATAAGCAAATTAAGGAAAGTTTATTGCTGAGTCTGTTAGTGAAAGAATTTTTAAAATCGGTGAATATTTGGCAAAGTTACAAGCAAGAACGTGGTTGACTCGTGCACTTTCTTCGCCTGTTATCAGTGCATTGGCCAGGCGCACAAAGTGCACGAGACAACCACGTTCTTGCTTGTAGCTTTGCCAAATATTCACCGATTTTTAAAATTTTGTCACTGGCTGACTTAGCAATAAACCTTTCTTAATTTGGTTATTAACGACCTCACCACACCTTAAATATGTAGCTACACTACCTTGTAATTTATCGTTAATCGCTTGTTTTCTGACATTAATGTTTCACAAGGTAGTGTGGCAGCATATGTACCCTGCACTGACTGGTGGGATTCTTAATAACTAGCTAACTGTAAATGTATTAGGCATCTTCCAGTGACGAAATGTTGAAAATCGGTTAAGATATGAAAGAATTACGGCCAGGAGTCTGTGGCCTCACTTTTTGGCCCACCCTGTACACGTGCACTGCAACGATTCACAGTTCAGTTCACACTGATTTGGCAACTGACAAAACGCCGCATTTATTCAATCTAATCGTAAAACTCCATGTCATCTAACAATAATGACGCAATTGGTATTATCATTGACGCTGCTGCCCGCGTAGTATGTGGAACAGGGTCTATGTTACGGACGAGCATCCGCCCGTCTGTCCCATCGATCGACAGCAGCAACGGCAGCCGGCGGGTTTGCTGCTGAGCGCCCTGCGGGCAGAAAATATCGATCGATAGCTGCGAGCGCTGTGGGCGCCGTGCTGCAGGCGACGGCGCTCAGCAGCAATTGCAGATAGTGTCGTGTTGAGAGAATTGTTAGTTTCAGTTTAAGGACATCCACAAAAATGACCGAAGCGACGGATTCTTCACTAGACAACATAAATTAAATTCCGTTGAACCCGCTAAGGTGGTCAAAACATCTCCAGTGTTTCTGAACAAGGCCACGGCTCACGGTCGTGTCCAACAGACAAGACAGACAACAACAACAACAACAACAACAACAACGACCGTTTAACGGCCTTTGATCCGGGACAACCTGGGTAGGCCGGTACCAGAAGAAACATTCACCCACTCACACCCATCCGGATCATCGTGCTT
>Ga0126327_10000320_pt1 | contig 10854 bp, 8 predicted proteins | sample InaspJWI30metaG_FD_101392 | JGI IMG/M metagenome (GOLD analysis project Ga0126327, IMG submission 101392) | Marine gutless worms symbiont microbial communities from Oahu, Hawaii - Inanidrilus sp. 1 OAHU.JWI-30 metaG | ecosystem: Host-associated > Annelida > Digestive system > Unclassified... | reverse complement strand
GTGCGTTGTAGAATAAACAACTTTTAATCTAGCCCGTTAATAGTTAGTTATACTAGCAGTTTGTGGACCTGTAGAAGTTATTACAAACTCTGGGCCCCCCAACTGACACCAGTGGACCGTAACGAAACATACTGTTTTCACAAACTGGTGCTAAATTTGCCGGCTCCGTTGGACATCCAATGACCAAAATGCTTTCACTTCAGGGGAGCTTCGCCCTCCTGACCCCCTGACCAGGGGCTCTACCCCTGGCCGCCTATGCCTCAGAGGCTGAGCCCCCCCCCCTGCTACACATTACCACTTTAACCACTGCAATACAGTTACAGTTTGATCAAGACAATTCGTGGTTGAAATAAGAAAACGAGAAAAATACGAAGCGAATGGAAACTGCGTATGCATTCGATGGCGTTTTCATGTGTGCGCAAGAGCATTTCCAAATGATACAGTGTATCGCGCGGTTCCTCTGCGTCATCCGAGCTTCTTCTAGCGAGGGGTATATCTAGCAGCTCATAGATAGGCTACACGTGCTTGCTTTTTAACTTTCGAGAGCTTATGTCTATAGATACTGATCATTCCAGTACGTCGTCCACTCGTGGTCGTGAGTTTGCGCCGTGCAACAAGTGGGGACACAGACATAATTTTCCAGACATAATCTCCGCAGAACTTGTTAGTCCGCCTGGGCGGACTTATGTTCTGCCTCTGTTTCTTATTTATTTAGCCATTTTTGACGATTTCTGTCTCAACCTCTACAGGACGGATTTTCACCAAATTTGCAGGGTTGGTAGAACCATTCTGTCACTCTGTCACTTCACCTGTCGCTCAACCGGCAACCATGCAGCAGTTGCGCTAACCTACCCTGACCCCAACCCTAACTTTCCTAACTGTAGGCTTAATTAGCTCTTCTTGGTCCATTTTCTGCCTATTCCACAAATTTTATGACAATTCACTCCATTGCTTGTCCGACATTCAAGTTTCTACACACAGCAGTCGGCTGTTTTCGAAGCTATCCACTTTTAGGTCAGACTATATGACTTCGATCAAATGAACAAGTTGTGCATTTCGCCAGGTGGTGTGCGGGTAACAGTTCTTAGGCATGTCGAAGATTCAGAGTCCTGAATGCATAACTGCTTATGTCGAATTTCTTCAGGATTCCGGTCATCAAAAGTTATTACAATCGGTTCATTTTTCACTGAGTTTATGGGAAAGTCGTTTTGGAGCACGATGTAGCCTATGCCCCAGTACATGGACATACTTTTACAGAAACAAACTACTGTATTGTAGCTACTGTAGTCTTACAGCTCAGATGATTACACAGTGACCGCTGTGAAATGTTGTTGTTCGTGAATATGTACAAGCCATGTCGCCAGTTGTCAACACAGTTGATCGTGTGCGTCGTGTTTGCGTGCATGTGACAGTGTTGTCTTGTTGTGAGCCAAATGTCGAGACTGTATTGTTGTCAAATCATCAAGCTGTACAGCTCGAACGCTGACGACTATTTGCTTGTAACTATTGTGGTATCGCTTGAGTCTCTGGTCATTGCTAGTAGCGCAGTGTTTCATCATGTCGGTGTTGAACAGTTATCGTATTCGTAATCGTGGTGGTAACCGTAACTTTGTTATCGTACGTGTGAAAGCGGCTACTGTAGACAACATCTGACAAAACAGCATTATTGTCTGCAGCATAAGATGGAAGATCGTCTTGCAAGGTAGACACGTGTTACTCCAGCTCCCTCAGAATTGAAGTGATGCATATCTTATCGAATAGCGCTCAGATTACTTCCAGTAACCTTCAAAGTCAGTTTACCTTTTCAGATCTTTAAATATAAATGCTCGTATAGGCCTACAACGGTTCTTTCATTCTACATGTATTGTAACCGCCGATGCGCAGTTTGTGTGCGACAATTAGGCCCGAGTTTCTGGTCTAGTGGGGCCCGTTTTTGTGTCTTATATAACTTGTGTTAGTGGTTTATTTTTTATTTTTTTGATAATTATTGTGAGAGATTGCCTGGATATTATCGTCTCTTAAATGACCTATTATGTGTTGGACGTGTTGAATCCTGTACCAGTAATGTATAGCTACGTCGTTATTTGCAGTATTGCATGGAATCAGCATCGAACAGTGTTTAGTATTGCGCTTCTTTGTTCGTCGGTCAAGTTGTGTATATCACCTGTATACCGACGACTTGCTGTGGTGAAATTTTCTAAGTCCACAATGTAGAAATTGCTCACGTGACCCTGACCACGCCCACTTAGGGAGCACTCACTCATCACATAACTAAGACTTCACATGGCCGACCCGTGTACAAAATATGGTCTCCAGCGTTAGCCGTTGCGGAGATATTACATGGGGTGTAAAATTCTAAAACGGGTTATTTGACCCTGACCACGCCCCTTTCAGGTAAGATTTTTCTTCGGCATGGTGGGACGTGCTATGCTAAGTTAATGTACCAAATACGAAGTCTCTAGGTTCACCCGCTACGAAGCTGTGAATGGCGGTGCGAAGTGCAGAAAATAGGGTGGTTTGGGGTGGTTAGGGGGCACTCAAGGTCAACGGCAATGTCACCATTCGATAGAGCGCATACGAATTCCTATTCGACTATTCCGGAAACTAGAGTCCCTGGGCTATCGTGTGGTGTTGTTTGTGTGATTCTCCGTTTAGCCGTTTTAGTAGAACTCCGACTTGTGACAGACGGACACAGACGGGCAGACACAGACGGACACAGACACAGACACAGGCCCATGGCTAGTACCGCGGATGCATAGCATCGCGCGGTAAAAAATAACTGCTAGTAGCCTAATAAACAGCTGAATCTTAACACAGACAGGCAAATTTGATGCCGATTGTGGAAACATTTATCCGTTTTCGCATCCAATACCAGAGGGCTTAAACATGTCGAAAGGCACGAGCTACAACCAATTTTAAAGGTTAATCTAAATACTGCTGTAACAATGCTAGCTTGTATAGAGGCTTTTCAAAGTCAATTTAGTAACCCCCAGCTGAAATTACGCTTGTGCTTGACTGCTATAGTAGCCTACATGTAGGCCCATGCATAGGCAGCTGAAACGAAATCGAACTTGGCAATTTGGATTATGGAACGAGAATTTGTGGCTTGTAGTAGTGAATTTGTAGAAAATAAAAATATTAAACTGGCATTCTTGTTTTGCAGTTTAAACAACGTTATTTATATAGTGTTGTACGTTGCGCTTGCATTGTTCTGGACGTTGTGTGACATCTGCGGATTGAGAAACTAGACTATAATAATACTCGTATAATAAATGACTTGAAGACTTTCCAGGACCTCTTCAAACGCTAGTTGACTATGCCTAAGCCTACTAAGGTGCGATAAAACCAGGCCACTGCATTGGCCATTCTGCCTCATTAAGGTTTGTTCGCAGCACATGAACTAAACTGAACGGAACTCCTGTTCTGAGCACGTGTATTCCAACGGGAGCGTTGACTGCGCACCAGTTGCTGAAGCTGACGCACGTGACTAATGAACACGTCGTGTAACTGGGTCGACCTTAAGTAGCAGATCAGTTCAGTTCAGTTCAGTCCATGTGCTGTGAACAGACCTTCAAGCTGCCGCTACAGTTCTGGCATGCATACATTTGCCAAATGCTGACCGACTTTAAAATTCTTTTTTTTCTGAGACTTGGGCCTACTAGTAGGCCTACATTTGCAATGAAGCTATCGTTGGACACCCAGTAACACCTAAAGTGTGTCGCTACACCACCGGGCGAAATATATGGCACCCTTTAGATTCCAACTGGCCAATGGCTTGGTTTTTGCGTCACCCTGTGCCAGTGATGTTAAACGAGACGATGGCTTCGAGGCCAAGATCAAGTAAAAGGTAAAGGAGTGCCATACCCCATGAGGAGTGTATCTCCCTTCCTCAGGCCGTGAGTCCGTAGGTGGATAAACCACGGAAGTCTGTAACGCATGGCCAGTGCGACGCCAGACCTACGGTTGCCTCCCCAGCCAGCCGCAGGGCATCACCGCCCCTTGACTGGCACCAAATTATACTGCTTTGTGCTAGAGGCACATGTGTGTGTGTGAACAACTTGCCCGTGGCTGTTACCTGATAGCGGAACGGCCGAGGTTCGAACCGGCGACATTTTGAGTCGCAAGTCCAACGCTCTAGGCCTAACACAACGCCATCAGGCCACACTGAAGACCAAGACCGAGACCAGAATTCTTGAGATCAAAATCGTGGCCTTAAGACCGAAACTGTGGCCTCTAGTTCGAAATCGAGACCAAATTTCTGACCCCAAGACCGAGCCAAACGTTTGATCTCCAGACCGAGTCTGAGACTGGGACCAAACCCTCGAGACCAAGACCGAGACTGAAATTCTGGTCTCGAGACAATCGAGTCTCGAGTCTCTAACATTCTCTGTCCTGTACTCGCCGTCAGGGCAGTGAAGAAAATGTGGCTGCGGAGAAAAGTATGCAAGTTAGTAAATTGTTCAAAAATTGAAAGTAGCTTGATTTATTATTATTATTAATTATTATTATTATGCAGCGTTTAACGCGCCATGCTAACCGACTTCAAAATTCTCTTTTCTGAGACTTGGGCGGGCCTATTAGTACATTTGCAATAAAGCTATCGTTGGAGATCCAGTGACACCTAAAGTGTGTCGCTACACCACCGGGTGAAATATATGGCACCCTTTAGATTCCAACTGGCCAATGGCTTGGTTTTTGCGTCAACCTGTGCGAGTTGGTGGCGTGGCACAGTGGTAAAACGTCAGTCTCTGACTGGCGAACTTTCCCTGTCCTGCGCTCGACTTGCAGCTGATGTCTGACCACTAATGTGGGTAAACCGTCCGCTACAGGTTAGCCAACTAGGCCAACTCGGCCTTTCATCCTTTCTGGGTCGATAAATGAGTAGTAAGCTGGAATCAGATGTGTGCTGCCGTTTACAGGTAGCGCCGTCTGGTGAAAGCTACTGAGGTAACCGCAGGCCTGGCAGAAAGTAATGGCAGCCTACTGCCAGGTCTATGGCGTGATTCACTTCGTCACCTGCGGGCTGACTGCCTGTACACCGGGATCAGCTCCGGGCCCAACGCTCGGTTACGAGTATGGGAAAACTTTACCTTTTTTAACGCGCCAGGTGTCGGTCATAAGGACGACGAATCACAGGCGCGGGGGTCACGTGGATCTACGACTTACGTTTAGCAGTAGTGTAATACCACGTCTTGAGTTTCTTTTTGAAAGTGTTTGCAGTGACGTCCAAGTTGCCAGTGATGACGTAAGGTAGACTGTTTTTGATGTGTGGAGCGCTGTAGGTGAAACTGCGTTGAGCGAAACCGGTTTTCATCCGCGGAATTTCGAGCAGGTTGTGACTGGCGGACCTGAGTTGTCGCGACGAGCAGTGTGGCTGGAGTAAGTCGTGAATGTTATTCGGCTGATGGGTAGTGAGTGTCCTGAATGTCAGCAGTGCGATTCTGAACTGAATACGGGCATTAACAGGGAGCCAATGAAGACGGGCTAACACCGGTGTGATGTGATCGCGTTTTTACCGCGCGATGCTATGCATCCGCGATACCATAGCCATGACCCTGACACTCTGTCTGTCCCTCTGTCCGTCACAAGTCGGAGTTCTACTAAAACGGCTAAACGTAGGATCGCACAAACAACACCGCACGATAGCGCAGGGAGTCTAGTTTTCTGATGCCAAAGATCTCCGTGAAATTCGACCGTGGTCACCCCCTACGGGGGCGCCAAATGCAGGTGGGGTGGGTCAAAATCGGCGACTTTCGACAAATAACCGGCTATTATCTCGAAAACGGTACAAGATAGACACATGTTTCTATTAAAGTCGAATAGAAGTCGTATGCGCTCTATCGAATGGTGACATTGCGGCTGACCCTGAGTGACCCCTAACTGCCCCAAACCACCCCATTTTCTGCATTTTGCACCGCCATTTATAGCTTCGTAACTGGTGAACCTAGAGACTTCAAATTTGGTACATTGACTTGCCATAGCAAGTCCCACCCTGAAAGGGGCGTGGTCAGGGTCACGTGACCCGTTTTAGAATTTCACACCTCATGTAAAATCTCCGCAACGGCTAATGCTGGTGACTTCAAATTGTGTACACGGGTCGGCCATCCGAAGTCTTAATCTTCTGATGAGTGAGTGTTCCCTAAGTGGGCGTGGTCAGGGTCACGTGAGCAATTTCTGCATTGTGGACTTAGAAAATTTCGCCACAGCAAGTCGTCGGTATACAGGTGATATTCACAACTCGGTCCGTAGTCGGTTTGTTTATGACACATATAGGACAATGAAAGCGACTCGAACGCGTCACGGTTAAGTGCTCATGTTTACTACACATCGGCCCACCTTAACCCTCCAACTTGATAACTTCGATTTGTTCAGGACCTGTCGTACAAGTATTTTCTGCACTGTTGCGTGGCAATTGGCAAGATTTCAACTGACACGACGCATCGCGCGGTCCCTCGGCGATAGCTGAGCTTCTTGTTTGGTCATCATGACGGTACGCGCTAGGGCGTTCTGTACACGCTGTAGTTTGTTGAGGTTGGATGAAGAGGTGCCGTACAGTATCGAGTAATCCAGCCTGGAGACACTGCGGGCTGGCTACGCCGGTCCAAGGTCACTCCAGTTTATTTAATCTCGATGATCACACGGCATATGTGTTAACGCTATGGCGCCAATTCGCTGCTCCACGTGCTTCGCTGAAATCTGCATAGTTGCCGCAGACGGTTGCTGTTGCTAAAATTACATTTTCACGACACAAGAAGCGATAATCGGATGAATGAGCTTCACTGAAGGCTGCCCAGCTGTCGTCGTAGGCGGCGCGTTGCTGGCCATATTACTTACAACAAGTTGCTGAAGTACTGACAGCGAAAGGCCGCATCGCTGCTGCTACCTACCGTATCGCTTTGGCTCACGCCGGATATTCGCTATAGTTCACAATGGGCCGAAAATGCCCCCCCCCCAAAAAAAATAAATCGCGCTTTTCCCTGGAAATGGGTGCGGAACTCCAGCACCCGAGTCCACACCCCAAACAGCATGTCGATCGGTTTAGTCGTGTTGGCACAGCTCCTGGTTGTGACCAACAGACAGACAGACAGACACACGGACAACGAGCACGCTACATCTGTAACAGTGGGCAGCATCTTTCTATGCTGTGCGGCATAATAATGCTGCTATAGTGACTGAGAACCGTCTGCGTTATGTTACTGGTCGCTATATTGTGTGTGAACGTTCAGCAAACGTTTAGAAGATTCGCCCGTGCGTTTAGTAAATTAAACGGTAGGTGCATCTCTGATACAGGCTGCATTTCTCTCAAGTCGAGTCCGATTGCATACTCGAGTTCCACATTTAGCTCGCATCGCATGCATGGCATATTGCGGCCTATTCCTACAAACGCAGTAGCGTGGTCGATCTGTGTGTCTCTCTGTTGATCGTGAGCCCTGCAAACACGACTGAACCGACTGAGGTACTGTTCGGGGGAAACTTGCGTTGTCCCACATTGGGGTGCACATTAGCGCCACCTGGTGAGTACGATCCGTGCCCGGTGGCGATGCGGCCTACGTCAAATTATCTCAGCCACTTGTTAGCCCGCCCGAAGTGCAGCCGAATGCGGGCCTGTGTTTCTGATTAATTTTTTTCGTTATATTTTAACGATTTCTGTCAGACCAATTGTCTTGACGCCTACCGGACCGATCTTCACCAAATTTGCAGGGTTGGTGGAGAGGCCTATATGGCTGTAGATGAATGATCTGAAGTCAGTTTTTCAATCCCTCAAGGGACGTTGCCATGGCAACCAATTTTTGTTGGTTTTATCGGCTTCTATCCACAGAATTAGGTTCGCATGCCATTCGGTAGATGAAGGCGTACGACAAGAAGTGCAAGTGCTGCGCTGGACGCAGGCGGACCAATTAACTGGCCAATTAACAATAATTAGCAGGCGGTTAGGGGATAGCCGTGCGGGCTACCGACGGGCTTTGCCTTGCATCTAGTTTGACTTGTCCTTCTACTAGTTGGACTCGACTTCATCAGTACTTCTGACTGTCTGGTATATAGCGTGTGAAACGGCACCACGTTGACACTTGACATTCGACATTTGTCGCTGCACACGAGTCGATAATGCAGTGCGTACATTCGCCGCTGCTGAAGGCCATGGTTATGTGATACTAGCGCCTACGGCCCTTGCCCCGTCCTTGTATCTCGTGCTTCGCGCTCGGCCGCGGCACCGTTTCCACAATTAGACGCAGATCAGAAAGTCACGACCTAAGCGCATCTATCTAAATCGGCTCGAGCAGCTCGAGAAATACGGCGGCGACCACGTACGACGTGTCGTTCCTTGTACTGTACCGGTGCCCGTGTGCTATATCTGCAGCCAATTTGTGTCTGCCGGCGCGGCCACGGCTGCCGGCTGGAGACATGGCAGGGGTGCTGGGTGCCTAGACAGTTATCTGAGAATGTTCTCTCGCTGGGATACTGCAGATAATGGCTCACAGCTGGCTGGCTGAGATGTCGTCTCTGCTCGCTGCTGCTGTCGAGTACCGGCGCCGACAACGGCAGGGCCTGAGGCCGGAAACGCCCGCCACTTAATATGTAAATGCGTTACATCTCCGATCTTAAAAGTATAGATAGAAGATACGTACATTAGGATGCCATGCGATGATGCGACTAGGCCTATGCTCAGTACTGACCCGCAGTTTCTACCTGATGGCAACAAATATCAGCCGTCGCAGATGGACCCGCGCGACGCGCTCTCTCGAGCGCATCGTGCTGTACACGAAGGCGGACGCTTCGTGTCATAAACTGGTCGACATCGGTCGAACGTCGACCGTCGCAAGTACTGTCAACAATTCTACATACCGAAAGTTATCAAACCGGTTCATTTTTAACTGAGCTATTTTGTAAAAAAATAAAAAGTCGTCGACTTTAAAGCACGGCGTAGGCTTATAATCATAACATAAACTTGTGCGGGAGAACTATGTACGAGTATTACCTCAGAGATAAGAGGCTTATCTGCCGTTCTATGCTGAAATATTGTCAACTGTTGAACAACGAAAAATCGCTCAAAATTGACAAGTGGCCTTAGGTACCAAAGGTCATTTTAAATGGCTCTTCTCACTTCTAACTTGATCACTTTTAACATGTCCAACTTCCATCGCTTTCAAGAATTAATGGACGAGTTCACAGGGTTAAATGTAACGGAAGTTAATGAGTCCGTTAATGGATTTCTAGGTCAACTTGAAAGTAAGATCGTAATTAAAAATGTTAACTATGTTGACCTCGTTAATTAACGACTAGTAGATTGCCGGACTGTAGGACAGCTTCGTTTTCACATAGGCCTACGTTGTACTCAATACCATTTGAAACTGGCCATTATCAGCGGGTCAAACGAGAACGTGAACTAATTAGCATCAGCTGCGTCTAATAGTATGTGCCATTAGCTAATTTTATGGCAATCAGCTGGCATTTCAGAGATCAAAGCACGACTGATCCCGTTTTCACGACCTCCATGTACGCAACGTAAACGTTATAGCTACTCGATCTACACTTCAGCGCATCTGAATCATTACGCCGTCTGCATAGTATGCGGTAAACGTCATAAAACGGTTGACAGTCTGTCCGTCTGTCTGTCTCTCCCGTCGATCGACAGCAGCAGCGGCGGCCGGCGGGTTTGCTGCTGAGGTCGGGCGCAAGCAGCAGTTATCGATCGACAGCTGATTCTGCCGCGCGACATGCGGGCAGCGTAAATTTTGGTCCGACTGTAAGGAGGTCCAACACACTTGTTTGGATTTAGTTTGGCGGTACCTCGACATAGACGAACAGACATCACACACGGCCATAGCTATTACCGCGCCAGCATAGCGTTGCGCGCTTAAAATATCCGTTAAAAGTCAATATCTCAACAGTTAGGAATTGCCCATCTGTAGTCGCAATTCTTCCTCAAATCCGGGATTTCCCCCTTCTCAGTTAGGGACTTCTGGTCTACGTCAGTCGCAGACCCAGGAATTGTTGGTAGGGGGATAATACCTCCTGTATCTTCCCCCTTTTGTCCCTTTCCTGCCCTCAGTCCTCCCCTGTTTCTCCCCGCCGCGAAGTAGCCCCCTTAAATCCAGCTAGAGGGTCTGAGGGAGCGCTGTAAGCTCCACCTCTGGGGCCGTGCATAGCCCGGTCGCCAAACGCTTTTGTATGCATTTTGAGTCAAAAATCGCTTATGGTTGTAACAATTTGTCAAACACAGTGCAATACAAAATTTTCAAAAAAGTATCTGATTTGCAGCTGTTGCTTTACTTTGGTCTTTACCGCATTATAACTGGCCGCATTTTCGCGGGCGAAAAAAATGCTGCATGCCGGTGGTATGGATGCACCCCTCGTCCCTCCCTCTCGGTCCGCCACTAGCTTAACGTTATGCATTTCCGTGTCGTATCACATCGGTCTCCACACGTGCGTATCTCGTTGTGAATTCTATGCAGGGACGTAGCCAGAGGGGGAGCCCTAGGAGGAGCCCGAATTCCGCCTGGATTTCCCCCCCATTATTTTACCATACAACAGGGAGCCCCGAGAGCTAAGGGCTCCCCCACACACATCACGCAATCACAGATAGGCCTCCTTGGCGGTAACAGGGGCGTCTACGCCATATAAACGGTGGAGCAAATGCACCATGAAAAAATAGGGGGGAGGTTTTTGCAGGAACTTAGGGGGGAAGTGCGTAAATTATTCATGCACTTCCCCGGTCACCAGGTGTCAGATTTTAAGGCTAAAATGTACCAAATTCGATTTCGGCTAGAGCTCCGCCCCATACCCCGCTGGGGGAGCTAACAGCGCTCCCCCAGACCCCCTAGCTGGATTTAAGGGGGCCTACTTCTAAGGGAG
>Ga0126327_10000319_pt1 | contig 10932 bp, 6 predicted proteins | sample InaspJWI30metaG_FD_101392 | JGI IMG/M metagenome (GOLD analysis project Ga0126327, IMG submission 101392) | Marine gutless worms symbiont microbial communities from Oahu, Hawaii - Inanidrilus sp. 1 OAHU.JWI-30 metaG | ecosystem: Host-associated > Annelida > Digestive system > Unclassified... | reverse complement strand
GGGCGGGATCGCATCGGCGGCGGAGACCGCGGCGGCCGGGGACCGGGACGCTGACCGCAGCACGTCGACGGACGACGGCGAGGCCGGCGGAGAGCCGGTCAACTTCCGGGTCGTTGCCGCGGTGGTCGACGATTCATCGACTGCATCGCGGCAGACTGTTGACTGCATCTTTCTTTCTCCAACACGCCGCTCTTCTTCCGACAAAGCAGTGAATGAATTTCTACGTTACGATCAATTATCTGACGATCCGCCTATATGAGTTATAGTCAAGCACGACTTTCAGTACGTATGCCAAGAGATTGGCTGCGAAGAACGTCTCCGAAATGACCTTTTATTTTTGTCGAGTTGGACGTAAAGCGTTAAGTCAGGAAACGACTAACATTAACTCGGAGCGCTGCGCTTGTCGTATGCGGAAATGGCGGAGACGAGTCGACAAGCGGTGATGTCGCGTCGTCGGGCGTGTTTTTATCCGGCGTTGTTTTGTCGCCGTGTTGGGGGGTCGGCGCAGCAGCAGCAGCAGCGCGCGCCGGCCGGACGCTGTCCGTCAACGCCGCGTCTCGCCGCTTCATTGGTCGCCCGGCGCTGCCAGGCAGGTGCGCTATGGCCGGCGCTCGATTGGCGCTCGCGCGGACCTCGTTGACACGCTGCTTGTCGGCTCTAAGCGTCATCAAGCAGTCGCAGCCTCAGCAGCAGCAGCAATAGTACATTCGTTCGTCTGCTTGTTGACATGTCGTTGCTTATCTTTCCTTTGCTCAGTCCCAGCACAAAACAACTGTTATAATCATAATCGCTACAGACTTCGATTACCGGATTAATTTGCTGTTGAACGTTAGGCCTAATTGTTGTCGGATTGTTGAAATTTGAAGAATTTTGATAAACGTGGATTTTTTTCTATCACGCATGGTTTTTACAAGAAATGTTGCATTATATTATGAAGAGAAAATCAAATGCTATTACTTGTAGGATCATAACAAAAATATTAATGCATAGAACCGGTGCAGAAATTCGACAATTTTCCTCAAAATATGTACAATATGCTTATACACATTTAGCATAAGCTATATGATGCAACAGCAACCGTAAATAACTGTCTTAAAATAACGCATTTATACAAATCTTCAAAGTTACTCGCTAACGACTGATGGTATCAGAAATTATTGAAATGTCCTCGGGACATATTGGCTAGTTGCGTTCTTCAGCGAATCCGCAGAAGACAACCGTCGACGCGCAGGCAACAAGCAAATGCGGCGCGAAGTAGTTTGCGTAATCACGTTGTCGCTCGGTCGCACTGACGCACGCACTCCGGCCAGTAATCATGGTTACCGACGCGTTTTCGCTCCGTTTAAGTTTCGTCGCCGCACTAACTCAGCGTATAACGCAACGTAACGCGATACGGAGAGGACGGTCGGTTGGTGACCGGATATTTGCCCCGCCCCTCCCAGATATCTGCCACCGGGAAATACTCCAATCGCGAACATCGGCCGCCTGGTCAGGGTTAAGGTTTAGAGTTGGTTATGGTTGTTAGGATTAAGGTAAAGTGTGTAATACTCCTTAGACCAGAGTAGGCGAGGTGTTTATCTCCCTTCATAGCCTTGAGCCTGTAGGTGGATAAACCACTTACATTTCTGGCGCATGGTCATTGCGATGCCAGACCTACGGTTACCTTCCCAGCCGTAGGGCATCACTGCCCTTTGACCGGTACCACATTATACTACATACTGTGTATGTAGGACGTGTGTGAACACTTGCCTAAGGTTGTTGTTGACTAAAAACTGAAAGCGGAACGGTTCTGGAGTCGAAACCGTGACGTGACCTCTTTGAGTTGAGAGTCCAACGCCCTAGTTATTACAATAACCGGTGACATTGTTAGTAACCGGGTATAGCAGTATGCAACAAGCCCCACTGCTACAGGAACTCACATGCCACATGGGCTCACGCAGTGTTACCTGCCACCCGGCAGAGGTGACATTTCCGCCTTTACCCCAGCCGAAGCTGGTACTCGATTTAGAGAGCTCGGAGGGCTACAAAGCTGAGTTGACCTACGCACTGCAGTAGAGATGCGCAGCCCGCGCCCACGGCTGCATATCGCAGTGGCCGTCGTCATAAACACAACCGTCCGCGGTGATATTCGAACCTCGGTCCTCTCACACCGCAGTAGGACGCGCTGACCACTAGGCCACTGCGACCTGTTAGGGATAGTGTTAGGTCGGGGGTCGGACGTCCGGCGGGGAAGGGGGTAAATATCCTGCGTTCTGGTCGTCCTATCCAGCAGCGACTGGACGAACAATAATTGACAACTGGTCGGCGGCCAGCGTGCGCTTCCGGCACGACAGGCGGCCATTAATCACGTGACGAGCGGCGACGAATGAGCGATAATTTGTTGTTGGCTGAGAGACTGACGCTAACCGCGTCGCGCGCCTCGTTCAACTCAAACAGTTTCCGCTGTAATCGACAACCGCAGAGAGCATCTTTCTGCTGACAGTAGATGTATTTACACAACCGATATCGCTACGTAAGAAAGTAAGTAAGTAAACGGGTCTTCACAGCGTGCTGCAGCCAATCAACTTCGTAACGCTGACTCGCGTCACCAATAACTCGTCGTGTTACTGGGTCAACTTGTTGCAGGTTAGGTCAGTTCAGTTCAGTGTGAGTGTCTGAGTCAGTGAGTGTGTAGCTGTTACTGTCGGCAAAAAACCCTAGTATCGCGCGAACGCATATACGTTTTGAAAAAGTCTGCACTGCTCTGTATTTGAGTAGTGCAAAAAATCACCATGCGTTGTGGTTTCTAGGCCCAAAATACACGTAAATGTGCTTTTGGACGTCGCCAAAATTGTCCGTAGCTGGTGCAGTAACGGGCAAACTGATCTACACGTGCGGTCCTGCGTCAGCAAAGCTTTTGTCGCCAAAAAGTGGTAGGCCTACTCCTCCGTGAAACAGCTAGTGTTTTGTAGTAATATTCTAATAGTATGTAAATGTAAATTCTGCATCAGTTCATTGATCTCCAGCTCCAATGTTAAATAGAATGAACTGATAAGAAGACTACCAGAAGAACAAGTATATAGAAGAGCGCTAAAAGTTATCTATCTGATTATGATATATAACAGTTAAACAAACTAGCATTTTATTAGTTTAGGCCACATCGCAGCACTGTGCGTAGTGTTATATGCGGTCTGTTGCTACCTGTGTCGCGAGTAGCGTGGTCTGCGTAATGGGCACACCGGTATATACGCTGTGCAGAAACGGCTGAACGGCTGAACCGTCAGTTCCGATTTGGGGATGGACTGGTGTGGGCCCAGAGAACCGTGTACTAGATGGGAGTACAGATCCATCACGTGAAGGGACACTTCAGGACTTACGAGGGAAATAATGTGCCCAACGCCCCTCGAACAATGGACTCGGCTAGTCTTCGGCCCGGGTGCAACCAATAGGCTTACCTCGCAGCAGAAGTGTCGCGTCGCAGCGATACGAGCTATCGCCACCATTACTGTGGTCACTTGTTCAACTCTCCTGAGTTCTATGCATTTGTTCCATTCTGCTGGGATTGATAATAACCACGCTTGAAATTTTTCTAACAGGAAAGGAGGCGTAGAACGCATAAAGATAACGACAGAAAGATGAACGTGAAAAGTCAGAAACAAAACTCATGTCTATATTTTTCCGTTTAAATAAATACCCTTCTCTTTGTTACTTTGTTTACTTTTAATTGTTTATTTGCTTGTCTAGCACACACCGGTGAATGTCAGTCAATTAGCGGTGCTTACAATAATACGGGTGCATGTCTAGAACTCGTCGAGGAGACGCGTGACAAGTGCCTCGCCGTTTACTCTCTATTACAGTAATCAGCGACGGCACCGAGTCAACCCAGCTTCCGCCATTCTCGTCTCGTCTCTCTCTCTCGTCGAGTTGATTACTACCGCAACAGACGTTGTTCGTGACAACGACAATTATCGAGTTGGGAGACTGACAGCAGGGCGGGGCCGAGTGGACCCGGCCGCCCCGAGTGGCCCCCGCGCCGGGCCGTCAGCGCCGTCGGCAATTACCGGCGCCGCGGAAAAATAGCCCCGTTTTTACAGCGACCGGTTAATAATTAAACGCTTCCACCCGCCCGCTCGGCGCTTCCGATAAACAGAGGACGGGGCGGGACCGGGCACCTAGCGGGACTGTTCGAACGACGACTGCAAATTAGCGGCAATCAGTTCCTTTCTCTCCACTCGGCCGACGACGATGACGCGACGCGCAACGAAGTGATTTGGCGCTTTCGACGCTCAACGTGTTAAGCAATAAACGGCGCCCGCCGCCGCCGTTAACGCTCTTAAACGACGTTTGTTTATTAATTACGTAATCTCGCCGCCGACGACGGGATATACTCGGCGCCGTGGGAGGTCCTCTTCGCGTCGGCGAACGAGTACCGCGGGTGCTCCGTCATTGTCATCGCATCGCTGACCGTCGACGAGAAAATTATTTCTAAACCGAGTCTATTATTATGATTAGCGGGCCGGTTGAGAGGCCGCCCCGGCGGTATTGGACCTGTCTGCGCGGCGCACGGTCCAGCGGTCGCCGACAATGGCCGCGGTCTTCTCGGGGTCCCGTCCGTCCACGGTCCATAGACGCCGGCACGTCCGCGGCCGGTCCCACGACAGGACAGATCGTACGTCGCGACCAATTAGCGACGGCCAGCGCGCACGCTCCGCTGGCACCGTCTCATGCGCGCACGCACGCGCTCGGTCGCTTTCATCTGCCGGCGACGGATAAATAACGATCTAATTTGCTGGTCGGCGACACCGCACGGATTCGTTTGGTGGCGCGCATTCATTGTGAGATAGACTGGTGCTTCGCGAGTGAGTTTGACGGAATGACTTGGACATAGTCGATAATGAAACACAGACAGCGCAGTAATACCAACTTTGTCTGTTTGTGGAACTTGGTTAAAGTTTTGTCATGCCAGTTTTCTTTTCTTGTTTTCTTTTCTTTTATTACTAGTTACTTTTTCATCGTCGTGTGCTAGGCCCATCATTATACACATGGCGAATGAAGATTATCATTAAGGCACGTAAGGCATCAAACATAACCACTTTCTGTCCCTATAAGGTACACACATTTCAATTTCTAACCAGGTTTTTTAAGATATTGTGATAACCAAATGGTACACAAAGATTCGTATTAGTGACTTGTATTAGGTCTAATCGTTCATCATTGTTTTATTTCTCTTCTTTTTATGCTTGTGTTTTGTATGAGTTGCGTTTGACAACTTCTCAATAAACGAATATATGACGATGATGATGATGATGATGATGATGATGTCTCTAACAGTCATATCTGATAAAATTGTTTCCTGTCGGAGTTCCGTCTCGAACCTCGCTGGGGAAGTTTACGACAGTCCACCAGACTCCCAGCAGGTTTATCCGTTACTTACTTACTTACTGTTTTCTATAAGTACCGAGCTGTCGCAGAACAGAAGTCGACATTAGAAACCAGCTTCTCCCGATGTCGGACACGGCGTGCGACCAGCGAGTTAATGGCCGGCGAAAACGATGCTGTGGCCGGAAAATGCCCGAGTGAGCGACGGACCACACACAGTGCTAAATGCTGCATGGTGGTCTAGCACACCCGTGTCCTGTCATGACCTCCCCGTTCGCGTCCAAACACCCGCCAGTGGCCGACTGCATGCTTCCGTTATCTCTCCTCCCTTTGTCCTCTGGACGGAGATTCTGCGGCCGGTGCCGCTGTAGTCGTCGACAGTTGACACCCGGCCGTAATGTAATGTTAATGTAATGTGATGTCAATGTGGAGTTTAGGGTGACACTTTACGAACAAGTCCGTTGCAGGGGCACCTTACAGTGTCTCTGTTCAACAAACGGTATAAATTGATATCATCGCCAAAGGTATAAAAAGCTGGGAAGGTAACCGCAGGCCTAGCAGAAAGTAATGACTACATGCTGCTGGTTATATACTAACGTAACCCGGGCTATCTTCTTCGGAAACCGGAGATCAGCACCAGCCCATTGTTTTCTTAGACCCTTGCTTTAGGCCTACCTTTAATTTGCTTGCTTTCTTTCTCTTATACGCGGGAATAACAACGGATACAGAAAACTGTCCACAAATGCCAGAACTATAGTTTTTTTCAGGATGTGGGACCTCACATGGGGAGAGGGATGTTCAGCCGAGCGGTATGAACATTCCTGAATTTGGTACTGGTGACTCCGTCAGTTGAATTAACGGTACGTATGGAACATACCGTTTATCGGTCACCTTGTACTGGCCGAACTGTTATCAATTACTCACGTGTCCGTGCAAAACGTTCTTCGTGCTCGACAAAACAAACATCTTTACAAAATTATTACTTATTAGTCCAATGTCCAGTGTCGTTTACTACGTTACAACGTTGTCTGGGTGATGAATTTTGAATATTGAATCTATACTGACATTATTTTATAGAATTTTTCATGTGGGACTCCAGAATTAATATCGCCAGATAGGCATATGTTGTCAAAACTGATGCAAGCTCACGACAATTCACAATTTCTTCGCATACTATGGTCACACTATGAGGAAACAGGGGAGTTGCCTGGAGAACAGAACAGCTATTAGCTACGAGCTCTCTTAGAGCAAAAAGAAATTTTAAAAATGTCACAAAGTTAAACAAACCATGCCACTTAGAGTACCCTTTTATAAACCTTTGTAGTACAATATTATGGTTCTAAATGTGCATGAAATTAATATATACAACTTCATTCGCCATCTAGGCAGTCTCAAAACATTGAACAATTATACAGAAAAAAAGGTAAGAACACTTTACGAGAAACTGTCGGTTTATGTTCACATGTTCCGAGCTTAGATAAGTTCTTTCTTCGTTGTTTTGTATTAATTGATGCCATTTGACTTGGAGTCGTAAACTGTGATATGTTTTATATGACATATGTCACTTGTCTAATTAGTCCAATGCTTTATTATACTGTCGATGTATGGCAAACCTATAGGCTACTCGAGACACTTTTGACGGTCGTTTAAACGTGCAACATTTTAAGTCACCCCACATTTAGGGGCGCAGGAACGATTTGTTAACTGGTAGGGCAGTCTGGTAGACATTGAGGTTTAACTTGCGTGCCGAAAGCAGATCGCGGCTCGTAATTGCAGGCGTCCAAGTGAATAACAAAAAATTTTCCAATAAGAGTAATATTGGGCTCTCGAGGAGCAGTAATCTGGATGGATGTTATTAGACCGTGACTCAAAAAACAAGACACTAAACTCTTTCCCATAACTTCCCAAGTGTTAACCGATTTTCAAATTTTTTTTGCTGGCAGACTTACTAGTAAATTTGCAACAAAGTCATGTTTAAATATACTACTAAACCTTAAATACGTCGCTACACTACCTTGTGAAATAGGAATGTCAGAAAACTGGCGGCAATCTGAAATATGTATTGTAATTAATGATAAATCACAAGGTAGTGTATAGCCAAACATTTAAGTTGTGATGGGACACTTCATTACAAATTTATCGTTTAATTTGCTGGTAAAAAAATTAAAAAATTATGAACATTTAGCAAAGTTACGGGCAAAATGGTTGATTGAGTCATACGCCCCATTCGCCTTAGACTTTTGTCCTCAAAGATGCAGAACTCGCCAGATAAGTATAATAACTTGTGTATGACTGACAAAAACTGTTTATAATTGTTGTTGTGCTAAAAGGCAGATTAGGCCTACTGTGAGTTTATTAGCAACAAATATCAAACTGATGTAGACCACTTTTGACTTACTGACAGACTTACGCCATGACCAACTACTGATCACACGGCATTTTGCTGCAACATTTTTTCTTTGTTACAGCAGTTATGTATAGTCGATAACGGGATTTAAGACCGATGTGAACACCTTTTTATTAGTGAATTAAATAGTGCATATTTTACCAGACAAATATTTTAAGACACTTTTTGAGTGGCTAAGTCGCAGTTTGCTTCAATTACTTCTTGAGCATGACGATTTTTTGGACATAGATATTTCACAATGTAATGTAGCGACATGTTTCAGGTTGGTGGCATGTATAAATACAAATACGACTTTATTACAAATTTACCACTGAGTAACAGTGAAAGAATTTTGAAAACAGGCGTTAACATTTGATGATGTTACGGACAAAAGTATAGTGTCTTGTTTTTTTCTGACTCACAGTGTATATCGTTCTGTTTATAGGCCCTACATTTTTATTACAGCACCAGAAGACAACAATGGTAGCGCAAAATGAATGGTTGGCCAGCGCCCTTGCCCACATTTTCACTGAAACCCGATTAATTACGAAATCGCTGAACACAAACTGTAATACATGCATTCATTTATTTACTGTAGCGTAATTAATGGATATGCTTTCACTTCAGCTCCACCTTTCCTCCATTACCTGCAGCCATCAACTTGAACCGGCGAGTTTGAAACAAGAGCTCAGCCACAGGACGTACGTTTTACGAGCCATTAGTGTAAATCAACGTCGACGACACGGTCCAATCGATCGATCTAGCTGTTAGTTGTCTGGGGAAAGAATCGACCTAGTGCTAGGCCAGTGATTGTTATTTACTGGGGCATTAGCTTAACAAATAGTACTACAGAAGAGTCCACTGCCTAGGCCTAGCAACCTGTCAACTGTAATTAGTAGCCTTTTCCACAGAGAACAAAGCGCATCTTTGCGCAAATCACGGTGTAGCCTACTGGTGATGTAGGCCTAGTAAGGAATGGGTCTTACGTGCTGTCATAAATTTTCATAATCGTTTTCACGTGCACGAAAATGTGCATGAAAATTGCACAAAATAGGGCCCTACGTTTAAAATGCCAAAATTTTGCTTGCGGCTGGGAGTTCGCCCCATAACCTGCTGGGGAGCTTACAGCAGGCTTACGACCCTCTCCCAGTCCTTACTCCCTACAGTTGACCGGGTAAAGGAAACGAAGTACCGTATTAAATTTAGTATTAAGTATGGTGTACCCGCCCGTACACTTCACGTTTCCACGTAGACACGCAGACACAGACCACGGAACGTGCTACGTCCGTATGTGTAGCAATAGGCCTAAGCCGCATCTATTCGATGCGTGCAATGCGGCCTAACAAGATGGGAAAAAAATTAGCCGAATCATGTAACACGATAAAGTAAATGATGTAAACAACTAACCGCTAAAACGGTGGGGAAATTGTTGAGAGAAAAAGAACATTGGCCATAAGTAGGCCACTAGGCGTACTCCAAAGTCTGAATCTCGTAGTCTTTCTAATTCGCTAGATGGCGGTCTATACGCGTGATGGAGTGATGGCGGGACGTAGCCGTTAGTGTGCAACTGTGCATATCGTGCATCAGAAAACAAGGCAACTAGATGCAGTAACAAGGCCCGGGACTATGGAGCAGTTGATACGGTACTGACTGTCGTAAAAGTTCAAGCTTTTGTTAAAAACTAGTTATGGATTATAGACTGTAGTTATCTAGGCCTATTAACTATAGGGGACATAGGCGTAAACTTTGGCAGGCAGCTATAGGCTTAAGCGAAAAAAAGCCTGTCCAATAATTTTGCCCCTAGGCTCGTTAGGCTAATGAGCCCCCCTCAATATTTTGGTCAATTGAAGTTTTATACTTGTCCGTTAAATTTTATTCCCATTTACATATTTAAGAAATTCAGCATTTTCATGCCGATCAATCTTCATGCCCAGAGAGTCTTGGCAAAGTCTGACTGAACCCAATCCAATCCCCTTACATGCCCACACCAACACGGCCTTTGGCTGTGCGCAGGGTTGTACCCCAGATGCTCAGACTCCCAATATTTTGCCAAGTTTACGCCAATGCTAGGAGACTATTCTTCCAGCTACTTTTTTACTAGCGCGACGGTATGCTAGCGCGGTACTGGCCCCGTGTCTGTCTGTGTCTGTGGCTGTCTGAGAGTTCAGTCGAAACAGATGAATGAATCGAGATAATTTTCGCATACTGCTTTCTTTGACTGACATGTCCTAAGCTGGGTTACAAGAAAATTCGGCTATCTCCAAATAGTAAGGGTCCTTCCATTTGGAACTTTGTCCGTAACTTAGGACTTGAAAAATGTCGCCACAACAAGTCGATCGTGTTGTCAACTAAACTCGTACATGGTGAAGCTTGACCACACCCACGACGGTCGACGCGTCGTGGCTGGACGCAGATAGTTTATTACACGTCGGTCGACCGTAAAGCTCGAACTCAATCCATTCGATTTGTTGTGGACGTGTTGTTCAACTTGTTCCCACAGCTGTGCAGCCGTTGACAAGTAAGATCTCAATTGACATAGCGCGTCGTGTGGTCCGTCTGCGGTAGCAGAGCTTCCTGTTCAAAAATACAGTGTAGTTAATAACTAACTTTTAACCAGGGGCGTCGGAGCCGTACTTGCTGCCCCAACGTTTTCGACACTCCGCTGCCACTACTTTCAACTACTCAAAGATAGTCAGTCCACTAGAGTTTACTAGTAATAGTTAATCAGTGACCATCAATGATCACGTTAATGGCAACATTTTGGCATAGGCCCCTAATAATGTTTACTGCCGGACTCTGCAGCTTCTCGGGCAACAGTTTCACGCACCAGCAGCACGGTGATGTAGTATTGCTGTAGTAGTAGTAGTAGTAGCAGTTGTTGTTGTTGTTGTTGTTGTTGTTGTTGTTGTAGCGCAGAAGCAGCAACAGTAGCAATTTCGTTTAGCTGTCAAAATTGCACAGGTCTCCCACTTAACGTGTGAAATTGCCCAATGCCCATTGGTGATCGATCCTTGTTGTTGTTATCTCTGACCTATCAAAGTTGATGCTATTCAGAGTGATAAACAAGAAGCTCAGCTATCGCCGAGGGACCGCGCGATGCGTCGTGTCAGTTGAAATCTTGCCAGTTGCCACGCAACAGTGCAGAAACTACTTGTACGACAAGTCCTGAACAAATCGATGTTATGAAG
>Ga0126327_10000318_pt1 | contig 10942 bp, 2 predicted proteins | sample InaspJWI30metaG_FD_101392 | JGI IMG/M metagenome (GOLD analysis project Ga0126327, IMG submission 101392) | Marine gutless worms symbiont microbial communities from Oahu, Hawaii - Inanidrilus sp. 1 OAHU.JWI-30 metaG | ecosystem: Host-associated > Annelida > Digestive system > Unclassified... | reverse complement strand
TCATGCATACACAAAATCACATCGCTGGAAATGATTTAGTCCAAATAGAATAAAAGAGTTTTTATAATATACAGGAAAATCATGTATACACAAAATACACAAAATCACATCACTGGAAATGATTTAGTCCTTGCTCATTCTTCATAAAATAATATTGTACTGTAACCAATCTAGCCTTGTGGCTACAGCATACCAACAAAGTTTACTTACTTACTAAGCATGTTTGTTTTTGCAATGGCTTGTCTATCAGTCTCTTAACATCACGCAGCTGACTGATAGTGCAATCTTACAGCCTGTGTTGGCCCAGTGGTTGGCATGTGATTCCCAACTCCCAAGGTTCATACGTCATCTGGCACTTTCTGTTTGTGGACCCAGAAAGCAACAGCAGATGGCACCCAGCGTTTTCTGGACGAAAAGTCCATTATCAGCTGCCTTGCAAGTCAAAACTGAAATGCCACATGACCGTCTGATCACTATCCTTGCTCATTCTCCATAAAATAAACGAATTCACAACTGCCAGGTCGATCAAGTAGAAGAAAATTCTGTGTCAGCAATGAGATAAACACGTAGAGCACATTCTTTAAATCAGAACTCTGAAGTGATTAACAGCTGACTGTATAACTTATATTACTGATACAGTGCAGCATACGTTGTTTCAATCTACAAAAAAAATATTCGTTTCAGGCCAGCTATAGTGCGGACAATATGACAAACATAATTCGATAACGTTATACTGACATGAAGAAATAGCCAGTAGTTTTTAAAAAATGTATTGAAAAACTCGACGGCAAGCTAGTTGGAGAATGCCACCGGCCGGGCACGAACGGACGCAGGCGCGGACGGACAGACAGGTGAAAAACATAATGCCTCCGGCAGTCCGGCTCCATCCATAGCATGAGATGAAGCATAACCCGCATAAAAATAAATGTACTTCTTTTTCTGAACACAAGGACGTCAACAAGGCCAGCAGTATCAAGGCCAAGGCCGCTGAGCCAAGGCCAAGGACGTACACACGCGAGGCCAAGGCCATGACCAAGGCCAAGGCCAACAGTGTAACTGAAGGTTTAGACGAAATGCAATTGAAAAAAAACTTTAGTTTATTTTCTTACAGTGCAACTTATCAGTACGACATGTTGCACTTCCAGAAAACCAGTGATTCCAGCAACGAATCAGATATCCTAGCTCGGTTAGGTTCTTATAAGCAGACCACCCTGAGAAAATACACGCTCCACTGAAGCCGAACTCATGGGAACCTTATTAGACAAAATACTAAATTATCATGTGGCCTTGTGATTTACGTCAAGGCCAGGATGTTAAAGGCCAAAGCCTCAAAACCAAGGCCAAGGTCAAGGCCAAGACCGGACACTGACAAGGCCAAGGCCAAGTATTAAGTACGTAAGTAAGTAAGTAAGTGTTTTTCTATGGCGCCACACAGAGACGGCAGTCGTCGGCCAAGTAGAGAAGCGCCTGTCCGGACAGCGACTGGCGAACCAGGCATGCCGCTTTGAACTTGACGCCCTCTCGCATGGGTAGCCAATTAACATTCCTGCCTGCCTGCAGAGCCGGTTGTGCTAAGCGCTATAACAGCATAGGCGAGAGAGAGTAGTGGACTGACGCGAGCGTGTGCGACTTGAGAGAGGATGCGCTGTTCTGCGCGCGCCTTGTCGTCGTCGCAGTCGGCACGCTCTCGCGCCAGTCTCTGCTCGACGCGATCCAGACGACCGCGCACTGTCGCCGCGCACTGCAACACGCATCTCGCTGTCACGCCAGTGGCGTAACCAGGCGACTCTGTCTCGTTATGGGGGATTCCTTCGATCCCAGTGGCGTCTCGATGTGGTAGCGGGCGGCGGCGGCGGTCCGGAGTTTGGGAAAAAGTTCCAGAGGGAAGTACCCTTATTGTTGTAGATACTGACATTTACTTATAATACAACGCTGGACTTGTCGAAATAAGCCGGCCTCCATGCCCAAAACCAGCTGGATCCGTCCATTAGGTTCGACAGAACACCGACTTGTGTTAGAGAGACACAGACAGACAGACACCAGGTCATAGCTAGTACCCGCGCTAACATAGCGTCGCGCGGGTAAAAATGCACTTTCGTTTGCAATAACGCAGCACATATTGTTACTGATCGCCGATCAATACACGACAGCGAAATTACTTAATCGTATCACTTTTCAAGTAACAACAAAAGAACACTGAGCAAGTTGCTACAGTAACGGTAGCGATAGCCTGCATCGCTGCCGCCGCTGAGATCATTCCGTTGTATTCGCCAGGTGGCGCCAAACTAATGCATGTTTCTCTGGGTCTACATGACTGCCCCCATAGGCATCTTGATCGGTTCATCCGTTTCTGCAGGGCCCACTGATGTGCTCAACAGACAGGATACGTCACGACGTTCGTAGTAACAGCCCGCATTCCGTGCTATGCACGAGATGTTGGCTAACAATGTTTAAAAGCTAGCATGTGATTCTGACAGCAAACGGTACCTCATAACCTGCTGCGGTGCTGCTGGTCGTTGCTCGGAGTTCACCCTGCAGACCTGCGAGCTGCGCCGGACGAGCACCTGCCGGCTGTCTGGCCCACCCACACTCAGAGCGCTGCAAGTAGCCCTCGACTCCCGGCACTCGCCCGCCACCCGCCGACCTAGACGACAGCGGTTCTGTGCAGTCGAGTGGTCCAGCTGGCAGGTTCCCCTGAGCGGCGGGATGGATGCATCCCGACTGCGACGTCGCTGGACCACTGGCCGCTGTCGGCTTGGAGGACTCGACGCCGTCGACTCCACCTGCTGGTCCTTCCTGGCGCTGCTTCTTGGCGAGTGCGACCAGCAGGCGACTGCTGAGCACTTCGACGAAGTCGTCGGTCAGCGCGTCGGTCGCCGACAGCGAGAACGACGTCGACGCGCTGCTCGCCGTGTCGTCGGTATATTCACGCCACGCCGACGGTGACGCCGCCGCCCGCCGAGCTCGCGGCGACGCCGGCCGCATGCTGGCGTTCTCCGCACCCGCCGTCTCGTCTCCTGCCAGCTTCGTCTTGGCGTCGCAGCGGTTCAGCTCGACATCGCCGCAAACCAGGTCACGACATTCAGCTCCGGGCACGCTCGGAACGATCTCGTCCCGACGCACATCGCTGCTCACTCTGTCGACTTTATCTTCGCCTTCCTGTGTCGCGACGACGTCCGCAGAATCGGCTTGTGGCGGCGGCGTGGCAAAGACGTCCCGTTGGTTCTCGGCCGCGGGTTTATCGTCTGTTACTTGAGCGACTGCACGCGCATCGGTCTGATCATCTGCCTGCTTAGAAGCTGGCGCAATTTCAGCAGGGTAGGCATCACCCCCACGTTCCTGACCGCCTTGTAGTACACGATCAGGTACGCCAGTACGATCGAGAATTTTATGGCCGGAATTCGAAACGGGGAGATTTTGTGCGTCATTTGCCGAATGCCCAGCGGCAGTCTCTGCGGAGGCGTCGTCGGTGCAGTCGGGTGATGGAGTGATCACGTGACCGGCGCGCGACATCCGGTAGCGCTGCGAGCACGAGACGCGCTTCGTCTCCTGACTGCAGATGTCGTTCGCGGTCCGCTGCATCGCGTCGCAGTCGTGCCGCAGCGAGGCGCGACACGTGTCCTCCGCGTCGGTCGTCGTCGACGACGCCGTCGTCTCTCTGGCGGACCTGACCGCCGTCGGACAGCAGCCGTCACGCCGCGGACGTCGGCGAAACTTCACCCTGTACGAAGACTTACAGTTGACTCGGACACTGTGCGTCCGAACATCCATCGGCGAGCTCCGCCAAGGACGTGTGCCGACTTCGCAAGGATCCGTTCTGTCCGTGGAAAGGTCGCTACACTGGTTACGCTCTCCGTCGTCCTCCAGGTTCGAGACACAAACCCCACGCGAGTTGTTTCGCGCGCCAGCAGGTGCGCGTGTGCTGGAGATATTTCGACGTCTGTCCGCAGAAATGAGACTCGCAAGTCTCTCTTCGTCGCGGCGGCAGAATGCCGGCAACGACCGCCTGGTGAAGACGTCGGCAGCTGGGGTGAATTTTCGTGACGTGGCAGGAAACTCGGCGACGCTCTGACACAGTCCTCGATACTCGGCGTCGTGAACAGGACACTGCACGTGGTTGAAACCGCACGACCTCGCGTTCAGTATTTCGTCAAAGCAGACGTCGGCGCCTGGTATCCGCTTGTCCACAAGACACACGTGTACGCTTTCTCGACTGTCTGAAGTTAGTCGATCGCAGCAGACCTCAGCAGAATCAGATCTCTCTTCATTTCTGCCGGAACTTGTGGAAGCGCGCTCTGGACTGTCACAGTCGATGCCAGTGACTGACGCAGCAGACAGTGATTGTGTACAAGTGTCATCTGACGAGGACGGCGGATCACAGGTGGCGTGATTTCCGAGATCAATATCAGGCAGGGTTTTGTCCGAGCTGGTCGACTCATTCAGATTCGTGCTATCGCCCGTTAGCGACACCGCTGCTGAAGTGTCTGATTCACTGATGCGTGATGAACTGGTTGACATGTTGACTTTGCCGCCGCCGTCCGGTAATTCTACTGCTGACGAAAACTTACGTTCTTCGCTGTCTGAACATATGTTCATGTTTCTGATCGGTTCGTTCAATGACTGGCAGCTTATATTAGACAAAACGTCGCTGTGTTTAGTATTACTGTCACAGGATCTCAGAACCAGTTGGTCAACTTTCTCAGCCGATTGTTTCTGGAATTTGTCGTAGGAATTGCTGACTAGATACTCAATACTTGATGTACTACTATCTACCTGGCACGTGTCGTTATCAGTTCGGTTCCCTCGTGGTTTCTGAGTAGGCTTATATTTTGTCTCTTTACTCAGTAATTTGGGGAAACTGCTTGCTGCACTTTTTGACGAGACATAATTTGTATCGCTTTGAGAAGACTTCAATGTCTGTATATTTTTTCCAGCCATTACCAGATTCTTTTGACTATCAAGCTCATGCTTCACTGGACTACAGTGAATAGGGACCAGTGTAGTTTTTATTGCAAATGTTCCCAGATTATGTTTGAATTCTGACGTCCACTGCCTGCTGCTTACATTCGCCATTCTTCCCCTGACATCACCAGACCTTACAACTGATGCATCGGCGGTATTTTGAACGTCAGACCTTGAACTCGAGTCACTGCCAAGCGATTGCATTAACATGCTGTCGCAATTGTTTGCATTTCGCTGCACGTCGCTTTGCCCAAGCTTTTCATTTCCATCGTCTGGGACAGCTGGTAAGGACGTGCCGTCAGGCGAACCCGCACATGCTGGTAAAGAACTGTGCCGCAACTGAGATCTCTCGGCCACGCCGGACCGAGTTAGCGATAAATTGCTGCTACTGTTGCTACTGTGATCTTTTCCAGCCAAACTCCTGCTGCTAAACACTTCTATAATATCTGAACGTTCACTGGACTCAGACTGCTGCAAGTCTGATGATAACGGACTGCCGCTGCTAGACGACTGTGCCAAGTTGTTAACATTGTCGTTAAGACAGCTCCCAGGCGCAGCTGCAGAATCTTCACAACCTAGCTCCTGTTCGTCTGCATTCTGGTTTACACTGGCAATAGTTTTAACTTCGTTTTCGGCCGACGTTAAGCCGGTGTTTACTACACACTGTGTACACGGACTGACAGACGCCGTGCATTCATCTTCCGTTATGTTTTTTAGCTCGTCGGTCATATCCATGGATGATACAGAGAACAAACCCGACGGAAATGTTTCCAACTGGATGTCTTCCATACTAGACATAGTGTCAGCAATGACAACAGAGTGTTCAAACCGTCGACTCGCGATACATGTGTCGGCATCAACAAACTGCTCCAGCCGAGAATCTGATTCCTGGCCGTCTATTTCGGTGGCTTCTGTCTGCAGCATGGTGGTGCTAAGACCAGGCTCACTGTCCGTGCTGACGGCCTTATCGAACGACGCCACTGTCGTCAGGCGGCAGCTGCTGCACACGTCGTCGCCTCGGACCGTACCAGTATCAGCAGAGTGCCGGTCTTCTTCGTCTTCGCTTGTCGTGTCCAGCGAAGACCGGCTTCCGTTGGCCGCCCTCAGCGACCACGGTCCCATCCACGCCTGTGGAGGCACGCCGAAATGCCACGAGTCTTCGGCGACATACGTCGAATTGGAAACGGCCGATTCCGTGTCGCTAAGTCGAGACATCCGTAGATGCTTGTTGTCTGGTTTACGGGACCTCTTGTCCGCCATGATGGAATTTTCATGAGCCGAAGGAGACACAGCAGTATCACTGACGACCGACTGCAAGGATTGTGTTTCTGACGTTGCTCGTGAGCTTGTTTTCTGGCGACCTCGCCAACTGGAAACCGATATTGGAATTTTACCGGTTCGTTTCTTTGGAGCTTCTTTCTCACCGCTTGTACTGGCGTTTGCTACAGACCATGGCTTCTTCACATGACGTTTTAATAAAACTTTCTTCGAATCTGAAGGGTCTTCTGTTGCATGTACATTAAACTGTGGATTATGATTACCTGCCAATGAAAATGAACTTGTTGTTATATCAGCATCACTGTTAAGTGAAGACTTACTAGTCACAAACGAAACAACAGTCTCCGTAGAAGATTTGTCACTGGCCTGCTGGTGAAACTGTTCGTTAGCAGCCTTTTTTATGAAATCAGAATCGGCACTTTTCCTGCGTTGCTTAACATTATCTGACTTAGCTGTTTGCATCTTGGAGCTACTTGTGGCGGGTTTAACAGTATAGATTTTACCGTTCCAATTTCCAATATCAGACCAGCGGCTGCAAAGTTTTGAATCACGTACTGCCCAAGGTATAGGTACCTTATTGTTTTGTTTGCTCTCTTTACTGCTGGTTCCTACTTTTTCATTACCCGCATCGTTTGATTTCATTACTGCATGGTTTGATTTGTCATCTGGTTTATTGCCAACAGACGTAGGCCTAATGCTGTCTGGATCTTCGAGTATTTTGCCAAAAGTTAGATCCTCTTGCGTCTTGCTGGAAATGAGGCCTAAAGACCGATGTGCTGCGAAGGAAGAAGTACAGCTATCAACTACCCAAGGCAAGCCAGAAGTTGTAGAATCCTGCGTTCTTGCACTTCTGTCAGACGAAGACTTGCAAAATGTTGCTTTATTTGATGCCACTTTACGATTTGTGGGACACTCTTGTGACACTAGCGAACTTTTTGAGCTACGTCCTGTAATTGAACACCTCCGATCAGACCTGGCCTGTTGCTGCACTAGTTTTTGCAAGTGTGTCTTGGTTTTAAAATTTTGGCCGCCAAGCATCTGTGACATGCCACTGCTTGTCGCAGCACTGTCTTCAGTCGTTGACGACGAAGGCGAATGCTGCAGTTTGCACTCCTTCAAGCCAGTGCTAGCAGGAAAATGTTTTCCGTTGTCCGACATTCTCTGGCATTTTGAAGTTGTGTACTGCAAAGCTGGCGCCTTGTTTGTATTCAGTGAATCCGAGTTTCGCAGTTTACGACGAATATGCAAAGTGTGATTAATCTTACTGATAACATTCTGTGCTTCTTCATCAAACGACCGCGAGGATGATGCACTAACGCTAGATACTGAGGATTTTTTTGCCAAAGATTTCTTGTCATGTACAATTCTAGAGTCGGATGTCTGATTATGGTTTGTGGACGAATTCAAAGATCTTTTCTGAACACCACTGGTTCTTCTTAGCAGATGCTTTGGTGCAGTCTTTTCTGCAGACTTACGACGCGAAACCTGACGCTGTATACCCGTGTGTAGGACACTATCGTCTTCATTACTGACAACCGACCCCGTGACATAGCTGCGACTGGTGACCAGCGACCCTGATCTCTTCCTAGCTGCACATTGGTGAATGTCATCACCACTATTAGTCAATTCCTGCTGTCTAGTTTTGTTTGTCAGAAAAGACCTGTGACGGATAGAAGTTGGATGACACTTTAACTTATTTCGGCCTGACTTTCCCAAAGCCCTTCCTAAAGCATTGCAACAGACAAGTCTTTGAGACTGTTGCCCTTTGGCATGCGTTAATTTTGACCTCACTTTTTTCTTACCAACTGACACATTAGAAGAGAATCCATCGTTATCGGAAAGATCACAAATCTGCGAAGTTGCTTTAACGTTTCTCTTAGTACCAGTACTACTTACCTTCAGATTTCTGCTGTTTTGGGCTGCAGAACATTCATTGTCATTAACTCGAATGGCATATATCAGATGGTTTTGGACACTAAGCGGCAGCTTCAAGCAACCCGAATCTGCTGCTAATATCCAACTTCGCAGTTCACTGGCTTTCACTTTAGGCAGTGGAAACATCTGCGATCCGTTCTTTGACAAATTAATCACCAACTGCGCCAAATCTTTGCTCATTTTGCCGCTCTTAACCTCCGACGTCAGAGTTCTGTTTATGTCTGAATCGGAAAAACTGGTAGTGCTATTCTTTCTTGAAACCTTTGACAAAACGGTGTCATCAGCCAAGTGTACAGCTGAAGCATTTGATTGATGTGATGAACTGTTGTTATAAACCATCACAGGCTTTTGGTGTCCTTTTTCTACACGCGATGTGCTACTGAAATTAAGTTTTGAATTTTTTGGCTGAAAACTAGTGCTTTTGCCAGGCATTGTGACCCATCGTCCACCTGCTGCCGTTGGCGACTGACGTTGTGAACTTGCTCCAGATGAAGTATTGAAAACTGCGTTGGTAGAATGACCGTGACTCAACATGGCAGTCGAATTTTTACCTCTAATTGAGTCCTTTGGACAAACCACTTCATCTACAACTGGAATTTGAATTGAAACGTGTCGCGACGGCTTCTTCGCTAAACCCGAATCAGATCCAGCAGAGGACGAGTTGAGGCTTCTACTGCTTCCTGGAAACAGTTAATTAACAAATATCTGACAAGGCTCAACATCACTGTCAAGGGAATTAGTGTCAATATTAACAGTATTTTAGTGGACTCAGCTAAGTAAGGAAATGAAAAGTATCGTAAGATCAAAAAACTCACAAAATGAAGCATAAATTGGCTAATATGTATCAATGAATTTTAGTAGGCCTGTAACGCATATATGTCTTGATTTTATCTTTTGTTCTTAGCTCATGGGCAGTTGTCGGTGCTCTGTGGCCTTACTGTCCAGCTCAGTGTGAATCGTCACTGTTTGTGATTGCTGTGAATGCATGGTTTGGAGCAAAAGAAAATGATGATGATGAAGGCTTAGCAAAAAAAGTAAAATCCACCTCTTGACACTTCAGCTTGTAACAATAGAATCAAAGAACAAACTTTACCACAACCTTACTGCACATGTAAATCCAGAAACTAAAAAGAGAATGACAAAAATTCTCAGCATACATTTTTGCACAACTTCTTTCAACATCATTACACCAAAATTTGGCTTTGAGAAATCTTGTTTCAAAATGTGCTTACTGGAATATGTTCTTGGTGCAAAGCTCACTGACGAATTACTGCAAGAAGAATGTTGATCATGATTGCCCAGTGCAGATGCAGACAAAACCTTCTTCCTAATTCACAGCAAACCAATAAACCAACATATTAGTATGTAGATACAGGCCTAATGTAATGTAAAATAGTCATTTGTCAGCATAGACAGTGAAAGAATAGTAACTTCAAAGGCACTTTACAAATGTAAATTGGCATATTGTAATTCATAATGACTTAGTGATGTTGTACAGCCACAAATTCAAACTATACACTCTTTGTATATACATTTAAGTTCCTTACAATTATTGACTTTATACTTTAATCACCTGCTGCTAAAATTTTTACTAATGAACAATGTGAATTAAAATTATTTTTAGTTAATTTCAAAAAGCAGTGGCAGGCCTTTAACATTTACATTCCAAACTAGTAAACTACCTTTTGGACGTATGTGGCAAAAGACAGAAAAAATACAGGAAAACATGCAGCACTCTATCTCTACATTTTAAGTTAATTCTATATAACGGCTGATAACTAGATCCATAAGCATATCATTGGCACATGTCTGCCACAGTGACAGTAAAAGCATCAACAGTACGCAATGATCATACTTAGCCGAAGACAGCAGTGGTGCAATGAGCAAGCTGTAAAATCACAAGTGCGGAGTTGGAAGTACAAACTGCACCTGCTTATCCAGGAAAAATTTCATGACATGCAACCTCTCTCTGAATTAACTGCTTGGTATCGTCCATCCAGATTTTTATATTCTTCTTACTCAATAGTCACTTACTTGTGACGCAAATCGAAAGAAGGCATGTAGCTTCTTATTAATGGTCTTATACATAGACTATTACCATCTTAATGTTTGGTGCACAACCCCACTCCAGACCCTCAACAAACGGGAATGTCTCTCTTCTTGAGTCCTCTTGTATTTATATTCACTGTGGATTAACATTACATAACTGCACATTTGCATCAATCATACCAACAGCCACAGCATATCAAAAACTAGATACTGGACAAAGCCCAACGTTTAGCCCGCCCGGCTGTGCCACTATCTGCTTGCGTCCAGCGACACCCATGCACTAGGCCTACTATTCTTATCGTACTCTAACGTCGCCTACCGAATGTCACCGAAAAAAACTCAGTTCTGTGGATAAAGCCAACAAAAATTGGTTGCCACGGCAACGTTCCTTGAGCGATCGAAAAACTAATTTCAGATTTATCACCTACAGCCGTAGTTCTACTGTTCTACCAGCCTGAAAATACGGCGAAAATTGGACTCGTAGATTTTGAGATAATTGATCTGACAGAAATCGTTAAAAATATATTAAAAACAGCAGCAGAACATGTAGCCCACCGGGTCTGCTAAGCCGGGCGGGCTACACAATTTACTGACGTTTTTTCTGCACGCATTGTAAATATTTGGAACAGCTTGCCTAATTCAGTCGTTGATGCTTGCACTGTTAATGCATTTAAAGCACGCTTAGATAAGTTTTGGAAGCACCAATCAGTTAAGTTTG
>Ga0126327_10000317_pt1 | contig 10983 bp, 7 predicted proteins | sample InaspJWI30metaG_FD_101392 | JGI IMG/M metagenome (GOLD analysis project Ga0126327, IMG submission 101392) | Marine gutless worms symbiont microbial communities from Oahu, Hawaii - Inanidrilus sp. 1 OAHU.JWI-30 metaG | ecosystem: Host-associated > Annelida > Digestive system > Unclassified... | reverse complement strand
GTGCGTGCGTGCGTGCGTGCGTGCGTGCGTGCGTGCGTGCGTGCGCGCGCGCGCGCGCGCGCGTGTGTTATGTCTTTTCTTTGACACTATTGGTTGTATGACAGGAAAGGTATCTGCTTGCAAAAAAAACCTGCTTTTGTTGTCCATGTAGTTACAGCCCAGCCTCAATTAACTCTACAAAAGAAGACTAGTTAAATAGAAACTGAAAGCAGCAGTAGTATTAGTACTTTTGCTCTCAAGTAATTTTTAAAAGCCAAGTCTCATGTTTGTGAACTTGCTTTTGCTTGTTCAGAGAGTGTGATTGTAAGTATGTTGGCCTTCACTTCTGTGACATTGTTAGGCAGTAAAAAGTTCTTTCCAAGCCACGTGGGCTTAGTTATAGGGCACACTGATCTTTGTTTCTGTAGCCCTCAGCCAGACACCAGCTTATGCTGCAAGACCATGTATACGGGGCTAGTGCATCTTGTGGTGTGCCTGTTTACACCCAGACTTTCCCCTGTACCAAATTATACTGCTTGGTAACAGGGACACGTGTGTGAATGTCTTGGCCAAAGTTGTTATGCACTTACACATCCGCACCCTGACCGGGAGTTGAACCCACGACCTCTTCGTCACTAGTCTGATGCCCAACCCATTGTGCCACCACGCCCCGTGGTTGTAGGCCTGTAAGAAATTTGTCGGTAGTTAAAACACTTTGCTTTGACAAGTTGATGGTGAATGATGTTTAGAAGTCCACTGTTACACCATCTCGACGTGCTACAGTTACCTCAGAAGCAACAACTGTAAAGAAAATCCTAACAGCAAAACGTGGATCAGTCATTGATGCACCAAAGATTGGGCCTCAGACAGGTTTCAGCTACTTGTTATCATTTTTGCCATAACTTGCTGATGCCATTGTTTACCTGCGTGTCTAATCTGCTGGTGATCAAAGGCAGTGGTGCTCTCCAACTAGGGAGGAAGGTAATCTTGCTGCTTGTACACGATCTGTCCCCAGCTAATTGACAGCATCTGAGTAATGATGTTTGTTTGGAAGATAATTAAGATGGAAGACCGTCAGATTGTCCTGTGATGTATCATGTACCATAGTTGTGCACAGTGACATGTACATATGTAAGCAGTACTTGTAGCTTGATGACTTGAGTTATGGCCAGTTCGTTTTTTGTGTTGTTTATTTTTTTGCATTTTGTACTTTTTCTCAAGTTTTTGTGGGTTTGTTAGTTTGATTGCCAGTCAGTGCCAGTGCAGTCACTTGCCTGTAAAGAGTCTTTTCTGTTTTGTTGAAGACGATGTTGATTCATCTTTGCTAGGACTCGCACATCATGCACAGAAAGCTGTACCATCCATTGAGACAGATGAGTGGATGGCAAATGAATTTTGTGCCTCCACCCTCCTGCAGATGGGGCTGGTGGCATTATGTTTTCAGAATGTTCGTCCATCTATGTGCATATATGTACGTCCATTTGTCTATGCATGCGCCTGAGTGGAGGCATTCCCGACTGCCTTGCTGTTGACTTCTATTCTTTTTCACAATGTGTGTCATAGCTAAGCAGATATTTTAACGAGGATGTATGTAAGTGTTATATAAAGTTTTCATACCGGTAAGGGGTGGCTCGATAGCCGAGTGGTCAGCATGCTGGACTGGGGCACAGAAGGTCCTGGGTTGAAATCGCAGCCGCTACGCTGTCGGGTCATAACAGTCTTAGGCAAACTGTTCACGCCCATTGTGCCTCTGTTCACCAAGCAGCAAAATTGGTAGCAGCCCTCTTAAAGGTTGCGGAGGTAACTGCAGGCCTGGTGGAAAGTAATGGCAGCCTACCGCCGGGTTTATGACTCACATCACCTGCAGGCTGACTGCCAAGAACCGGGATCAGCTCCAGAACCCTACGCTCAGTAATCGAGTATGGGCTACATTTACCTTTAACCTGTCTTCGTTGACACTGTATACAACAGAGAGTCGTCGAGCAAGTGTTGCTGCAGTCACAGCAAATCGTTCTACCGTTGCAACTGCATCATCTGCACGTGGATCACTTGCCCGCACGAACACATTGCCATCAAGACCTGCTTCGGCTCCAAAGACATCGGCAAAAGAAACTCCAAAGTCCAGCAAAAGTGAGATGCTGTGCCTTTAGATGTATTTATGTGATTTTTGTGCAGAATATTGTGAGGTATTGGTAGCATTGTTTTGACGGTATTGTGGTGAGGGTAATAAACCAGTTTATGAGTAATAAGGTGGCTGTAGTTGCAAGTACGAGTAACATTATCAGTTTTGATGTCATTCTTAAGTAAAAAATAATGGCCTTTAATACTTTGAAGGAAGACCATTCTGCCTGTAAAACCAGTGATGAGGTGCTGGCATAGTTCTCTTTGGACCGAGGAATTTCGACCATATGTGTATAATTGGAATATTGTTCAGCTGATGCCACTGTCATTCCATTACCTCTTATTTTATCAAAATACAAAAGGGTTTACTTCTTTGGTGCCATTTTACCCAAATTGTCTTGGAAAAGCAGCTGTTAAATGAATGGTGTTTCTTTCTATAATATCAGTAAATTTTTTGTCTCTACATAAGTAGCAAGTTTTTATGTGCCTTTGTTTTAGTCACATTGCATCATATGCATTGCACAGATATGACATTTTGCTACATATGTCATTCTGTGGACGTGTGTTGGGCAAACCAATGAACCATGCTATTGGCCGATCTAGGATTTTTTACAGGGGGGGTGACTTTGGGAACCCAAGCGAGCGAGCATTGAGGGGGTCTTGGCGTACCGGAGAATGATATTTGAGCGTTTGTGACTGAGTTAGGACGTGGGGATGATTAGAAATGTATAAATTGCTTTAATGCATGGATTATTTCAAGATAAAATAGTTGTGTTGTTCATTAGGAGGGGCACAAAATGACATTGAAATAACTTAAGTCACACGCATAATAATGACATGAAATAGGCTGCCTTGCCAGACTAGTCACCCTAGTCACCCCCCCTAGATCCGCCCCTGCATGCAAAATGGCTGCACCGTTCGCGATGCCATTTTGGTTCTGGACTCATGGAGGCCCAAGGAATTATGTTACACGGTACCTGGATCCACCAACGGGGAGGGGCACTTTTGAGCGATGTACAGTACGACTTTATTACAACAAACTCGGTTATAACAGATACTCTGTTATTACAGACTTTTTTTCTGGTCTTGGCTAAGTTTTTGCTGATTTCAATGGCAAATTTCGATGACACGGTTGCAGTGCACTCCGTTTGTATGGACTTTCGTTCAGTGCAGACCAGTTTTCCAGTCCCGACACGGCAGACATTGCTGAAAACAACAGAGTAGTTGCGCTCACAATGGTACCAGCACGGACTTACGATGGCCGTGTCGAGAGTGGCCGCCGTTGCATCGTGGTTGCAGTTACATAATCATGCTGGACACTCATGACATGGCAACATCAGTTGATGGTGTCTCATCACTGTACAAGTGCCTGATCTGATAGCATTGACTTTCATGTGGTTGTGTCTATCGCATCACTAGCAATTTGCGGCTTTCAACAAACAGACGGTCACTGCCGTATGAGGGTAGGAAGCCATCATGTAGACTGTATGGTGGCCAGTGAAGCTGGATTGTAATTATTGCCAGTCACTTGCATAGTGTGTCTGGTGAGGCATCTGTGACCTACCTCTGGTACAACAGACCTTCGATGTAACAGACGTTTTGGGCTGTCCACAGAACTCTGTTGTAACGACGTTTTACTGTACTTGGACAGACTTGCACATGGTCAGTATACTCTACATACTCGGCATTACTCACAAGGGGCTAGCAGTGATGTGGCCTCTTGCTGCCATCACTGCAGCAGCTTCTTATGCCTCTGCCCATCCGATGGATAGGGATGGTGGCATCATGTATATTCTTGGGCTGTCTGTGTGTACATATTTGCGTGCGTGATACAGTTCGATATTAACGTGTACCAGTACTCAAAAGTTGACTAGTAGCTAGTTTAATGTAGCACAAAGAACAGAAAATAAAATTAATGAAAAAACTAAAACCAAGAAAACGGATATGCTCAGAAGAACGGTAATGATGTGCGCGCACTAATGCATTCTCTGACTGGCTTGCCATCAACTTCTGGCTCTAGTTATCACTGTTTTTGTATGTGCCTGCCCGCAGCAGCATCTCGTCTGCTGAAGCAGTCTCCGCAGCCTGACGTGGTGTCCACATCCATCGCTGATGAGCACGCATCCTCTGAGGTTAGTCGTCTGGAAGCTCTGTGTGGGTCCATGTCCATTCACCTGTCGACCGTCTCGGCAGCGCTGTCTGAGAGGACAAGGTGGTTTGAAGCAATGACGATCATCGTGCAGTACTTTGCTGAACAGGTACATGGAGCCTTCTTGTTAGCCATGACACTTATTGTGAGTGACTCATTAGATACTCTGTGGCATTGTTGTTTATTACGCCTCTGCTCATCCAATAGATGGGGTTGGAGGCATTATGTTTTTGGGTTGTGCATGCATCCATATGTCTAGGTAGAGGCATTGACTGCTTTGCTGTTGACTTCTAGTCTATAGTCGTGTTTGTATTTTGGGAATTATAGTCTGCTGATTCTAACGGCTTATCACTCAACAACAATTTCACCTATGCTTATGATGAACATAGAGCACTATATAAGTGACCTAAATCACTTTCGGTACACTAACTTCAGCACAGTATATGGTACTGCTGGCTTTTATGGCGAATAACTCTACAATGGCACTCGGCAACGCTACTGTTACCCACATTAGGATCTTGTATGAACTTATCATAATGATGTTGGAGAGCCAATCCATTGGATTTGTTTCAGTGCTTTAACACAATGTCTGTGTGTTCTTTTCAGAGCTTTAACATTATTGGCTGAGTGATAAGAAGGCCATCTGGCCTGTAAATAACCTGTTCCAAATTTTTCACATGTTGTTAGGGAGATGTTATGGTTGTTACCCAACTCATTAAAACTTGTGCAGTTAAACAAAATACGGGTTGTAGCACTAGTTTTGGTTAAGTTTTCCAGCAGTTAATACTTGAATTGTCTATTGTGCTTTGTGTCAGTTGGAAATGGAGAATGAGAAACACTTTGCTGATCATCTGAATGAACTGAAGAAACAGCTCAATGCTGCAGTCATCCAACTTGGTTTGTATTTGTTTATGTTAGTTTGTTTATGTTTATGCATTCAGTGCTTTGACAGTGTTGGTTGGTCGTCAGGAGGAGCATCTGGCCTTTAAAAATTGATTGATGAGGTGTTGGTGTGGTAAGGTGTTTGCATAGGGTCCAGGTGATGCCACTGCATCCCAAAACCCCACCATCTCTTGCCTCATTTAAATCCAGACTATACACAGTAATACTCTTACCACGTGCAGTCGGTTAGCATGGAATTTTCTTGTCAGTTTTGAACTTCGTATCTTTATGATCCACTCCGATCTTTGCCACTAGGCTATTCGAATCACTTTTATGCAGTGTATCCTATCAATTTGAATGCCGTGCCTTTTTGCAGTCGCAGTCTGCAATAATGATTCATAATGACTGGCACATCGTGAGGGTTGCTACCACGTACTCTCTGGTGTTGCTTATGCCTAAATTCCATTGACGAATGATGAAACACTGATGAACATCTCTGAAACATCGATAAAACTTGGCGAAACTTGATGGAATTTATATCCCATTTACACTGCACATGGTCAGTAACTCGTGGCGTCACGCGACGACATAAGTTCCATACTAAATGTGCTGACTACTGATTGCGTGATGCCACGGGATGATGCAGAAAAAATCAATCACTTCTCGACCTTCGTCTTCACTGCCCATCATCATGCACAGTGTGAATGTGACAATGTTATCCCGTGTGCTCAAAACTGGTGTTGTTGCACCACCACTATGCAGTGTGAATGCACCTTTAGGCATATCATCGGTGTTTCATTGATGGAATTTTGGCATTACTACACATGTATTGATGTCCAAACTGCTGTCCAGCAAGTTTTCATCTCGTTTTAACTGATGGTCACAGCATGTAGCTGAAAGTCTCCCGTACTTCGACAAAAGAAACCTGGCAACCCTAGCTACACCTGAACAACTGCGGTGATTGATTAAACTGTGCAGAAGAGTACGTGAAGCAACGAGATGCTCTGATCAGTGAGATTCAACTGCAGAAACAAGCAGCGGAAGAGCATCGAGAGCAGCTGACTATGGCACATCAGTATGAGTTGCGGCAGCTGGAGACGGAGTTGAATGAACGAAATGAGGATGCACTACGTAGATGTGAGTAGTGCCGCGGTCACTGCTAGAACTGATAGTGACATTGATGTGATTATCACAGATCAGCAGTTTTCTTCTCTTTTATATTGGTCGTAGACTCTTTACTGGTACCGAAAAGTTAGCCGTATAACCTATACTTGTCCATAGTTATAACACGTTTACAATCAAGACTCAGTCCATAGCCATAATTCTGACTCAGGTTTTTGATCTTTGTAGTATTTGAAACTGCAGCTACATGCTACCTCTGGTGGCTGATTTTAGATGGAAAAAATTACATTGTCTGCTGTGAATGCAGGCAGTTAACTGCAGTGACCAGCGTGAGAAAGTGGCTGCCTGTCAAATTAACTGGTGATTGTTCAGTAACGTTCTTTTTCTTTAAATATATTATATTATTAGTGGAAAGTATGTTTTTTTGTGATTCACACAGGCTACTGTCTGCTCTTTTATATACTGGTTAGACTGTGCATTGATATTCAGTATGGCATTGTGCATGTGTTAATGTTATTTTGTAGTGTACAAGCAGCATTCGGAGCACATAGCTCTCCTTGAAGCTTCATATCACCGACAGGTCTAATGCTTGCTGTTGTCGTTTTTCAGCTTTTGATAATCTGATTGTTCCATAATTTGTGGATAATGTTGTCAACACCCAATTAATGTGACTTCCAACTTATGTCCATTTCGCACCCAATTCACCAAGGTGATAGAGAAGTCCGTGCTCTTTTGCATCCTAACTATCAAAATCCATTTAGTATTTTTTGGATAGGATGTCTGAAAAACTGGGGTTTATGCCACCACCACAGTTTATCATTTGTTACCCATTGAACCATAGCAACCAAATGGCACAGTATTTATAAATAGATGCCTACGGATGCCCATAAACCATTAATAATATTTAAATAATGATGCAATTGATATGCTGTTGTGGGCCTTGATAAAAATTCGTAACTTTTGCAGTTTTTCAGTTATAAAGCCAAATCCCTTAATGATAAATTAAGGTGAAATTTGGAAGGGGAGAGCAGACCATCCAGTATTCCATGTGTCATATTTCACCTTGATTGGTACAGTGTGTCTTGTCAGCAGTGAAAACTGCAAAATTAATCTGGAATAAATACAGTACTGGCATTTTGTAGTGTGAAGATTGCTACTGATAATAGTGCGAACATTTGTATGATGCAAACAGAAGTCATGCATGTATTGATGATGCTTAATGATTAGTTAATTATTAGGCCAAATTATTAGGCCACATTGCATGCACACAGTGCATAGATGCAGCAGCCTGTTGCTGCCGATGTAGCATAGTTTGTGTGTGGCTGTCTGTTGGTCACTACCATGTGCTATAACGGCTGAAGAATCGAGATACCATTTGGGATGTGGACTCAGGTGGGCCCAAACAACTGTGTGTTAGGTGGGGTCCTGGATCTCCTTAGCAGAAGGGGCAATTTTTGCAGTGCACGTCCTAGCCCATTATGAAGTCTAGGGAATATCCAGCATGAGACAAAGTTATTCAGTAGGTAGCAGCGGCGGCGATGTGGCCGTTTGCTGTCTGGCATTGCAGCGTCTTGTTGCAGTTTGTAACGTTTGAAACGGTGTGCTTTGTGGACATGCTTGTCATGTCTTGCATGCAAGTGCTAGTCAATCTGTGATTAGTTTTTAGCTGATGTGTTTATTGTTCTCACACACACGCTGTAATGCACAATTTTTATGTGGCAGTGCAGTGCTCTTTGTGATGACCATCAGGGAAATCACTCGCTCATTCATCCTTGTCATCTTCAAACTGACTGCTAAGTGTCATCAGTGACTTTACGTTGGCTGTCTAATTCCAGTACAATTAAATGCGTGTAATTATGCCTTCTGTGGGCTGCGGCAGCATTATGTTTTAGTTCCGCCAGTCTGTGCATACATATGTGCATCTATGCATGCATCCAGGCATAGGCATTCTGGGCCGGCTTGCCAGCAACTTCTTATTTTGACACTGTTGCTAGTGGCTGTGTTGTTCTATGCACAGATGTCTGACATGCAGCGGAATTTTGATGAGCAACTTTTTAGCAGACAAAGTGAAATGAGTTCTCGTCTAGACAGCATGAACCAGAAACACGAACATGAACTATCTGGTGTGCACACGTCTACACATTATTTTTTTGTCATTTATTCATGTGTGTTTGATTTGCTGATGAAAACTGTGTAACTAATAAAGTGACTGTTGTGCCTTCACTAATCACCTTTCATGGAGAGCTGGCCATTCTTATACATTCGGAGCTGCTGTCGTCAACTGAGCTTTTTGTTTCAGCCACCTTTCAATACCTCTTCCTTGAGAGCGTTTTCATGACAGCATTACTGTAGTCTCACTGTCTGTGCATTGCTAATAATGCTAGGAGGAGAAGGATTATCTTAGTAGTAAAAGTCTTGATAACAATAACAATAATTTCATCTAGGTTATTCTGTGCTTTACTGGTGACTTGGCTGTCTTACAGTGTAACAGTCTTACAGCCACTTAGAGAGAGGACAGATATATGCAATTTGATGTTGCTAACTGTAATGTAGAATTGCAGAGTCGACATGATCAGCAGTTGGCGGAAATAACTGAACGGTTCGAGCTCATAAAAGTTTCGTTGTCAGTAAGTATTGTTGAAGATTTACTTCTTTTGTACTCAGGATTAAAGCTATTTAAACTTAGAGCTTGACTGTTGGTATCAATAGATCTTTCAAGATCTTTGTTGTGGACTTGTAGCACTATACAGATTTTATTAGCATGTTGTATTGAACTGTAGGTAGGGTCGCCAACTTTCCGGGTTTGACCCAAAGTCTCATGGTTTCCGCCTGAAATCTCCGGGATCCGGGTTTAATACTGAAATCTCCTGGTAAAAGAGCTCACTGCAGCAAAAAATACGTTTCCAATTTTCCCTTTCCATTGTCGGTAACTAATTCGATGCAGTTAAATTCCAACAGATTTATCACATTCACTACCTGCCTATACCATCTGTACCGTAATAGCAGCAATAAGTGCTACAATAGTAACAGTGACCAGCGTTGTTAGACCACAGGCAATGAGCATTCTGACATGATTTCTGAGGACCCAAAATACTGCAAAATCTTAGTTTTCTGGACCTGGGGGAGCTATCTATCTAGCTGCCCCTCCCCAAGAACCTCACCCCCACACTCAGCCCTTCGGGCCTCACTTTTCGGGTTTCTGGGTCTAGCTCACTGCAGAGTTGGCAATGCTAGTTGTAGCATTAAATTACTTAATGGTGTTATATTAATTTTTTACCGTAAATGTAAGCCTGGTATATACTATTCTAATTCTGTCCTGTTTGTTTGTATCTCTACAATGTTATCTTTGTTACACTTATTGAATGCGTTGACATGCTTTACAGATTTTGTTGTCTTCAGCACTTTTAAAATCTTGCTGACTAAATTGTTCCTGTTAATGTACTTTATCAAAAGGTTTTATCCTTTACGTTTCCTTATTTGCAATTTCTTCATGTACTTTCTCCTTCTTTTATTTCTACATGATCACACTCTTTATGTTACAAGGCAGTCATTAATGCAATTTAGTTACTTCATCCTGCTTAGATTCTGTGATTTTTTGCCACCTGAAAGACATTTCTGTTATCCCTCTGGGCTCTACAACTCACTGACACTGTTTATTTTTTGTGTGTATGTAACACATTCTTGGCTTTTCTTTAGCCTCTGTGTATTTGTTTTCTTGCTTACTACTTAGCTTTATGTTTTTGTATGTCACCTTTTTCTCATAGTGGTTTTTGATGCTTCTTCTTTCCACCGTTTGTGACATATATGTTTTATTTTCGTTCATATGATATCGTGGATTTTTGTTTTAATATGAAGCTTGTTATTTCAAACACTGCCTGTGACTTTTAATTCTGGAAGCTGATAGCTACTGAACTTTTGACAGGTGTAATTTGAAATAGCATACAGTTTCAAATAAAGTACATTTCATGTTTCGTTAGTCTATTAAATTACTTAGTTATTCATTCAAGATATTACTTAACCTATTGAAATACAGAACTCACTTGATACATTTCCCCTCTCCTCCAATAGACAGCATCCGAGTTATAATGGTTGTCTGTAGGTTGAGAGAGAAGATACCATAGTCAGAACTATTTCTTGGTGTGTTGAGTACAGTAGTTGTGCACAATGATACGGACTCAAGTGTGAACAGTTCTGAAATTTGTATGTTGGTTAATTTAATTTAGATTTGTTATTGTTAAGGTTACACGTCTTAAATCACTTAGTTGTTGTGTTGTTTGGTTTTTGTTTGGGGTTAGTTTCTTCAATACCCCCACCAAGACCAACAGTAGATTGGCCTATAATAACGTCTCCGAAATGATTTATTTTGTGTCGAGTGGGATGTAGAACCTTAATGTGTAACTTGTAGGAGAAAGTGGAGTTCTTGCGGACGGAAGGCGAGGAGCTTCGGCATCGAGAGAGGACGTACATGGAGGCATGTCAGCACGACTCAGAGATGAGGATCCAGTCGGCTCTGGCTGCCTATGCACAGGAGATCGACAGTCTGAAAGCTGTAGTGGAGCTGAGGAACGGCGAACTGCACGATGTGAGACTGCGCCACTTGGAGTGCAAAAGAGAGGTTACTAGTAGTAGTAGTTTCTTCTATAATACAACTTTGACAATCGCAAAGCAGCAATAGGCTGCTCAGCATCTGAAATATAAATATGGTAAATTAGTACCTTGCAGTATTGACT
>Ga0126327_10000316_pt1 | contig 11034 bp, 10 predicted proteins | sample InaspJWI30metaG_FD_101392 | JGI IMG/M metagenome (GOLD analysis project Ga0126327, IMG submission 101392) | Marine gutless worms symbiont microbial communities from Oahu, Hawaii - Inanidrilus sp. 1 OAHU.JWI-30 metaG | ecosystem: Host-associated > Annelida > Digestive system > Unclassified... | reverse complement strand
GTTAAGGGGTTTTTGGGTGGCGGGGGGTCAAATTTCACCCTCTCCCATTGACTTTCATCGTCGCCCTTACAACACTCTCGCACTACCGTGCGAGCGTGTGATTTCGCAAGTACTGCAGTAGCTGTAGATTCCAGCCATATAACTATGTCATCATCGGCTTCGTGGAGTAGATTCAGTCCACCTTCAAATTCTGTTAATGGACACGTGTTGACAATGTGGTTCATGGTCTGTTGCTAGCCCCAATCACAGAGACCCCATAAATGCAAGTTAGCACAACATGGGCCTTAACCTGTCCGGAAATGGTTCATCAGAGACCACGCATGACGAGGGAGATGGAAACATGGCTGTTGGATAGCAGGGTTGGTAACAACAGTGTGGTTGACCACAGAAGCCGACTGAAACAGGCTGACAATGAAAATTCTGGAACAGTAACAGTACTAGTTAGCTACTGGAAAGAAGCACATACATAATGATGTTGCACAACACAATGATATGGCTAAAATCACTTTCACATGTCTCTTTTTACTTATTCAGATGTGGCCTTTTTGCAGTCATTCCAGTTTTGGATGGGTCTCCATTCTCCTAAAGAAAATCAATGAGGATAATTTTAGTAAATATTTTACAGGCTAATGCCTCCCAAAGCAGTAGCTTGGTTTAGTAGTAATGGCATTGGTCATACCAACAAAGATACTGTACATGGAGCCCAGTTAGTAGACAGACGGCTGGCTGTCCAATCTCCATTCACAGGTATGCTATCTTAGCATATAAACAGACATCGAGGCCAAATCAGGTTCCAGCTTTCAGTGGATAGGAAGTGAGCCAAGCAACAATGCAGTGCTTGGTGGCTAGCAAGGTCAGTATAGGTCAGCTGTCACACTGGCCACACTCACAGACTCTGTGGTATACTGGTACATCCACCTAGGGGCTCGATGGCCTAAAAAGAGCAATGAGCACCCGGCCTACACTCCTCTATGCAGTGTAGGACCCTTATTAGCTTACCAATTTATTATCATCAAGTGGCCAAATCGACAGTATCAAAAGACTGTACACTTGACTTGCCTTCTTCTGGCTCAGAAGCCTTGTCAAGCTCTTTATCACTATCATCTACATGAACACGTGACCGCTTTGCTGTCCTCTTTGCTGCCGAAACCTTCTTCTTCCTTTTTGACACCTTACTTGAAGCCCACTAAACAAACCAGCACATTAAAGACACATTTCAGCCATCAAATATGACATCTCCTTAAGGAAGTCCTGAATGGATTGTGTTACGACATTTGCACCACTGCAAAGATATAAACATGACAAAATGGTCAAGCAATTAGCAAAGCAGATGGAATGTAAAAGCATTTTCACCACTGTAATGACAGTTAGTAACAGCTACATTAAGTCTGCTCTGTGGTCTGTGGAGTAGTTTTGCAGAATGTGTATAGTTTTGTGCGTGATTGCATGAAAATGTTAGTATCTGCTTTTTTGCAGTCATTTCCTGCTGTAATTTTATGTATGTATGTTTTCTAATTTGTGCTGCCAACTGGCGTAATAAATCAAAATAATAAACATGACAAAATGGTCAAGCAATTAGCAAAGCAGATGGAACGTAAATGCTACTTAAACTTGTCATATAATATGTTCACTGGCCATAATTAAGCATGCTAACTGGCTGAAAGTGGTTAGCAACTCTGCAGATTTTACAGTTTACGGAAGGCAGGAAAAACAATGAAATACCTCATGGTCGCTGCCAGAAGATGACTCGGAATCACTTGGTGCAACTTTAGGCTGTGATGGCCACTTTTCTGCATTCTTCTTGTGTGCCAACAATTTCAGTTCCTATGCACATTGAAAAAACAGTACAAAAAACTTTTTGTACTGTACTGAAAAAAGTTACCCATAAGTATCATGGACGGAGTTAGGTAGGGTTCAAACTTTGAAACTTGTAACCTTATGCACATTCTTGATAAGGACTAGCCAACACATACGGTGCATGAGGCAGCAACCTAGAAGGTGCCACTTGGAAGGTGGCAAAATATAAACTGGGTAAGTCGAGAGTCCGTTAAAATTTGATGAGACAATAAGCTTCGAAAACCCAGTTTTTACAGATATTATTTCGTAGATGTTAATGGTGGCCATTATAAGTGGCAATGGACATCTTACATGATCCGTGTTACCGCTGCGCAAAGGCTCGGTAGCGACCGCCACCTCAGTAGATGTTGACCAGTTTAACCCTAGTTCGTATGATGAACAGCCGCTACAGTGAGTTACCTCCTCTAGGTCTTTTCCACTATCACTGTCATCACTGTCTGATTCGATAAGCACAGCACTCTTCTTTTTCTTCGACATTTCATTTAAACTGGACTAAGATACATAAAGAAATTTTTAAAACAAATTTCAGACTAAAACAAAACAATACAAGCCAAGAATATGGAAGAAGTCAGAAAACATTGAATATTCTTTGCTAAACTGCAAACTGCATGTTAGAGCATTCAAATTCGGGCATAAAAAGGTTCGATTCTATTCGATTCAGCAATCTGATAAATATGATAGTATATAATTACGATGCGGACTTAGAGGTGTCAGACACCTGCGTCCGTAGTTCTCTGTTGAGTTGAGTAACTTTTTTGTCGATGTTCTAAAGTATTAAACGCCGCAAACAATGACAGCTTATTTTTTGGCTGAGACTATACACTAAAATAATGACAAAATTACCGTAGCATGAAAAGCTGCATGACTGGTGAATCGAAAGGCCGATTTTTTTTACAAAACGAATCGATTCGCATAACGAATCGAATCGCGAATTAGAAGGCTCTACTGCATGTTGGATGCAGGATTTCGATCTACCAAATCCTGGCACGATATCCGCTTCAAGTTCATTCGCGACCCTTTTGACAGAAGCTGATTTTGCGTGAAGATGGTGTATCTCGTACACTGTTACCGTGTACGATGGAGACGTTTTCTGAAATCCTAGTGTTAGCTTTAAAGGCTGAAACCAGTGGCGTAACTATATAATTTTTGGGCCCCCGGCAAACATTCGCTACGGGCCCCATAGTCCACCTTTGAACCTCTAATGCCAGTTCAAATCGACAGTCAACTGCATCGCAGAATGTGTCAGTGTACCGTGTACGCCATACTAACAGTGAGACTTTTACATTATCACCACATTGGCACATGCGACCGGTCCAGAACGGTAAAGTAAGTATGCAGGGGTGATTTTGTGAAATACCCGTACATAGTCTAATAACAGTTTTGATACATAATTCGGGTCACTTTGGGCTGCCGATCAGCCGATGGCTAGTTACTAGTAAGATGTCACCTGTCATACAGAGTTTCTAGTTAGTGTACTAAGGCAGCATTTACAGAGACATCAGCGTGACTTCTGACGCCAAACTGAGACATACTGCATATGCAATAGGCCTCGTGTTTTAGTGTGCCACGTATAAAGTATGTCATTAGGCCTATACAATCGTGTAAAATAAATATTATTTTACGATAAAAGATGCTATTTTAACGTTAGCTCGAAAGCTTAATACACCGCAGTGAACCGACAACTAGTGTAAAAACAGAAAAACTAAAAAGTATAAAACGGATATGCTCAAAGTAACAGTAAACAGTCAGGGAAATGCATGTACAGTGTAGTGACCTGAAGACGAAAGGAAGGCTGCAGTGGGGAGGATTTGCAGAAAAGGAAAGTTTTAAGTCTGGAATGAAAGAGTGAGGGGTGATGGAATACTAATAAACGTTAGCAGCATGACAATCGTATCAGATTCTACAGTCAAATACTTGGGGGTCTGATGTGTCTGTAAGCCTCCGTCTGTATTTTAATCAGGACAAACTAATGAGAATAGCTTTGCTGAACGTTTGGTTGGTTGACAGGAATTTAACTGCAATTAGCTCTGCTTGTTTCGAGTTGGATTGCAAAGATAAACAACAAACGATGCTCGGTGGCACAACATTATTGTAAATAGAGGCAACAAGCGTGCAGTCTTTCGGAAACTCGAAATTCAACTCCAACATAATAATACCAGCTAGTAATAACAACGTAAAGCTTTCATGAATCATGATTATGTCACACCAATTAACAAGCAACTAGACATCAGAACTACGGACTTAATAACGCAGTGCAGACATTCTGGAAGCACAGAATCGACAGCCACACTCAATACCAAGAGGGCAGATGTGCAAGTTCCAAATGCATGAATACCACGATACGACAGCATTACCACATAAACGCTGATAGTGTGCAATTGGTCCACGAAATAGGAATAAAGGAAAATATACACCAATATTGTCTTTAAAACAAAAAAACAACCAGCAACATAATGTCCTCAAACATTTAAACATGATGGAACAACAAAAAAGTTCCAAGAACATTTAACGGACAAGAAATATTAACTTTTTATTCAAACAAAGCAGGAACTGAATCGATGCACCAACGGTACTTAATAAACTTTCAAGCTCAACCCATTAGTGTGCTTTGAACTGCTTTCAGATGCTTTGTCATCCCACAAATCTATACAGTTCCTAGTCTTGCGGAGCACCTGCCTTCAACATATACCCGACGAGCTCTCCAAAATTTACGGGAGCTCTTCAAAATTTAAACAAAGTTGCCAGTACACACCAGTTTTTGTACAGGAAAATCATGCACTCCCGAAAATATACACTTCATAGGTTGTAGCTAGCACTACATTTTAGACAATCTAAAGCTTGAAAGAGAAAATACTGCTGGAAAACCTAGCACACAGCACGATCCATCTAATTACCTCTCACAGCAATGTCACACCAGCCACACTACACCGCAGCTATGCCTGAAACACAAAATGCTTACAACACACAAAAACGCGATCATTGGGCCCATACAACCAAGACGTCCGACACTCAGTTCCACCTCTATCTACGAGAAAATTATGCAAACAGCTAGTTAAGTCTTTGCCTTTCGATGCTTCTCGGTTAGCCACAACATGCATCCTACGAACGCGGCACTACATCTCTTGCTGGCCGGCCGCCGCCGCCGACACGTCACTCCTGGCACGCCTTCACCGCGTCGTCGCGTTCCTGCTGCAGCTCCTTCATCGTCGCGTCCATCTTCTCGCGAGCAAACTCGTTGATGTTGAGGCCCTGCACAATGCTGTATGTGTGGTCGGGCTTGATCTGCACCGGGAAGCTGTAGATCAGACCAGCCTCGATGCCGTACGATCCGTCCGATGTCACTCCCATCGACACCCACTCACCCTGCAACCAACATATCACATCAGATTAGTAAAAAAGGCAAAGGTAGCCCATACTCGATTACCAAGCGTAGGGTTCCGGAGCTGATCCCGGTTCTTGGCAGTCAGCCTGCCAGTGACGTGAGTCATGAACCCGACAGTAGGCTGTCATTACTTTCCGCCAGGCCTGCAGTTACCTTCACAACCCTTAAGAGGGCTGCTACCAATTTCGCTGCTTGGTGGACAGAGGCACGATGGGTGTGAACAATTTGCCTAAGACTGTTACCCAACAGCGTTGCGACTGCGACTTGAACCCAGGCCCTTGTATGCCTCAATCCAGCACTCTAACCACTCAGCTAGCGAGCCACCCAGATTACTATCAACACATTATTTAAACTGCTATTACACTAAAAACAAGCTTTAATGCTCTTAATGTTTCGACCGCCAATCTGATGTCCATCTCAGAACGGAGACTGAAATGTTGTCATCAAAATTAGTTTCTGGTTGTCTTACACACACGCGCGCAAACAACCATTTAACGGCCTTTTGTCCGGGACTACCCGGGTCAGCAGGTACCAGAAGAAACATTCACCCACTCACACCCATCGGACATCCTTTATCAACTTCCTCCATTTACTACAATCTATAGCATCCTCTTTGTTCAGTTTACGTGCTTGACAGTCCTTTTCCACAACCTCTCTCCAGGTCCTCTTTGGTCTGCAGCCCTCTATTTCATACTCCATGCATTTCTTCACCCAATCATCATCTTTTCAAAACACATGCCCATACTATCGCAGCCTGTTCGGCTGTAATACCAATGTTATGTCATCTATTCCTAATCTCCCTTTCTATGAACATATTAATAAATTGCTATTACAACTAAAAACAAACTTGGATGCTTTTAAAGTTTCGACCTGCAATCTGAGCTCTACATCAGATTGGAGACCGAAATGTTGTCATAAAAATTAGTTTCTGGTTGTATGATAGTAAGCAATAACACATCACAAGCTTTTTATCGCTGCTATCCCACGGTCCAGTGTTTTACCCTTTGAAACCTACATTCCACGTAGTCTTAATCCTCGCAGGCTCCCACATACAGAAAAGTTTTACACCGAATATGCAATAAAGGAACCAGTCGTGCTACACCAGAACTATAGGTTTGCTTTTGGAGACCCAGCCTTTGTTGCAGTAACACACACACACACCCGTTTAACGGCCCTTTGTCCGGCCCGGTGAGTCGGTACCATAAACAAGCACACTCACACACACCCATTTAATGGCCCTTTTTCCGGGACTACCCGGGTGAGCCGATACCATAAAGTTAAAACTTATCTGGATTTTACTGAAGCAAGAGGCAGTGAGTGGCAGTGGCATCAGCTGGGCCACATGCAAAATCTGCACCTCGCTCCAGACAGACAACCACACCAGTACCTCACTACTCAGTTTTTTACAGGCCAGATGCCCTTCCTGCGGCCCAACCAACAGCGTCAAAGCACTGAAGGCAGAAAAAGTACATCAAAACCAAAACGAATTCTTCTGTAGCAGTAGCGCTGTCAATGCTGACCTCTTTGGTTCCATGCCACCAGTCACGAAGATGGTCGCAAGTAGCCTTTGCAGCTGACATGGCACTTGACAGTTTCCTTGCCTGAATCACCGCTGCACCTCTCTGCTGCACTGTCTGCAATACAAACCAGACACGCAGTCCCTTCTTGTCATGCAAAACACAGAAGAAACCGAAAACGATCAGGACCGGTTTGGATGTATTATGATAAACTGTCACTGAGGTAAGCATAGAATAGCCCATACTCGATTACTGAGTGTAGGGTTCCGGAGCTGATCCCGCTTCTTGGCAGTCAGCATGCAGGTGACGTGAGTCATAAACCCGGCAGTAGGCTGCCATTACTTTCCGCCAGGCCTGCAGTTACCCCTGCAACCCTTGAGAAGGCTGCTACCAACTTCGCTGCTTGGTGAACAGAGGCACGATGGGTGTGAACAGTCTACCTAAGACTGTTAGCCGATGGTGTCACGAGTGCGATTTGAATCCGGGCCCTTCTGTGCCTGAGTCCAGCACGCTAGCCACTCGGCTACTGAGCCACCCTCCGAGCATGTCATGCACCATTGCCACCTTATACAACAATTTATGAATGCATGCCCTTGCAGTGGATACAATACATGGTCACGTTTTCAATATCTGGGAATTGGCAGTATGTCCCTGGTCCCTTAGCGGGTGAACTATGACCTCTAAGAGCAACAAGGCCAGTAAACAATTTTCTTTGGGTCAGTCTGTGCTTTGAGTTCCCTTCAGTGCTATGCATATTTGGCTGTCCATAAAAACACAAACAAATGCAACCAATAAACTAAGTTTCACTTGGCAGCCATCAAAATGGAGTGTGAACCAAAAAGGAAAAAAAAAACAATTAATTGAGCTGTGTAGTGGTGCAGTCCACATAATTCTCTGCAAAACTCACTCACCAAATTAAGTGTATTTGGATGAACTGGGAATACACTACTGTTTTACTACAACTGCTAGTGCTACTACTACTACAAGCGCTTAGTGACTCTTTTTGAATTTATAGGCGCTATATAAATAAGTCTATCTATCTACTACTATTACACCGTTTAACGGCTTCTTTTCCAGGACAACCTGGATAAGCCGGTATCAGAATGGTAAAATCCAGTCCGGATTTAAATGAGGCAGGAGATGATGGGGTTCTGTGAAGCAGTAGCATCGGCTGGCCCATATGCAAACAAATCTGCACCTCGCTCCAGACAGATAACCACACCAACACCTCATCACTCAATTTTTATAGGACGGATGCTCTTCATGACGCCCAACCAATGGTGTCGAAGCACTGAAGGCAAATACACTACTGTTCTAAGCAACAGCAAATACAGAACATTAACGACAGCTGACTTTTAGCGTTCTCACTTACATAATTGCCACTCAAGAAGAATAAGGTCACAAAGGAGTACAGTACCTTAATGAACTCGCCCTTGAGCCAGGCGTCATCCTTGACTGCATCAAACACCTTCTGCGACTGGCCGCTGACTGCCACCGTAGCGTGTGCCACGTCCGGGAACTGTGTCGACGAATGGTTTCCCCAGATGATCACGTTCTTCACGGCCTGAGATGAGACCCCGACTCGCGTCCCGATCTACAACAGCAAAGATACACAACATAACATATGCATTTATTACGAACTGTCAAACCGCAGTTGTACTGTACACAAGAATAAAACAAACAGCACGGCTAAAATATATAGGAAAGTCAACACATGTTGCAGTACTACATTCTGACAGTAAAATTACAGTCCGTCATTCGAGAAATGCGGTCACGTCTGTTGTGATGTGAGCATAACAGAATTCATAATGACTGCCATCATCAACAGTTGTTTAGTGTTACTATATACAGCAGTGGGCCATGCTGTACAACAGCCGACAGGTCAACATGTAAGTAAGGAAGTGTTTTTCTATGGTGCCACTGCCGCATATCAGAAGTCACAGAGTGCCATGTTCATGCTTCCCGAAAAAAGTGTCCCTTCAGCTGTCATCGGAACAGTGCATAGGTTGTCAGGATTACGCAGCTGAACTGGAAGAGAGATCCACAGGTAAGGTCCCGCGGCTGCAAAAGTTTAGTCTCCATAACTGCTGAGTGTTCGTGGCACCACGCAAGTGGAAACATCAGCTGACCCCAGAGAGCGCTGAGTGCTGTCGGACACGAGATGGCAGTCGTCAGCCAAGTAGAGAGGTGCCTGCCCGGACAGCGACTGGCAAACCAGGCATGCTACTCTGAACTTGACGCACTCTCGGATGGGAAGCCAATGGAGTTCGCGTAATACTGGCGAGATGTGATCGTGGCATCAGTACCAACGTGTGGCTAATACTGGCTTTACAGAACCAGTACTTCCCTCAGGACTGAGGAGTCTGGCAGTGGATCAAGAGAGGAGTTAGGGGGCTTTCAGTTACTATGACACTGCTGGATGGCTAACAAAAAATCATCGGGTCTGCAAAAGCCATACCATTGTCGCCAAGGCTCTCTCCTACACAAGAGAAAGAAAAACAGGCTCAACTGAAAATGGCTGTAAAATTACATGAGGAGAAAGAGTGGTTGTAAAATGAAATCATGACATGGAGACATAAAAAGAAGCTGAAATGGAGAGAGAGAAGCAAGCATTTTCACAAATGACACTCGACAACATACAACACTGCTCTTAGCTGACTGCCTGAGTTAAGGTTATATCCCACTCGACGCCGTATAGGACATTTCCAAGACATTTATCTCAGCCGATCTCATGGCTTAGTAGTGAAGAAACTAGGCCAGACTCAACAAAGCAAACAATACAAGAACAATGCAGCGAAAGCAAACAGAGAAGACACTAAACCTAAACCGACACAACTCACAAACTGCTAGAGAGTGTGCAAATGTGCATACCACTGTACACAACTATTGCTTAGCACCACACATTTGGCCCACCGGCTGACCATGCATGTGTTATAAATGCTTTTATTGTATTGTATTGCACACAATGCAGCACAGAACAGTTTCCATATATCTTCGCTCTTATCCTACAATCAGGAAACGACTGCAGAAAGCTCACCTGCGCCTGAGCACGGTTCTGATCCAGTCTTGTCAGGCACGTGAAGTTCTCGGCAGGAATGCCCTCAGCATACATTTTAGCAATGTATGCATTGGTGTTTGCCGGGTTGCCAACTACAACCACCTACAAGTCAACCATTATCACGCCATTACCGGCAGACTACAACCATACAATTACTACGTCCTCTGCTTCATCTTTAACTGCCCTACTAAACAATGATGGCTGGCTCGGTAGCCGAGTGGTTAGCGTGCTGGACTCAGGCGCACAAGGCCCGAGTTCAAATCGCAGTCGCGATGCTGTTGGGGAACAGTCTTAAGCAAACTGCTAACACCCATTGTGCCCCTGTTCACCAAGCAGCAAAACTGGTAGCAGTCGCTAGTTGACCCGCGCGACAATCGTGCTGTAGACAGAGCTTAACGATCTCTGCGATAAACTACAGTGGTCAAGCGTCGAAGATATTATCAACTTAGCTGACCAACGACAGTCCAGTTTATCACACCCAGAGCGTCGTCACCTTCCTTGAGCTAAGTCGATATCACGTTTGACGATTGATATGCTGTGGCGAAATTTTCTGAGTCCGGAGTTTAGGGAAAAGTTCATGAGGGAAATAACCTTATTTTTGTAGAGACCCGAATTTCTTTAAAAATCGGCACAGGACTGGTTAAAAAAAAGCATCTATGCCAGATTAATCCATTCCATTTACTTTGATAGAACACCATCTTGTGATCAGACACAGGGCCATAGCTAGTATTGTGCTATTATAGCATCTCGCAGGTAAAAACAGTACTGAGCAGATGCTGATACGACACAGTAACTCATAGCAACCTTGCAAGTCTTCTTGGCATGCTGTTTGAGAGCTTCGCCCTGCTGCTTGAAGATTCTAACGTTGGCCTTCAGAAGATCCTTCCTCTCCATGCCCTCACGACGTGGCATCGCTCCAACTAGGATAGCGACATCGACATCTTTGAACGCCGCTGACACATCCGATGTTGGTATCACCTCTGAAACAGACAACCTTCAGGCTGCTACTAAAATACCTAAAAATCACATGGTGGCACCGGTCTGTGTTCTTATCGTGTTAACAGTCATACTTATTATTATTAGTTTTCCATCACCCACTTCAGTGCTTTGACGCTGTTGGTTGGGCGGCAGGAAGGGCATCCGGCCTGTAAAAAACAGAGTGGTGGGGTACTGGCGTGGTTATCTGTCTGGAGCGAGATGCAGACTTGCATATGGCCCAG
>Ga0126327_10000314_pt1 | contig 11045 bp, 7 predicted proteins | sample InaspJWI30metaG_FD_101392 | JGI IMG/M metagenome (GOLD analysis project Ga0126327, IMG submission 101392) | Marine gutless worms symbiont microbial communities from Oahu, Hawaii - Inanidrilus sp. 1 OAHU.JWI-30 metaG | ecosystem: Host-associated > Annelida > Digestive system > Unclassified... | reverse complement strand
GTGTGTGTGTGTTGGTACGTTAAATCGTGAGAAAATTTGACATGAAACCTGAGATAACGTAAATAATTAGAAGTATGTATTAGTAATACTGTTGAAAATAACTTTTTTGGATTTACCAAGGTAAAATGGCTACATCTGACAGGTGAGGTGAACAAATCTGTAAGATGTCATGTGAAATTTTCTGAGGATTTAACCTACTCAAAAAATTAAAAGTGGAAGTTTTTTTCTGGGACACAGTGTAGTGTCAACGTGCTGTCGGCCTGTCAACCGTGTGTAGGTGCGGGAGGAGCGACGGGTTTCACAGGTGAGCGTGGCCCGGCCGGCCAGCAAGGCAATACAGGTGGCACAGGCGCACCTGGATTACGTGGCGCCGTCGGCACACCTGGCGCACCTGGTGGCACGGGCATCATGGGCGCCACTGGCATCACCGGGTTCACCGGAGCCACCGGATCCACTGGCCTCCATGGCGAGGAGGGGGTCCCGGGCTTGGTGGGGGCCCATGGCGTGCCGGGGGCCGATGGAACGACCGGCTTGATTGGCAGCATGGGGCCCACAGGTGGGTCAGGTGCGCCCGGCGAGGCCGGGGCAATGGGCGCCCAGGGCGCTACTGGTCCACCTGGCTTGCAGGGGCAGGTGGGCGCCACTGGATCGACGGGATTGGTGGGCGCGCTCGGTGCTACAGGACCGCTGGGCAGTGAAGGATTGATCGGAGCAGTCGGATCTACGGGATCTGTGGGACTCACTGGAGACACCGGCGCTACAGGTACACCAGCTGTCTGAGAAGCAGTTTATAGCTCTGTCTACCTGTGTGGTCGTACCGGTGTGGTCTACCTGTATGGTCGTACCGGAGCTCCAGGTACACTAGCTGTCTTGTCGAGCACTTCATAGCTGTCTACCTGTGTGGTCTACCTGTATGGTCTACCTGTGTGGTCGTACCTACCTGTGTGTAGCTGTATGGTCGTGCTTACCTGTGTGGCTTTCATTTTCAAACGAAAATCAAAACAGAAACAATAACTACTGACAACATTATTATGAATAACAGCTAAAACTAGTCACAAAATTATCTTTTTTTCTACCAGTCGTCGCATTTGTCAGTGTTGCAGTAACAACATTAGCAACTATGCGAACGCGGGGCGATCTGATTCAAGTTTATGAATTTTAAAATTTTGATAGGCCTAATGTACTGCCTTCAGTGCTTTGACGCTGTTGGTTGGGCGGCAGGAAGGGCATCCGGCCTGTAAAAACTGAGTGGTGAGGTGCTGGCATGGTTGTCTGTCTGGGACAAGGTGCAGACTTGCATATGACCCAGCTGATGCCACTGCCGCTCACTGTCTCTTGCTTCAGTAAAATCCAGATTGGTTTTACCTTTCTGGTACTGGCTTACCTGGGTAGACCCGGAAAAGGGCCGTTAAACGGGTGTGTGATAGGCCTCATGTTCAACAACCAAAGTGATGACTACAAACATTACGAACAACTTTATCATCTAAACATTAGAAAGTAGCTTTTCAGTTGAACAGTAGTTGATATTCCAAACAGTTTACCACAGGAGTCTGGATAATATTCTGAATAAGATGTAGGTGCAATATACTGGACAAAAGGAGATTTCAATAGGCTTTCGGTTGTTTTGCTTTGCCTTGGCTACATGTTTTGCCGTGTACGTTTGTGTTTGATGTTTTCATCTTTGTTCTGTAACCTGTAAGCAAGACAGTGAGCACCAGTGTGTGCAGGTGTGTCATGGTGTGTGAGGTGTGACAGGCTACCAGTGCTTGGGTGTGACTGGACAACCAGGTGTGCAAGGTGCTGAAGGTCCACCTGGTTTACCTGGTACACCTGGATTGATTGATTGATTGGCTGGCTGGCTGACTGACTGACTACTACTATTGGCTAATCAGGTGTGACAGGACAGCCAGGTATACAGGGTGCTGAAGGTCCACCTCTCTTACCTGGTACACCTGGATTGATTGACAGATTGACTGATTGACTGGTATGTGGTGTGACAGGGTCTGTTGGTGCTGCTGGCTCATCAGGTATGACAGGACAGCCAGGTGTACAAGGTGCTCAAGGTCCACCTGGCACATTTGGTTCACCTGGTACAGGCGGCCCTGCCGGCGACACGGGCAGCTCAGGCCCTCAAGGAGGCACAGGACTCCGGGGCGCAGTTGGTGCTACAGGGCAGGTGGGTGCCTCAGGGCAGGTGGGGGCTACTGGCCCCCGGGGTGATGCTGGGCCCGCGGGTAGTGGTGGGGCAACAGGCGCAACAGGTGTGCCTGGGCCGGCAGGTGTGAAAGGTGTGCGAGGTCTGACAGGTGTCACGGGCGATGTTGGACCACCGGGGCACGCAGGTGAGCCAACGTTGTCTCGTTATAATCCAATGTATTGAAATTTGTAAGTAAACAGCAGAAAACTAGTAAAATAAAAACAATCAATTTAAGAGCAAAAATAGGTAATCTAAAATTAGTAGAAGTAGAGTCAGAGTGCCACGTTTTGGATTTTGAACTACAGGGCGACTTTTGCTAAGTGCGCTTAAAGATGCTCTGCTCCAGCTGTTTCGAACTCACTACCATAAACTGTCGTTAATAGTGACTCTGTTACTGTGTTTAAGTCTACGCTAAATTAGTTACTTACTTGTTTTACTTACTTGTCTGGTACTCAGTTTGTTGATGCCTATAATTTAATAGTGTAGTGGATTAATGTACACAGGTGAGACTGGTGCCAGTGGCGTGCCTGGTGATCCGGGTAGTCCTGGGTCCACTGGAAGTCCTGGAGTAGTGGGCGTGACTGGATTCACAGGACGCGTGGGATCAACCGGATCAGCCGGAGCAGTTGGAGACACAGGACCACGTGGAGTGATCGGTGTCACTGGAGCAGTGGGACTGCAGGGACCTGCTGGTAAGTGTCGCAGATTTAATACTGGTTGGCGGCGTGGCGTGGTGGTCAGAGGAGTTCATCACATGAACGCACATCGGGCCCGGTTAGTACTTGGATGGGTGACCGCCTTTGAGTGGGTATAAAAAGCTAAAGGTAGCATATACTCGATTACCGAGCATAGGGTTCATGAGCTGATCCCGGTTCTTGGCAGTTAGCCTGCAGGTGACGTGAATCGTAGACCCGGCGTTAGGCTGTCATTGCTTTCCGCTAGGCCTGCAGTTACCCCTTCAACCCTTAAGAGGATTGCTACCAATTTTGCTGCTTGGTGAACAGAGGCATGATGGGTCTGAACAGTTTGCCTTCGCTGCAGCCAGCAAAACAGCGGGAAAAATCTTTGTTGCCTTCTAAAAATAGACATTACGTTAGTGATTGATGCCAACGAAAACGAACATACCAGCAGATGATATACAGTTGTTTTTTGTTTTGCTGATGAAATTTATGATGATATGCCACTATTAAACTAATATTGATGCCAGTTTCATTATAAATCACAAATTCTTGTGAATAATCGCCAGAAAACATCCGCCGACGGAATTTGGTACACGTAATGTCTATTTTTAGTCTTCTGCTGCTTTCGCTGTTGTCCGTTAAATTACTAAGCCCCGAGTTTGCTGCGGTCAGAAAACTCAGCGCTTAGAAATTTAACGGCACCCTGGCCTGTCGATGCCAGCAGAATACACTGCAGCTGGTGCTCGACTGTCCCTGGATTTGTTGGCAACTTGGATACACCGCGTGTGTCTGACTTTGCGCAGGTTCGGCCGGTGACACTGGCTGGACGGGTGTCCCTGGTCGCTTTGGCCGCTCCGGTGCTACCGGCCTGCAGGGAGTTGCCGGCCCGCGCGGACCCCACGGACACACGGGGCCCGCCGGACGTACCGGCGTCAACGGATTCACCGGACCTGCCGGAGATACAGGGCCCAGTGGCGACGTGGGTGGTACCGGCGCGGCCGGAGCCACCGGAAGCACGGGCAGTCCTGGAGTGGCTGGATTTACCGGCGGTACGGGGATGGCAGGTAGTGTGGGAATGGTGGGGTCCGCGGGCGCGAAAGGATCGAGCGGATTGGCTGGATCAACGGGTGCGCCAGGTGAGACAGGTGCTACAGGTAGTCCAGGTGAGGCCGGGGTCGCAGGATCCACCGGCGCCTCGGGAATGATCGGCAGTATCGGCGCTACTGGCGTGCCGGGGCCGGCTGGAGTGAAGGGGCCCGACGGGGCGGTCGGTGAGCGTGGGGACACGGGTTCAGTCGGGGCTACTGGCGGCGTGGGGGCGTCGGGTCCGACAGGTGCTACAGGGCCACGTGGTGTGATTGGGACTAGTGGAAGAGATGGCAATACAGGTAGCAGTGGCGCGGTGGGTGGTCGAGGTGCGACGGGGTCTAGTGGCCCTGCCGGCTCTAAGGGCGAGGCCGGCTGGACAGGCGGCAGTGGGGCTGGCGGCGTGGGTGGTCCGGCTGGTGACACAGGCCTACAGGGTGGGCCAGGACCGATGGGCGCGCCGGGACTAGCTGGAACAGCCGGAATGCCGGGGCCTGGAGGCGGGCCGGGAGCAACAGGGCCACGTGGTCAGCAGGGAGTCGGCGGATTTACTGGACACACAGGTGACGAATGACTCATGACTCCTGCCGCTTCTGCTGCTGATGCTGCTGCCACTGTGTTTCTGTTTCTGTGAGATGAATTTGTAATTAAGACAAAAAAACGTAATGGTAACATGTACTCGATTACCGAGTGCAGGGTTCCGGAGCTGATCCCGGTTCTTGGCAGTCAGCTTGCAGGTGACGTGAGTCATAAAACCGGCGGTAGGCTGCCATTACTTTCTGCCAGGCCTGCAGTTACCCTTGCAACCCTTAAGAGGGCTGCTCCCAATTTCGCTGCTTTGTGGACAGAGGCACGATGAGTGTGAACAGTTTGCCTAACACTGTTACCCAACAGCGTCGCGGCTGCGATTTGAACCCAGGCCCTACTGCGCTTGAGTCCAACACGCTAACCACACGGCTGCCGATTAAGATAGTTTCTGAGAATTTGTTAATTTAAAAAGCTTTTGATAATAAATAGTTACTTTTGGTATGATTATAAGTTGGAAGCTTACAGTTTGATCTGCTGCTACATAAACCACATTGTTTGTTGATGTCACTGGGAATTGTTTTGCTAGGACAATGCAGTTTTAACGATTGTCAGTGAATTGTTACGATATCAGTTTCTTTAATTTAATTGTACAGCATGTGGCGAAAAAAGTATCCCCCTGGAAAAAAAATTGGCAATATTTCCCCAGCGACTGACGTTAAAAAATTTCATTGTGTTCATTTCTGTGCAAAAATGTGAAATTTTATTCAATTATATCTAACTCTGTCAAAGTTATGCCATATTAAGTGTCATCAGTTATTGAACGTTTACATTTCACTTGAAAAAAGCGAAAAAAATGTGATATCTCTGCAGCAGTTCGACTGTTCTCCACAAAATTTAAAGTGATTGGCTGTTAAAAATTTCAATTTCTCAATTCCAAGACGACGGACAGCCGCCATCTTGAAAGTTGACATATTGCAACATCTTGTGATGATGCTGAATGTCTTTCAAGCGTATCGGTTGTCCGCCATCTTGGATTTTTAAAATGAAATTTTAATGGGTGGTGTACTTAACACACGTTCTGCATCATCATTTCAAGTGAAATGTAAAAATTCGCTAGATGATTGCACTTAGTGTGGCATAACTTTGTCACAGCTAAAGATAAAAATAACAACATTTTGTAATTCGTCAGTCGTTGGGGGAAAATCCGTAAAATTGCCAGAAAACCAGAGGCACCACCCATGGCGCTAGCCCCGCTGCTGCGTGAAGGCATGTTAACAACGACTGTCTGTGGTGTTCCTTTTTCGTCAGTATGTTCCTAACATAGTTCTGTAACTCTGTACTGTGCCTTCATGGACTTTAAAATGTTGATTGACTTTGACACTGTAGGCGTGGCTGGACCGGCCGGCTCAGATGGAATTCCCGGCAGCCCTGGAGCACCTGGAGCTACTGGATTCACCGGATTTCCTGGACCGGTGGGCAGTCCCGGGGTCAAGGGTCACACTGGAGCCACTGGCGTGGTCGGTGCCACGGGCTCGCCGGGCATGGATGGACTGCCTGGAATTACTGGAGCTACTGGACAGAGTGGGCGAGTCGGAGCCACGGGTCCCGGCGGGGAGGCCGGAGCAACTGGAAGTCCTGGAGACACGGGATCCGCCGGTCCCGACGGCAGTTCGGGACTCCCCGGAGCAACCGGATCGGCTGGTCCTGACGGAAATACTGGCGCCACGGGTTTTCCCGGAGCGGCTGGAGACAGCGGCGGTACCGGGGCGTCGGGAGAACCCGGAGTGGCGGGCGGTACCGGTGCCACGGGATTTCCCGGCGAGAGCGGAGAAACCGGGTCGTCGGGACCTCTGGGAAGTGCCGGTGTGCAGGGTCCGGCCGGGGCGACGGGGCCCCCGGGTACGGGAGGTGGGAAGGGCGAGACAGGTGCGACTGGTCTACCTGGATTGATTGGGTCGAGCGGCGAGGCCGGCAGCCCAGGTGGGCCGGGCGAGCCGGGGCCTGCAGGGGCGAGTGGGACGATGGGATTGGCTGGCGAGGTGGGCGTGCCAGGTGCGAGTGGGCCGCGTGGCATGATGGGATTGAGCGGTGAGACGGGCAGTATCGGTGCTACTGGTGCTATGGGCGTCGCTGGACCAGCAGGCTTCACTGGACCAGCCGGCCAGACGGGACGTCAAGGTGTGTGCGTCATCGTCGGTCTTGTTACTAGCAGCTGACTCGACTGTAGTGCGTATAGGAATGTGCTCACAGCGTCGTTACTGTCGGCGCCTGTTTTGACATCGTTTTCCACAGAAACATCGGCAACTTTTTTTCATTAATTGATTTTACATTAATTGTATCAGTGCTTGTACTTTCACTAGTTCTGTTACTGCTTGTTCCATCTCGTTCGCTTCGCCCCTCTTCCCATCCCAAATCTGTATTAGTTATTAGTATGTTTTTTTTTGTTTAGGCGGCCAGTTCTATGAGCGTTATGCTTTTCTGGCAGTGACTATTCTGTTATAATTATCGTGTGATGTGTTGTTTCGATAAATAAATTGCTTGATTGGTCGATTGATTTAATTTTAAATTTAATGTTCACGAAGCAGGAATCCAAGTTAGTGTCATATGTGGCTGGCCGTGTGAAAAGTACAGTTGATTATGTTATGGCACGGCAGGAGGACAAAGCCAAGGTTCTTAACGTCCGTCAAGGTTATTTCAAGTGAGGAATGTGTGCCAAATCACAAATAGTTAGTAGTGCACATGTGCAGGTGTACCTGAGGTGTGACTGAGTAATTGTCTGTGACAGGTACACCTGGGTGTGACTGAGTGATTGTCTATGTGGCAGGTGTGACTGAGTAATTGTCTGTGTGACAGGTGACTGGGCGACTGTTTGACAGTTACACCTGCTGTGTGACTGAGTGATTGTCTGTGTGACAGGCACACCTGGTGCTACTGGTCAGCCAGGTGACACGGGGCTCGCAGGTCCAGCGGGATTCACTGGTGACACCGGATCGTCCGGCCAGCCTGGATTGATTGGCCTGCCTGGAGCAACGGGGCCCCAGGGACCTGGTGGTGCAGTGGGATTCACCGGACCACCTGGAAACACCGGCCTACCTGGATCTACCGGACCTACTGGACTAGTGGGAGCTACTGGCAGCCCCGGCGTGGCGGGGGCTAGCGGCCCCCCGGGTGATAGGGGCACCCGCGGGCCCTCTGGAATCACTGGGGGCACTGGGGCAGTGGGGGAGGCTGGTAGCCGGGGTGAGATGGGCGTGGAGGGGGCTACAGGGACTAGTGGCGGCCCTGGGCCCTCGGGCTCGCCAGGTGTGCCTGGAAGCGAAGGCACTACAGGTGAGGTGGGTGCCACAGGTGCGAGTGGACCACCTGGGATGCAAGGTGTGCGTGGGCCAGGCGGGGAGACAGGGACTGGAGGCTCGGCCGGGTTCACCGGCTTCACTGGAGCTACTGGAGTCGAGGGAGCCACGGGCGTTCCAGGTGCCATGGGGCTTCCAGGACCTGGAGGAAGTCCCGGAAACACTGGATCAGCTGGTAGCATAGGTGCCACAGGACCGCCTGGCGTCCAGGGACCGAAGGGTGCCACTGGTAGCCCTGGAGTGAAGGGCGATGTGGGGATGGTTGGGGCAACTGGGCCCCCGGGGACTGGGGGTCTGATAGGGGCCCGCGGCGAGACGGGGTTCATAGGGGTGTTTGGTTTCTCGGGGGTAGTGGGCGAGCCGGGCCCCGCGGGTGAGACGGGGCCTCCGGGAGCCTCGGGCCAGGCAGGTGCTACGGGCGACGAGGGCGTGGCCGGGCAGCCTGGCCCCGCCGGGTCGCCAGGTGAGACAGGCAATACAGGTGAGAGAGGCGCCACGGGCCCGGCAGGTGCGCCGGGCGCGAGCGGACCTGATGGAGGCACCGGCGCACCTGGCATGATTGGCACCGCCGGCCCAACGGGATTCACTGGATCAGCTGGAGAAAGGTGAGACAGACTAGTTACTTCTAGCTTTGGCATATTAGCTCTACAGCTGCCGTTAACTGTAACTAAAACAACTGTTGTCTAAGTTTTCTTTCCAGTCAACTCATATTTACTCTGATCAGATTTACTCACTTTCTTTTTCTCCAGGTGCTCCCTGTCAAAAGTATAACAAAAACTTATTGGGAGTTTCCCTTTGTTCATAATTTCAACGTCATTATATTTACTTTTATTTTTATACAGTTGCTGTATTCCTTGTGATGGTTTACGTTATTGTTGATGCTTCCCGCGTAGTATGCGATGCAGGGTCTGTGTAACGGTCGGGTGTCCTTTCGTCCATCTGTCTGTCTCTCTGTCCCATCGATCAACGGCGGCGGCGGGTTTGCTGCCGGGCGCCCTGCGGGCAGGAGATGTCGATCAATAGCGTCAAGCGCCGTGCTGCAGGCGCCGGCGCTCAGCAGCAAATGCGGGTAGCGTGAAGTGTGGTTGTTTGGTTGCAGAGGAGCGAATGGAGTGGCTGGCGAGACGGGACCGCGGGGCCTGACGGGCAGCACCGGCGCTACGGGAGTGACTGGAGCCGTGGGCATCGTGGGCGCTAGTGGCACACCTGGCCCAATAGGTGATACAGGTGAGAGTGGCTTCACAGGTGTGGCGGGACAGGTGGGACACACGGGAGCAGCGGGCGACACCGGACACACCGGACCTGCCGGAATGCCAGGTATTCACTCGGCACGCACACACACCTGTTTAACGGCCATTTGTCTGGGACTACCCAGGTGGGTCGGTACCAGAAAGGTAAAGTCAGTCTGGACTTTACTGAAGCAAGAGACAGTGAGTGGCAGTGGCATCAGCTGGGCCATATGCGTGTCTGCACCTCGCTCCATACAGATAACCACGCCAGCACCCCACTAAGTACTCAGTTTTTACAGGCCGGATGGTCTTCCTGCCGCCCAACCAACATCGTCAAAGCACTGAAGGCAAAAGCACACTTGCGTCTTAAAGCCAACTAACTACAGCGATGATATTTCATTGATTGTTTGACTTAAATGAGTAACTTTTGTACCTGCGGCTTTATCTAGTTTAATTTTCGCTATTTGCCGTCAGCAAGGGCATTTTGTCACAATGTTTATCTAGAAATTTTCGCAATTTCATTCTCGATGTATATCTGTTGACTGTTTTAAAATAAGTAACTAACTCTAGTGCCAAGTCGCATTAGTGTGCCGTTTGATACTGTTCAAGGGCATGTGTTGAACTGATATTATCAGCCAGTCAGCTGTTTCTGACAAACTTACATTAAGTATCGTGTATAATGCAGAACCTGAATTTGTCTGAATTGGAGGTGGTCACTGAAGATCATAGAAAAATGTATGGATTTGTCGGCCTATTTGATTGAACTGTGATATTGCTATGTGTAGCCTATGGTTTTTGTGTTTTTAAAGGCCAGCCATTAGTGCTTTTAACCTTGCTGTTCCTGCTTGTTTGGTGCACTGAAATTTGACTGTTCTCTTGTTCTGAGCAAAATAAATAAAATAAATAAATAAAAAACTTAAGGACAATCTGCCACTTGTAGACAGTTTTTCTGTTGTCCGGCTTGCTTTGTAATTCACTTGTATGTAGTCTAGAGTGGGTTTGTTGAATAAGCAGGTCGATGAGTTAGGCCTATAGTGTTCTGTAGACGGTTCTTAGTTGCTTAAGTACTGTTCTTTTCACTCTGTAGTTACCGTATCTTTATTAAGCCTGTGCACCTGTGTGTTTTTTGTGTTTTATTAAGAAACACGTCTGGATGCCTTTGAGATGAAAGGACTGAGAAAGATTCTGCGGGTTTCGAGGACAGCAAAGAAAACAAATGAGTGGGTTCTTAACAAAGCTGGGAACTATTAGACACTGTCAAAGCAAGGAAGCTATCATACTATGGTCACACCATGAGGAAACAAGGGAGTTGCCTGGAGAAAGAAATAATGCAAGGAACGATGCCAGGTGCACGCACGCGAGGAAGGCAACGCACGGCCTGGATGGACAACATCAAGACGTGGACAGGACTCTCCATGGAAGAGTCAGTCAGAATGACAGAGGACAGGGATAAATGGATAAAATTCGTCCATGCTGTGGCCAGCCCTCGGATTGAGGACGGCTATAGAACAGAACAGAACAGTTAATTAAGTGTGTGCATCTGCGTGTTTTTGTTGCGTGTTTATCAATCCAGTGCACGTGTGTGCTGTTGTAGTGTCTCTCTATTAAGCCTGTGCTGCTGTGTGTTCTTGTAGTGTCTCTGAGCACGAGTGTGTGTGCGTCTGTCTGCAGGACTGAAGGGCGCGCCCGGCTCTGGGGGTTCTGCTGGCAGCACGGGCAGCTCGGGTGACAAGGGTTCCATCGGCGATGCGGGCTTCACTGGTCCGGCCGGGTCGCCTGGAGCCACGGGCGACATGGGCCGCAGTGGGCCGACAGGCGCCACGGGCTCCCCGGGACCACCCGGGCTCGCCGGAGAACCAGGAGCTAGCGGGCTGGACGGCCGGCGGGGGGCGAACGGTACTACGGGAATGGTGGGGGCCAGTGGCCCCGCGGGTGTGAAGGGGATCACCGGAGCGACTGGAGCGACGGGGGC
>Ga0126327_10000311_pt1 | contig 11077 bp, 8 predicted proteins | sample InaspJWI30metaG_FD_101392 | JGI IMG/M metagenome (GOLD analysis project Ga0126327, IMG submission 101392) | Marine gutless worms symbiont microbial communities from Oahu, Hawaii - Inanidrilus sp. 1 OAHU.JWI-30 metaG | ecosystem: Host-associated > Annelida > Digestive system > Unclassified... | reverse complement strand
TTTATATATTATGTACGTGTATGTACTGTCATTCTGGTATACAGTGCTTGTGCGAGTGTTTTAAGTCCAGCGTTCTGCCTTGATAAGTTGACACCTTTTACAACTGTCACCTGCCTTGCAACTTAAGCATGTTTTGTACAAATGTGAATTTCTAAGAAATAAGTGAATAAATTTTCTCACCAAAACATTTGTTGCTGGCGCTCCCGGGTGACAAGAGTTTGCAAATTCTTTTCATAGTTTACTTCAAAATCTAGCAATGAGTCATTTATTTGAAAATATCCTTACAGTACTGTACAGTGTCCACTACAGTCTACACTCACGAAGCAAGCCATCTTGCACGAATAGTAATTTTCGTCTATCGCAAACTGTACGTCGAATGGAAATGTCCGATCGTTGTTTGCGTGACAAATTCACTGCACGGCAGGTCTTCGCACGCAATGCTTTTACGCGCTTTTAGTCGAGTCGCGTGACAAAAACCGCTCAATAAATACCAGTGGGCGTTCTTCCTCTCGCTGTTGTTGGGGATTACGTTTCTGCCGACTTATAACGGCTTTAAACTCGACAACGGTTCCATCTGGAGCAAAGGTAACTATAGAACACTAATAGGAAGTCGTATCTTGCCAGCAGAACGCAACCATCAGCGTGCGGTCTCGATAACCGGAAGTGCCAGAAATCGCACTCGGCACTCGATATGGCGACGTGGCTATTACCGGCATTCGGGTCTTGTTTATCGCATACAATGACTAACTGTAGCTGAGGTATTTGTACTGCGCTCCCTACTGGCAGTAGGCTACGTGACAATCTTCAGTCTGTACAGTGTACACCCGTACCGGTGTCTATTGGCACACTGGAACAAAATGTTCTCTGTTGGCCGTTGACTGTGGATCGCGTTTTCAAACGCACCCGCTCCCAGTCGTCCGTTTTCAGGACGATGGGAGACTGACGCTGCCGCCCACAACCGACCCGGTGGCATACTATAATGCAAACAATTAATACCGGGCTCCAGGGACTGCGTAACAAACACGCACGTTGCAGCACGGACGCCCTTCGGCCATCCAGTGCCACGCAGATCAGCACTATCGGCATTCCACATTCTCTCCCGGTGGCCGGCGTTCGATACAACCGAAACGCACCGACAATTGCTGATCCATATGCACGACCGCCGACGCGGCAGCATGTTACATTCGAACCTCTATAATAACCACACGATTTCTCTACACTGTGTCTCAGAAGTAACAAGTGTATACTCACATGCCACATGGGATCACACAGTGTTACCTGCCACCCGGCAGAGGTGACATTCCCGCCCTTACCCCAGCCGAAGCTGGTACTAAATTAAGCGACCCCGGAGGGATGCAAGGCTGAGTTGACCTAGTTGGCTTGTTACATACCGAGATGGAATACCCGCCCAAGACGGTCACCCCATCCAGGTACTAACCGGGCCCGACGTGCGTTAACTTCGTTCATGCGACGAATGCCGCTAACCACTACGCCACGCCGCCAACCATGAAGCAGTTCACACGCGTGGCTTGCTATATAACCTTGAGATACATGAATTAACCGATTTTGATAGTTTTTGGCAGAAATGTTACTGAGTATGTAAGCACCGAAAAGGTGCTTTATCTTTCGACCTCACCTAACTGGTGATTCTGCACTACCGGGTTAAACCTCCAACTTCATACCATCGGTCTGGTCAGGACTTGTCGTATAAGTAGTTTCTGCACTGTTGCGTGGTAACTGGCAAGATTACTACTGACAAGACGCATCGCGCGGTCACTCGGCGATAGCTGAGCTTCTTGTTGATTGCTTATTTTCTCAGTAACATTTCTGCCAAAAATTATCAAAACCGGTTCATGTTTATGAATGTAATAGGCTAATAGCGAGCCATGCGTGTGAACTATTTCGAGACAGAGTGTAGTGTTTTACAGAGAACAGTGTTCTCGGAACTCCGGGCCGCCGCTTTATAGGAACGTTCACACTGTTCTGTCTTACACGACCCGCGCAAATTTAGGAGCTTCGACGCATTCTGGAAAGCAACTTTTCTGGTTCTTCCGAGTTCGAATCAGGGGAAATAAGAAAAGAACAAAGGCCACGACCCGTCCCCCGCTCCAAATCTGTATCGAACTGTTCATAAACCCGGTGCTTTCGAGCCTTGGTCGGAGGTCCCAATATGAGACACTTTTTCGTGTTTTGAAGGGCTTCGTTTAATACCCATCTACGAATTTAAACTAGTATATAAGCCGATCACGTCCCACAGCCAGACTTACTATACCTCGCTCGCTCGGATAGACATCTAATGCAAAATCGTGGTTACGACTTTGAATGTTGTCGTTTAATCTCGGTTTGCTATGATTCGAGCACAGTCGAATCCATGGCTTATCCGCTCGAAGTGCAGACTTAACAGCAGATTAATTGACAAAGTCCATATTACGAGTCTCTCTGAAACTCTCCTCGGTATTATCACCGATTATATTCTTTGTCTGTTGACTCTTGTTTCATAGCCCGACAATAATTTACGAAATCAACGGCATGTTTTTCTTCGACTATGGCATAGGGGCCTACTCACGATTTTACCATCTAGCAAGTTTATAACGGCGCGTACGTGACGCAGTTTTTTAAAACCCACATTGCAGTGCCGCCGTGAGAACTTAAGCCTCGTTCAGAGCGCATGAAATGAAACGAACTAAACTGCAGTTCGCAGCGAACTTATACTGTGAACAGTCCTATTTAAATACACGTGTTCAGAACTAAGCTACCTAGTTCGCTGCAGCGTCTGTAGCCAATCAATAGCCTACTAAGTAGGTCGCGATGCCGACGGCGTCGGTGGCCGGCGATGTATTGCTGACGCACTGTGCACGTGACCAACTAATGCTTGTGTAACTGGGTGGCCTTGTTCGGGTCAGTTCAGTTCAGTTTAAGTGCTGTGAACGATCCTTTAGCCTGTGTTTGTAAAAAGGGTCAGCACCGACAACTCACCTGTTGAATGCAGTCGATGTCAGACGCACCGTTGAGGTACGTTGTGAGGTCGCTGTCCACAAGATCGCCCAGTGTCTTCATCCTGCAACATATCACCAGCAACTTTCATTATTTCTACGGTTTGCTGCATTGTATACACTAGTTTTTGCCTGCCTGTATGGAGTTCACAGTTTCAGTACCTTGTGTAACCAATTATGTAGTGCATATTCAGCCTTTTGCTGAATGAATCAGATGAAGTAGCCTAGTGCCCCATTGCCTCGAACTATTTGTGTCATATTACGTAACGCCATTTTGACACAATTACTTTTACATGAGTGTATTCTATTTATCCTAACCGGGAATTGCTGGTTTAAGTTTCTCTTACTACTGACTGTTCATCTATCTATGATGTGCGCGCATCAAGGTACAGGCGAATGTAACATTGCCACTCACTGGCAACTTGACATATATATTTATGACAGCAAGACGGCTGTGGCAACACGAAATTCGTTGTTTCTTCAATATGATGACGACCAATGCAGTTAGGAATGCAAATAACATGTCTTCTCCTAAGCTATTTAACATAAGCATTACACTAAACATGTTATAAACAGGAACAGCTTGAAGCCAGCGAAGAACTCAGACAGTCATATCAATCGACAGCTATGCGGACATCCTAAGCCCTGCCGTACCTTTTTTCATTTACTGGTCAGACAGGTCTACGTCTAATTTGTGTCAACAACAGCGGAATGCGCTGACATAAAAAAGTGTGTCCGACACCGCGGTTTAACAGCTGTGTGATGGTGTTGCAGTCTATGCAGCAAGTCTCCAATGTCATTGACCAGATGTGTCCAGTCCATAGCCACGGTGCCTCGCCGTGATTCTTATCCATTAGAGATGCGCCTTCGGTTTAATTTACTAAACGTCTACAAGAAACGTGTAAACGCTTACTAAATACGTGCGTGCGATATGGCGGCCAATATGGCTACGTGAGAGAACGCAGATGGTTCTCAATCACGATAACAGTATTACAGTAAGTTACGGCCAGCAACTGTCTGTGACGTCCGCTTGGCAGCCGTCAATAAAGTTCATTCATCGTCATTCATCGTAAAAATCTAACGCTGTGCTACTGATTGCTCGTTAGTTTATTCGTAATTAGAATTGTTTTTACATTACACTAAAGCTTTAGCAACACTTCAAGGCCCACTATGGCGATACACTACAGAATAATATCCGGGTAAGATTGCCGAAATATGTAACGTCAGTTTTCGACTATGCACACAATTTCTTCACAGCCGTCATACTAGTTGCTCTTTATTTTTACTGCATTTCTACCTACGTGGCGAATAAACGACATATATTAGTGAATCAGTCTACATCATGGCTCCATCCGAACCCATACGTTAAACTAAAGATGTTTCAAAAACAACGTTATATACACGTGTCATGCATATGCGTTTCAGTCATCAGATTGACGCGTACAGTCGCGCGCCTTTTGCTCAATGCCTAATTACGTAGCAGTCCGTGCTTGACTGCCTGTGTTGAGAACTAAGTGACCTAGTTTTGCTACAATATGTGCGATCAAAGTGACGTCAGAGTCATATAAGTCGCAAAAACGTTCATTTACGTTACATTTAGGGGCCTACTTACGATTTGCCGAAATAACGCAGCACGTCGTTCGTCACACAGACAGTATGAAATATTTAGCACGTCGTCACACCTCGACGGCGGACGCCTACAACGTCCGGAGAACGCGCGGTTTCCTTCTCCGGCCCGGCGACGTGGAACTCTCTCTCTCGTTCTGCAAACTTGCTCTCCGTCTCCGACAACGCTGATTTAAGGAAACAGCTGAAAAGTTAAATACTGTACGCGAACATTATCTCCGGAACCACACGTCCAACCGTCGCCAAACGTTCTGTGTACGTTGCCCATGACCATGGCTCGGTCCTCTCTGGCGGTGTTGCCGTACGTTATGTACTTCCAGTTCTCTAGATGACGGCATGCTTGCGAACAATGGCCAGGAACAGGCCACGCAAAACGAGCGCATACTCAAAGCAACTCAGCAGGGAACAGCACCGAACCGGAAGCGGAGTCTGATATCTGCGACTGCCTGGTTGTTCTCATGTAGCAGAATGGTCGTGTTCACGTTTAAACGTGTACACTCGCGCATCCCTAATCATCAGTCCAACGCGGCGGTGGCGCCGGCGTGTCGGTGACGTCACTCGGTTGCCAAGCAACGCGAGGAACGGCGCGAAATCGTTTTTCGACTCGCGCAGACAGACAGACAATGTGTGAGTACGCACGACGAGCGCATCATGGCAATGCAACTCCGCCGGGACTCGGGCAGGACTTGCGCTGTACGGCGGCGGCGGCGGCAGGGCGAGAGAGAGGGGGAGAACCAGTCAGTTAGGGCAGCTGCTGCTGCTGCTTCTGTGTCGATCAATCGACCGTTATCTGACGCACCTACTATACGGTATACTCGCTGCGTTAAACCTCGTTCACTAGTCACGTCACACGAACTGAACTGAACTGACACTATAATGCTGCCGTCGACGTAGGATCGACGTCACGCCGACCGGTTAGCCTCAACTGATCACGCCTACTCCCATTCTGCGCAGGGCCGGATTTAAGGGAGGGCAAAGTGGGCAGTTGCCCGGGGCCTCCACAACTAACGGGCCTCCAGAAAAAAACAGTAAAAAATTATTACCTAAGGAAACATAAAAATACTTTTTGAAACTGATAATCTGAAATAAAAAATAGCGTGTAGGTCATAGAGTTTATATGTAGATCATATAGAGTTGTCTGCACCTTGCTCCAGACAGACAACCACACCAACACCCCATCACTCTGTTTTTTACAGACCGGATGCCCTCCCTGCCGCCCAACCAACAGCGTCAAAGCACTGAAGGCAAATTTCTGATAACACCTACTTTATTAACAAAAGGAAACCGTACAGGCCTCTAATAATGATCCTGCCCAGGGCCTCCACACACTTAAATCCAGCCCTGATTCAGCGTGCGTTGCTTTTCAGGGTACCCGCAGGCTGCCTCGTTCCGCCACACGCTTCGCGCGATATAGGTAGCGGCTGATGACGTCACAGTGGTAACCTACTACCACGACCATCAATCAGTAACCTACAATATACATAGGATAAAATGACGTCACAGAATCTATGGTCACGATACGTTCTTCATTTTGTTGGTATAACTTGGCATAATGTGTGCAGTTAATGGGCGAAGATTTACCATGTATTCAAATAAAAGTTAACCAGTTAATTTAAGAGCATGTCCACATGATCATCAACATACCGACCAAGCGTATTTAAATGGCATCAGAGTAACAAACGTTTCTAAGAGTTTTACCCACAAGACGGCAGCGAAAACCAGTTGGCATACATATGGAACGAAATTACGTCACTGTCACTGTATGTATATAGGCTACTAATGTAGCACACACATTTTTCATGGGCTTTGACACCGACTTTCAATCCCAAGTGAGTCCCATACGCCGCCAGTCCGTTTGTCGATAAACCACTGAAGTCTGTGACGCACGGCCAGTGCGACGCCAGACCTGTGATTACCGTCCCCGCTGCAGGTCATCACCGCCCCTCGACCAGTACCAAATTATACTGCTTGGTGACAGAGGCACAGACGTGTGAACAACTTGCCCAAGGTTGTTACCTGAAAGCGGAACGGCCGAGATTCGAACCCGCGACCTTCCGAGTCGCGAGTCCAACGCTCAAACCATTACGCCACCACGCACGCGTTGATGTGGACAGTCCTTTAGGCTGGCGGCAGTAGTCGAGGAGGCGACGAGAGCGGTAACGGACAGACGGTGCGTACGGGAGTGGAGACTGGAGAGGACCAACGAGCGCACACATACCCTTGAGCGACGACAGTAGGAGTCGCGTGCAAGCCAGCGAGAGACAGCGCACGTTATGATAAATGGCTCGACGGCGCCATCTGATGTGACCGGCGTCGGTCGGTCGGCCGGTCCGCGGCACAGTCCGGGTATGATTATTGATTTATCAAAGATCTGTCTCGGCAACTGGGCGCTCGGCGATCGATGACTAGCGTCGACGACGATATCAGAAAGGATCCGCAAAACTTCCGTACGCGGCACAGTTGTTCCGTATGCGTCCGAAGAGATATTTTTATGCTTGAGGAAAATCGCAATATAAAAGAAACGATTTTTACGTTTCGGAGGATTTTTTTCGTTTTCAGAGTTTCCAAACGTTTGATTTAAGCTATCAATATAATAGGGTTCCGCAGCTGATACCGGTTCTTGGCAGTCAGCCTGCAGGTGACGTGAGTCATAAATCCTGCGGTAGGCTGCCATTACTTTCCGCCAGGCCCGCAGTTACCTACCAATTTCGCTGCTTGGTGAACAGAGGCACGATGGGTGTGAACAGTTTGCCTAAGACTGTTACACGAAAGCGACGCGACTGCGATTTGAACCCAGGCCCTTCTGCGCCTGAGTCCAGCATGCTAACCACTCGGCTACCGAGCCACCCCATCAATATTAGTATATTACTATTTCATACCAAGAAGGTGACAACGTTAACAGATATACGGGACAAGTGGAGACTGCGGATGACACCGCTGTGCACGTCCATCTAATGATCGTTTATCGAGCCCAAGCGAGTCTGCCCTCCTAATGCGGCATCTTGATCGGTTCAGCTTTATCGCTGAGGTAAAGGTGTTCCAACAAACAGCATTACAGACTACAATAAATCACGACGTCTGATGGAGAGGAAAATGCCGTTTGTTTTCTGTGATGTGATGTGAAGATATACTCCACCATGAATGTGATGCGGGCTAATGACGTAATGTAATGGGATGATGTCACCAGGCCAGTCGGTCACGTGACGTGTTGGTCACGTGACATCGATGACGCCGCGGGTCCTGCTGCTGCTACACGCGGAAGCGATCTGCAGGCGCTCATGGGTGACGAAGTCCAGTGCCTCCAAGATTAGACGACGACGCTTCATTAAGGCACCGTCAGGCTGATGATCGATCCACAGCTGCTGAGGCAGCGGTACGGCATCAGCGGCCCGATATTATTATCATCTGGGTATTATACAGATACTTCAGCCAGTGATGGGCAAACGTTAACTAAAAGTTACTAATTGAAAGTTTAACTGAAAATAATCAGTTAGCTGTACTCCTTGAATTGATATCTTCTTTGCATTTATCTGTAATTTACTACTGCAAGTCTGGAGTGTTAGAAGATGGCAGGCCTGTTCTATCCTTTTTAGTGCTTTAATGCTTTCTTTTTAATTTTTAATCTTTTATCGTGTTTGCGTTATTTTTTTTCTGTCACGGACCGTGCGCCCGCTGTTTAAATAAATTAAAATTGAATGGAAATATTAAGTTTAACTTCTGTGGCGAACGACGCAATCATTTTCACTTACTGTATTGTGTACTGTGTACAATAAATGAGTGTAGTTGACTAGTTTCATCGGAATTAACTGGACACAAGTTTTAACTGAAATTGTTAGTCAATTGCCCGTCACTGACAGTAGCTCGCGTTATCTCTGTATTTGACGAATGACGTGTCAGTGTGCGAGAGAACTTGTTTGTATTCAGTGACACAAGCGACAAATTCGCGTCCGATATACTGACAGTCTTCGCGTGCGACGGGTGTGCGTATATCTCTGCGGGTAATTTATCATAGCCTGGTTATGACACTTGTCACTTATACGGCCAGTCTGTGTCTATCAAATATGAAATGTCTCATGACTGACCTACAGCTCCGTTCAGTTCAGTTCGGCGGCCGTGAATCCTTTCAACTTCACCGGTCCCAGAGATAGGACAGAGACGTCAAAATCTAGAAATAGGGGTCATTCACCGTTTTCGGAATTGTTCTCAGTTCTATATAGAATTATGCCTTTATCGCGCATAGTTTAAGTAAGTAAGAGTTTTACTATGGCGCCACACATCAGAAGTCGCAGAGCGCCGCGTTCATGCTTCCCGAAAAAGGTGTCCATTCAGCAGTAGTTTAAACAGTCCATAGGTGATGTCTGGATTATGCAGCTGGACTGGAAGTGGTCCCGCGGCTGCAAAAGTTCTGTCGCCATAACTGCTGAGTGTTCGCGGCACCATGCAAGTCGAAACGTTAGCTGACCGCAGAGAGCGCCGAGTGCTGTCGGACGCGAGACGGCAGTCGCGGCCAAGCAGAGAGGCGCCTGCCCAGACAGCGACTGGCGAACCAGGCATGCCACTTTGAACTTGACACGCTCTGGAATGGGTAGCCAACGGAGTTCGCATCTTTCCACGCCACTTCCAGTTAGTGTCCACAATGAGGGTACCCTTGAAGATAAGTCGCGTATTCGGCGTGAAAAACTCAGTTGCTGGCTATCCAGTGTTGACTGCTTGGAGATGAGTTCAGCCAATTCGATCGATACAATACGCCAGTGTGACCAGGAACGTCGCCACTGGCGGGCTGGAGTTGGACACGTCCATCCCACTTTCGCTACAGGGCGTTTCTCAGACTGACGCAGATTCAGATCATGAAACCATATGCACCGATCAAGCTAAGATTTAGCACTGCATTGCCTTGCTACCTTACGGTTGTGATTACTGTTATTTCAGTTCTGCATTGACTGTACTGTATAGCGTGAATTTCTAAATAAACAAGGTGAGCGGACACGGGCACGGGCAGTCCCAGCGACGCAGTCCCAGCGGGGTGAAAATCGAAATATCGACCAGCGGCAGTACCAGCAGTTTTCCCTTACAAGCAACTTCGTCCCATACCAATGTAAAAAAGGTAGCCCATACTCGATTCGATTACCGAGCGTATAGGGTTCCGGAGCTGATCCCGGTTCTTGGCAGTCAGCCTGCAGGTGACGTATGAGTCATAAACCAGGCGGTAGGCTGCCATTACTTTCCGCCAGGCCTGCAGTTACCCCCGCAACCCTTAAGAGGGCAGCTACCAGTTTTGCTGCTTGGTGAACAGAGGCACAATGGGTGTGAACAGTTTGCATAAGACTGTTACCCGACAGCGTCGCGGATGCGATTTGAACCCGGGCCCTTCTGCGCCTAAGTCCAGCACGCTAACCACTCGGCTATCGAGCCACCATCATGCCAATTTAAGTAGCCTATAATGAGGACTCACAGCCCTACTCAACTGGCTTGATCCGAGGGTTGACGGCCACCCGGCGCTCAGTCTGCATTCACCAAATGAACCGGGTGAACTCTCGCAATGGCTCTCAGCAATGATGACAACACCATAAATATCGTCCTGGTTATTATTATTACTATTATTATTACTATAATCAGAGTCGCGATTGCAGAAAATGTCATCATCCGCAGCAATATCCATTCCTTGAAGATCGATGACAAACTGAACCGGCAATATAAGACCACCCTACGTGCTGCGGCGGGCGCCCCGCGGTCTACCCGCAACCTTTCTAATCGCATCAGAACGCGAATCGCTTATTATTTCCTCCTGTGTCTGCGGCAACGTCGAACGTCGAAGACGAGGCCGTGTAAACTGTGATCGATCGAGCACCGTTGTGTCCGTTGTGTGTGGTCTATACTTGCTGTAATAGCGACGGCACATAGGCGTCACGACAGGCAGAGGGGGCAGGTGCCCCCTGGCGCAGCAGGCGAGTAGGCTCAACAAAACAGCCTCGCTGAGAATATTTTATAACTAAAGAACACAAAAGTGAGTATGATAAAGTTTGATGAATGCGTCAAAAGTAGCCTATCGCGACAAACTTATGCTAGTTAGGCACGCACTGGTTATTGCAATGCAAAGCATTTTTACCGCGCGATGCTATGCATCCGCGGTACTAGCCATGGGCCTGCGTCTGTGTCTGTCTGTGTCCGTCTGTGTCTGTCACAAGTCGGAGTTCTACTAAACGTAGGATTACACAAACAACACCATACGATAGCCCAGGGACTCTAGTTTTCTGACGCCAACGATCTCCGCGAAATTCGACCGGGGTCACCCCCTACGGGGGCACCAAATGCAGGTGGGGTGGGTCAAAATCGGCGACTTTCCACAAATATCCGGCTATATCTCGAAAACGGTACAAGATAGACGCATGGTTTCTATTAAAGTCGAATAGGAAGTCGTACGTGCTCTATCGAATGGTGACATTGCCCATGACCTTGAG
>Ga0126327_10000309_pt1 | contig 11105 bp, 5 predicted proteins | sample InaspJWI30metaG_FD_101392 | JGI IMG/M metagenome (GOLD analysis project Ga0126327, IMG submission 101392) | Marine gutless worms symbiont microbial communities from Oahu, Hawaii - Inanidrilus sp. 1 OAHU.JWI-30 metaG | ecosystem: Host-associated > Annelida > Digestive system > Unclassified... | reverse complement strand
TCTTGGAGAGGGGCAGAGGGTGGGATTCTTGAGGAGACGGCAGCTACAGCCCTCCCTACCGGCAAGGCTTGGGTAGCACTGTAAGCTCAGCTTAACGATTATCCACTATTTTGAGCTCTTTTGGGCAGCTTATTCTTACAGATACTTCTGAGCATATCCGTTTTTACTCTGTAGTCTTTTTACTTTGTAGTCTTGCTGTTCTCCACTGTTGTTATTCCATGCTGTAGATCAATCTGACTCATGTAGGCTTTGATCCCACTCAGAATATCATGTCTTTTCGTTATCATATAGGCTTCTTTAGTTGAATGCTATAGTAATCACACAACAACATGAAATAGAATCCAGACCGCTGGATTAGCGTTTGGCGGCACTGGTCTGTGTTCTTGTCATGTTAGAGGTGTTGATGGCAGCTGTGCAAAGCATTTAACTGTAGAATCTTATATGGTCATTTATGCTCCTGACAGTTACACTTATTAGTTATTATCGTTAGTTTTTCATCACCCACTCTCTCTTTCATTCCAGACTTAAAACCTTCTTTTTCTGCAAATCCTTCCCACTGCAGCCTTTCTTTTTCTTCTTCAAAACGAACTACATGATTCCCCAGACTTTTACTGTTACTTCTAACATATCTGCTTTTACTTTTTAGTTTTTCTGTTTTACAGTTTTTAGTTGTGGTCTCCGTGCGGTAGATTAAGCCGACTCATGTCGGCTTTCGAGCGCATGTTAAAATAGCATCTCATATCGTATGTTATTAGGGGCAAACAGCTGCACTCTCAGTCTCGCAGTAAGGGGGGTTGCGCCAATGGCCAGAACCATAAATTACATGAGCAACAGCACGGGGCTCAACCCCTGTGACCCCATGTCAACTCACACAGTTGCATTTAGCAATTTTAGCTCCCTTAATATTACACCGTGCTGGGGCCCTAAATTAGCATGACGTCAAATTGGCAAGTAACCAGCAAACAATATTTAGTTCCACAGCCGTACTCATAATCACGGTTACTGGTTGGCAACAACTATTCACGTGTCCATGGTGTTATTGAGATAAAAACAGGATCAGAGTTGAGAAATAACAAGTAGAAAAAGTTGGCAGGGTGCGTCTCGGATTTGGCGGGGGCTGTACCCATTGGTTATGGGCCTGAGTGTACTTTTACCAGTCCAGCATACAGAACTACCTATCCCAGAAATATCAAACTGCTGTAGACCAGTTTTGACTTACTGACTGACAGACTGACGCCATCAGTGACTGACTGACTGCCGATCATGTACGGCATTTTGCCACAACAACTTTTCTTTGTTGCGGCAGTTGCGTACAGTGGTTCATGGGATTTTTTATATGGCCGATGTAAACAACTTTTTGTTAGTGAATTAAATAATGCTTATTTCTCCAGACATTTGTTTTAAAACGGTGTTTGAGTGGCTAAGTCTTGCATAACAGTTTGCTTCACTTGCTCCTTAAGAATGGCAGTATTTCAGTCAATCAATCATTTATTCGCTCATAAAATACAAATGTTTTTCACATGACAATACAAGAGCAGGACAAACAAGGCTATTAAGCTCTTACAGCTGCCCAAATTAATTGATGGCCAGCAACAGTGTAACTGTAATTTCTGTTATAATGACTTTTTGAAAATCCATAAAAGATGGTCACACAATAAACCACTTGCTTGCCAATCCTGTTGGTGCACTGCATATTACCTACAGAAAGGTTTCACACAGCTCCATATATACAAAACCAGACATCACAAACGTACTTTTGATTATGCTGCTACAAATGCATAGAGCTCTGTGACATGGCAGCCTAGTCTGTTTAAAGACATCCTGTCTCTGTATCTGTCATCACACACACTCACTGCAAACATCACAGATCGCTGTCCATATCAGTGACTTCATATGGTAGTAAACTCAGTCTTTACTGCAACAAACACAATGGCAGGTAGTTAATATGCACTCTAGCAACTGATCAGAGTTTACAGCATGATGAGTAAGGCTATTAAAATTAGGACAAGTGTGTAAACAGCAACATTCGCAATCACTTGGTAGCACTACTGTAGCATAAACGTTTTGAGGTACATTACCCTAACGCAACTGTGTAAAAACACTATTTATTCTGGAGGCACTGATCTCCAGGCCACTCGGCTGAGCAGTGCAAATCAAAACAAACGAATTACAAGGACAACACAAGATACATTAGCAACAAAGCCAGACTGCATTACATGTGCTTTGGGCATCACGTTGTAGCATCTATGCCACAGTGAATCATCACGGCTACAGCTCTGACAAAGGGACAGTCATTCATGAGATCTATGACACTGCACTATTTACAATGCACAGTGAGCGATGTTTTCAGCATTACAGATAACAATGCTTTCCTGTGCACAAATGTAAAACTTGTTGCTGCAGTCATCTTCTAGAACTTGAGACTACTGTTCCAGATTTATCGTGTTTTATTTTTAGCTCTTTTTGCGCTAATTTTTTTCACAGCCATTAGCAATAGACGTAGGTAAGTACCCATAAGTTTTTAAACTTTGTTATGCATTACCTTTCCTTGTCACACCGATAACTTGTAGGGCTGTTTGGCTCCTGTAGCTTTATTGGAAGAAAAGCACTGCGGTCTTGGCACAAATACACACTCAAAAAATCTAAATTTTCAGAGTAAAGCTATGGACAGATGTGTTTGGGTAGATGCCTATCCTCCAACGTCGAGTCAGATATTACATGTAAAAAAGCTGAAAACTGAAGTCAACTGCTAATTTATATGTATGTATTTGCATGAAGCAGTGAATATCTCTTCTACCAAAATTTAGCCATCCATGTAACCCAATTCCAAAAATAAGCTGAATTTTTAAGGCCGGCCACAAACAACTCACATAACCAATCAACAATCGTGAAACTACATCCATAGCAACACGGGCACTTCACTTTTAAAAGCAGTAACCAAAAATCTGTTGTGGGCATAAGATGCTGAGGTTGTGCCTGAGCCATCGAAATTAGGGATTGCAATCCCGAATCCCGGTTGCATATTCAATCCTGAAAACCTGGGACTGAGCATCCCCCAATCCCGGGTAAAACAGAATTCTAATTACTAGAATCATGTAATTGGCTCCAAAAAGTCATAATAAATAACCATAATTTATAACAATAATTATTAATTTGCACAACGCTATTCACAAGAGCATGACCCAGATGTATTTTTAAATTGTAGGTCTAGTAAGAAATTGTTATGCAGTAGGCCTATAGGTACAGATAAAGTTAGTGCCCATATTATAGCATTAAATTCCATATTTTGGCAAGATCCCGTAATCCCATCGGGATCCTGGGATTACAAAATCCTCAATCCCAGGTTCCGGAACTGGAAAAACCAGTCTGGAATTGCAATTCCTAGTTGAAATGATACAACAAGACCATTACAGACGACACTGCTGTATGTTTACCAACTGCCACAAGTTGTCACAACATGAAAATGCATCAGCACTTGCAGTAACAATGCAACATGGACAGGCAATGCAACATCAGCTGAGAGCCTGAGAAATGCATGCTAATAGTATCGACTTACTGAACATTAATGTGAGACTACAGAGTTGTTATGCCTGGAAGCTGCCAACCAAGAGTAATCATTCTGTCACAAGACAGCAAACTGCATTTTTGTCAAGTGACAAACTACTGTGCTTGATTGCAAGAAACAGCTTTTCCTAGGCTTTAATGCTGAATTACACTGTAACTATTGCAAGGGCCTCATGCGAGACAATTCATTTCAATACTGTCATTTTGTAATGCGCACATGATCAGCCACAAGGCTAAATCCAAGGCATGGGCAGTTGCTAGGAGGGGAGATGGCAAGGTGGGCCTAAGAGAAGTAATGGGAACAAAGTATATCTCACAAAGTTCCTCTTAAAAGAGGCAAACAATGAGCTACCGCAAATTTCTAGAGGGAGCTAATTCCATACTGAAGGTGCTGCATAACTGAAGCCTCGACTGCCTATGATGGCAGAAACTGCAGGTTCTGAAAGACAGTGACAAAGTCTTAAGAGACAAGAAGCCATATAACAATTCCAAAGCTGAAATTTTCTGGACAAAAAAACATATTTGTCTGTGTAATTTTCAAAAATGTGCAAAAATCACAAGAAATTTCGATAGTGTGCCAGCCTGTGGCTCACTTACTGGTTCGGTAACAGTGAAGAGTCAAATGCTTGTCCGTAATGTCAGCATGGTCTGTGCAAAATGGCTGAGTTAGTTAAACAACAGAAAATGATCAGTCAGATTTGAGCACAGTTGTTCATCACATCCCAAGACCAAGTGTCATATCATGAAATAACGAACAGAAAACTAAATATGCTGCTTTTTACCAATACAGCTGCACTGTAATTATAGAGTTATTTGGACATATTGAAGACGGTGTCTACCTTTGGAACTGAAAAGATGTCACAATATTAGCAATACATAGCTGGAATGTACTGGTAAGAGCAGTATGCGATTTCTGCAAATAAGTAATTTATAAAGTCATACAAAGGAGAATGAACTCCAAAAGGCACTACGTTTTGATATGAAAAGCCAAAACATGATCTTCTGGGATAAAACATTAAACTGCAAATAAAAACTAACTGATATGCATCCTGCAAAAACTGTTAGTAGTTAAATTCTGGCCATTTTCATTTCTATTATTTTGAACAGGGTACTATGAAGGAAAGCATGATACATCCATATAGCAACAGCGTCACATAACCCTGATCATACCCTATTTGAGATCCACTGGCTAGTATCAGCCATGTTAAGTCTGTGCATCAAATTAGAAATGTCTAGCTTCAATCATTCCAAAATACAGAAGGAATTCTGATCACATTGTCTATTAGATTACTCTATCATAAGTTGGTAAGTACTTGACATGCTCAACCTGATTTCATGCTAATATACTCAATTCAATGTTAACTCAGACTGCATCTGTATGGTATGCTATATGCAAAAATGGGCCAAAAACGAGACCCCAAACTCATGGCCATAATTCTGTCAAATCTTAACCAATTTTCAAAATTTATTCACCGTAAGATCCTTTGACGATTTTTCAATAAAGTCGTTATAAAAATACCACCACAACTTGCATATGTTGCCACACTACCATATGAAACACTAATGTCAGAAAACAAGCGATTAACAATGATTTACGAGGTAGCATACCTACATAGTAAAGGTGTGGTGAAATTGCTAATAACCAAATTAAGAAGGTATATTGTTGAGTCTGTCAGTGAAAAACTTTTTAAATCGGTGAATATCTGGCAAAGTTACAAGCAAGAATGTGGTCGTCTCGTGAACTTTCTTCATCTTTAGCAATGTGATGACCAGGTGCACATTTTTGCCACGGTAATGCATAATGGGTCTCTTAACCGTCCTGATCGTTACAAAATTTGTATTTAAAAATCTACGATGGCAGACGGCTGCTGTTTTGAAAACAGTGTCCTCAACTGTATGGTCGATTTTGATGAAATTTGGCAAGCTGATGAACATCGGGTCCCTTCAGCGGACTGGCCATTAAAATTCCGAATTTGTGAAAATCCAAGATGGTGGCGGCAGCCATCCTGAAAATCACAAAAATCACGACATCTCAGCAACGTATTGACCAATCTTCACAAAATTTGGCAAGATGATGCAAAAATGAGTCTCTTAACCATCCAGACCATTAAAAATTTAAATTTCAAAAATCCAGGATGGCAGATGGCTACCATTTTGAAAACTGTTGAATAGCCATATCTCCTCAGTGGTTTGATTGATTTTGATGAAATTTGGCATGCTGATGCAGAACCGGTCTCCTCACCCCATCAGCCATTAAAAAATACAGAATTTTAAAATTAAAGACGGTGCACGTCAGCCATAGTCACACTAATCGCCTAGCAAATGTTAGTCTCAAATATCTGAAAATTCAAAATGGCAGCAAGCCACCATTTAAAAAACCATTAATTATCATTTTGACTAATAAAACCACAAATATTATATAAACAAAACTGGCTTCAGTTTCTCTTTGTTGTAAAAGCCACTGCTTTAAAACGGCAACTATCTAAATTTTATCCACACATTATACGCACGAAATTAGCTTTTTCATTTATGACAGGCCACTGACTGGTATAAATGTGCTAGCTGGCTTCCGTGCTTATAACGTGTAGATAACATTTTGATGTTTCTTGTTTTAAAGCAATGGCTTTTACTACAAAGAGAAACTGAAGCCAGTTTTGTATACATAATATATACAGTGGGTAGCTTACACTGGATAGTTAAGTTACTGCCATCGGGTTACTGCCATCAGAGCTATGATTTGATAAATACCAAAATGTTAAACAACATCTTTGTGTGTTCAACCAGGGAGTATTTAATTTTGCACCTGCTGATGAAGATTATGTGCACAAAGATGTTCTTAAATATCACTCAATAACCTTACACACAAATGCGTACACAACTACATATACAAGAGCTTAGCAATACTGTAAATAATATTAAGCGACTGTTTAACAGAATTATTTGGCACAAACTGAATAAGCAAGTTAACAATGAAGTTTATACTGTCACAATATAAAACAAAATAAAACATATAGCATACTGTCTCACTCAAGGATTACAGCATTACACCGATCTAAAATAAGACGAGAATAACAGAATTTGTTATCCACATTAAACTGTCTCATGAACTGAAAACTTTTTATATCCTAAATGCACTGGGACAGCAGTAACATCCCATCACATACTGCCTAAACCCTACGAGGAACTTGAAATACCAGAGCAACTAAGTACTGAAAGCAGAACCTCGCAGATAAAAGCAACCAAAAACCCAACAACATTGGTCAAACATGCAATAACTGCAAAGAATCACATCACTTAACAACAAAAAGAAAGAACAGCTGCAGACATAAATAAGCTTACACTTCACATGGAAATGGCAAACATGACAAACAATAAACAATGACAAACCTTAACTTCTCACATAGGGACTATTCCATAGCATTAGTTCACAGAATGAGCGATGCATAATGTGCACGAACAACTAAAACAATCAATATACAGTCCAGCTGTGCCCTTCAGTAATTGCAGATGACTAGATGAAATATAATCTCTTCTGCCATACACTAAAATTCGGTATTTCTGGTACACATATAATAAATCGGGTAATTTTCATCTAATATCAGTCAACTTGCATCAAAGAAAGAAACTCATTCAACTCATCTGTTTTGAATTGTTTTCAACTTACCTTTAGCATTGATGTAGTGAATGTATTTGCTTTGAAAAACCAGATAAGCAATTTGCATTTTCTGATCCGACACAAAACTGAGTTGATCATATTAAGTCACAATTATTTGTTAGCAGTTAATAAACTGATTCATTGTTAACAATTTAATCAGTTAAATTCTTATCCAGTAAAGAGATTTGCCCATCACTGCTGCACAAAATGACACTCCTGCACAAAATGACTGAAACACTTAAGCATAAAACTGTAGAAAAATACAGCAGTGACTTTAATCATTGACTTTAATCATTTCAACTGATTAAATAGCAATCAAAACACCAAATTAATTGATTAAATTTTTACTCAACCAATTTCAACAGTTTAAAAACTGCAGCAATTAATGCACAACTGGTAGCCAGTAACTGCAAACCGATGGTAATTTAAAATGACCGATATACAAAATAACTTACCGGTATCACACACACGCACATCACAAGAAAATTGCACACAATGACACATAATAGTCTCACATCTCTATCCTTATTTACAGTTCACAGTGGCACAAACATTAACAAAAGTTTGGAAGTGTGACTGAATCAACGACTTCAAACAGATATCAGTAAGTTCCTACTGATTAACAAATACAGAAAATTAACAAATACAGAAAACATCATTATTATCAATTCAAAAGCTTAAAACAAGTTAAAAGATGAGGGCATTCCATGCCTGGTAGTACAAAGCATGAAATGATTTCACAAATGCTAGTTAAGGTATTTCAATCTGCTCAGACATTGAGTAAAACGAGCAGTTTTTAATCCCACTGTAGGCCTACTCATCATCAGGATTTCATACAATCATGGAATGTTCACAATCATACCCAACTCACTAGGACACATGCTACAGTCAAATCAAGCACATCGAACGCCAAGCTCAGCATAAAGCTAGGGATGTGACGGAGCCAGCTAAAACCTGCTTCTGTCGGATTCAGATTTTGTGTTTCACATCGTCAGATTCGGATGCGGATTTGCCACACGATCACAGCTTCTTCCGTTAAGCTGTTACAATTACATGGAAAAGAAATCCCACACAACACTAGTTTTTGTGTTAGTCTTGCTTGTCATTACTTATTATACTCACCAACACATTCTTCTTCATTGAATAGCTATTTATTGACGTATGCATATACTAAACACCAAAATTGGACGAAATATCCTGGTCCCATTCAGCATTTAATATTATACAGATATCAAGAAACAGCTATTCAATGAGCATTTGTTGAATTCTGTGCGGCAAATGAGGGACGATGACGAATGAGAGCTTTATACAACGAACAGCAAGTCCAAACTGACATAAACGAGTCTGTAAATCTGTCGGATTTGCCTAAAAATGTCGGATTATGACAACATTCGAAGTTGGATTCGAACCCCGACACATCCCTACATAAAGCCAACATGCACGTCTGTAAATCTGCAAATGAATGACATACAGTACGTGTGAACGACACAATCACAGAGCGCAGCTGTATGCCGGACAATGACAAGATCACGCGTGGTGCTTGTACTCAGTTCATCAGCAGCGACGCTGACCAGCCAGCCAGCTGCCTCCAACAACAAAGCTAAACTGTCGGTAGTTGTCAAACATGGCACGCAGGAGACCATTAGTCGCCGGGGTGTTCGGGGCACGTACGGTTGACGGCGAACCATTCATCGATGCAACTGGAATTACCCAACACACAAGCCGGTCAGCATCGACATAATTGTAACGACATCTGCCATGGCATTAAGCTGAAAGCATCTCATGAGTCAGTATACAAGCAAAAGCAATGTAGGAAGGCACAAGAAGCCGGAAAAGAAACATCCGCTCCTCCATCAACTGTGACCGTAATGTACGGAAAGCAAGACATACCTTTTGTGATAAATGCAGAGACAAGGAAGTCTTGCAATGACATCTCCTTGTTGTAAATCATCAAGGCAAATGACGCATTCTCCTTTGTCTTCTGTCAATACATCCTCTGCCATCAAAATGTATGCACAGTCAGTGCTTAAAACAACATCTATGATACACATTCACAAATTTATTGAAAGAAAACAAACATCATACAGCACATTAAAAATATCAACTGTAAAAAGTAGGATTTAATTCATGTAACCAAGTTACCTGACAAATATATAACTTGTTATTACCACACTCTGGAACTAGATTAGATGTATTTGCCATCTGTTACCATCCATTAATACAAAATGCTGGGACAGTGTTTTTATTATACATCCATGTTAAGAAATGTACTCCAACCAGCAGTTTCATCAGTCTACACAAAATACATCTCTACATACAACCAAAAAAAGATTCAGTCAAACAAATAAACAAAGACATATTGAGTACTGAATGCTTTATGCACCCACACACTAACTCCAATGTTACATTATTGTATCATTCAACTTACCATTATAAACAATATGCGGCTTTGTGAGACACATGACGAGATGAATTTCAACTGAATCAGGTGGCACATTTTTGTGACAAACAGGGCATTTGATATCTACAAAGAGATCAATAGTAAATACAGAGCATGAAAAACACGTTGATCATAATAATGGCAAGCAAATGTAGACCACTTTTTACTGGTAGATTCTCAAGGATGGTAGTTGTCATAGAGCTAATGTAAAAGGAACAATGTCTATTCTTTGGAAGTCCAGTAATGGATAACGATGAGAACTAGACTCAGTGCTTTGAGTTTATTTCAGTGCTTTGACACTGTATGTTAGATATCAGGAAAGTCATATGGTCTGGTCTATAAAAAAAATCAGTTCCAAAGGTTCTCTTCTGGAATAAATCAAGAAAGAAAACTACGCAGTTCATGCACAAAAAGGCCATTACAATGGAGGAGAAAAGGAAGAATGGAAAAGAGAAGGAGAATATATACTCTTTGCTACCATCCATCCACATTATTCAATCCATCATGTAATCCTCAATGACTTAATCACTCAACAACTGCACTGCTGCTTTAACTGATATGGAAGTCTTTTAAATGGTGTTGAAAAATAATTTATCAAGCCTTGACCCCAAACTTTCTGTCTACAGAAAACTGCAACTCAAAACATTCAAAATACTTTGCGATAATAATCACTGTTCTCGATAGCACTGACATCACTTTGTCATTAACTGAAACATGAATTAAGCCAATCCATAACTCCATTCAGAAATTCGTTGCCAATAGATTAACAGGATCGATATAGTATTCAGCAGCATGTAATAATGAGTTTGCGTTTTTTTACAAACTCAATATTATATGCAACTAAATACTATAAAAAACACAAAACACAAACCACGATATAGAGATAACGCGGGTGGCACTGACGACATGGCAGCCAAAGCACCGAAAAGGCCCCCTGAGTCATCGCCGGAGTCGTCATCCGAGTCAGGAGACGATGCGGTGCCGCCAACAGCGCCACCTAGCGACGCCGCCTGCGATCCACCACCCGCTGAAGCAGACGACGACGACGACGGACCGGGAAAATTGCCTAAACTCAGCGCCCGTATGCGGCCGCTGGGCGCCACAACTGGCCGCAGGTGGCGAAGGTGGTGATCGGGCGTAGCCGTGGCGGAGCTGGGCATCCGGCCGGCACCGGGGCTCTGTCTGTCCGTACTACTGCCTCCGTCGACCGTCAAACTGCTGGTGTACGGCTGATATCGGGCGGTGGCTGCGGCACCAGCAGCGCCGCCGCTCTGCCGCTGTCCCATGCGACGATCGGTAGCAGAATCCACCAATAAACAAAATAACTTTGACAGATATCCTGTCCTGAGGTCAATCACACGGTCGTAATAACTCACAGACAACAATGTCCTTATGTTTACAAATACACGCCGCCATCTTTGATGAAATAAGAACGGAACTTACGGA